>Ga0351883_1035_pt1 | contig 46761 bp, 41 predicted proteins | sample BONcelFGM3001F14_FD_206772 | JGI IMG/M metagenome (GOLD analysis project Ga0351883, IMG submission 206772) | Enriched cells from coal bed in the Powder River Basin, Montana, United States - BONCAT cells FGM rep3 HSBNCT.FGM.300.1.F14 ...
TGGTCTGCATGTTCTTTTAGTAAAACCCGGAAACATCTGTTGATACCTGATAAGTTCAAAATTGTCATCCATGCAGTTTTCCAGTCCGTATTGCGTATCAGAACAACCATAAACATTTTCCAGACTTTCCGTTGTTAAAATAAGATGCTTTCAATCCTGTTCCATATCGTACGATTAACCAGGCTTTATTTTGTATCTGACTATAAATTGCAGGTATTGATTATATACATTTGAATATCCCATAGTTCCATGTCCAACAGGATATCTATGATTAATCCAGCTTGTTACGGAGAATTTAGTAAGGCCATGACTATACCTTAACCCTATATCAATTTTACTGATAATGTTATAGTTAACCCCAATCATTCCTGAAATTTCAAAAGTATCATCTTCAAAAGGAGTAAACATTTTATAAGCTTCTTTCTCAAAAGGAGTATAAGTTTCAGGCAGCACTGGTAAATTTCCGCCCTTGTTAATTAAATAAGCAAACTCAGGACCGAAAATAATATAGAATCTATCGGTGAAATAAAGATTCGCAATTATGGGCAGTTGAAGATAATTAAGTTGAAGATCAAATCTTCCCAAAAAATGATTATCGCCATCAACAATACCTCCCTTTCTAATAAATCCGGGTTCTGCTGCTATACCCCAGGCGCCCGGAAATCTGTATTCAATAAATCCGTTTACATTGAACGAATGCATTGGATAAAATAACCTTGTTGCATATTCATTATTTTTGATAACATGTGCGTTAGCACAAACGTATCCTGCAAGTAACCCATAATTAAAGTTCTGGGCCTGAATCAACCCCAGATGAAACAACAGTGCTGTTGTTATCAGGATTTTTAGTTTCTTCATTTTAATGCTCAAATTGGTACCAACGCCCAAGCTGCACGCTGACAAGCATTTAAAAACTCCAATCATGGCAGCTTCAGAAATGACCGTTAAATATACAAATATTTTTCATACTAAATGCGCTTGATTGTGAATAGTTTTAGTTGAAGCTGAAAAAGTGCAAAAAGGAGGATGTCAAGCGGGGTCAAACCTGTTAGCCGTAGCTAACTCATCGCTGGACTTGATGGATACTGGAATTGCGGACTGCTCAGAATCCTATTTATTAGCTGCTGCATTTTATTTTCTCTTTCGTTCATTCATCACTTTAAAAAACGTAAAGCCTGCTCCAGAAAGTCCAATCAATAATGGCGCAATAGTCTTAGATAAATCTTTTCCAGTTAGTATTATTACAACAGGAATTATGATTAAAAAAACAACTGAGATGGCACCTAAAATAAATCCGAATTTGCCTTGAAAAATGTTGGGTACCATCTCAATCATTTCGTTGGTTTTTATATCTGTATTTGTGTAACTTTCAATTTCTTGATTATACCATCGAATTTCATTGCCTAATCGGTCTCTGAATTTTTTGAATTCAGCATTATTAAACCATGCAAACTTCCAAATGCGGTATTTTTTTCCATTAATGTCTACTAATTTTAGCCAATACCAATGTATGTCTTCCTGGAATACATATTCTTTTATTTGTGAGTAATGTAACTTGAAATTACTTTTAATTGGCAATCCAATCAATGAGCTTCTTTGAACATATATCTCTCTATTTGAAAGGGTGATTTTTGTTTTGCTAAATGCAACAACTCTTGAAATTAAAACAGGAATCAATAGGATAAATAAAATGAATAGTCCTGTCATTGCACCTTTCTGAAAAGCAATTGCTTTCTGAATATTAATTGCAACAAAGGCATTTAGTATCAATACCACAAAGAAAACACCTAACATCAATACCCATGATGCTTCATTAAATATATATTCCTTTTTACTCATTTCAAGTTCTATGTTCTATTGTGTGGTCACTTAATATTGCAGCCAACCGATCGGATATCCACAATATAGCGTATTCATCTGAAATGTGCAATCCCTTCATGAGTGAACAAAACATTTCTGATTTCCACCCCAAATATAACAAATTTTAAATATCCAGGCCATTCCTGTCTTTTTGCTTTTGGCTAAAGTCACTAAAACCATAAAACTACACTTGATGCAAGATAATAACGCAATCTATTCATAATCTTTTGTACTCATGGCAGGCTTTCATTCCTACATTTTTTTGTAGTAATTTTTAATCTTGAATAAAGAGTATTTCCTTCTGACTTTTTTTGTTTTCTCACAATACAATCTTTTACCTTTTACGATCAAGACTTCATTGGTAAAATATTGATAATAACTATGTTGATCTTTTAAAATAAAAACATAATTATTGTGCGATAAGTTTTCATTTTTAAAATAAACTGTTTTTAATCCAGGAAACGATATTTCAATTTTTTCAAGAGGAGCAAAATTATAAGTTACATTACCATGATAGTCAGATAAGTTTTCTATGGTCTCTCCATTTCGGGTTACAATACACACGGCATTTGGTATCGGCTCATCAGATTCATTTTTAAGATGAATTGTTGTTTGAGAGTCAGAAGTAGCCTGCATCTCTATTAATTTAAAGTCATTATTATTAAAAACGGGTTGTCTATGACTATTTAGAATTAGCTTATTTCCAGAAAGATACCAGGTTCCTGTAGTTATAACTCCCTCAGGTTCTCCTATCCAGTAAAAAAAAGTTGAATCAGCGAAAATATCGATATATCTGGATGGGAAACACCAATGTTTTACTTCTCTGCAATATTTGCCAACGATACTCTTGTCATTAACTTGAGCAATTAACGACAAGTCAGCTAAAATTAAAAGAATGATGAATATTCCATTTTTAACGAGGTTCATATTGTACTTGATTATTTATTAATTGCTTCCAATATTAAGATTACGTATTATTCCGGAGAACGTCAACTTAAAACAAATGCAAAATTCTTATGGCACATTTCAATTTTGCAAAACAAATATAACAACTTTCCAAATATCAAATCCATTCCTGTCTTTTTACTTCTGACTAAGATCACTTAAACCATAAACCTGCACTTGCTGCAGGCTAAAGTCGTGTAGCAAGAAATTTGATTTTCAGGCAGTATTTTCCTTCACTTCACTAAAGCCTTGCGAACCCGGACATCTTTCAAAAATTTACGCTCCTTTTGCGCCTTTGCGTCCTAGCGTGAAACCTGAAAGAACATCTCCTAATTCTTGCGCGAAGCTTCTGTAATCAGGCAAACCCCACACCATTCCTAAACTTTCCTTATCCCAATCTTCCCTCCCAGCCATGCCATCGGAAAGTATGCCAATGCCAGATCAGCGACAGAAAACCACAGTGGCGAAGGAAGCATAAACACCATCATTGCACCGCCAATCAGAAAAAAAGCACCAATCACCAGTGCAAAAGTCATTTTATGACTTCCGGCAATCAGCGCAGCCACCAGTGCACCCGCAAATGTCCCAAGGGCATGAGCCAGAAAAGGCATCAGGAAATTAATGGGGCCAAATGAATGCATTGCAGACTTTAGACTCTCGGCATCTGACAAATCAACACCAGCGGGCGGTGGAACAATTGAACCACTTACCATAATAATACCCATATTTACAGTGCTTCCGACTGCGATCCCGGCTATAACAGCCAAAATATTTCTGACGATTGTGTTCATGAGGAATGATTAAATGAATTACCCGTTTGAAAGAATGAACGCCATCCGGCATATGATTCCGATACAAAGCTAAGCCATGCAAGGCAGAATAGCAAAACAGAGGTTCAGAGGTCAGAGGACGGAGATCGGATACAATCCGCTAAAGATAACTATCGGGACAGAAATCCGATATTAGAAACTAGAATCCGGCTATTTTTTTTTATTTTACGTTTGCCAAATCAATGTCCGGAGGGATGCCCTGAGGAAATCGTGCAAACATTTTCAACTCTTCGTATGTCATTTTTTTGTTGTTGTACTTAAAAGCATTTTCTCCTGACGCAGTCACAGAAATGGTTACGATAAGATGAATCGGAATAGTAAATATAGAATACCACCCGTGAATAAAAGGGAGCAAAAATCCCACAGGAATTGACCATCCGTAATGTTTCGGTTTTGCATATTCAAGCGAGAATTTTTTCACTTCACCCACAGGAACCGTAATACATATCTTCTCCTTATCTGTCAGGACAACAATCTGATTGCTGTCAATCGCGATTAATTCTCCGTCAATAATTGATTTGTTATTTTGTGTTAGTTTTATATACGAGCCATATTCATTAACATCAATTTTGTCTGATGAAGGCAAATATCCCGGAGAACTGCAACTGCTGATGACAATTGCAATGAGTACGATTATGAATATTTTAGTTTTCATAGTACGAAAAGGTTTTAGTGTCAATTTTCGAGTTCCAGAATACTTGCTCCATTACTGATTCATATTGCTTGTAGCTCTTTGCTTCATCACGAAGATATTTCTTCGGATTGTCCACCATTTGCTTCAACTTTAGCAAATCTTTGTCCTTTATCCAGTGTTCCCGCATCCATTCCAGGTAATATCCTTTGGAATAAAGAAACAGTTCATAGTCAGTATCTGGGTTTGGAAGCGTGAAATTAAATTTATACTCACTGCCAGGCATTGAAATCAAATGCTTTCCCGGATCAGTAATTTCAGATAATGCAGTATTGTCAGGCTTCCCTTTGTTTAAAATGCTGCCAGGTGCGATTTCTATTGGCTTCACCTTCTCTTTGATATTTGTTAAGGCCACATAGTCAATACGCCACAGCCCTTTATTCAACACAAGTTTCAATTTAACCGTTGAATTAAAAGATAAATTTTTCAGCGGAATAAATTGTTTATTTATCGCGATAGGACCGGTTTCATAAATTCCGTTTTCGATTTCCCAGCCATTTATTTGCTCATTCCATGAGTAAATGTCAATTTGTCCAAGCTCTTTCGTGGTTGCGTCAAATTTATTTCTCATTTCCTGATCAGTTTCCAGAATTGCAAAAATATCGCCGACATTATCCCCCATATAACCCATGGCACTGTAAAACAGATAGGTAGTCATCAAGGTTTGGCGAAAGTTGAAAATCAATCCCAAATCGTCAGCATTATAAACATTATCAAAAGTTAAAAGAATTTCTTCTTTACTGCTGAGATTATTCGCATCTGAAAACGAGAAACGCTCATGTTTGTCCTCAATTTTCATTAGTGATGTGATGTCTCCCTCATTCCCTTTTGCTTTTGTCAGGGGATAATTATTTTCGCAGAGATAAAAATCATTGTAAGGAGAATGATAAACCCTTTCGCCCTGTTTTCTAGGATAAGCAAGAAGTTTCACCTCATTAACGCAGTGGGTCTCCAATGCTTCATTCTTCATTGTGATTGAAAAAGAATTTTGAGTAAGATCAGCGTTGTTTAACGCATCAATATCGTAGTACTCCATTGATGGAGAAATTGCGTTTGTAAATCCTTCGGCATCTGCATAATGAAAATTATCATTTTCGTTAATGTAAAACGTCGGACACGATCCGAAACATGCTTTGGGATTAGCAAGGCAAATAAGTCCGACAACTACGTCCAATCCTGCCAATATGCTTAAAGCTGTGATTCTGCCAGCTTCTGGTTTTACTATTTTTGTGTTGGTTTCAAAAATTGCAACGCTGTCAATGAGAATTGAAATTGATCCCTCAAAAACTTTTGCCCGGTTAAAATTGTATTTGGTTCCATTTCCTGTTAATATATTTGTAATTGTATCAACACCCCAACTGTCCTTTAAAATACATACATCACCATTTTTGAGATGTGCTTTCAAATAAGGCTTTGTTTGAATGTTATTTGTTTCGTGTATTAAGCTATTGGCGTCCTTGTAATTAGACCGGAAATAGTGTGTCACACAGGATTGTATTGCTAAAATAAAAAATGCAATAGCGATGACGGATAATAAGGTTTTTATTGTCATTGTTGTGTTGTTAAAAAAACACCAATAGGAAAGTAATTACAAAGCTGAAGGATTTCAGGGCACAATCCGCTTCAGGTATGCAAAAATGGTCTATCCCTGAAGGGCTCATAACCCTATCGGAATGCAAACATGTTGTAAAAATAATACATATTTATCACGAAATCAAGTGATATTAAGAAATCAGCCAGTGAGAGGTCAGAAGGCAGAAGTCAGAGGTCGGAGGTCAGAGGTCGGAGGTCGGAAGTCAGAGGTTGTAAATGCCTAAATGGCGTTGACCGTTTTTACTTACTTAATATCATCATTTGAGTTGTTAATTCATGAGTGATATTTGAACCCGAAGGATTGTTGTCCTCAGCCCGAAGGGCTGAAATTCCCTTCGGTTTCTGAGTTGTTAATTCCGTCGTTGACTTCTCACCGTCGGATTGTTGTCCAACCCAAAGATAATCCTTTTCAAACTCATATGGGCTTTTTCTTTGTAACTCTATGTGGGGCTTTTCCTTGTTGTAAAGTAACACTGTTCGGTCAACTTCTTTGTTAAGTTCTTCGAAAGTGTTTATACTTCTGTGAATCAGGTAATTATTCTTTATTACCCCGTTTAATCTTTCTGATTTTCCATTTTCCCAGGGGTATTCACACATGCTATTTACAATACCTGTTTTAGTGGTAATCTTTAAGAACTCTTTGTCATAATATTGACCGCCCCCATCTGAATGAAAGATAACACCAACAATATTCATGTCCTCTTTGGTCCTCAATGTAAGAGCCATTTTCAGAGCTGGCAGGGTGGTTTCTTCAGTCGTTAGCCTCTTTGACACAGAATAGCCCAATATCCGTCTTGAAAACGAATCTACAATCAGTGTGATATAATAGAATTTTTCATTAACCTCAAAATAGGTAATATCACTTTGCCAGGCCTGATTTATTGATGTTAAAGTCATCTTTAATAGTAGATTATCAAATCGGATAACTCCCGTGCTATCGGTTGTCCTACGCCAGTTTTTAACTCTTTTAACAGTCAATCCCTCTTCCAGACAGAACTCCTCAAACTTATCTCTTCCCATTGTATGGGGGTGCAGTTTGAAATACATATCACGTATCCCCATAGTTGGGTGATCTTCGCGTATCTGATAGATTAAGAACAATAACTGCTTTTGCTCTGACCGGACTTTCATCGTTCTATCCATCATTTGATGAAAAGATTGCTTGCTGATATCCAAGCTGTTATATAGCTTGTTCATACTATATCGGTATTGCTCTCTGTGATACCAGAAGTATTCGACTGTCGCGTAGAAAATTTTTTTTTAATATCTACGCCGTAGGTTTCTTCTGCCAGATCAATCATCTTGTCCTTAAAGTCTATCAGGATCTGCTTTTGTCCTACAATCTGCTCAAGTTCTGCTATCTTTTTCTTGAGTGCCAATAGCTGTTTCGTATCGCTATCTGTCTCAACTATAAGCCGTTCTTTTTTGTCTTTCATGGTGCCGAATTTGTTTAGCCATCGGTAAACATTCACGTCAGATACTTCGTATTGTTTACAAAGTTCGGAAACTTTCGTCTTCCCGGTTTCTAATTCTCTTACTTTTTGAATTTTGAAACTATCGCTAAAATTACGACGCATTCTCTCTGCGGTGGTCATTTTGAATTGAGCTCTTGTTGCCATTTTTAATTAATTTTGTTACTTGATTTTTAATTAAAAGTGGTCAACGTATTTCAGGCATTGACAAGGTGTAGAGGTTAGAGGTCGAAGGTCGGCAGAATTTCTGAAATTAGAAATTGGAAATTAGAAATTAGAAATTCCTATTTCCTTACCTTTGCATCCGCTATGACCAACATCTCCATCAAAAACAAAAGAGCCGGCTTTGAGTACTTCCTCACCGAAGAATTCACTGCAGGGATTGTGCTTACAGGTACCGAAATAAAATCGATACGCGATGGCAAAGCCAATCTCACCGATGCATATTGTGCTTTTGAAGGCGATGAACTGTTCGTAAAAAACATGCACATCAGCGAATACAAGTTTGGAACTTACGCCAACCACGAACCCAAACGCGACCGCAAACTCCTGCTTAACAAACGCGAACTGAGAAAAATCATCTCCAAAACCCGCGAAAAAGGCCTGACCATCATCCCTACCCTACTCTATATCAACGAAAAAGGCCTTGCTAAGATTAACATTGCCATTGCCAAAGGCAAAAAACTCTACGACAAGCGCGAAACCCTGAAGTCGAAAGACACCAAACGCGAAATAGAACGACACAAAGAGTTTTAGTCGCTGACCATATCTTCATCTGCAATTTTCTGCCGAATGGTCATTCAACTATTCTGATGATATTCCCTTGCCACAGCGTTACAAAATCATTATCTTTGGGCAACAAAAAATACAGACTTCAATGACATCAAAAAACACCATCGCGGCTTTTCTGCTTGCCGCATCCTTCATGTTTTTACATTCATCTCTCTTTTCGCAAAGCGCACCTTCCACAACTAAAAAAGGAGAGGCCATTAACTGGATCACCTTTGAAGAAGCAATTGCCCTTAACAAAAAGAAGCCAAAAATGATTTTTGTTGAAATCTATACCGACTGGTGCGGATGGTGCAAGAAAATGGATGCTGAAACCTTCACCGACCCTAAAGTAGCTTCCTACATCAACAAGAAATACTATGCTGTAAAGTTCAATGCTGAACAAAAAGGTGCACTTACCTTTAAAGATCAGCAGTTTATCAATCCCAATCCTGACAAATCAAGATCGACACACCAACTTGCACTTGCTTTGCTGAAAAACGAAAAACTCTACCCATCATACGTAATTCTTGACAAAGCCAGCGACTGGACGTTCAAACTCAAAGGTTACAAAACTGCCGACGATCTGCTGCCAGTACTGAATTACTACGGTGATGAACATTACAAAAAGATGACATGGGGTGAGTATTCACAAATCAAAAGATAAACACAATGATTCCTGAGACTTTCAAAGCACTGCGGGCAGAACAGATTTCGGATAAAATCGTAAAACCGGTTCTTCGTGAAATTCCATTGTCAGATCTTCCCGAAAATGAAGTGCTAATTAAAGTCCATTACTCCTCATTAAATTACAAAGACGCCCTGTCGGCCACCGGAAACCGCGGCATCACTCGCAATTACCCCCACACACCAGGCATTGATTCATGCGGAACTGTTGTTTATTCTGCCGATCCTCATGTTAAAAAGGGTGATCAGGTATTGGTATGCGGCTATGATCTGGGAATGAATACACCTGGCGGATTCGGACAATACATTCAGGTTCCCGGGTCATGGGTTATGCCTTTGCCTGAAGGACTTAGCTTTCGCGACAGCATGATGCTTGGCACCGCAGGCTTTACCGCTGCACTTGCCATAAACCAGATGGAACTTAACGGACAAAGTCCCGCAAGCGGTCCCATCCTTGTAACAGGCGCAGGTGGCGGACTGGGAAGTCTGGCCATAAACATACTCGCCCACACTGGCTATCATGTAATTGCGGCAACCGGAAAAACTGAAGAAACCGAATACTTCACCAGTCTGGGTGCCACCGAAATCATTGGCCGCGAACAGCTTGATGATCAATCCGGAAAACTTTTGCTCCGTCCACGTTGGGCTGGAGTGATTGACACTGTTGGAGGCAATATCCTTTCAACTTCAATCCGTGCCTGCCTCAAACATGGAAATGTAGCAGTTTGTGGCAATGCACTTTCCCATGAATTTCAAACCACCGTTTACCCTTTCATCCTCAATGGCATCAACCTGCTGGGCATCGATTCAGCCACCTGCGATATGGAGCTGCGAAAACTTGTATGGGATAAACTTGCCGATGACTGGCGCCCTCCGATGCTTAAGTTGATCAGCAAAGAGATTTCATTGGATCAACTGCCTGAAAATATTGAAAATATTCTTCATGGAAAAATCCGGGGCAGGGTGTTCGTAAATATGGAATAATGGTTCTTTACGCGATTATAAACCCATAAAAAGGTAACAATATGAAAAAATTTAATCTGTTTGCAATCCTGTTGATACTCATATTCTCTTCCTGTGTCAGGAATGAAAAACCTGTCTGTGATGTTGTTGCCGAAAAAGCAGCCATAAAACTGGCACTTCAAAAGTACATTATTGCCAATGAAGCCCGCAACATTTCACTGATCAGTGAACTGTGGGCGAATGACTCAGCAGTGCTCAGCATAGGAACCGACAGGCGCGATGTGCTCAGAGGCTTTGATGCTGTGGTGGCGAAATTTGAAGAACAATACAAATGGTTCGAAGACACCTACATCTCGGCCAGAGACATTGTGATCTATGTTCATCCATCCTGCGAAACAGCCTGGTTCTCAGAAGTTCTGCAGTACAACTACACCCAGGGCGAAAAAGCAATTGAATATGCCGATCTCAGGTTCACAGGGTTCCTCGAAAAGAGAGAAGGAAAATGGGTGATAATGCATACCCACTTGTCAGCTCCAGCCAATAGATAGTAATATCCGGCAAAAACGAAAAAGCAGGAAACAATTGCCATTTATTTGCTAAATGTTTCCTGCCCGAATCGAAAAGCTTTCCTATCAACCTACTTTCTAATGATCATGCCCGCTGTGATCACTCTCCCTGTCAGCCGGCTTTTTGCAGCAATCAGGAAGGTTTGTATAAGCTTTGGCATCTGCAGGAACATCATCAGCATCATAACCTGCTTTTGAAATCGCAGTCCTGATTTTCTCTGGAGTTGTTTTTCCAGGTTTATAAGTAACCACAACAACATCTCTATCCAGATCAACATTTGATTTTGTAACCCCTTTTTCAAAGGCCAGGGTCTTTTCGATGGTTTCCTTACACATACTGCACTGCGATGAAACCTTAATCTCAATCTCAGCACTTTTTGGAGTCTGTGCATTCACACCTCCAAACATCAGAGCGGCAAATACAACCGCCATTATTAATTTTACTTTTTTCATTTCTATGAGTTTTTGTTGTTTTTTAAATTTGAAGTCAGAGGTCAGAGGTCAGATGTCCGAAGTCAGAGGTCAGATGTCAGAGGTCGGAGGTTTGGAAAATTGTAAATCCCCTTGTCTCCTTATCTCCTTGTCTTTTTCAAAATCCGAAATCCGAAATCCGCAATCCGAAGTCAGAGGTTTGGAAATTAGAAATTGGAAATTAGAAATTACCTAATCGCATACCTGAAACCTGCATAAACCATCCTCCCGGTCAACGGCCCCCAGATCAACCCTGCATCAAAACCCGACTCAAACGGGCTATCGGGTTGCAAAACAGGATGATGCTGCATGAAATTGGTAAGATTCTCTCCTCCGAGATAAACATCGAAATTTTTGAACTTACGGGTAATCTGAGTGTGGATGGTAATGTAATCCGGCGAATATTCTCCGTATCCGGCATGTTCAAGATGAGGTACTCCCAAAGGCAGCCTTGTACGTCCATTGTACTGACTTGTAAAATCAAATTTCCACTTTTCGAAACGGGTAGCGTATGACATGGTAAACAACCCCTTGTGCCTGCTCACCAGCGGACGCTCACGCAGTTCTCCTGCGGTAGTCACCCTTACATCGTTCAGGCGATAAGCAGCTGTAACATCAAAGCCTTCAAACAATCCGACTTCGGCATTCACCTGAAAACTATTGGAGTAAGATTTGCCGTCGAGATTGTAGATTTCGATGCGATCAAATGCCTGATCAAGATCAATAATGATCTGATTGATAAAATCCGTGCGATAATAGTCTGCCGACAAAACCAAATCGCGTTTATCGTTGAGCGCAATGGTTTGAGTCAGATTTATACCATAATTCCAGGCCTCTTCCATTTTAAAATCTTCCCTGAACACCAACTGCCTGGCACTCACCAGCATTCCGATGTTTTCAGAAAGCACGGATGCACTCCGGTATCCTTTTCCTGTTGATCCCCGCAGTACGGTTTTCTCGAAAAGATTAACTTTAAAGTGGAAACGCGGTGTTACGATGGTTCCGTATTTATTGTGATGATCAACCCTGATGCCGGCAATAATGCTCAGCTTTTCACTTGGATTATAAGTATATTGTGCAAAAACGCCGGGAACCGATTCAATGCGGTTGAAGGTTGTATCGCCATAGGCTTCATCAAAATCATCATACATCATGCTCACCCCTGCATTGTATATGTGTGAATCATTCCCGATCTGTGACTGAAAAATTGCATTTCCATAAAATCCCAATTGACGGGCATTGTATTCAGTACGACCGAAAACCGACTCCTGTTCATGATACAATCCACTGAATATCAAACCTAAGCTAGTGTTTGGAACATTGTTGAAAACAAATCCTGTTTTATCATAAACCTGAGCACGGCGGGTAACCAGCTTCATAACATAATTGCCATTTTCCTCCGCTTCTTTGCTGCTCAGTTTCATCAACTGACCACCTTCGCGTTCATCAGTTAAAAAGCTGAATCCAAACTTCGATTCAGTTTTCCCGTGTTTCTCATAGCTCCAGCGGTTCGAAACATTGATCTGACGGGTAAGCGGCTGATCCAGAAAGCCATCTTTATTCATGTCAATTCGTCCCACTTGCGTGGAAGCATGAGCCAGAACCATTGTGCTCAGCACATCTTCCTTTAAAACATGAGAAGCATGTGAATTTACTTCGAAACGACCTTCGTGGTTCGCATATGCATTCAGGAAAAATTTATCGGTATTCCAGGGCTTCCTGAACTCGGCATTGATCTGCCCTGTGGTAGATTCATAACCATTCACCACTGAAGATGCTCCTTTGGAAATCTGAATGGATTCCATCCATGTTCCCGGGATGTACATAAGTCCGAAAGCAGCGCCAAGACCGCGGGTAAAAGGTATATTCTCAACCATCAGCTGGCTGTAAATTCCTGCAAGGCCCAGCATTTGTATCTGGCGTGCGCCAGTAACAGCATCGGAGAATCCAACATCGACAGTCGCATTGTTTTCAAAGCTTTCGGAAAGGTTGCAGCAAGCCAGCTTTTGAAGTCCGGCGGTGGTGATTACCTCTGTTTTTATTGGCTTTAAGGACGAAATAAAGCTACTGGCCATCCGTTCCTTAATTTCAACCTGACCAAGTTCTGAACCTTGCTTCAAGGTAACATCAACAACTGATTGCCTGCCTGAAACTACAATGGTATCGTTGATATAGCCTACAAAACTGACAACCAGCCTCGACTGTCCCCTGGAATCGCGTTTCAATTTGAAACTTCCCGATTCATCGGCAACAGCACCTTGCTGAGTGCCAAGCCAATGGACATTGGCATAGGGCAACGGCATAAGTTTTCCATTGCCATCGCGTTCGGTTATTTTTCCGGTAATGAAATTTTGTGCGGAAAGACCTGTCATTCCGCTTACCAGCATGATAACACATGCAGCAATTAATCTGAATTTCATGAGATTTTTTTCTTCGTTTAAATGAGTAAGTGTAGAAATTGTTGATTCAGGCAAGCGGAAATACCCGTGCCTGACAGATCAAAAGCTACATATCATAAACGAAGAGAGGAAGTTACAAGCAGGATGTCGCCCCATGGTGGGTCCGGCGAATCGATAGAAACGCCTGACAATGTTCCTGCAAAAAGAACAGCGTTTGATTCTAAACTATTAAAAATGGCAAGTATTGCAATATCAGGCTGAAGCACTTTAAATAATGATGAGAGATAATCTGCATCAATCTTTATGAAAAAGCGTGAATCTTCACAGCAAGCCTGTTTGGTAAAGAATGTATGATGGGTGCAATTTCCTTCATGCGTGATGGCGCATTCGTTGTGCTCAACTGCCCTGAATAAACTTACAGGCTCACTGCAACATGAATTTGATCCGTCAACACTCACTTCAGTGGTTCCCATAGCGCTGCAATGGTGCAGAAACACCACAATGCCTGAAGCCGGCACCAGAAAAGCGACCAGAACAATCAGAACAGCTATGTTTTTAAGAAACTTCACCTTGTGTATTTTTGACAAAAATAAGCATTAGCTGAATATAGGCAAGGGTTTTATGAAATAATTAACATAAGGAGTTGTAAGTGCGCGAAACCAGAAAGAAATTCTCCAAATCTTTGCGCCATTGCGCCTGCCCGACGCAACGTAATGGCGGCGGGTCCTTGAGCGAACCCCAATAAAAAAAGACCGGCAAAACCGATCTTTAATTTTGGGTGGGATACGGGGCTCGACCCCCGTTCTGTAACCTTACTCTCGCAAGCCTTTCGGCTTTGTCTATTTTGTCTTAATGGTCGAAAAAGTTTTTTATATTCTACATATGTATTTTTCGTTCATTTATGTCGAAAGACAAAAATAGACAAAATTTCAAAACTTTTTCCGCTTGTATCATCTTGACAATCAAGACTTTAAATGCGTTATCGGGTGGGATACGGGGCTCGAACCCGCGACCTTCTGAACCACAATCAGACGCTCTAACCAACTGAGCTAAAACCACCATGTTATTTGGGACTGCAAAAATAATACTTTTTCTTCAATTATTAAAAACTTTTCAAGAAGGATTTTTTTTAAGCAGGCCCGCATTTCTTGCTAAATTTGTCATCCATAACCATTTCAAAAAAATATAACCCCATGAGCGACATAATTGATTACAAAATCTACGGCGACGATATGCAACTGGTTGAAGTTGAACTCGATCCTTCAGAAGGTGTTAGGGCTGAAGTTGGAGCCATGATGTATATGGATCAGGGTATAGAAATGCAGACATCCACTGGTGGTGGACTTTTCAAAGGATTCAAACGCATGCTCACCGGCGATGGTTTCTTTATTACCACCTTCCTCAACAACGATTCTTATAAAAGAAAAGTCGCATTTGCAGCACCCTATCCGGGAAAAATCATACCACTTGAACTTGAAAAGTTTGGAGGTGAATTTATCTGTCAGAAAGATTCATTCCTTTGCGCTGCGAGAGGCATAGACATTGATATTGCGTTCACGAAAAAAATAGGCGCAGGACTTTTCGGTGGCGAAGGGTTTATTCTGCAAAAGCTGAGCGGAAATGGACTGGCATTTGTTCACGCCGGAGGCACCATTGTTCAGCGGGAATTAAAACCCGGCGAAATCCTGAATGTGGATACCGGTTGTCTGGTGGCAATGCACCCTTCCGTTGATTATGATATAAGATTTGTTGGTGGCTTTAAAAATGCACTTTTTGGAGGTGAAGGCTTATTCCTTGTTAAACTTACCGGTCCCGGGCTTGTGTATTTGCAAAGTCTTCCCTTTTCGCGCCTTGCCGACAGAATATCCGCCGCTACCCGCACAAACCGTGAAGAAAGCACAGGCATTGGAGGTGTGGGAGGTGCTATTCTCGGAGGTATTCTTGGTGGTGACAGGAAGTTCTGATCACAAGCTTATTTTCAGGTTCATCACAAATTAATTCCAGAGACTTTGCTCTTAAAAATAAAGTTCATCCGCGAAGGATCACTCAATCAGAAAGCCATCAAAAAGCTGGTCAGAAATAAGCCGGCATTGATTTCGCTCTACATCACTGCGCTTGCATTTTTTATTGCAATTGCAGGCTATCTGATAACACCTGACCCTTCGCCATATGCCAATGAACAGCATCTTGAAATTGCAGCACGCAAACCCGGCTTTAAGGTAGAAATGCTGAAAGTTGCTGAAAATCAGGAAAAACCGGATTGCAGCATTATTGACAGATGGCTTTATGGTTGCAGGAGTGAGTATCGGAAAATCCCGGTTTCATCGTGGAAGTTTGCGGGCGACAGCCTCATAGTCAGCGCTTACGAAACAGCACAAACAGAATTGCCTCTGGTGTTTTCATTCTGGATTTATGATGTTGTTTATGCCTTGCCGGGACAGGAGAACATAAATTCATCCTCTTTACCCCAGACTGATTTAAATGGCCGGACCCTTGAGCGGGATAATGAAAAGCTCAAACAAATTATTACAAAATCGCATATTAAGCCACAGCGTTATTGGCTTGGAACCGACAGATTCGGCAGAGATATGCTGAGTCAGTTAATGATAGGCGCAAGAGTCAGCCTATCGGTTGGATTTATATCGGTTTTGATATCGTTGTTGCTGGGAATCCTTTTGGGTGCTTTATCAGGGTTTTTCAGAGGCTGGGTTGACAACCTGATCATTTGGTTTATCAACGTCATCTGGTCAATTCCGACATTACTTCTGGTAATTGCCATAACATTTGCACTTGGCAAGGGTTTCTGGCAGGTATTTATTGCTGTGGGACTTACCATGTGGGTTGAGGTTGCCAGGGTTGTACGCGGTCAGATACTGAGCATCAGGGAAAAAGAATTTGTTGAAGCTGCCAAAGCATTGGGCTATAAAAGCAGCAGGATTATCCTCCGTCACATCCTTCCCAACACCATGGGCCCTGTGATTGTAATTTCAGCCGCTAACTTTGCTTCGGCCATTCTTATTGAAGCTGGATTAAGCTTTCTCGGCATCGGCGTGCAGCCTCCTATGCCTTCGTGGGGAACAATGATCAAGGAAAACTATGCTTACATCATCCTCGACAATCCCTGGCTGGCCATATTGCCCGGACTATGCATAATGATTCTTGTGCTTGCTTTTATGATGATTGGAAACGGCTTGCGTGATGCCCTGGATGTGAAGGATACGTCTTCGATCTGATGATTTGCGCTTCTAATACTGTTGTTTATACTCCAGATTTCCGCACCCGAACTTCTTATTGAAGTTGCGGCAATTACCTTTGAAGAATTGCAATTTAACCATCACATAGAAATCCATTCCAGTAAAATCTTTAACTCCAAAGAAAGCGCCAAGCTTATCGGTTCCGATAACTACTTTATGAAAACGAGCACTTAATCCTATTCTCGGATAACGGTAATTATAGAGAATTACAGGCATTGCAACCTCAAAGTAATCTGTTTCGAAGCGGGGGGTAAGCGATATTTGCGAAGGCCGCACAACCGAAGCTTCAGATGTAACAAGTGGATGAACCAGAATGGAATTTATATAAAATTTATTTGTCAGACGATAATCGAACTGAATACTCAATGCCGTGGGCAACGCAATTGTGAATTCCGAATTCCGGATCAATTGGTTTGAATCTCCCGAAAACTCATAACTAATAGTTTGAAAAAAATGGTTAAGGCTTTGGTAATCAACACCCCTCACATTCTCCCAATTTGCATTTGCATCTTCCATTTCTACCCATATGGGATTCTTGTTGTATTTCACACGTCCAACGTCAAGAATAGAAACTCCGAGTCTGAAAATATAAGGCTGATACGGAATTTCGCAATATGCTGAATATGACTTAGTGGAATGTCCGCGGAGCATTTTCTGGTAAGTAAACCCTATATCAAACCCAATGCCTTTTCCGGTAAATAGCTGATCAGAAAGCGTCACATCATTATTGTTATAATCTACAGGAATAGAAGTTCCGAATTTCCCGGTTGAATTGTAAGCAACCAAAGTATCAGAATTTGGGACCATATAATCGATGTTATCGGCATAACCAAAAGCACCGCCCGACGAGAATAAACCCTTTATTGTAACTCCTGCTGCCACGTATTCCCTGTTCTGGCGATACAGTATTCTGGAATAGCTGCCTGAAATTTCAGCCAAAGCCATAGATGCAACCCTGAAATCAATCTCATTGATGTAATTTATTCTCTGCTGAGGATAATAGTCAAGACCTTCAACAGCAAATTTCGCAAGATCAAATGGGATACTGTTGCCCGAAACCAAAATCCTGTATCCGGTTGACAGCCCAAACGCGTGATGCCCAGTTGCAAACATTGCGGAGGGCCCCAGCACTCTGATTTGTGTGTAAGCATTTTTTAAGTCAGTATTATACCTGTCGTAATACTCCCTTTCGTCACCGGAAATTTCATCAATATGCTTTGGTAACTCAGGATTGGTGCTTAAAAACCTCGAAAACTTATATTCATCTTTGGCAAGATAAATATAATTGTTATCAACATTCAGATGAAGACCCAACAGATTGATATCAAGGTAAACCTTTGAGGTAAGAATTGAGGTTGGATTGATCAGACTTCCGGTAATACCGGCGTAATTACTGTTAACGTAACCGTGCATTTCCTGTGCTTTGCCTGAAAAACCAATTCCGGCAAAAAGCGTAACGAAAAGAATTAAAATCTTCAATTTTAGCACGTTAGAAATTAAACGATGATACCTAATCCCAAAAGGCATCAATGAGTTGATATTTAGAGTTGCCAAAGGTAAAACTTTTTACTCATAACCCATAATTTCAATATTAAGCATGAAAAATGGTTGAAAAACAAACGAAGTAAAGCGTCGTTTTAGTATTGATCTTCATAAACTATTTAAATAAGTAGATAATCCGGCATTTGAATTCCTTGTCCAATATCCATGTTCAACCTTTTTTGTAATATTGCAAGCGATATTCAATATTGCTTAAAAAAACAACCTTGAACAATGAAAAAGAACTATATTCTGTGGATTGCTGCGATTATCATTACTTTGGGATCAGCAATTTATCAGAGGTCAACCGGCCCTACAAACCCCATTAAAGGCAAAGTGCAACTGGGAGATCAAACCGTAAAATATAAACTGATTCGCACCTACGGAGGCCCCGAGAATGCTGAGATCAGCATTGATGAGCCAACAGGAAAGATTCAGGGAACCTTTAAATACAAACGATTTAAAAGTTTTGATGAGTGGAGCGAAGTGCTGATGGTTAATATGGGCGGCAAGCTGGTTTCATATATTCCTCACCAGCCTCCGGCAGGAAAAGTTGAATATCTTATTACCTTGTCAGATGGCACCAATCAGGTTCAGCTTACAGAAGAACCGGTAGTAATTCGTTTCAAAGGTCATGTTCCGGCTGGTGCCTTGATTCCTCATATTTTTTTCATGTTTCTTGCAATGCTTTTTTCTACCCGCACCGGAATTGAAGCAATTGTAAAAGGAAACAGAACATTCTCATTATCAATATACACCACTATTCTATTTCTGCTTGGAGGACTGATTTTCGGCCCCATTGTTCAGAAATATGCTTTCGGAGCTTACTGGACAGGCTGGCCTCTTGGCACTGATCTGACCGACAATAAAACCATTGTTTCGTTCCTTTTCTGGGTTCTGGCTGTTTATATGCTTTGGAAAAATCGCGAAAAAAGAGGTTGGGCACTGGTTGCTGCTATTGTGCTGATGCTTATCTACTTTATCCCGCACAGCATGATGGGTTCCGAAATTGATCATACCATTCAACCTCCGGCAGGCGGCTTATGATCACATTTCTGATTATTGCAGTTACTGCAATCATTTCTATTCTGGCATTTTATAACAAAGAGCTGCAGGGCAGGCTGCTCTTCAGCCCGATTATGATAGCAGAGCACAGACAAGGTTATCGCTTTATAACCCATGCATTTGTGCATGCCGACTGGATGCATCTTGCAGTGAATATGTTTGTTCTGCTTTCGTTTGGCAGCGCCGTGGAAGTGTATTATGCTGACTTATTCGGATCTAAAGGATGGTATTTCTACATTTTACTCTATTTCGGGGGCATATTGCTCTCTTCCACACCTTCATATGCAAAGCACAAAAGCAATAAGTTTTATCATGCTGTAGGAGCCTCAGGCGCTGTTTCGGCTGTCGTTTTTGCCAGTATTCTCATAAGTCCTCTGACAGGCATAAGATTTATTTTTATCCCGTTTGATATTCCGGCATTTATTTTCGGAGGCCTGTATCTGATTTTTTCAGCCTACATGGCAAAAAAAGGGAACGACAATATCGGTCATGATGCTCACTTCTGGGGTGCCGTATTTGGATTTGTATTCACCCTGATCCTGAAACCATCTCTCGGCTCATTATTTATTGAGCAGATTGCTGCATTTGCCGGCATTGCTTAATTCATCATCGGATCAGACGGATAGTTGACCCACAGTTTATACTCACGGCCCAGCTTTTGCAGGGTTTGACTCCACATATCCCGTGTATCCTCACCGATAACCTGCTTCAAATCGGTGAGAGAAACCACCCATGATTTTTCCTCAAGCTCGCGATCAAGCTGATTGGCCATCCAACCAGCATAACCAACAAAAAACCTGACATCATGCGGACTTAATCTTCCACTTTTTACTAATTCCCTTACTGTGTCAATATTGCCTCCCCAATAGAGGCCTTCCATAATTTTTGCACCATCTTCAATCAGGTCGGGACGGGTATGTATAAAAAAAAGACTATCAGTTTTGACAGGGCCGCCGAGATATACAGGAGCATCAAAACCGGCAAATTCTGCGGCTATGTCACTCAATCTGACATCTACGGGTTTATTAATTATCAATCCGAACGAACCATCTTCGTTATGATCGGCAATTAAAACCACAGATTTCCGGAAGTAGAAATCCTGCAGAAATGGGACCGAAATAAGTATTCGACCAGCAATGGGCTTAATTTTCAGAGGTTCCATAGTTTATCTTTTAGTATTGTAAAGTTTGATGAGGTAGCAAATGGATCCTTTACCTGTAAGTATAAACAACGCTCAATGCAAAATTCCCTGTTTATTTCAGCAATTTTCTGATAACTCAGTGCGTATTGCTATTTTTGCAGGTATTAACAACAGCATCAAATTTTATACCACATAACAGATGCCACTTTCTGATCAATCAGAACATTTCGAAAGACTAAGAAAAGAATATCCTGAATTTCATTATGAAGGGTATCAGGTCAGTTCAACCAACGATGGACTAAGAATTGAGTTCTCATTCAGGATAAACGGGCTGGCGCATTTTAGCCCGGTTTCGGTTTTTCACTTTGGGAATCACAAAGAAACTTTCATCAGAAACTACCAGGCAAACAAAGCTGCAGCTGATAACATAATCTTTCATATCGGTCTTATTGAGCTGATCAGCTATTGGAAAGCTACATGTGCTCCTGTAATCTATATCCACTCCCACACACTAAGCAGCCAACAATCCGACTGGTGGAAAAAGTTATATTTCAACGGATTGGGAGAATTTTTCTATATCAATGGAATCCAAACTTCCATTGAGGATTTTGTTGAAATAAGGTCATCAGGAGCTAAAACTGATATTCAATCCATTGATGGAATCGGAGATGGGTTTCTGGTGCCCATCGGAGGAGGCAAAGACTCATCAGTTACCCTTGAATTGCTGAAAAAAGACAATAAAACCCTGAGGCCATTGATCATAAATCCAAGAGGTGCCACAATACAAACAATAACTGCAGCCGGGCTTGATTATGGCGACTCAGTTACCATTTCACGTTCCATTGACCCGGAATTGCTCAGACTCAACAACCTTGGCTATTTAAACGGACACACTCCGTTTTCTGCCATGCTGGCATTTTACACCTTGCTGGCTTCATTGTTGAACGGTTTTAAAAATATCGCGCTTTCGAACGAATCCAGTGCAAATGAAGCCACCATTCCAGGTACGAACATCAACCATCAATACTCAAAATCGCTTGAATTTGAAGAGGACTTCAGGTGGTATTACAACAACTTTATCTCACCTTCTTTTAACTATTTCAGCTTTTTAAGACCACTGAACGAGCTTCAGATTGTCTCAATATTCTCAAAACTGGAGATTTATCACCCGGTTTTCAGAAGTTGTAATGTTGGCAGTAAAACCGATTCATGGTGTGGCAAATGCTCTAAATGCCTGTTTACCAGCATTATGATATCTGCATTCAAAGGCACTGACTATGCCAATAGGATTATAGGTACGGAGATGCTTAATGACAGGGAGATGATTCCTGTATTTGACGAGCTTACCGGAATTTCCGACAACAAACCTTTCGAATGTGTGGGAACCCTTGAAGATGTAAACGTGGCAATGAGTATGATTGCCCTTAATGCCAAAGAAAAAAAACATATACTCACGGATAGGTTTCTGAGTTTAAAGGGGCTTTCAGCAGAAACAAATATCAGATTTCTCAATTCGGAAAAGCATAATCTTTCTCCGGCTTTGCTGGATTTGTTAAAAAAAGCACTGCGATGAAAAACTTGCTCCAATCCCTTTTCAGGGATAAAAAAGTGATGATTCTGGGCTATGGCCGTGAAGGGAAATCTACATTCAGGTTATTGCGCGGATACTTTCCTGAACTTCCGCTGGCTGTTGCCGATAAAAACGAAAACCTTGAAACAGAGAATCCGGAACTTACGAATGCCCGGATTACGCTTTTTACCGGAAATAATTACACCGAAAACCTGAAGGATTTCGACATCGTGATAAAATCACCGGGTATTTCTGTTTTTAAGTCGGGATTATCGCAGTTTGGTTCAAAAATCACATCGCAAACCGACCTGTTTCTCAGATGTTTTGCTCCGCTTACAACCGGGATAACCGGAACCAAAGGCAAAAGCACCACTTCATCTTTGCTTTATCACATAATCAATGGATACACCAGCAACACCTTGCTTGCCGGCAATATCGGCATTCCGCTTTTTGAGCTGGTTGAAAGTATTGATGATAAAACCCGGATTATCTGTGAAATGTCGTCGCATCAACTGGAATATATTTCAAGGGCGCCTTCTACTTCGGTTTTACTCAATATTTTTCAGGAACATCTTGATCATTACGCATCCTACAAAGATTACCAGCTGGCAAAATTTCAGATTGCAGTCAAACAGGTCAAAAATGGCAATTTTATCTTTAATCCTGACGATCAGATTATTGCAGAGCTATTGAAAGAGATTCCGATTCCCGGAAACAAGCTGCCGGCATTTACTTCAGTATTTGCTGGTGATGGTGCAGGAAAATCGGGCAAAAACATAGTACTCCGAAGAGGTCAGCAGGAACAGATTTTAATACCTGCCAACCCTCAAACGCAGCTTGCCGGAAAGCACAACCTAAGAAATATCACTATTGCAGCTGCTGCAGCCAGAATTTCGGATATTCCGGCCGAAGCAATCATCGATGGCATCGCAACATTCAAACCACTGAAACACAGGATTGAGTTTCTGGGGATCAATAAGAATAAACTATTTTACAACGACTCCATATCAACCATCCCCGAAGCAACACTTGCAGCGCTTGACACACTGCAAACCGTTCACACCCTGATTTTAGGAGGATTTGACAGAGACATTGACTATGAACCATTCATTAAAAAACTCTGCAAAAGCGGTGTAAATCACATTGTTTTTACAGGCCCTGCAGGAGAACGAATGATGAAATTGTTAAGTTCAGCCAATTGCCATAAGCCCGTTTTTGAAATGGGAAATGGCTTTAACGATGCAGTAAAAAGGGCAATTGCGGCTACCCCTGAAAAGTGCATTTGTTTGCTTTCGCCGGCTGCATCAAGTTACGATAATTTCAGGAATTTTGAAGAAAGAGGTATCCGCTTTGAAGAGATCGTTATGGAAAAATAAAAGCTCCGCCTTTTGGCAGAGCTCCTGAATAACATCTGAAACCGATAGAACTATTCAGTCTCAACAATAGGCTTTTCAGCTACTTTAGGTTTTTTGACAGTTTTAGGTTTTACTGCCTTAACCGGAGTTTTGACTTCAGCTTCAACTGGCTTATCCTTTTTTGGCATTGAAGGATTTGATTTTTTTCTTGGCCGTTTAACACCGTGAGACCCAAGAATGATTTTGCCACGTTTGGATTTCTTATCTCCTTTTCCCATAAAACCCGGATTTTAAATTGGTTTATAATCTTCAAAAGGTAAAATTACAAAAAAAAGTAACAATATTCTGAAAAATATGATGCAGGTTATCCTGAAACTGACAAAATAGATTTAGAGGTTGTTTAATCAACGCTTGTCAAATAAAAAAAAAACTGTACTTTTGCGCGACAAATTATAAACCCAATGGCAAAGAAGACTGACAACACTGAAGAAAAAATTATGGCAGTTGAGGAAGCCCTCAGCAGATCAGAAGTATTTATTGAAAGGAACCAGAAACTCCTCGGTATCGTAATTGGAGGACTTGCTTTGTTGGTCTTGGCTTATTTTGGCTTTCAGCGTTTTTATTTGATACCTCAGGAAAAAGAGGCGCAGTCGCAAATGTTTATGGCTGAGAAGTATTTTGAGCAGGACTCTCTGAAACTTGCATTAAACGGAGACGGTATGTATCCTGGATTTCTGGGAATAATTGACGATTACGGAATGACAAAATCTGCCCGTCTGGCTCATTATTACGCAGGTATTATCTATCTGAATGAAGGACAATTTGAAGAAGCAATCAGTCATCTGAAGAAATTCAAAATCAAAGATGCATTGGTAGCCCCAATGGCCAAAGGTGCCATAGGAGATGCTTATATGGAGCTTGGCAAAACAACTGAAGCTGGTGAACAATACCTTCAGGCAGCAAAAATCAGCAAGAACGACTTTACCACTCCCGTTTTTCTTCAGAAAGCCGCATGGGCATTTGAAGACGCAGGAGACAACAAGAAAGCGCTTGCAGCTTATGAAAGAATCAGAACTGAGTTTCCTCGAAGTGCTGAAGCAAGAGATGTTGAAAAATTCATTGCCAAACTTAAAGGACAAGAATAAGATTCACAACAATAATATTCACACCCGGAGCTTCAATTCCGGGTGTTTTTATTTTCGGGAAGTCAGGTTTTATCCGTTTTGGCTTAAATTTGAAAAATATTTCACCACTGAATTATGAAAGAGATCAGTATAGTTTTCATGGGAACACCTGAGTTTGCGGTTGAATCGCTTAGTCAGATACTCAGCAATGGCTATATCGTTAAAGCTGTTGTAACAGTTGCCGATAAGCCTGCAGGTCGCGGGTTGAAACTAAAGATTTCTCCGGTAAAAGAATTTGCACTGAGCAAAAATATCCCTGTGCTTCAACCATTAAGTCTGAAAGATCCTGAATTTATCAGCACATTAAAAACTCTGCATGCAAATCTCTTTGTGATTGTGGCGTTCAGAAAGCTACCGGAGGAAGTCTGGAGCATTCCTGAACTGGGTAGTTTTAATCTGCATGCTTCATTATTGCCTCAATACCGTGGCGCTGCACCGATAAATCATGCCATCCTCAACGGTGAAACAGAAACCGGAGCAACCACATTCTTTCTCAATGCAGGCATCGACACCGGCACCATCATCATGAATGAGCGCATCAGTATTGGCAATAATGAGACAGCCGGGGAACTTCACGACAGGTTAAAAGTAATGGGCGCAGAACTTGTTGTAAAAACAATCCGTGCCATCAGCGAGGACAATTTATACCCAAGGGAACAACCCGGCAGTGATATCGCCCTGAAAGGCGCTCCAAGGCTATTCAGAGAACACTGTCAGATAGAATGGGATCGCAATGCCACAGACGTTCATAATCACATCAGAGGACTCAGTCCTTATCCGGGTGCATTTTCTGTGATAAATATGGATGGGTCAGAAAAGGAAATAAAACTTCTGAGGTCGGAGATTACCGATGAGGTATCCGATGTTAAAGCGGGCGATGTGAGAATTGTGAATAATCGCAGGTTTCTGGTTGCCTGCAGTGATTACTTTGTGGAGATACTGCAACTTCAGCCTTCAGGAAAGAAAACAATGAAAGCAGAGGAATATATAAGGGGATTAAAGGCCGGAAAAATAGTTTTTATCAACCCTTTACTATAAAAAAGATGACTCAAAGGCTTGATTTTAGCTGCTTTTAGCACGAAGTTTTCAACAAACCACCGGTTTTATTAACTTTTTAACATCTTTTATCCTAAAACACTTGATTTTAGAAAGGAATTGCTTATATTTGCGATAGGTTATCCAACACATTACAAATCAAAATCAGGAAAAAATGAACAAACAGGAATTGATTGTTGCCATTGCAGCTGAATCGGGCCTCACCAAGGCTGATTCAAAGAAAGCCCTCGATGCTTTCATTTCATCTACTTCCAAAAGCCTTAAAAAAGGTGATAGAGTAGCTCTCGTTGGTTTTGGTTCTTTCTCAGTTTCAAAACGTGCTGCCCGCAAAGGCCGTAACCCGCAAACTGGCAAAGAAATCAAGATTGCCGCAAAGAAAGTGGTTAAATTCAAACCAGGTTCAGAGCTTTCAAAGAATGTAAAATAAGCTGATCTTATCAGTTTATAAAGAGGCTGACCTTAATTCGGGTGAGCCTTTTTTTATTTGTCCGATTGCATAATCAACATCTACCTTAAACCGATAATCCAGCAACGCATCTTCCCCTGCATAAGCGACTCCAATCCTTGGACACGATATTATCGCCTCAGCGTCGATCTGAATGCCATAATCCGAAATATGCAATCCTGCTGCACCATCAAGGCGAACCCCGTTTAAAGCTTTTGAAATGCCCAACAAACGGGTAAGCCTGCCCGGCCCTATACCATCTTTAACAATATTTACTTTTCGACCAAGGTTGCTTTCCATAATATCAAGTCCTTCGAGCGGAATAATTCCCCTTATCAGCACGGCATGTGGAGTATTTCTTGCACTGCTTACCACATTAAACAGTGCATGAAGTCCATAACACAGATAAACATAGGCAATGCCTCCTTCCCTGAACATTACTTCTGTCCGTTTGGTTAAAAGCCCGCCATAGGCATGAGATGCTTTGTCGGTAATGCCGGCATAAGCTTCAGTTTCAATTATGCAGCCGGCCACTTTTGATCTTTCGGTTTGAAATACCAGCACCTTACCCAGCAATTGCTGAGCGATTGGTACCACATCATCACTTTTATAAAAATCAGCGGGTATAATAGTTCCCCTTATCATCTTTGGGTGCGATCCATCTGAACAATCCATCGTCTGAAATTTCAATCTTATCATTGTCAACCAACCAATTTACCGCATTGATCACTTTCTCTTCACTTATTCTGGCGCATGCTTCAACAAGTTGCGAAATATTGCAACCCGCAACCTTAAGAAGAGGCTTGATTACTTCCACAATATTATTAAATTCAAGTTCGCTTAGATTGGCCTTATTGCGTTCCACGCAAACATCGCAGATACCGCAGCGCTGAATATCATCTTGTCCGAAATAAGCTATCAGCATCTGACTGCGGCAAATATCAGTTGAAATAGCATAGTTAATAACTGATTCCAATCGCTTTGCGGCTTCTGCACGACGTTCGAAATAATGCTCCTGCGAAATCCGCAAATCATCGGCTCGGATAAGTTCACTTGTCATAATGATCCGGGGTTTATCGGTTGCCGGGATGTATGTCAATACTTCCAGATTATGCAATTGGGTTAATGCTTTAACAATCAAATCACTTTCTACCGAAAGTCGTGATCCCAACTCTTTTTCGCTTATGTTCGCGAGTTCTGTAAATACTCCACCGTAAGATCGGAGGATTGTTTTAATTATTGGATCAAAGGCCGCATTTTCAACCTGAAACTTGTACAAATCATCTTTGCGGATGTTGAATATAATTCTGGAATGGGTCTCCATGGCTTCGTTCATCGATATAAAACCTTCGCGTTCAATAAACCGGAGTGCATTGAAGGTTACCAATGGCTTAAAGTCATAAGTATTACAGAATTCATTCAGATCAAATAAATGAACGGTATCACGTCCTGTTCCCACGGCAAGGTTCAGATAATTTCCAAGGGCTCTGTAAACATTGCGGATGTAATCAGGTTCGGGATACGAAAGCGCCAGGTTGTGCCTTGCATCAATAACATCAGAGTTTTCGAACAGCAATACGGCATAAGCTTTTTTTTCATCCCTGCCTCCCCTGCCGGCTTCCTGAAAATATGCTTCCGGGCTATCCGGCAAATCCATATGAACCACAAACCTTACATCGGGCTTGTCAATTCCCATACCGAATGCATTGGTTGAAACCATCACCCTGAGCGATCCTTGCTTCCATGCATTCTGTTTCTTTTCGCGATCGATCGGAGACAAACCCGCATGATAAAAATCAGCAGTAATCCTGTTACGCATCAAAAATTCTGCAATCTCCCTGGTTTTACGCCGGTTTCTAACGTAAACAATTCCTGTTCCCTTTACATTTGAACAAATTCTCAACAGACGTTCGAGTTTATTCTCCTCATTAAAAACAACGTAGGCCAGGTTCCTGCGCTCAAAACTTCGTTCAAAAACATTGGGTACCGGAAAGCGGAGTTTCTCCTGAATATCCCTTACAACTTTTGGAGTTGCAGTAGCTGTTAATGCAATTACAGGAATGGAAGGAAGTTTATCCCGTATTTCTGCAATTCTTAAGTAAGGAGGTCTGAAATCATAGCCCCATTGCGAAATACAATGGGCTTCATCCACGGCAATCATCCCTATTTTTATATGCTCAAGTGCCGTAATAAATCTATCGGTGAGTAATCGTTCAGGAGAGAGGTAAAAAAACTTTGCTTTGCCATGAAGTATGTGATTCATTGCAAGTTCTACCTCTCGGGCAGTCATACCTGAATATATGGCTTCGGCAGAAATTCCGCGTTTGCGGAGGTTTTCTACCTGATCTTTCATCAATGCGATCAGCGGAGTTACAACAAGCGTCACCCCATCAAGAATCATTCCCGGCACCTGAAAACACAGCGATTTTCCACCTCCGGTTGGCAGCAAAGCAAGTGTATCGCGACCGGCCAAAACAGAGTTGATAATATCCTCCTGCATAGGCCTGAAAGCCGAATATCCCCAATACCGGGACAATACCTGTTGCGCTGTTGTTTCCGACATTCCTTTTTTCGGTGACTTAGGGTTACATTATTTGATCCTGTATAAAGATAAGCAGAAATTTTATGATCACATGTTGATCACAAATTTACTGATAAAGGCAATTGGTTTAGCCGCCAATGATGTAATATCACTACTTTTGTTACATTCAATAAAGCAAAACACATGGGTAAACCCGTTTATTTAACAGGATATATGGGCAGTGGAAAATCTACTGCAGGCAAAAAACTGGCCAGGCAGCTCGATTATGATTTTGTTGACACCGATGAATTAATCGTTACTATGGCCGGAAAATCTGTTCAGGCCATTTTCGATACGGAAGGTGAAGATGCCTTCAGGCTTCTGGAACATTCTGTTTTAAAATCGCTTGCAAACCGCATAAATACAGTTATTTCTACTGGTGGCGGCACTCCGTGTTTTTTCAACAATATGCAGATTATGAAAAAATCAGGGATAGTCATTTACCTGAAAATGCATCCAAATTCGATTTTGAAGCGCCTGAAAACAGCAAAGAATCCCAGACCACTGCTTAGGAACATTCCCGAAGATCAACTGTTGCCATTCATTACAAATCAACTGAGCCAGCGAGAACGGTTTTACCTGAACGCACATTTCACTGTTAAGGGCGAAAGCCTTGATATTGATGAAGTTGTTAAGACTGTTAAAGGTTTAAGAAGCTAAGGAAGAATATTAAATTAACTTCTCAACTAAAAGTTTTTATCCCCCTCTTCTCCCCCTTTCGGAAAAGGGGGACGATTACATTCGTTTATTTTGACACATTAGTTTGCAGAAAGTCCAGTTAGATGGGGACTCAAGTGGGCAAATTATTATGACAGTTTCACTAACAGATCAAACTTTCTTTTCCAACAGGCAGATATTCTCCACATGATGTGTATGGGGAAACATATCCACAGGCTGAATCTTTATAATATTGTAACTTTCAGCCAGTAAGCTTATATCTCTGGCCTGTGTTGCAGGGTTGCAGCTTACATAAACAATTCGCGAAGGAGCTGCTTCTATCATCCACTTTACTACTTTTTCATGCATGCCTGCCCTTGGGGGATCGGTGATCACCACATCCGGACGGCCATTTTCAGCCATAAATTCAGGCGTAAGTACTTTGGCCATATCGCCGGCAAAAAACTCAGTATTTTCAATGTTGTTCAGTTCTGAGTTCAGTTTAGCATCCTTCACAGCAGGCTCAACATATTCAATTCCAATAACTTTTGCAGCTTTCGAGGCCACAAAATTGGCAATTGTTCCTGTTCCGGTATATAAATCATATACCGTTTCAGTGCCTGTAAGCCTGGCAAAATCCCGGGTTAAACGGTAAAGTTCAAGAGCTTGTTTTGAGTTGGTCTGAAAAAACGACAAAGGTCCGATTCGGAAATGAAGCCCTTCCATCTCTTCGGTCATGTAGCTCAGTCCTTTATAATGCCAAGGTTCCAGATCGTTGATGGTATCGTTGCGTTTCTGATTAATTACATAGAAAAGCGATGTAATTTCAGGGAAACTATCTGAAATATAGTTCATCAATAAATCTATTTTTTCAATTTCATCAGTTCCGAAAACCATAATAACCATCAGGTCGCCGGTATTGGAGTTCCTCACAAGCAGATTGCGCAAATCTCCTTCAAAACTCCGGATATTATAAAAAGTAAGTCGGTTCTCTTTTGCAAAAGCTCTGACGCCAAGCCTGATCCGATTGGAGACATCAGACTGCAGATAACAATGCTGAATATCCAGAACGCGGTCGAACATACCCGGAATGTGAAAACCAAGAGCATCCATATCCCGCTCATCCTTTTCCATATTCATTTCCTGATCAGAAAGCCAGCGAAACGGGGCAAAGGTGTATTCAAGTTTATTTCGGTAATATTCGGTTTGCGAAGAAGCAAGAATCGGTTGAATTTCGGGAAATTCCAGATGACCGATTCTGGTAAAATTATCCTGAACCTGTTTCTGTTTATAAAAAAGCTGATGTTCATAACCCATCCCCTGCCATTTGCATCCGCCACAGGTTCCGAAATGACTGCAAACCGGTTCAATCCTTTTGTCGGATAATTTGTGAAACTTTATTGCCCTTCCTTCATAAAACCTGCGCTTACGCGAAACAATGCGAATATCACAAACATCACCCGGCACAACAAACGGAATAAAAATTACCATATCATTATGCCTTGCAATTGCTTTGCCCTCGGCACCGGCATCAAGAATTTCAATATTCTCAAGAATCAGGGGTCCTTCACTTTTCTCTCTTCTTCCCATTTAAAATAAAATTATCGGGCAAAATTACAACAATAGGCTCAAACCAGGTTAAAAAAAGCAGGCTGCCCGAAAAGACAGCCTGCTCATAATGAATCATTGAATTGTTTTGTTATGCCGGAACAACGGTATAAGTCATTTTGGCAAGGTCAACAGTAATTTTGTAAAGTCCGGCTGCTGCAGGCACTGGCATTGCAGGAGGATCGGGTTGACTTTCTGTTGGACGAAGCACAAGATTTCCGCCATCGCCTGTTCCAGCTGCATCGGTTCCGTATTGAGGAGCCCACTGTCCAAGGGTTTCGATAAACTTGAAATATGTGCTGCCACCAGCAAGCTGAACTGTGATTTCAAACAAACCAGGAGATACTTGTGTCAACGGTGTTGCACCGGCATTGTCCCAGCCTGCAGGAGTTCCGTCACCTAACAGGTACAAAGTTTCTGAAGCTTTGGTAATTGTGTAGGTTAAAGTACTGATGTTGGCATAAATCCTGTATTGACCAGCTAAAGCAGGAGCGGGTATTGCAGAAGGATCGGGGTCATCTTCAGTTGGTCTGAAAACAAGTGGCCCTGCTTCGCCTGTACCTCCATCAGTTCCCCATTGTGGAGCCCAGGCTCCAAGGGTCTGAATAAACTTCAGGTATTTACCTTCACCTGCAAGGTTAGCAACAATAGCAAACTCGTTTTCGTTGAAAGCATGCATCGGTAATGCACTTCCATTATTCCATCCCGCATCAGTTGCATCTCCGAGCAGATAAATAGGAGGATAATTGATTTCAGCTTCAAATGGAGTAACTGTCATCTTCAGTGTTTCGGAATAAACATTCTCATAAGTAGAGGCATTGGTAACATCCGCCATAATCCTGAAAACCAGGTTATGCGGTTCACCGGTAGCCAAGCCCATAGTAAGCAGTTTGGCATTCATTTCACCTACTTTTATGGAGAAACTGGTTCCTGTTGTGGCAGTCAATCCAATAGGGCTACTAAAGTTATCACCTTCAGTGTCCATTTGAATTGTATAGGTTGCAGGAGCAATTTTGGTAGAATTCAGTAAATTCCAGTTGCGACCGGCATTCACATCATAAACTGCAGGATTCCAGGTGAAATTGACAAAAACTTCATCCTTTTGTGCTTCCTGAAGAACAAATGTGGAATTGGCGGCGGGAGATGTGATTACCGGACTGGTGGATTTATCCATATCCAGAACCGGATCAAGCCCGTCCTTCTTGCAGGAACTGAAAATTGTAATTCCGGCAAGGGCTATGATGAAAAACAGTGTTTTTTTCATAATATCAATGTTTTTAATTATTAATAACCAGTGTTCTGCTGCAGGTTCGGATTAACCGACATTTCTGCAGATGGTATTGGATAGAGGTTGCGGAAACTTCCGGTTGCGGTACCATTGGCAACATTACCTTTCCAGGGCCATAGATAATCGGCTGTGGTGAACTTGTTAAAACGAACAAGGTCAGTCCTGCGGTGTCCTTCCCAGTATAGTTCACGGGCGCGTTCATCAAGAATGAAATCAAGTGTAAGTCCACTTCCGGTGATGTTGCCATCCGCAGCTCCATACGCACGGGTACGAATCTGGTTCACAAGGTCAACTGCCCTTGATTCGCTTCCGCCTCCACCGCGTTTCACAGCTTCAGCATACATCAGGTAAGCATCAGCCAGACGGAACATCGGATAATCGGTACAAACAAAGTCAGGGTGTGGGAAACGTGCAGGCGAACCATCTTTATTCACGTTTTTGAACTTGGTAATAGCATAGCCTTCGGTAAATTGTCCGATATCAACAATTTCCAGAGTCTGACCATCAGTATAGAACATGGCACGCTTGTCAAATGCTGAACGGATAATTGAATAGGTATAATCAGGTGTACCGAGTTTCATTTCAAAAACATAGGTACCTGCTTCTGAAATAACAATGTTATCTCCTCCGGCATCAAGAATACCATCAAGACCTGTATCACCGTAATTAATATCCCATCCATCGTTGGCGCGGAACTTAACTTCTCCGGCTGTAAGGTCGAGCATGGCAGTCCAAAATCCTGTAGCAGGATTGTAGGTCATATTCTGGTCATAATCCCACAAACCGGCGGTTGCAGAACCAATAACACCCCATTCGGTTTTTACCATTGTATAGGTAAAGTCATTGAGGTTAACATTCAATTTGTAATATCCGGTTTCGGCAGGTTTAATATTTGCTCCATCAGGTTCAAGGGTTCCGTCAAAATCATTGTCACCATAATTAACATCCCATGAGGGGCCAGCAGTAAATTTGAATTCTTTGCCGGCTTCAACCCAGATGTAACCTTCATAGTTGCCATCGCTGTTAACCGAAGCAAGTTGGTTCGAATTTGCAGGATCCCATTCAGGTGTCTGATAGTTACCCGGAACATAAATAACCGGATAATCGGTTCTCATATTCCTTGGTCTGGGTGTGCTGTAGATACCACTTACAACATCAGGATAGAATTTCTGAACAAGGGCTTTGGTTGTGCGTAAACCACCCCAGCCTCCGCCAACACCAAAATCAGCTGCAGGCATTGTTCCTCCGATAGCGGCATGAATCAGATAAACCATTCCACCAAAAGAGCGGGTATATTCGCCATCATAATTGATTGCAAAAATCATTTCAGGGCTGGTGTGATTGTCGGCCATAAAGTTATCGGAATAATTGGGAGCAAGTGTATAACCGGCATCCAGAACTTTTTCCAGATAAGTGATGGCATCGGCATATTTATTCTGTCCGATATAAACTTCGGCATTCAGATAGAGTTTTGAAATCAGCATCCAGGCAGCTGCTTTATCGGCACGGCCATACATGAACCTTGGGTTACCCAGATCATTTTCGATGGCTTTCAATTCTGATTCAATGTAATTGAAAAGTTCAGCACGAGCGATCTGCCTTGGGAAGAAAGCTCCCGGTTGATCGTCTTCAGTAACAAATGAAGGATTTCCGAACAAATCAAGTGCATGCCAATATGACAAAGCTCTGATAAAGCGGGCTTCAGCAAGATATTGCTTGTATTCTTCTTTACCTACTGTATTGCGGATAAACTCATTTGAAATTGAAATGGTGAAGAAAATCCTGGAATAAAGGGCTCCGATGAAAACATCGTTCGGTGACCATGTTTGCCAGTGAAAATCCTTGATGGTGGCATCATTCCATGCAATGACAGCCTCATCGGTTGACAACTGCTGTGCATTCCAATACTGACGCAGGTAGTTTGAGAATCCTTCATCAATACCATCAATATCAGGTTTCCCTGCAGGGCCTTCCTGTCCGCTGACGGCATATGATGAATAGAGTTTTGCCAGAGCCTGAGTATAAGCTGCAGGAGAATCAAACACAACATTAGCAGTTGGAAGATTCTTATCAATTGGTGAAACATCAAGGTCCTTAAGACAGGATGTTGTAATGACTACCAAAGCTATGGCAGCCATTGTTATTTTGAGATATTTTTTCATAACGTTCGTCGATTAAAAGTTAACATTTACACCCAAAACGAATGTCCTGGCACGTGGATAAATATTGTTGTCAATACCTCCGTCAACCTCAGGATCAAGTCCGTTGTATTTAGTGATGATAAACGCATTCTGCACAGTAAAGCTAAACCTTGCGTCTAATTTTTCTGTGAAGAGTTTATTAACGTTATAACCCACACTTACGTTATCCAATCTGAAGAATGAAGCATTCTCAACATAGAAATCAGACCAGTACTGTGGATTATTGAATTTGGTGTTGTTTACCTGAGTCGGGACATTGTTGAAGAAACCCGACTGATTGTAAAGACTGCTGTAAACAGCTCTGTCAGAAGCTACGTTGTTATAAACATAGTTTCCAAGGTTAACCCGCGCTGAAACCATAGCATCGAAGTTTTTGTAACGGAAAGATGAAGACAATCCCATTACAACATCGGGAGCTGGTTTCTCATAGAGGTATTTATTGTCATCATTTCCTGCAATACTTCCACCTTCTCCGCTTCTGTCGATATAGAGGCCTTCAATAGGCATTCCGTTGACATCATATACCTGTTGAAAAACATAGAAAGAACTGGCAGAAGAACCTACACTGTGACGCTGGATAAAGTTTCCAACTCCTCCGCTGATACCACCGGTTGCAATTCCGGTATAATCTGGATCATCGGTAAGAAGCAACTTGGTGATTTCATTTTTGTTGAATGAAATGTTATAGCCGATATTCCAACTTACATCTTTGGTAACAATTGGTTTAACATCGATTAAAAACTCAATACCGCGGTTTTCAAGTGTACCAACGTTGGTTGTCAGGTAGTTGGAGAAATTGGTTCCGGAAGGAATGGGGATATTTGCAATCAGGTCTTCGGTTTGCCTTACGTATGCATCAATGGAACCGGTTACCCTGTTGTTGAAGAATCCATAATCAATACCAGCATTATAAGTTGTAGTAGTTTCCCACTTGATGTTTTTGTCATACTTATTTGGACGAAGGGTAGGAATCCACTGATCGCCAAACTGATAATAAGCTGTAGGGTCAGCAATCTGATAAATGGCCTGATATGGATAATAATTATCACCGATATCCTGCTGGCCGGTTACTCCCCATCCTAACCGGAGTTTAAGGTCGCTCAGTTTATCATAATCTCTCAGGAAGCCTTCATTGTTCATTTTCCATGCAAATGCTGCTGCAGGAAATAAACCCCAACGATTTTCTTCTGAGAATCTTGACGATCCGTCATTACGCATGGTAAAAGTAAAGAGATACTTATCCAGCAAAGAATAATTCAACCTTCCAAAGAATGATACAAGGAAGTTTTCATTGATATAATCGGTGTAACGAAGACTGTCCTTGTCAATGTTGCCCTGATGAGTGCGGGTCCAGCTGGTGCCTTCGCGCTGAAAATGCTGCCATGAGTAACCGGCAGTCAGATCTACCTTGCTCGATATTGATGAAAGTTCCTTTACATAGTTGAAATAGAAATCAAGGAGTTCCATCTTTTTATCCTGGGTATAATCTACATAACGACCAATTCCATCACGGAATGTAAATGCTGCTGTTTCGGGAGCGTTGTTGATACCCTCGCTGCTGGAATAGTCATAACCAAGGTTAAGAATAGCCCTGAGCTCGGGAAGGAAATGCAATTTATAATCAAACTGCAGATTACCAATTGAACGGTTTACCGTTGAGTTATTTTCAGTTTGCTCGAGTAAAGCAACCGGATTGCTGACTCCAATCGGGTTTGGATTTCCGTTTGGATCCATCTGACCATTGGCCAGTGTATCACTTAGGTTTGCCCATGTATAATACCCTCCGAAACGGGTATTGCCGTTTCTTACTGGCTGAGTAGGATCAAATGCTACTGCAGAACCAACAGCACCTCCATCAGCAAACTGATGTTTTTCCTGACTTCCTTTTAAATTAAAATCAATTTTCAGGTGATTGTTGAGTAGAGTCGGGTTAAGAGAAACGGCTGCTGTAGTTCTCTTCATATTGGTCAGCCTGACAAGACCATCCTGATCGGTATAACCCAAAGACACGCGATATGGCAGTGATTTTAGATTTCCGTAAATACTAAGATTGTGGTCTTGTGTTATGGACGACTCATAAATCTCATTTTGCCAATCGGTATTTTCAGAACCTAACCTGCGCAGAGCCTTATCGTTTAAGCCAGAGAATCCTTTGTTTTTAAGATCAGTTGCCAATTCACGGAATTCATCACCTGATAGCACTTCCAGTGTACTGGGAATGGTGTTCATAGAAACATTTCCATTGTAACTGATTTTCAGCTTCTTACTTCCAGCGGTTGTACCTCTTTTGGTGGTAATAAGGATAACCCCGTTAGAAGCTCTTGAACCGTAAATGGCAGTTGCAGAAGCATCTTTCAGTACGGTAAAAGACTCAATGTCATTGGGATTGATGGTTGAAAGGATATTGGAAGATCCGGAAATCCCGGTATTATCAATAGCCACACCATCAATAACAATCAAAGGATCGTTACTGGAATAAAGAGATGAACCTCCTCTGACCCTGATTGTAGCACCGGCACCGGGTGCGCCGCTGTTTGTTGTAATTACAACCCCTGTGGTTTTTCCAATAAGCAGTTCCTGCGGACTGGTAATTGCACCACGGTTGAAGTCTTTTGAGGAAACAACTGCAACCGAACCGGTAGCATCGCTTTTCTTAACGGCTCCATAACCGATAATGACCGCCTCCTCAAGTGTGGTAACTGAAGGAATCAGGACAACATTAATAACAGTCTGATTTCCTACAGCAATCTCCTGAGTGTTGTATCCAACAAACGAGAAAACCAGAGTTGCACCCGGGTCAACATTCATTGAATACCTGCCGTTGATGTCAGTGATTGTACCTGTTGATGTGTTTTGAACTAAGATGGTAACCCCAGGTATGGTTTGACCATCGTTTGCATCTGTTACTCTACCCGAAATACTGATTCCCTGGGAATATCCCTGAAAACCAATTGCCAGACCGAGTAAAAGAAACAGAACTTTCAGCAATGAATAATGCTTCTTCATAATTCTGATTTTGGTTGGTGGTTTAATTATGTTAACTGAAACTGAAATAAAATTCTGACTTTTTGTTTAGTTGCTCACTGTGGGTATCCAAATATAATAATTTACATAACCAAAGTGGGTAAAATGATATAATTTCAAAGAAAAGATTTTTAATGTTGAGAATAACGATCATAAAACCGCTAAACTTTTAAACAATAAAAACCCTGTTTAAAAAGCAATAATTTCCGAAACCTGTTTTCCCTTTGTTACTGCGCAGATTTCAAGGTACAATGTTAAGAAATAATTAATTAATTTTTAAGGTTTATTAACATTATTACACTAATTTTCATAATAAAATTTTGCAATCGTTTCCGCAATCGTTTGCGAAACTTTTTTTTTGCATAAATAATACATCCTGCAAAATATAAAAAGCACACTTTCTGATCAAAAAAGGAAATAAAAAAGCGCAAAAATCAGATTGCATTTGTTAAAACCATACCTTTAAGCATTGAATTGTATCACATCTCTTACTTCCATCAAATGAAATCAAACCTTATTTCCATCAACGACATAGCCCGGGCATTAGGAATTTCACCTTCCACAGTTTCAAGGGCATTAAAAGACCATCCTGACATCAGCACAGAAACCAAAAGGGTAGTTAAAGAATATGCCGAAAAGGTAAATTATCGTCCCAATGCATTGGCTCTGAGCTTAAAACGACAAAGGTCGAATACCCTTGGGCTTGTTATTCCTGAAATCACACATCATTTTTTCTCTTCTGTCATTAGTGGTATTGAAGAGCTCGCTTATGGAAAAGGATACAGACTTATCATATGCCAGTCAAACGAAGATTATCACAGGGAAGTGATTAATACACAGGTGCTTCTCGACAACAGGGTTGATGGTATTTTGGTTTCTATCAGCAAAACAACACACGATCACGGGCATTTTAAAGATTTGATTGACAGTGGTATTCCCCTTGTTTTTCTGGATAGAGTGAGTGAAGGTGTGGAAACTGACAGAGTTGTAACAGCTGATTTTGATGGTGCGCTTATTGCTACCAGCCACTTGCTTGAAAGAGGATGCCGTAAAATTCTCCATCTGGCATCACCTGAGCACCTGCATATAGGCCGGCTTCGTCGCGAAGGCTATATGAAAGCTCTTTCTAACCATGGTGTGGAGATAGATCCGGGACTTATACTTCAATGCGATACCCGCAAAGAAGTTTATCTGTTGAAAGACAGAATCATAGATCTTGCTCCCGGGATTGACGGAATATTTGCTGTTAACGATTTCACTGCAATTGCTGCAATGCAAATATTACAGGAAAACGGCTTCAAAATTCCGGAGGATATTGCGGTTACCGGTTTTGGTAACGATCCGATTGCCAGTATAGCTTCACCGACACTCACTACAGTTGAGCAAAGAGGTTTTGAAATGGGGCGGCAGGCTGTTGAGATTCTGATACGAAGAATTGAAGACCCTTCAACATTTATCGATTTCCAGACCCGCGTGATTCCGGTTTCCCTTGAAAAGAGATCATCATCCTGATTCTTAAGCATTTTGTGATAAAATAATCTAAAAACCAATTTTCCAAATCAATGAAACGAATTCTTTATGCAGTTTTTACCGGCTTTTTGATGCTGGCACTCATGATTTCATGTAAAACCAACAGTCCGGATGCCATGACAGATTCACCCCCCGAATGGTCTAAAAATGTGATATGGTATCAGATATTTGTAGAAAGGTTTAACAATGGTGACCTTTCGAATGATCCGACAATCCAGACCATTTCAACACCAACTGCATCATTCCCTGTACCTGAAGATTGGTCAGTAACTCCCTGGACATCTGACTGGTACACTCAGGAACCCTGGGCCTCCAAAACAGGACATGGTTTAAGAGAAACCATGCAACACCGAAGATACGGAGGCGATTTGCAGGGTATTTTTGACAAGCTTGATTACCTCACTGACCTTGGAATTACAGCAATCTATTTCAATCCTTTAAATGATGCGCCTTCGTTACACAAGTATGATGCGCGTCATTATCATCACATTGATGTAAATTTCGGACCCGATCCTGAAGGAGATATGCAAATCATCGCATCAGAAGATCTTTCTGATCCGGAGACCTGGAAATGGACATCGGCCGATAAAATGTTCCTCCGGCTTGTTGAAGAACTGCACTCACGTGGCATCAGAGTTATTGTGGATTTTTCATGGAATCATACAGGGGTGTTGTTTCCTGCATGGAAAGACCTTATCGAAAATCAGCAAAATTCACAATACAAGGATTGGTACGAAGTAATTACATGGGATGACCTGAAGACACCTGAAAATGAATTTCAATACAAAGGGTGGCTCAACATAATGAGTTTACCGGAACTCAGGAAAACAAATGTAGTTGGTGAGCGTAAACACGGATTCCCGTTTGAGGGAAATATTGATAATGGTGCAAAAAAGCACATTTTTGAAGTTACAAAGCGATGGCTGGCTCCTGACGGCGATGTCGGCAAAGGGATTGACGGATTCAGACTGGATGTTGCCGAACAGATACCCATGGGTTTCTGGCGCGATTACAATGCTTATGTTAAAAGCATAAATCCTGAAGCATATCTTGTTGGCGAAATATGGTGGGAAAAATGGCCCGATGATTTTATGAACCCTGCGCCTTACACAAACGATTCAGTATTTGATGCTGTAATGTTTTATCAGGCATATCGTCCGGCACGTGGATTTTTTGCTGAAGGATACCCTAAGTTTGATGCTGCCGGATTTGCAGCAGAAATCACAAAAGAATGGAATAATGTTGCTGAGCCCTATCGTTATGGAATGATGAATGTGAGTGCAACCCATGATAGCCCAAGACTGCTTTCATGCTTTGCCAACAAGGGAAAATACAAATTCAGAGCTTCGCCGCATGAAGATACAGCCTATATCAGTGGCAGACCTGATGAAGAAACCTATCAGCGGGTAAAAATGTATCTGGCTCACCAGTTTACCTCAATCGGATCTCCTCATATATGGAATGGCGATGAATTCGGAATGTGGGGTGGAGATGATCCTGATGAGAGAAAACCCCTTTGGTGGGATAATCTGAAATTTGACGACGAAACACGCACAAACATAAAACCCGGCACAAAACAGTTCGACAAGGTTGGCTTTAACCATGACTTATTCAATTATTACAAAAAGCTGATCAGCATTCGCAAGCAAAATCCTGTGTTGAGTGATGGAAATCTGACTTTTACCTCATCCGATGGGAATATTATGTCGTACACAAGAGAAAATAAGGCCGGTCACATTATGTTTGCTGCCTTCAATACCGGCGCTTCAGAAACAACCATTAACCTGCCTTTTGAGGGAAATTTCACTGATTTGCTGACAGGAAATACCGGTAAAGGCAAATCTTTTATACTTGCTCCGATGACAGCCGTGATACTTAAACCTGAAAACTAACTGAATACACCTTATCAATCAGTATTGATAAGTTCTTTAGTAAGATTATAAACTGCCGGTTCTGATACCGGCAGTTTTTTTTTAAAAAGGAATTCTGGTAAGACAATCTGAAGTTTCCCGCTTTAATTCGTGCAGCCCGGATTAAAGGTCAGATTGGATGCATTTTCAGGTCTTTCTAAATATATCTTTTGTACAGAAATTGCAAAAAACGAAAAATCAATTGTTACGACTAATCGATAGAAGCATACACTTAATAAAAAAAACCGTACGTTTATTCATTTACTCACTTCGCACTTCGCATTTGGCGCATCTTTGCAGCGTAATTATGAAAATGATCATATTTAACAGCAGAAGTCATCAAAACTTCTGCAATTTAGAATCCCTCCCTCCCCATCATGTCGTTTAAAAAGAGACCTGCACATCCCGGCAGGTCTTTTTTGATACATTTTCAGGTCTTTCTACATATACTTTTGTACAGAAATAGCAAAAAATGAAAAATCAATAGTTACGACTAATCGATAGAAGCATACACTTAATAAAAAAAACCATACGTTTATTCATTTACTCACTTCGCACTTTGCATTTGGTGCATCTTTGCAGCGTAATTATGATAATGATCATATTTAACAGCAGAGGTCATCAAAACTTTTGCAATTTAGCATCCCTCCCTCCCCATCATGTCGTTAAAAAAAAACCTGCACATCCCGGCAGGTTTTTTTTTGCAAAAAAAAACGGCGTCTGGTGACACCGTTTTTTTAAGAACAAAAATCCTTTTACTTTTTCTTCTTGTTTGGCAATTCAAGTCCGTATCCATGCTTTTTGTCAACGGCTTTTAAAACAAAGGCCAGGCCAAATGCAAGAACACCAAAGCCTGTAAAAATAAGTTCAGGAACCATGTAGTTATATTTTACACCTTCAACTCCGGCAGCTATTTGTTCAGAAACACCGGGATTAGAGGCAGTGAGTGCCCATCCGATAAGAACAGGAACAGCAAGTAATCCAATATTCTGAATCCAGAAAATAGCACCAAAGGCTGAACCCAGATATCTGTCTTCAACAATCTTGGGCAAAGAAGGCCACATTGAAGCAGGAACCAATGAAAAAGCAGTACCCAGAATAACTATTGTTCCAATAGCTGTTGCAACACCAAATGATTCAGCCGGAACCAGCGCGAAAATAAGGTGAGATGCAGTTAACAGAACGGCTCCGAAAATCATCATGGTAGCACCTTTTCCCCTTATATCGAGGAAGTATCCGATAAATGGAGTAAGAATCATGGCGCCAATCGGGAAATAAGAGAAATAAGCTGCTGCGGTTTTTACATCCACACTTAGTTTCGAGGCAAGCATATCGGTTGCGAACTTCTGAAACGGAAAAATGGCTGAATAAAATAAAACACAAAGACCTGCAATGGCGAGAAATCCCGGATTAGTGAAAATTTTCTTAAGGTCGCTGAGTTTAAACTCTTCCTCAGGATCAGCAGTAAGTTTCGATACACCCATTTGTTTGTCAAGTTTCCTATCCATAAAGGTGTAGGCAAAGAAGGTTATAAAACCAATGCAAAGGAATGCCAATCCCCAGAATACCGAATTGGCAGGTCCGCCATTTTCAGCAAAGATGGGAGTAAGACGAAAAACAGCAAAAACGCCCAAACGGGCAACCGCCATTTCCAGACCCATAGCCAAAGCCATTTCTCTGCCTTTAAACCATTTTACAATGGTTTTAGATACTGTAATACCAGCCATTTCAACTCCAACACCAAAAATTGCAAATCCAAAAAATGCAAGTTTAGCTGATGCAGGAATCCAAACGATAAACGAACTCAGCCAGGTTGCCAAAGCGGTTGCTTCAAATCCGGCAGTTAAGGCGTAGAACTTTATTGCTGCGCCCAAAACCATAGCCAGGCCAGCGGTTATCAGTGTAAACCGGATGCCCATTTTGTCAAGAATCACACCTGAGAAAATCAGGAAGAAAGCAAAAACATTCAGAAAAAATTCTGATCCACCGAGCATACCAAACACTTCCGGTGTCCATTTGTAATTGGTTTCAAGCATGGTCTGCAAAGGAGCTACAACGTCAACGAAGAAGTAGGCAAAGAACATGGTCAATGAAATCAGTGCCAGTGCAACCCATCTGGCGGTCTTTGAATCATTCAGCAAAGTCACGGTTTTTTCTCTCATAAAAGATTGATTTTAAGTGATTTATTCAGATAATACGAAAATTGACAAAGACTAATACCCTGCAGATTTCGGGCGGGTAAATGTACAGTTTTTTTTAAAAATCTGTTCCCGATAAATATTTTTAAAAAATCAACAACAATTTAACGATAAGTTAACCCATTCTTAAACTTCTAAGACTAACTTTGCCTGACCTAATTGATTAATAATACCACCTTTCACAAATGAAAATATTTTTCAGAATCTCACTATCAATAGCATTCTCGATAGTTTTAACCTTTTCATCTGCCGACGTTTTCGCACAAAAGAAAAGCCGGAACATTTCAAAAGATGAAAGGCCAAAGAATATTATTCTTCTTATTGGGGATGGCATGGGATTGCCTCAGGTTTATGCTGCAATGTCGGCAAGCCGGGATAATCTGAACATTTCCAGGTTGCCACATACTGCCTTTGTAAAAACCATTTCGGCTGACAACTATATTACTGATTCTGCTGCTGCAGGTACTGCTCTGGCTTGTGGAGTAAAAACAAACAACGGCATGTTGGGCATGCTGCCTGATAAAAGTCCGGTAAGAAGCATACTGCACATAGCTGAAGATCACGGTCTGGCAACCGGCCTTGCAGTTTCGTGTGATGTAACTCACGCTACACCGGCTGCATTTATAGCCAATGTTGAAAGCCGGAAAATGGCTCAGGAAATTGCAATGCAATATCTTGACTCTGGTGTTGATGTGTTTATTGGCGGTGGTCGCGAAAATTTCAATAAACGTGCCGACAGCCTGAATCTGCTGGACAGTCTTATATTTCGCAATTACCAGGTGGTAAGTACCATCCCGGCTATGATGGAAGTCACCAGCGGCAAGTTGGCAGGTATTCTTTACCCGGCACATCCCCCTAAATATTCTGAAGGCAGAGGCGATATGTTAAGCATTGCCACTTCAAAAGCCATTGAACTTCTCGTTCAAAATCCGAAAGGCTTCTTTTTAATGGTTGAAGGTTCGCAGATAGATTGGGGCGGGCACGACAACAACATACAATATATGTTGGACGAAACCATTGATTTTGACATGGCTGTGGGCATAGCCCTTGATTTTGCAGAAAAAAACGGAGAAACCCTTGTTATTGTTACCGCTGACCACGAAACCGGTGGATTTACCAATCTTGGCGGTAATTTTTTAACTGGTGAAGCTGATGGAAAATTTTCTGCCGGTGACCATTCAGGAACCCCGGTGCCTGTGTTTACCTATGGGCCAGGTGCCAGTCACTTTGAAGGCTTTCTTGACAATACTGATATTTTTAAACTGATGAAAAAGCTTTTCGGATTTGAAAACGCATTGAATTAGCTTTGAAAACCTGCGCTGCTGAATTACCTTTGCAGCAGATTAACCCTAATTAATTTCTTATGATTATTGTAACCGGAGCCGCCGGGTTTATTGGAAGTTGTCTTTTAGGAAGACTTCTGGAAACCGGCCATACCAATATTATTGCCGTTGACGATTTCTCGAAATCAAGTAAAGCCGCAAATCTGCTGAGTAAAAACATTTCAGCCTTTGTTGAACGCTCGGAATTCTTTACGTGGCTCGAATCAAAAGAAACGGAAGTTGACTTTATTTTTCATATAGGTGCCCGTACCGACACCACAGAGTTTAATATGGCTGTGTTTGATGAGTTAAATACAGGTTACTCAATGAAAATATGGGAAGCCTGCACACGGTTAAAAATTCCTTTGGTTTACGCCTCTTCTGCCGCTACTTATGGGCTTGGTGAATTTGGCTATAATGACAGCCACGAAATTGTAGAAGATCTTAAACCCCTTAATCCTTACGGGATATCAAAAAATGAATTTGATAAATGGGCGATCAGACAAACTCAAACGCCTCCATTTTGGGCCGGAATGAAATTTTTCAATGTCTATGGACCCAATGAATATCATAAAGGAAGAATGGCATCCGTTATTTTTCATGCATATCACCAGATCAAAGAAACAGGACAAGTGAAATTATTCAGGTCTCATCGCCCTGATTTTAAGGATGGTGAGCAGCTTCGTGATTTTATTTATGTAAAAGATGTGGTAAATGTACTGATGCATATGATGGAAAAACAGCCGGAATCAGGCCTTTACAATCTGGGCACAGGAAAAGCACGATCTTTTGTTGATCTGGCTAAGGCAACTTTTTCAGCAGCAGGCATTTCTCCTCAGATCAATTTTGTAGATACACCCGAAGATATCCGCGACAAGTACCAGTATTTTACCGAAGCCAATATGGAGAAACTGATCAGTTCAGGATACAATCAGGAATTCTATTCGCTTGAAGAAGGGGTACTCGATTATGTTGTAAATTATCTGAGCAGCAAAACCTGCTTATAATATCTCAGTTTAAAGCTCTTCTTTAAGGTTGAGGAGAAATGATCTGATCTGCTGCAGTGATTTTACAACTTCGTGATCTTTCTGTAAATCAACCGGATTTCCTTTCAGTTTCTCCCGCGCCCCTTGCAGTGTATAGCCGCGTTCTTTAACCAGATGATAAATCAGGCGAAAATTATCAACATCCTGAGGAGTAAAAAAGCGATTCCCTTTCTTATTCCTATAAGGCTTTATGATATCAAATTCTGTTTCCCAGAAGCGAATGAGTGAAACGTTAACATTAAACATCCCGGCTACTTCACCAATGCGATAATAAACTTTCTCTATTTCTTTTTTCTTGTAAGGCATACGACTTATTAATCCAATGCTTGGGAAGGCCGTTCTGACTGCTCAATCATCAGCGCATACTCCTCAGGTGTAATATCGTTGAAGAAGAAGTTTATCGGGTCAACAGGAAGACCATTTTTACGTACTTCATAATGCAGATGCGGAGATGTTGATTTTCCGGTATTCCCAACATGCCCGATAACCTGTCCGCGTTTCACCTTCTGACCAGGTTTAACATTCATTTTGCTCATATGGGCATAAACTGTCTCATACCCAAAACCATGGCTGATAATGACCATATTTCCATATCCACGACGCGAATACTCGATTGAAGCTACAGTTCCGTCTCCTGTTGCATAAATATCTGTGCCAACAGTAGCTGTAAAATCAATTCCTTCATGAAATTTAGTCACCTTGTAGAAAGGATCTGTGCGATAACCGAAATAAGAACCTATTCGTCTCAGGTCTTTATTTGCGACCGGTTGAATAGCCGGTATTGCAGCCAAAAGTTCTTCTTTGCGTTTTGCGAGATTAAAAACTTCATCAAACGACTTCGACTGAACATACAACTGACTGGTAATCTGATCAAGTTTACGGGTTGTATTGATAATAATTTCGCTGTTCTTATAGCCTTCCATTCTGGCATACCGATCGGCACCCCCATAACCCGCCTTTCTCACTGACGATGGAATAGGCTCACTCTCAAAAATAACCCTGTAAATATTATCGTCTCTTTGCTGAAGATCAGCAACAACTGCCTGAACCTGATCAAGCCTGTCGTTGAGCATCGCATATTGAAGTTTGTAATGATCAATCTCGCGACGCATCATGCGCTCTTTGGGGGAATCAAGAAAATTATATGCCAGCACCAAAACTAGAGCTGCAAAAACCAAACCTGTAAAGAATACCGACAGAAAGCTCAAAAATCTCTGTCTGAATGTAATCTTTACCTTTTCAATTTTGAGAGAACTGGTGTTGAAGTGATATCTAACCTTAGCCATCTGAAAGGTAATAAACTGATTTAATGAGAATTAAAAAAAGGAATTTTAGTTTTTCCCGGTGATCCGCAAAATTAACATTTTCAACTAAATTTGCAAGCCTTAAGAATGTTAAAAAATGCAAACCAGTTTCGTTTTCATATAAAGCATCTAAAATGAACGCTCAGCAGACCAGACAGAAATTCCTTGATTTTTTTGCTTCCAAACAGCACCATACAGTATCTTCATCGCCAATGGTTATTAAGGATGACCCTACCTT
>Ga0351883_1037_pt1 | contig 46034 bp, 37 predicted proteins | sample BONcelFGM3001F14_FD_206772 | JGI IMG/M metagenome (GOLD analysis project Ga0351883, IMG submission 206772) | Enriched cells from coal bed in the Powder River Basin, Montana, United States - BONCAT cells FGM rep3 HSBNCT.FGM.300.1.F14 ...
AGAGATTGTTCATTTAGCGAACTGAAGGTTATTATAAAACACTCCATTGACGCTTATAATAATCTAAGACCGCATCTTTCCTGTTCACTACTTACCCCTTCAAAAATGCACAAGCAGAGACTTCTAAAAAGGAAGGAATATAAAGTCAAATTCTTCCACTAAAATCAAACTAAGGAATGAACTCAATTAATTATATTTGTAAAAATCGTGTCAACTTATTTCAGGACGGGACAAGCTTGGTTTCACAAAATAGTGTCAATCCAATAATATAGCATCACCAACGACAAGATGAGTTTGAGGCCGGTTCCGAGCAGGAAGCAGAATAAGGGCGCCAAAAGCCAGCGGCGGCCCCGGCAGCACAGGCAGCACCGAACCGGCAATTCCGGCAAGCAGCAGGAGAATTGAGATTATGAGCAGAAGTGTATCCATTCGTGCAACTGTTAAAGGCTATGATTCAGCCAGGATATTAAATAGGTCTATATTGATATAGACAACCTCTTTGCCTATCTTTTTACTTGTTAGAATACCCATCTCTTCAAGTTGAATAAGGTATTTTTTTGCTGTATTTAAACTTTTCATATTATTATCCAGCAATTTTTTAGGACTTATATATGGCTGTTCGAATAATTTTTCAATAAACTCTTTTCTAATGGATGGATATCTTGTATTGATTAACTCTTTTGTTCTTGTGAAAAGTCTATCAATCTCTTCAATCTTGCTTATTGTGTATCTGGAGGTCTCTTCAGTTGCTTTAAGCATATATATAATCCATTGACTCCAGTTTCTGTGTGCCGTTACGTTTTTGAGTAACTCATAATATTCCTCTTTTTCTCTTATGATGTACGCACTTAAATAAAGAATCGGCACATCCAGTAAATGTTTTTGAATCATAAGCAGAATGCTCAAAACTCTTCCGGTTCTTCCATTGCCATCCCTGAATGGGTGAATGGCTTCAAATTGATAATGAGAGACAGCTATTTTTAGTAAAGGGTCATAAGGATACTTTACATCGTCATTAATATATTCCAACAGATTATTCAGCTTCTCTTTAATAACTTGGACTCCTCTTGGTGGGGTGTAGATAACCTCGCCTAATAACCTTCCACTACCTCTTTTCAAAATAACCGTTTCTGTTTGAGGTGGCCTTATTCCATCATTTGCCTGTTTAATTTCCCGATAGATACTAATTAGTGCATCAATCGTAATTGCCTGCCTGACAACTATATCATTATAACCTTTCCAAAGCGCCTGCCTGTACCTTAATACCTCTTTTGTATTGATCTTTTGTTCTGAATCGCTTATTGTAAATGATTGATATAGCTCATCATCTGTAGTAAAGATGTTCTCAATCTCTGTACTTGCCTTAGCCTCTCTCAATATAATTGTATTAACAAGCATCGATTGATTGGGCAATTTTTTAGCAATCCCCTTAAGCTCTGCAAGTGCCTTATTTGCATTGATTAAACCCTTAAGGACCTCCCGGCTTTCAACTATTTCGTCATCAGGGGGAAGTATTGGAAGATTGTTGTATGGCTTATTTCTATCAAATGGCTCGGTAAGATTTGACATAATATTTTCTTTTTGTCAAATATAGCGTTTTTTTGACAATTGAGCTATTTTCTGTCAAAAAAATTATTTGCCAATACCTTTTGTCAATTTATGCGATAATTTGACATCAAATGGGAGTCTCTGAGACGAAAAAATCAATAGATATTATGCGCAATTCTGTAGCCGGCTCTATTCAAGTACCAGTCCGGGTACTGTACTCCGGCAGATTGCGCCCATAAAGAGAACTTAAGATATGCATCGGTAATCTCTACGCGCTCAATCACGTGTTCGAAGCCCGAGATGATGTTGATGGCCCAAGGCAGATTTTCTGCGGTTTTATAATATCTGCCTATACCGGAAGAGGAGTTGTCTGCTCCGGTGCCAAAGAGCGCTGCAGATGCCCTTGAGGTAGGCGGATAGTCCGGAAGGTGAACCTCTCTTCCCCTGTTGCCGTTCACAAAAATGAAAGGGTTAAACCCGGAGATGTTGAGGTTGTTAAGTGTGTATTTATGAGGAGTAAACGAGATGTTCATCTCAATGACTGCCGGCTGCACATAAGGCTCTCCCTTTTTCACATTCACCCCAAAACTTCCCGTAGAGCTCATAAGCGAACTCGCATTGTTAAACACAATAAATGTAGGCAGATTCTGCCCCTGCTCCAACACTCCGCCGCTAACCTGAATATCTGACACATCAAAAGAGGGCGAGTTTAGCTGAAAGCCGAATCCATTGGCATAGGCAGCACCTATAGCCTTGACAATAAAGCTGCAAGAGACTGCAGAAACATAGTTGGAAGCATCGGTGATTATCTTAAACCGGTAATCTATTACAAGGTCATTAAAGTCATAGTCACCCTTGGATGGCCACATATCTTCAAAAGCGAGCGTACCGTAACCGGAAGAGGGGTAGTAGTTCTCAAAAGCCATCCCGGCATCTGCAGGGTAGGCGTCATCTTCATTGGGAATTCCATCACCATCACTGTCAGGACTTGAAACAGACTGAACAACGCTTTGAATCTCCTGAGCCGAAAGTGCACTCCCGTAAAGAAAAACCTCATCTATCTTCCCTTTAAAGAATTTTTGAATGGCGTTATCGGACCCAATAGAGAGACTTCTTGTGTTGACCTTGAGCTTGCCCGTAACAGGCTTGCTCTCCCATAGGCGGCCATTTACGTAAAAAGCGAGGAGAGATCCGTCATAAGTCATAGCGAGGTGATACCACTCATTAAGAATTGGCCTTCCGTTATTCCACTCTAATGAATGCCCTGTATCATTATCCATCCTTATCCCGCAACTCCACCCCTTCCAAACATCCTGCCGTAACCCGGGCCCATCCCAATCTCCCTTCTGAAAGATCTTGGCAGTTCTATTCTCCTCAGAGAAGACCCAAGCCATCATTGTAATAGCATCTGCAGGGCTAAGCTGAGGCGTACTTGCGATATTTACATTGCCACTTGTCCCGTTAAAATAGAGCGCCCCACCCTTGATGCCCGGGGTTCTTGTTGCGTTGGCAACTGTTCCGTTATTACTTCCGAACGAATCTAGGGCCGTATTACCGCTCCCCTCGTCAAAACTCCAGTACCCCAGAGGCACAGCCGCCGCCTGCGCTGCGAAAAAGTTGTTTTCCGTTGCAGATTCCCCTCTTGCAGATAGCACCACAGATAACTCTGCGCTGTCGATTTTGAACTCTTTCCCATTGATCAACACAGCCTTAACATCTGCAGGAACGGTAATGGTAACCAAATAGTTCTCCGGCGATCTGTTATTAAAACCCTTATGATAAGAGATCTTGCCGTCCAGAGACGTAATCTTTATTATTGATGTAAGGTCTGAGTATATAGAGAGTTTGATATCCTTTGATGTTTTCCAGTTAAAATCCGGGGAGATGGTCATCTCCTCGAAACTCTTTGGAGGAGTCTCTCCGGAGCCGCCCGGCATCTTAATACACGCAACCACTAAAGGCAGCAGCAATAAAATATAGAGATTTGACCGTTTCATTTTGCAGAGAGTTAAAACCGGAACCCAAATTTAAGCGAAAGCCCGTTATAACCATCCAGTGTGAAGCCGGAGTAACCGTCTTTGCGGTAACCAATGAGCAGGAAGGGTTTTGCAGATCTCTCTTTAGAGTTGAACAGAAGACCTATCTGCGGGTTTAGGAACAGGGAAGATTCGTAACTATCCTGTCTAAAAACATATCCGCAATCTAACCGGATAATGGCAGCTAAGCCTGAATTAAGCGGAAAACTATATCCTGCATATGCATACAACGGCATATGAAACCCCTTCATTGTACCACCGTAAGCAGCCATTGCGTTGTATCCTCCACCGACACCTGCACCAATATGAACCGCCTCATTATAAAGCCGCTCTATCTCAAAGCAGATATCTCCACTCACACCCCTCCCGAAGTTGACCCCCGACACCAGAACAAAGCCCGTTCGCGGGCCTCCCTCATTCTTTTGCCCGTAAACAGGTGTGGCAGCGATAGTCAATAAAAAAATCGCAACGATACATACTAATGTGCTACTCTCTTTTTTCATAATGGTAAAGTATAATTATTACAACAGAATTAGCTCCCTAAGATACTCTCGAGCAAATATATATAATAAATATTACTTCCCCGGCAATATTACCCAAAAACATTCCGAAAAACTCCCTCTCTAAATTGTTTCCCCCATCTGGTTTTTATATCTTAACATAGTTTTATATCTTCGCACACTCAAACAGAACAAACAGGGAGAGATGCAGGAGTGGTTGAACTGGCCCGCCTGGAAAGCGAGTATACCTCAAAAAGGTATCGGGGGTTCGAATCCCCCTCTCTCCGCCAAAGAAGAAAAAGCCGGGCAAAAGCCCGGTTTTTTGTTTCCGGTAAGTGCAAAGCTTGCTTTAGCACGAAGACGGAAACAAAAAAACTTATGCACAGCATAAGGCTTTTTCTTCTTTGAAGCCCCCCACCAGGGGATCACCGAACGAAGTGAGGTAATCCCCTAGTGGGCTCACGAAGTGAGATAACCCCTCAGGGAACGCCGAGTGAAACGAGGCAATCCCGAATTAAACCAAGCTTGCTTTATAAGGCTATCTATAGCCGTGGCTTTTTCTTCTTTGAAGCCCCCCACTAGGGGATCACCGAACGAAGTGAGGTAATCCCTTAGTGGGCAACTAAGCCCCACGATGCTTGGCAAGGTTATTTCAAAATATTCTGAAGGCGGCGCTCCATCTCAATCAAGTGTATTTTTGTCTTTTTGTCGTTTGTCCCTTTAATTGCTTTGGAGATGTCAGATTTTAGAGACTTGACGTGTGCCCTTACGGTACTTGTAACATCTACATAGTCCGGGTGGGCCTGAGAGAATGCCGCATCCAAAACATCCATTATGCTGGTAGGAGCTTTTGCCTGACCCGGATTAAGGATGTTGTTAAGTTTGCTCATATGTATCTGCTGCAGTTGTCTGCGATAGATGTCAATAGGTTCTCTCCTATTAAGTTCACCCCAGATCCCTCTCTTGATATCATCCAAAAACTCAATCAATGGATAGTAATCTCTATTTCCGGCATATATCTCGGCCTGTACCAAACGGTCCAGCTTGCCTCTTTTTAAGATGTTCTCAAGAACAGGCTCCTGAATAGACTCTATGATTTTCAACCCTATAGCGCCTGTCTTCTCAAATATCTCGGGGTTTAAAATCCAAACCGGCGTTTTAAAGACATACTCATTCAAGTGCATTATTGCCTCTTTTTGTCTGGTTCTGGTCTCTGCCTCAAAGACCGCTCCCGGCTGCTCTACACTCTTTGGGTTCATCAAAACACCCGCTATTCTCGCTGCCACGTGCCCGTTATATCGTTTAAACTGGGTTACTACCTCATTATACATTGTATTCAAGGACTGATAGTTCTCATTGGGAACAGTTGTCCACTCTATAAGATTTGAGACAACTCTCTTAAGATTCATAATCCCATATATACTCCCCTTGATAGGATCGTCACCTATCTGCTCTGCCGTGTTCCTTGGATCGTTTCTATAGAACTCACCCTCCCCGAACTGCAGGCGAGGATCCTTTGTACTCTCAATTATCCACGAATTAATAAAAGCCTTCTCCTGCTCAGGTCCATCAAATTGATAGAATCTTCTATAACCCCAGTTGATTGCCCACTCATCATAAATACCTATCCTTGGGAATATCCCCGCAGTAGTTATATTATCTTCCGGCTGAGCAACATAGTTGAAACGAGCGTAGTCCATAATAGACGGCGTGTGCCCGTTTGCCTCAACCCAAGCCTTGCTTCTTAGACTATCTACAGGAACGGTAGAGCTTGAACCAAAATTATGACGTAGCCCAAGAGTATGGCCAACTTCGTGTGAAGATACAAATCTAATCAACTCCCCCATAAGCTCGTCATCAAATAACATCTTTCTTGCACGAGCATCCAGAGGCCCTGCCTGGATCATATACCAGTTACGAACCAAAGACATAACATTATGGAACCAGTTTACGTGACTCTCAATAATCTCCCCACTTCTTGGGTCGGCAATACTCGGGCCGCTCGCATTTGCAGTTGTAGATGCTTTATAGACAATAGCAGAGTGGCGGGCGTCCAGCAGACTCCACTCCGGATTCTCCTCCTTTGTAGGGGCCCTCTTACCAAAAATTGCATTCTTGAAACCTGCCTTCTCAAAGACACCCTGCCAATCATTTACCCCCTGAATAAGATATGGAATCCATTTCTCCGGCGTTGCAGGATCTATATAGAAAATAATCGGCTTTGCAGGCTCTACCAACTCTCCACGTTTGTATCTCTCAATATCCTCTTTCTTTGGCTCAAGACGAAAACGTTTGATAAGAGAAACCTGCTCTACTCCCTGCGGATTAAGATCATAATCTGTATACCCGATTGTAAAATAACCGGTTCTATTGTCGGAATACCGGCCTTGCATTGGTACTTTAGGAAGCAACACCATAGAGCTGTTAAGCTCAACAGTGAAGCTACCCCCACCGGAGCCGCCACCTCCCGGAGAGGGTGTCTTTGCAAATGTCTTTACTGCAGTAACCTCAATATTTATTGGGAACGAGGTTACACCTGTAACATAAGATTTATCTGCTTGTAGCGCTCCCAGCTTCGCACTGCTTTTATCACCGGATGAGAGATATAGAATCTCATTATCTCCGTTTATAAAGTCTGTGAAATCTATGATACTGCCAGTGGAATCTTTGGAAAAAGCCTTTATGTCAAAAGCAGCAGAGATGGGGAAAATATTGGATTTACTCACTGCTGTAAACATAGAAGACGTTGAATCTTTTACCGCTTGAGAGTGTGATACAGTCCTTATAAAAATCTTATTATTAGGCCCCTTTTCAAACATTATAACCTTTTCATCTATAGGGTCTCCCGGGTTACTCAGAGCGCCTCCCTGGCCACCGGCCTGAGTTCTGGAAACCCTGTTCACCACAAGTATATGTCTCTTTAACAGAGAGTCGGGAATTTCGTAAAAGTACTTTTCACCAACTTTATGGACGTTAAACATCCCTTTGTCGGTTACAGCTTTTGAGGTGATAATTTCTGAGTAAGCCTTTGGCTGCGAAGGGGCTCCCTTGATTGCATCTAAGGCGGGTTTTGGAACCTCAACTGCGCTATTTACCTGAGCGTAGATTATATTTACAGAGCAAAAGAGTAGCAGTGTTATTGATAGTTTTTTAAAATCTAATTTCATTTTTTAAAGATTAAATAATTTGGGCGACATATGAATTTTAGGAGCTATTTTCGGGGAAGAGTCCTGTCCAGTATTTTGTGCAGATCTTCTCCCTTAAGATTTCTGGCAATTATTCTCCCCTGAGGGTCTATAAGAAAATTCTGTGGAATATTTGTTATTCCGTAAAGAATTGCAACCTCATTCCCTTTACGGTTAAGGTCACTCACATTAGTCCACACGAGCCCATCCTTGCGAATGGCATCTGTCCAGGCCTTATGCTGCCCCGGCCCGTCCAGCGAGACACCCAGGATGGTAAAATCTCTATCCTTAAAAGCATTGTAGGCCTTTACCAAATTAGGATTCTCTTTCCTACAGGGGGCGCACCAGCTTGCCCAAAAATCGAGAAGCAGATATTTCCCTTTGAAAGAGCTCAAAGTGACAGGGTTACCCAACGTGTCGTTTTGGGTAAAATTTAGTGCATAGGTGCCAATTCCAACACTTTTTGCAACTTCAATCTTCTCCCGAAACTGAACTCCCGACGGGGAGTTTCTCACCACAGTAGGGAGAGAGTTGAAAATTGAGTCTATCTTAACTGCATCAAAATCGAATCCCGCATACTGCACAAGTATAGAAAGAGCTATGGGAGAGCCCGGGTTCTCTAGTAAGAACGGCAGAAGCACTCTCTCTTTTTTCTCTTTCTCGAGAATCGGAAATTGCAACCCTATTTTTCTGGCTGCATCGGTATCTCCCGCGCGGAGAGAATTTGATGCCTGAGCAACAACTTCGGCCATCTTTTTAGAATAGGGCGCTGCCTTTTTTGAAAAATCTAAATAAACCTTTTGTGATTGTGAGCCGGAGATAGTTGCAAACTTTACAGAGTCCTTTATATCTATGAATATATTACCGGGCTCAATGTAAAAATTGAGCAGCTCTCTTGGTGCTCTCTTCTCTCCCATCTGCGGCCGGTAAACAAAAATAAGAGTTGCCATAACAACCTCTTCAAGTTGTTGAGTAAAATGAAATTTACCTTCAACAAGGGTGCAGCTATCACTAACATCTACTCTCCCCGAACTAAAGTTTAAGTATACTCCTTGCACAACCCTTTTATTTTCAAATCTTCCCTCTATGTTTACTACCTGAGAAAAGAGGGAAGAAGAGAAAATAAAACAAATACTTAATATACAAAGAGATCTATGAAAAACCCTCATAACCTACTTGTTATCATTCATCTCCGGGTTATCCCTTAAGATTCGTCCCGGAATTTTAAATGTGAGCCTTTCGGGTCTTAGCGGGTAGTTTTGAGATGTTCCGTCTGCAAAATATAGGGTGTGAACATAGGTTACAGAGCTAAATAGCGGATCTACCGAGAGGCGTCTCATATCAAACCAGCGTAATCCCGAGAATGGATACTCTCTCAATCTCTCATCAATAATATATTGAACCATTTGTGGTTGGGTCATTCCTGCAGGGACAGCCGCACTGGCCAAAGGCATCCTCTTCTGTCTCAGGAAGAGCAGATCTTCCTCTGCACTATTGGCTCCATAAAGAGAGTTGGTTCTTGCGCGGCACTCTGCCCGCATAAGATATATCTCCGGAATGTTCATCCCGGTTGGCTGGAATGAGGGCCACAGCCTTCTCAATGCTCCTACCGGGTAGGGGAGATTTGTGCTGTTAAAGCATCTTCGTCTTAAATCTGCAGCAGAGTATTTGGATACAGCCGCGGGACTCATAACAAAATAGTTGTTGGTAGAGCTACTATTAAGATTTATATCCTGACGGCTATAGAGACTCTCTACATTATTGGGCAGAGTAATTGTTGCAGGGCCGGTTGTAGCCATACTTGCAGAGTAGAGAGCACCCCCTAATAACATCTCTGTGTTGTAGTCATAAATTCTGGTAACAACTCCTGTATTGGTTGTAATATTTGTGATTGCCCCATTGAGGTATGGCAGAGCATCGCTAAACTTACCCATAGAGAGATATACCTTCCCAAGAAGAGCCTGAGCCACAGCCTGAGTCGCTCTGTAACGCGATGTTACTATCTTTTGCAAATCCGGTATTGCACTCTTGAGATCTTCAATCATAAAGTCGTAGTGCTCCTGCATAGAGGCTCTTTTATAGGTCTTGTTTATATCTGCCTCTTTAATAATGGCAAACCCTTCGTCGGTAGCTGCAGTTGCGGCATTGTAAGGTTTAGTAAAAAGAGTGGTAAAATGCATATATATCCACGCCCGTGCTGTTAATGCTTCGGCCATAATCCTCTTTTTCTCCTCCGGTGTTCCCCCCTGGGAATCCATCACTTCATTTATGATTTTATTACACAGATATAGCAATTTTGTCAAAGCTGTTATTTGAGTCGGCTCTTGCTCCGGATCGTAAATATCATCTTCGTAGCGGAAAAGTCTTTGATCTAATGCCGGCCTGGCACCAAAAAGCGGATCCCGTGCAACCAATTCATCTCCCAAAACTGTATAGATTGGTGCCATACTAAAATTGGTAAAGGTGGTAGAGTTTAGGATCTTATCATAGTCCGACGTCTTCTCTGCAATAAGTCTTCCCTTTGGGACAACTTCAAGAAACTCTTTTTTGCACGAGCCAATAACCATAACTATTATCAACAAAAGCGGCAAAAATATTTTATTCTTAAGTATATATTTCATCTCAGTAATTTTTAAAGGTTAGAACTTAATATTTACACCAATGGTCACTGCACCTTGCCCTACTGGCAATCTTCTCTCCATTGTATAATTTATATCGGTAATCTGGTATTCCGGATCCAGTCCAAATTTATTGGCCTTCCATAACATCAGATTTGCTACCTGTACTCTTAGACGAACATCATCCATCTTTATGATCTTTAAAACAGATTTAGGTAAAGAGTAGGATAGTGTAATATCTCTCATCTTTATGTATGAGGCATTATAGACATTATTGCTTCCGAAAACATAGTAAGCCGTATTTCTTCTTGATGTGTTGGTTGTTATATAAGATGGCACATCTGTAGTTAGCTCATCTCCGGGAGTTTTCCATCTGTTCAGAATCTCAGCATTAACATTACCCGACTGAAAAGAGGGGTATCCCTGAGAGAAGGATAATCTTGTAGGTGTGAGCCTACCTCCCGAAAGGTGTTGCAGTGCATCTCTTCTGCCATAGTGACCCATATTGAAGATGATACTGGAAGAGAGATTAAAGTTTTTATACCTTACAAAATTGAGCAGAGCTCCGTTCCATACAGGCTGGAAACTTCCCATATATTTTGCACCGTCAACAGAAAGTCCCGATGTAAGGGAAGCCTTGTAGAGAGTGCCATCCGGAAGAAATATCTGAGGATCTCCCATATTGTCCAAACCAGCCCAGTTATAGGCAAAGATTGAGAGCGCAGGATATCCTTCGTAGTATTTTGTCTGCTGAACCAATCTGGATAAGTCCGAAACGGCAGTCACCTGCTGCAACTTTGTTATCTTATTGACATTGTAGGCAAGGTTAAGAGTTGTATTCCAGGAGAAATCTTTGGTAATAATATTAACTGTATTTAACGAGAGCTCAATACCCCTGTTGTACATATCTCCGAAATTTCCCACTATATTGGCCGGACCGGAAAGCAGATTGGTGGGTAACTGGCCTATCATATCGGTTGTATTCCTTTGATAGATATCAATAGTTCCACTAACTCTCCTGTTTAATACCCCATAATCTATTCCGATGTTAATATTCTCTGTCCTCTCCCAGGTTAGTGCTCTGTTTGCGTAGGTAGATATATTTAACCCGGGACCCGGTGCAAATGTAGAGGTTGTTGGGGTGAGAACATCATAAGAGGTGGCAGAGCCCGGAGTTGGCGCATTACCTGTTATCCCGTATGAGACTCTTAAGTCCAGGCTGTTAATCCAACCCAACTTAGTGATAAAACTCTCTTTCCCTATCTGCCACTTGGCTCCCATACTCCATACAGGTCTCTTTTGTGCAGATTTATCTGTCCCGAAGAGGTTAGACTCATCTCTTCTCCAGCTTCCGTTGACTGTATATTTGCTCTTATATGTGTAACCTCCTGTTGCATAGAAAGAGGTTACCCTGGTAAGAGATTCGTTTTCCGAAAACATATTGGATGGAAGTATGCTTCTGTTACTTGTGTTACGCGCTGCAACAGGGGCGGATACTCCCGTAGTAGCAAGGGCCTTGTAATCTACATTCTGGTATGTCAACAAAAGCGGGTCATACCCATATACGCTGGAGCTGATGGTGCTGTAAAACCGCTCCTGAGCCTCCTGCCCAAAGAGCAGGGTCAACTGATGCTTCATATCATTAAAGGCCTTGTCAAAGACGAATTGATTTCTTACCGTCCACTGTCTTTGAACCGTGTTGGAAGTGGAGAGTTGCCCTCCGGTGTTAGGCAGATAGTAGGTTGGAATTGTAGATGGTGCAACTGCTGCCTGAGTAAAATTTACGAGGGAACTTCTTACCATAAAACTCGTCTCATCGTCAAAAGAGGTGGTTTTATTGCTCCCTTTGTTGTATCCATAGGTGCCCTCAAATCTCAACCCCTCAACTATCTTATAAGAGACTCCTGTCGTTACCCTTGCCAGCAAACCGTCGCTTTTGGTCTCCCCCCTTTCGAACTCATCTATCGGGCTGTAATTTAGGTTTACCTTACTTTGATCTTCAAATGTCTTCTTAAGTTCGGGTGTTATAACATACGAGAGGTAAGACATATCTATAGATTTTCCGCTCTCATCTTTAAATAACTGATAGGGTAAAAACCTGTTGTCTATAGAGATTGATCTCCTGTTGCTGGAGATGTTATTTGCAAGATCTGTAATCACAAACATCTTCAACCTGTCGTTGAGTGTTAAATCCTGGCGGATATTAACGGAGAATTGTGTGTTTTTCTCTCCCGGAGTGCTGCTCTGGTTATTGGTGTGAGAGATTGAACCGTAAAAACTATATGACTTTGTACCTCCGCTCAAAGAGACGGTTTGGTTCATAAGCGTTTGGGGTCTGTAAAAGAGATCTCCTATCTGCTTGCTGTTACTAATTGCAGATAGGCTGTCCAGTTTTGCATCTGCCTGTGAAGCAGATAATAACCCGCGATTGAGATCATAGAGGATCCTCTCGTGAGGAGCCATAATGGTTCCGGCGTTTGAATTTGTAAATGTAGAGACATTTGCCCAGGTATTTACAAGCGGATCAAACACCTCCCTGGCTGTCTTAATAAAATCTGCACTGGACATTGTGGGAAAATAGTTATAGTTTGGTTTGCCCTGCATATTGATAAATGCATCGTACGAAACTTTAACTTTATCATTTTGCATCCCCCTTTTGGTAGTTATTACAATAACTCCGTTCGCTGCTCTGGAACCCCAGATGGAGGAAGCCGTTGCATCTTTAAGAACGGTGATGTTCTCTACATCGTTTGCGTTAAGAGAAGATATGTCGTCCAGGATTATTCCGTTTACCACATATAGAGGTGCCCTGTCCGACTGAACAGAACCTATTCCGCGAATGATATACTGATTTGCACTACCCTCTCCGGTTAACATTCTGTTTGTGGAGGATGGCTGAGAGCCCTGTGTGAGGTTGATTGCGAAGCCCGGAACCAACCCCTCAAGACGCTGAAGTACACTTGTACTGCTAGACCTGTCTTCTACAATAATTGCATTGGGCCTTGAGTATGCTCCTGAGCTTCTGTCCTTTGAGATTGTCTGGTATCCTGTAACAATAAGTTCACTTAGAACATTCTGTTGATCCTGAAGTATAACCTTGAGAGCTCTTTGTTTCCCAACTGTTACCTCTATGGGAATGTAACCTATGTACGAAAATATCAGTACAGAACTCTCCGAAGGGACATTAATCTCAAAAATTCCATCTTGATTAGAGAATATACCTGATTGGGTTCCTCCTAAACGCACGGTTGCACCTGCAAGAGCATCACCCCTATTATCTAGGATTGTGCCTCTAACAGTTATCTCCTGATCTTTGGTGGTTTTACCGGCAGCCTGCCCGCCCGGAGCCGGCTTTTCCGATACAAACTCTTTAGGAGATAGGGTAATCTGCTTCTCTACAATCTTAAAAACTATATCCGTTCCGGATAAAAGTCTGTTTAAAAAAGGAACTATCTCCTCTTTTATAGCAGTTATGGTAACCCTCTTATTTACATCTATCAATGTATTATTGTAGATAAAAGTGTAGGGAGTCTGTTTTTGTACTGTCTTAAGCACCTCTACCAGAGGGATATCCTTCACGTTTACGGTTACACTCTGTGCCTGCACTGTCTTTACTTGAAACAGAGTGCACAACAGTAACATAAACAAGACAACATAGAGTTTGCTGCCGGACGATTTCTTTTGTTCAGTCATAATTTTTTTGTGTTTAAGTTGTGCTTAGAGTACACAGAAAAATATATCGCCCCTGAAAAACTTTTTAACTACTTGATGAAAAGAGTCACGTTATTATCGTTAATAATGGAGCCGATATTTGAGGTTATTTCGAACAGACGCAAAACCTGAGTAATAGATTCAGACTTGAAATGCGCTGTAATGGAATATTTTAGCAATCTTGGATTGGTTGTTGTAATTGTCACGCCGTACCATCTCTCCATCCTTTTGATAACCTCCTCCATCGTTACATTGTCGAAAATTAAAAAACCATCTTTCCAGGCTGTGTTTGTAAAGACATCTGCAGTAGCCCTGCGCCCCCCAACTTTTAAATCATCCGGAATAGTTACCTCCTCCATAGTTTTAACGGCAATCTCCTGTCTGTTGCTTTCGCGAATTAGGGTTACCTCTCCCGAAACCAATGTCAGCTTCAACTCTCTGTCATTATCGTATGAGGTGAGGTTGAACTCTGTTCCGGTAACCTTTGCGGTGATACCCTTTGAGGTCTTAACATACATTGGCCAGCTCCTGTTGCTCTCAACTGAGAAGTAACCCTCCCCGGATAGCTCAACAATCCTGGCTGTTGAGTCAAACTGGCTTGGACATTTAAGGGTGCTCTTGCTGTTTAGCCACACTTTACTCCCATCCGGCAAGTTCACAAGCCCCTTTACCCCGGGGTTTACTGTGTATATAAGAGTGATTTGGCTCTGTTCCGGTAAGGTATCTTTTATAACCCCGGCAGTAAGCCGGGCATTATCTGCTTTACTCTTAAAGTCGAAATATTGGTAGAGAGAGAACAGCAGCAGGGGAATAAAAAGAACAGCAGCTATCCTCATCAGATAATGCACCGGAGTTGTTTTTGCGCTTATCTTTTTACGGAAAGCTTTAACCTCATTTGGATGGGCATCGTTTTCGGGCAGATTATTGAAAAGCCAATCTGCTTTGAATGAGAGAAAATAATTTTCATTCTCCTTGCCTTCGCCAATCCAGTTAAGCATCTCCCTTTTCTCTTGGGGAGATACATTTCCTTTAATGAAGTTAATTATCTTCTTATCGTCCATACAGGTTTGAAATAATTACATTTAATATACACACAATTACATTTTGTCCCTTAAAAAATACTCAGGTAGCCCTTCAACTTCCTCCGGAATACTTTGAGTGCAACAGATATTTGGTACTCTACAGATTTTACCGTAATTCCCGTCTTTTGTGCAATCTCTTCATACGAGAGCCCCTCTTTCCTGCTCATTATAAAAGTCTTGCGAATCTTTTCCGGCAACAGCGCATAGGTTCTCTCTATAAGTTTCTCTAGCTCCAGTGAGTCTATTCTTGACTCAATATAGTCGCTCTGCAAAGTTGCGATATGCAAGTTAATGAGCCTCTTCTCCTGAGGATCCGAAACTGCATATAACTTGTTTCTGAGTAAATTAAGTGATTTGTTGCGGGCAATAATAAACAGATAGGATCTTACATTCAAGTCCGGGTTTAGTGTCTCACGGGAGTTCCATAATGAGATAAAGCTCTCCTGGGCAACATCCTTAGAGAGGCTATAATCTTTAAGAAACTGATTGACAAAGAAGACAACCTTGTTATACTCCAGTTTGAAAAACATTTCGAAAATGTTTTCGTCGCCGGCCCGTATAGCCTCAATAATCTTTTCCCGGAGCAGATCTGCCATCCCGTTGTAAATTTTATCAAATATGGCTAAATTTTGACAAATGTCCCACTTTTATGTCAAAACCTCTGCCCAAACCCTGGAACCTCTACCCGAATAGAACAAGACCGCATTCCTCATAATCAACTAAGTCCCACGATGCTTGGCAAGGTTCCCTCAAAACGAGACAATATTGTTTTTCAATGCAAATTTTACCATTTCGACAGTACTTTTGAAGCCAAATTTTTGCATTATGTTGTTTTTGTGAGTCTCTACTGTTCTTATGCTGATGTTCAATTTGTCCGCTACTTCGTGATTTGAAAAGCCTTCTACATACAGTTTCAATATCTCTTTTTCCCGCGAAGTGAGGGAGTAATTTTTAGATTTATCTGCAGAGTTTATATTTTTGATCTTGGAGACATAGGACTTCATAAGGTTTCTGGAGATGTTTGAAGCGTAGTACTCCTCTCCGTCATTTATTGTTCTTATAGCCTCCAGCAACATCTCCTTGTTGGTATCCTGCTTTGGCAAGATTCCCCTTGCACCGGCTTTAATTGCATTGTAGATGTAGTCATCTGTTGTGTACATAGATAGAATAAGCACCCTGGAAGGCAGGTTCAACTCAACGATTTTTGAGGTCAACTCTATACCGGTCATATCGGGCATTGAGATATCGCTGATAACAATATCCGGAAGTTGTGATTTGATTATATCCAGCGCTTTAACCCCATTAGAGGCACAACCTATAAAATCAATATCATCTTCGTCTATTAGCATTGTTTTAACACCATCCAGGATTATCTGATGGTCATCTACCAACAATATTTTTATTTTTTTCATAGCTACACTACTTTATTTACCTTAACCCGAATAGTTGTCCCTTTTTCCGGTGAGGTTTCCACATCGAATGTCCCATCCAATAAAATACTTCTTTCGCGCATATTGAACAAACCCTTTCCCAAACCCAGATCATTGGTGTCATAATTGAACCCCTTCCCGTTGTCTTCAATAATCAACACCAGATTTTCTGCCGTTTCTGTAAGCTGGATCTGAATCTGTGTTGCCTCTGAGTGTTTAATCGCATTATTTAATGCCTCCTGTACTATTCTGTACAAATATATTTTTGTGCGTTGTTTTATATGCTCAAAATTGCCGAACCAGGAGAAATCTATATTTATGCCCGTCGTTTTCTGAACCTGGTTGCAAAGGTTCTTAATTGCCATTTCAAACCCGAACTCCAGAATTCCAGAAGGTGCCAAATCTGTGGAGATTTTTCTTAATTCATCAATAGAGTGGTTTACCTGTGATTTTAATTCGTTAATTTTTTGGCTGTTAAACCCCTCTTTCCTGCTAATTAGGTTCTCAAGCGTCATTTTTATAGCAATGAGCTCTTGCGCTAACCCGTCGTGAAGCTCGCGGGAGATACGGTGACGCTCAAACTCCTGACCATCATATAGCGCAGATATTCTTTTCGCTTTTTCCTCAACCAGTTCAGATGTGTTTTTCTGAATGTTGTCTATCATTTGATTAAAAGTAAGGGCCAGTACCCCAAATTCATTTTCTGACTCAATATTTACTTTGGCATCATAATCTCCCTCTCCAATTTTCAATGCTGCCTTTTTAAATTTAACAATCGGCAAAATTATATCGGATGTAATAACCTGAGCTATAGACAAAATAAGAACCAGGATAATGATTGAGACAAAAAACAGATCGTTTCTAAGGTTTTTAATTGGGATCATCGCTTCGTTGTAATCAATCTCTGCCACAATTACCCAATTATAATTATCTGCAGATAGCCTGTCAAACGAACTAAGACATAGAACTCCCCTGTAATCAGTCGAGATCGATGTGCCGCAACCACTCTTAAAAGCACTTTTAACAGCATTGGTCCCGACTATTACCTGACTACCGGAGCGGGAGAGAAACCTGGATTTGCTTCTCATAATGAAATTTGAATCTACCAGATATACCTCTCCCGTTTTTCCTAAACCATTAGTTTGATTAGTATCCAGCATAATCCTGTCAACCTGGTCAAAATCTATCCTATCGTTACTTTTTAAGTAGTTCTCTATCTGCTCTTTTTTGAGCGACTTCACAGATATTAGCTGCTCTGTTGCCCGCATTATGAGAGCAGTTCTTGCTTTATAGTAAGAGTAGATTCCTATAATTGAGAGAGATGAAAACCCCACAATCAAATACAGGAACATAAATTTTGTTGTAATTGACCTTTTAAACATCTGCTATTGATAATTCACTCAAAAATAACAAATTAAATTACACCCTCGTCATATGCCTTTTCTCCGTGTAGTGTATTATCCAGACCCAGCATTTCATCTTGCTCTTTGACCTTTACCGGGGTTATCTTGTTAATTACTATTAACATAAGATATGTGAAAACAAACGCATAAACCGAAGCGACAACTACTGCAACAATTTGTTTTACAAAGAAATATCCCCCACCAAAAATAAGCCCGTCTGCACCGGCTCCATTTACTGCTTTTGACGCAAAAACACCCAGAAGAATTGAGCCAAGGACACCACCTACACCGTGTACGCCCCACACATCAAGAGCGTCGTCCCATTTCATCTTGTTTTTAAACTGGACTGCCACATAGCACATCACTCCGGCTCCAATACCAATTAACGGGGATGCCCACAAAGGCACAAAACCGGCACAAGGTGTTATTGTTGCCAGGCCGGCAATAGAGCCTGTAAGTAATCCTACAAACTTTGGTTTTCTCTCACGGATCCACTCAATAACCAACCACGAAATAGTTGCAAAAGATGCTGCAATGTCTGTATTTAAAAATGCAAGAGCGGTTATGTTATCTACCTGACACTCACTTCCTGCATTAAAGCCATACCATCCGAACCATAGCAATCCGCTGCCAATGGCTACCAATGGAATACTGTTTGGCGTCGAGTTTTTATCTGCCCTTGCTCCAACATAGAATACAGATGCCAATGCTGCAAAACCGGCAGTTGCGTGCACCACAATCCCTCCTGCAAAATCCAGAACACCCCAATGTGCCAGTAAGCCACCACCCCAAATCATATGAACAAACGGATAATAAACTAAAATCTGCCAAACCGTAAGGAAAATAAAATAGGATTTAAAGGTGACGCGGTTTACAAAAGCTCCGGTAATGAGAGCAGGTGTAATAATTGCAAACATCATCTGATAGGCAAAGAATACAATTTCCGGAATTTTCCCGTTTCCCGCCCATAATGTATCTATGGAGATGCCCGACAAGAATGCTTTATCTAAATTACCGATGATACCGCCATCTCCACCGCTAAAGCAGAGAGAGTAGCCAAAAAACACCCATAAGACAGTAGTCCAGCCCAATGAGACAAAGCTCTGAATCATAATGGCCAAAATGTTTCTTTTTGTTGCCAGTCCGCCATAAAAGAAGGCAAGGCCCGGAGTCATTAACATTACCAGGCTTGTTGCCAGAAGCATAAACCCTGTAGAGCCGGTGTCCAACAGGCCTGCATTTAACATAGTTGTAAGAATCATAAGTTTTTTAATTAATTATTAATTAACATATTACATTAAAACGAAAGACCTAGTGCCAGATAGATTTTATTCAAGGCCGGGTTTGAAATAACAGAGCATTGAACAGGAATAGAAAAATTCTCTGTTATTTGAAGTGTTCGGGAGAGTTTAAGCCCAACATTTATGATACCCGGTTTTTCATTCAGATAAAAAGAGCTCTCCCCTGTCGCTGTATTTGGGTTATCGGGTGTACCTCCAACAAAAACGTTTAAATCTGTCTGTTTAAGACTGGTTTTATATCCTACCTCAATATATTTAGAAAGGAAAAGATCTCCATTGCTTTTACGGGCATCATTACCGAAAAGGTTCATTGCAAAAAGCAGGGTAAATGGTATCTTCTCCGAACCATTATATGCGAGAGTCCCCTCAAGGATGTGCCCGGTCTTATCTTTTGACCACTCAAAATATTTATCTTTTGACCCCGTATTCAATCCCGGGAAAAAATAATCTGTAAGAGTTATGGAGAAAGAGCCTTTATAGGTATAGGACAAATATAGATCTGTCTCTTCATTTGCAGTCCCTGCTAAGGAGAAAGCTCCCCAGGCTCCAATGGAAAAAGCGTGATCTTCATTACCCAGTGTCAGTTTCATCCAAGGCTGGATGCTCGGGCTCTTACCACCCAAATCAAGCCCGCGCCAGATGTACCGGTTAAAGAGGTCACCCCCAAACTCCAGGTTTTGTGCCTTTAAGCCAGATATAAAGAGAAGTGTAAAACATAAAATGATGGTTGTTTTTTTCATAAAATTTAGATTTTAAATAATATCTAAAATTATGATGAGTGCAAACAACCCGCAATAAAGGATATTCTGATTTTAACCTACGTGTTTTACTTAGTAAATATCTTCCTCATAATCAACTAAGCCCCACGATGCTTGGCAAGGTTCCCCTTTTCGTTTGCGGCGATCATTGCGTTTAGCACTTTTTCGGGGGTGATTGGGCAGGATTCGTGATGGATGCCCTCCTTTGGGTCGCAGGCTTTAATGGCAGCCTTCATCAGCCGGTCCCTGCCTACATTAGCAAGGCCAATCTCTTTAAAGGTGGTTGGAAGACCTATCTGCACACAAAAAGAGTAAACCTCATCCATTTCGGCAGCATCGGCACCTGTGAGGTGAAGCCCGGCCAGCAGACCAAAAGCCACCCTCTCTCCGTGGTAGTATGAGTGAGTCTCCTCCAGTGCAGATAATCCGTTATGGATTGAGTGTGCAGATGCCAGCCCGGAGCTTTCGAACCCGATGCCGCTAAGCAGAGTGTTGGCCTCTACAACATATTGCAATGCAGATGTTACAACCCGATTTTCGTTTGCCGTCTTGGCATCCATCCCATATTTCAAAATTGTGTCATAACACAGCTTCGCAAGATTAAGAGCTGCCAGCGTGCTATATCCGCCACATTCGTTCATAGAGTGACTCTTGGCACAGGAGCGCGCCTCAAACCAGGTAGCCAGAGCATCACCCATCCCCGCCACAAGAAAACGAGCCGGAGCATTGGCTATCACATTAGTATCTACAAGCACCACCTGTGGATTCATCTTTTGATAATAGACACTTTCGAAAACTCCACCCTGCGAATAGATAACTGCGCAACCACTGCACGGAGCATCTGTAGAGGCAATTGTAGGGACAATAATCACCGGAATCCCCGCCCTATCCGCAACAATTTTCGCCGTATCAATCGCCTTGCCACCCCCCACCCCGGCAAGCACATCAATACTATTACGCTTCACAATATCTGCCAGCCGCATTAGCTCCCCCTCACAACACTCGCCCCCAAACACCTCCATAATAATTTCAGTTTGTGACGCCCCCTGCCCAACACCCTTTCCCTCAAGATCTTTGAAAAACCTATCAAGAACAGATGTTTTTGCCGTACGCGAAGAGAGAATGAGCCCCCTATTACCAAACGACCCAATAATACCCCCCAACTGAGCAATCACCCCATCGCCCTGGATATATTTCCCCGGAAAAGCAGCCTTAACAGCAACAATCGATTCAAAATTTCCCATATATCTAATTGTTAATCCTTCAATTACACCCCAACACCCTGTGCCCAGCCCCAAAACCCCTAACCCCTGATAATCACCAAAGCCCCACGATGCTTGGCAAGGTGTTCCTCCGTGTTTTTTATCTTATCCATGCAAATATTGAGATTGTGTTTGAAGTTTGCATGGATAACCCACAATCCTCGCCAACTTGATGCCTTTAACTTAGGTTCAATGAGTTCCGCTCTGGCTTCTGCTTCGTTAATTTCGTTTCTTTATTTTTTGTTCTATCGACTTTATTTCTTCTAGGTCGTTTTGGTCGGCATTTAATGCTTCGTATTCTTTTCGTTCTTGGTCGAATTGTTCGTAAATTTTTTCTACATGGGTTTCCATTTGAGTGCTTGAAACAGTTCCACTTCCCTGCAATATTTCTTTGCTTTGAAAATTCAACAAACGGTCTACGTTCTCTTTCCAAAATGCCATTGTTAAATCTTTACGCTCTTTAACTGTTAGCTCTGCTGTTTCGAGAAAGATTACCACCAAGCGGTTTAGGGTGTCAATTTCATCTTCTGAAAGATAATTTTTAGCAATAATGATATCCTGCTTACGAACAATTGCCCCTTTCCACGAGGTTAATCCCATATTTTCTTTTCGTGCATCTGCACGACCAACAATTAATTCTGCTGCGGTATTGCCAGTAACTGCAAACAACAATTTGTTTTGGGTATCGGCAAAGAACATTTGCGTTGCTTTATTTGTAGTATCATAATCGCTGCTGAGTGCAAACAAATCACGCACTTTTTGGTAAAACCGTTTTTCCGATGCTCGAATATCACGTATTCGACTAAGTAACTCGTCGAAATAGTCGGGACGGCCATCGGGGTTTTTCAAACGCTCATCGTCCATTACGAAGCCTTTGCGCAAATACTCGGTAAGGTTGCGGTTTGCCCATTGCCGAAATTGCGTACCACGAACACCACGCACACGAAAGCCAATAGCCATTATCATTTCGAGCGAATAAAAAGTGACGTTATAATTTTTGCCATCTGCGGCAGTTGTAAAGTAATTCTTTACAACTGAATTTACATCCAACTCATTGTCTTTCAATATGGCAGATATGTGTTGCCCGATATTTTGCTTTGATGTGGCAAAAAGTTCGGCTATTTGGGCTTGGTTAAGCCAAACGCTGCCATCTTTGGCATATAAGGCAATAGAACTCTTGCCATCGGGGGTGTTGTATATGATTAGGTCTGTCATTTTAATCTAAATTTATATCACTGAATAAACTTGCTCTTTATCAAATTCAAGAATGCAGAATTAGGTGCATAAAATGGCAATATATCAATTTTTCTGCCTTAAATTAGAAATGGTGCTTAAGTATTCTCTAAGGCTCTCTTTTTTCCCTCGTCTATCGGCATATCGCATAATACTACTCTCATTTACAGCGTATTTGTAAAACGCTTCCTGATATATAGTTCTCATTTCAGAACCTTGTTGAGCAGCAAAAATGACATCATCACAGAAGATATCAACCAACATTTTCTCTATTGTAGCTGTATAGACTCTATTAATAACATTTAGTGGAGCTTCGGTAACCAAAGGCTTTACTATTAAGCTTTCTTTCTCATCTGGTATATATTTTTCAAATAAATCCTGTGTGGGATCAATAAATACAGAGAATTTATTCTCTTTCAAATAATAGAAAACAGATTGTGCAGCATCTTTATCCACCTCAATAATTACATAGAATCTTCCCGGTTGATGAATCATAAATTCATTTAAAGAAGAAGTATTCCAAATGCACATTCTCAAATATGGAAAATTCTTTTTTAGTTTTGTGTGGATTGATTTTATTTTTGAAGATATTTCCGGTGTATAAATCCTCTTTTTACCTACTGCAAATTTCCCTCTTCCAATCCTGTTTAAAACACCTAACTGAACTAATTTATAAACTCTCCAGTTTATTGTAGTTGTTTTCACCACTGGCTCTAACTGTAAGTAAAAATCTATAATAGCGGCTGTTTCAAAGCTTTTTTTGTCTTTGAAATAATCTTTAAGTTGGTCAATATATAATTTGTCTGTTGCGATAGCTTAAAATGTTATAATACAAATATAATAAAATACTATAAATTGGCAGCAAAATGTATATTCTGCCGAAATATGGAGCCATATGTGAATATACATATTAGTCATATTTTATACATGCAAATATGGTCCACAACCATTGGCAATGCACCACGTCCAACTAGGTACCAATTTAATTTTTATTTTTATTATATCCCTGATTATTATGCCTATGAAAACAGATAGCTGGGTACCTTTTTGATGTCAACTAGGTACCAAATGCAAAAGTAGTTCTTCCCAATAGGCAATATAAGATGCCCCTCACGCCATTATTTTACCCTCCAAGGTCGCAAATCTATCTGCCACCTCGAATCCAACGCCTTTGTCAATTGCGCTAAAGTGTTCTTTGCCGAATTTGATTTTGGCTAGCTCGGTAGCTTTAATGGAATCCTCAAAGAGAGTATCAAAGAGACCCTTTACTCCAATAATTTTGAGAAGTTCCTCATAATCAAATAAGCCCCACGATGCTTGGCAAGGTTATCTTTTTTGTATAACTTTGTTCTGGGATGATTGTATCTGTATGAATTAAAAATATTTAGCGATGACTGAATACCGGGAAATAGTAAAAAAACTGATCGAGTTCCGTAACGAGAGAGACTGGGAGCAGTTTCACGATTCGAAAAACCTTGCTTTGGCACTTTTTCTGGAAGCGGCAGAACTAAATGAGCTCTTTTTGTGGAAAAAGGATTCTGAAGCAGAGGCTGTCAATCAAGAGAGGCTAAAGGAGGAGCTTGCAGATATTCTTGCTTATGCATTCCTGTTGGCAGAGAAGCACAATCTGGACATCTTCGAAATTGTCCGTGAAAAAATAAAGAGAAACGGAGAAAAATATCCTGCAGATAAATCAAAGGGCACAGCCAAGAAATATAACGAGTTATGATTGTCTATCACTCTACGAAAGATGGATTTCTGGCAGATGTTCTCAATAACGAGATTGACACCAAAATCAAATCTGCATTTATTAGGCATTTAGGCAGAAGCACATCTCAGAACGAAGTGCTCTCCTGGACCAATTCGATGATGCATATGAGCAATGTCCTGTCGGACCCGGAAATTGCGACAGATGCGGGAATATCCATCGAATTTCAAATACCACTAACCTCAAAACGAATTGATTTTATCATAACCGGACTAAGCGAAGATTGTAATGAGAAAGTTATAATAGTAGAACTTAAACAGTGGTCAAGTGCACAACTTACAGAGAAGGAGGCGATGGTAAGAGCCCACTTCCAGCACGGAGCCACCGATACCGTCCATCCATCATACCAGGCTTGGTCCTATGCCGCACTCATAGAGAGTTATAACCGGACAGTACAGGAGGAGAACATCAGCCTTATACCTTGCGCATATCTGCATAACTACACCCCGGACAGTGTTATTACAAATGCATTTTATGATTTTCACATCAAAAGAGCCCCTCTTTTTCTAAGGCCCGACGCCATTAAACTCCGGGATTTTATCAAGAAATACATCAAGTACGGCGACGATAGGGACATAATGTACAAAATCGAAAACGGCAGACTTCGGCCATCAAAGCAGCTTGCAGATAGCGTTGCATCGATGATTGCCGGAAATCTGGAGTTCATTATGATTGACGATCAGAAAGAGGTTTACGAAACCGCACTGCTGATGGCCCAAAGAGCAACAAATGAAAAGAAGCAGGTTTTGATTGTGGAAGGAGGGCCGGGAACCGGCAAGAGCGTTGTTGCCATAAACCTTTTGACAGAGCTTACAAAGAGAGGTTTAGTTGCCAAATATGTCTCTAAAAACGCAGCTCCCAGAGCAGTATATATTACCAAATTAACCGGCAAATACAAACGGACAAACATAGACAATATGTTTGGAGGGACCGGAAGTTACTGGGACTGCGACAAAAATACATTTGATGCACTAATTGTAGATGAAGCCCACAGGCTAAACCTAAAAAGCGGACTCTATCAAAATCAGGGAGAGAATCAGGTACTTGAGCTCATCAATGCATCTAAATTCACAATTTTCTTTATAGATAACGACCAGAAGATTCATATAAAAGACATCGGAGACTCAACACAGATAACCAAATGGGCAGAGAGTGCGGGGATAAAGGCGAAAAAACTAAAACTTGAATCCCAATTTCGTTGTAATGGTTCGGATGGCTACCTCTCCTGGCTCGACAACACACTTCAGCTTCGCGAAACTGCCAATTTCAAATTGGAACAAGATGATTTTGACTTCCGCATCTTTACCGACCCCAACGAACTCAAAAAGAGTATTATCGAGAAAAATCGGTTCAACAACAAGTCTAGATTGGTTGCCGGCTATTGCTGGGACTGGAAAAGTAAGAATAATCCGCTCGAATATGACATTACTTTTCCCGATTCAGATTTCAAAATGCAGTGGAACCTCACAAAAGACGGCAGCGCCTGGATTATTGCAGAAGAGTCTGTGAATGAAATTGGCTGTATCCACACCTGCCAGGGGCTGGAACTGGACTATGTGGGGGTGATTGTGGGAGAAGATATCCGATATGAAAATGGTAAAATTGTGACCGATGTAAAACGGCGCTCCGGTATGGACCGCTCAATTGCCGGAATAAAAAAGATGCTCAAAGAAGATCCTGCAGAGGCAATCACAATAGCCGACAGAATCATCAAAAACACATACCGCACCCTTATGACCCGTGGAATGAAGGGGTGTTATGTATATTTTTGCGACAAAGCGTTAGCGGCATATTTTGCAAACCAACTAAGTGATTCGGCTAAACAAGAGCAAAAAAGTTCATTACACACCTCCCCGGAACTACATCTACCGGTTGAAGAAAAGTCACAACCGCGAATAGAGGCAGAGGTGAACGACAATGTAAAATATATAGACTTTCTGCCTCTATACTCTATCAAAGCTGCCTGCGGAGCTTTTGGAGAGGGCCAGTATGATGAAGGAGAGCTGGGATGGGTTAAGGTAGAGGGGCTAGGGAAGCTAAACAGAAATATGTTTGTTGTCCAGGCAAAAGGCAAATCTATGGAACCGCGTATTCCGGACAGCAGCCTCTGCGTTTTTCGCACCAATGTTGTGGGCTCCCGAAACAATAAAATTGTACTCGTTCAGCATCGCGGGATCTTCGACGCCGACCACAATGGCAGCTACACTATTAAAACCTACACCAGCGAAAAATCCTTCGATAAAGATACCGGAGAGTGGATGCACGAAAGAATTGTACTAAAGCCTCTTAACCCAAAATTCAACCCCATTACAATTGTAGAAGACGACAACTTTTCTGTAATTGGAGAGTTTATAGGAGTTGTGAGTGGTGAGTCTATTTAGTGTTTCAATTGAGGCTCAAGTACAAGTCATTAAAAAAGAGAGCTGCCTTAGAGATAAACTGCGATGGAGGTTTTTATTTCGCATTAACATCATCTATCTCTTTCCCACAATGTGGACATTTTTTTGATTGCTTATCTTTGCGCCCGATTTTTTCGATAAATCCAGCACTAACTAGTCCTGTAGGTAATGCAACCAATCCAATTCCAATAATTGCAATTAAGCCGCTTAGAAATTTTCCTAATCCTGTAACTGGATATACATCACCATAGCCAACTGTAGTTAGTGTTGCAATAGCCCACCATAAACAAGACAACAAGTTTGGAAATTTATCAGGTTGGACATCTCCTTCGACATAATACATTAAAAAAGAGGCAACAAAAAGAATTAAAAATGCCACAAATCCAGTTAATATCAAGTCCGATTTCTTTTCTTTTATTACTGAGATAATAAGATTCAAAGAGTTGTTGTATCTATTAATCTTCAATACTCGTAGGAATCTAAATAACCGGAGAATCCTCAGAAACCTTAAATCAATTTTTATTAAAAGTGGCAAGTAAAATGGCAATATTGCTAGTAAATCAATCAATCCAAGAGGTGAAAATATGAATTTAAGTGCAGATTTAAAGTTGTTCGAGGCAGGATATGTTAAACTAGAGACATAAATTCTTAGAACATACTCTATCGAAAAAATAATCACTGAAAAAAACTCAAATAGCCCCAATACATATCCAAATTGCCGATTAATACCAGGTAAAGTTTCAAGAATCAGGGCAATCACATTTAAAAGAATTAAAGCCATGATTGCATAGTCAAAAATTAAATTAATTTTTGATCCATGAGACCCTTTTTCAACTAATCTATATACTTTCTGCCTATCCACTTGGTTTAATTTTATAATGTCTATTGAACTAAAGCCCTATCGGGTTAGTTTTCAGTGAATAAAATTATGCATAAATTCTGATTTGATGAACTTTACGGCAATACAAATTTAAAAAGTAATGCTGTATGAGAAAAAGTCAGAATCAACCATTATTGAGAGGGCTCTGGTATACATCCCAGGGTTCGATCTTTTCTTTCAGAAATCCCAACAGCAAGTGATTTTGCGAAGCCAAAGTATCGGACCTCAACTTCATTTGTAAAGAACATTTTTATTCGTTTCTATATGTCCGTTGTTTAAATTTTCCCAAGCCGTTTCAATTCCCAAAAACATTTTGCAGTAGCATTAATATCAACAGCAGCATTATGAGCTTCTTCAAAACTAGTTCTAAAAAGTTTATAATACAATTCAGAAAGTTTAGGCCACTTATAACCATAAGGTCCATCAAGTGCACAAAAATTTATAGTACTTTGCATTGTACAAATCTTCCTTTTAGGCGCCACTCCATCTGACATATTATTTCTTAAAAATTCTGCACCAATAATTTTCTCATCAAAACTCATATTGTGTGCAACAATATATTCTGCTTGTTCTATCATAGATTGAAACTTTTGCAGCACATCTTTCAATAAATTCCCTTCTCTAATCGCTCGTTCTGTTGATATTCCGTGTATACGAGAAGCATCTATTGGAATAGAGAAGCCTTCTGGTTTAATAATATAATCACCCCCAGAAATTTTGTTTCCATTTCTATCATATAATAGAAAGGCTAGTTGAACAAGTCGTGGCCAGTTGTTTAAATCTGTTACAGGTGCTTTCCAGTTTCTTGGAAGGCCTGTTGTTTCTGTGTCAAAAAACAGGTACATAGTGATAGTATTTAGTATATTGATTCTTATTCTATTTTCACAGCCTCTTTGTTACAACTGAACAATAGTATAGAAAAGGTCAAAATGGTTGATAAAAAATGTAGTGTTCTCATAAGTCCGGTTATATGTCTTTAATAATTTTAAAAATATTCAGGTGTTTTCTCTCCTGATAAACAGAACATAACATCACATAATCTGCACAACGGTCTCCCTCACTCCCCAAAACCCTTACCCTGCTTAATAAATTGGAAATTTCGCTTGCTCCGATCGGACAGCACGATATAAAGTTATGACTATTATATACTTTAGCAAAATATTTAGGATCTTTTTTTTCACTTTTTTTCGTTTTCTCTGAAAATTGTGCAAATATTTAATATAGTTATGTAACACACGTTTCTTGTAAAATTTTCACATTTGTTTTGTAAATTAAAAATCTAGTCTAATGAAAATAAACAAAATTTTAACTGTATCAATTATTGCCGCCATAATGTTTAGTAGTTGTTCGACAATGAATAATAAAACTAAAGGCGGTTTGATAGGTGGTGGTGCCGGAGCTGCATTAGGAGCTGGTATTGGAGCTCTTGTCGGAAACGGGAAAGGTGCTGCAATAGGAGCAGCAATAGGCGGAGTAGTGGGGGGAGGTGCCGGAGTCCTTATCGGCAATAAGATGGATAAGCAGAAGGCCGAACTTGAGAGGATTGAAGGAGCTAAGGTTGAGAGTATCACCGACGCGAACAATCTAAAGGCAATAAAAGTAACATTCGACAATGGGATACTTTTTACAACCGGCAAAAGTGAATTGAATGCTACATCAAAAGATGCACTTTTGAAATTTGCCGAATCTCTTAGAAACACAACAGAGACAGATATAACAATATATGGACATACAGACGATACCGGTTCAAGAGACTTCAACGTGAAACTCTCTCTTCAGAGAGCTGTGGCTGTTGCCGGGTTTCTCAACGCAAACGGTGTCGAAATGAAGCGTTTGGACACAGAGGGAAAAGCCTGGGACTTTCCAGTGGGTGATAACACAACCGTTAGCGGTAGGGCAATGAACCGCCGGGTGGAGGTTTATATCACAGCAAATGAAACGATGATCAAAGAGGCAGAGCAAGGAAAGCCAATTTAGATTCCTCCTTCCAAATATAATTACCCTAAAATAGTCTTATATATGTAAATATATTTATTACATTTGCTATTGCTCTATCTTCACTGTGAATGTTTTAAAACTAAGATATATGAAAAAGGTAGTTTTTTTGACTTTTTGTGCCTGTGTTGCGGCTCTGTTGCTATCAGGATGTACTAAAGGCATCGACAACCTCTTCTCTTCGGATGGGGTTGAGATCTATCTGCTTAAAGCGTACAAGACAGTAGAAAATTCTCAAAAGATTGACCAGAAGAGTGTTGTTTTAAAGAGTACTCCTATTGTAAGGTATGCAGATATTCTCTCCTATAACAGTGACGAGCACACTTATAAAGTGAGTGACAGGGCTCTGGATGCTATTAAAAATATCGACCACTCGGTTTTTGGTGTTGCTTTTGCCGTAACAGCCAACGGAAGGGTTGTCTACACCGGCTACTTCTGGCCGATGTTCTCATCTGCATCCTGCAACTGGGTAACCATCGATCCAATTATTGCAGAGTATGCAAAAGAGCTCAAGGTAACCCTGGGTTACCCCGGAGACTGGGAGGGTGTAGAGGATAGAAGGAATGATGAGAGAATAATCTCAATACTCAGCCGAGATAAAAAACTCATCAAATAACACTTTAAGCATTTTCCCCCATAACCCCTAAACCTCCAATAATTATTGGGGGTTTTTTTAAAAGCTGTAACTAAAGGAATTGCACGACACGAGCAACATCTGTTTTTTAGTCTTTTTTATGAAGTTTTTTCAGAAAAAGGCTGAGGACCGTTCAACGACCGTAGGGAGGCGTTCCGGAAGCCCTGAAAAAACGAAGAAAAAAGGCGTTTAGAAAAACTGCAGTTGCTCTTGTCGTGCAATAACATTAAAAGACAGCTTTTAAACTACCGGCAAAACAATACGGGGTTCACCCTTCTCCTTCACCGGAAAAAGCTTCTCAAACTCCTCCAGACGGGCATCTGCAGTGACAAAACCAGGGTCTTCGAAAAAGCGGCCGGTAATTCCGGCTAAGGAGCCCGGGTAGAGTTCCAGTGCCATAAATGGGTCGAAGTTTTGGTTGTCGTGTGTAGAGATGCTGTACTTTTGAGCGTTTTCGAATCCAAATCGGCTGTAGTATGCCGGGTCCCCATAGAGAATTATCCCCTTAAATCCCATTCCGGCCGCGCGTGCAATAGTTTGCCGCATAAGTTGCGACCCAACTCCCTTGCCGTGCAGAGATGGATCTGCACATATCGGCCCCACACACAGCACCTCCCGGCTGGCGTCGCCATCTTCCGGGGCTACACTCTCCACCACCTTCGCTTTTGTGGTAATCACGTGCCCCACAATGCGCCCGTCCAGCAGTGCCACCAGGTCTAGCTTGGGGATATAGCTTGTGCTTTCCCTAAGCTGATGCAGTGCCAGATGCTCGTCACAACCGGGTTTGTACAGGTTCCAGAATGCCTCACGGGTGAGGTTTTCTGTTTCAAAAAATTCGTTTCTATCTGTCTCTCTTATTGTTAAATTCATTGCTTTACTTTTTTAATTGTTACTCTTTTTGGCTATAAAAAACATATAGCCGTAGTACTCATTGTACCTGTTGTACATATCAATCTCCTCTCTCATACTCTCTACAAAATTTACCGCCTCTTCGCTGTTCCCGTGCCTTTGCAGATACTCCCGGAACAGTGCAGATACCGGTTCATAGAAGTTCTCTACCCAGCAGTTGTGTGGCAAAACAAAGTTGGCCACCGGAGTATATCCCGCCTCCTCTATCTGCCTTAACTTAAATGACGGGCTCTCCATTTCCGGAACATTTTGGTTGAGATACCTCTCAATCTCAGCCGGCCTGTGGTCGCGCAGCCAAACCATATCGGAAACAGCAACATACCCCCCATCTTTGAGGTACTCGCTCCATAAATTGAGCCCCCTCTCAAAGCCAATGTTGTAGATAGATCCCTCGGCCCAAATCACATCAAATGCCCTCCCGTCAAAAGGAATCCGGTCCATCGAGGCCACAACTCCGGTTATCCGCTGTTGCAACCCACGCTCAACCACCCTCTGCTGCAGAGTCTCTATCATCCCGGGAAAGAGATCAAAAGATGTTATGTGTGCAGATGTATTAAGCGCAAGAGTTATCGACTGACCCCCGGTCCCGCACCCCATATCTGCAATTCGCCACTGCGCGGTTGAGCTTGCCGGGGCGGCAGCTGCCGCTCCGATCCCGGTCGCCCCCTCAATAAAACTGAGTGCCCGGCAGGTGATCTCCTCACTGCCCGGCCCCTGCCTCTCCATCTGCCTAAAAAAATCTACAATCATAGATAGGTCCAGATTCTCAAATAGAATTGATTTATCATTAAACTTATTGTTTAAGCTGTCGCTTTCAGGAATTTTGTTAAAATCTTCCATTATATTATTATGAAATTTTGATGGTTTATATAGAAAAAAATAACGACCCGGAAGATATCCGGGAACCTTTTTAATAGCCGACAAAGAACCGGCTACCGCTTAAACACGCTCCGAAGATGAGTTAGATAGTTGCATAAAAAATTTAAACCGGTGCAAATATATAAAAAACTTTATTTAAAATTTAAAAGTGTACCGGCAATTTCTTCACGTAGTTTTGGCTCGACATTAACGTTGTGTGCATATTTTTTCCAATTGCTCACCGTGTCACTTATTTCCGAAACTATTTCTAATGCCTTTTTGTTTTTAATTGACTGCCCTACAGTTAGTAAATCGTTTTTGGTAATATCAGTACGCTTGCCATTAATGCTTAGTATCTGTTGGCTCACCCAGGCGTGTTTGGGTTGATAGGCGTGGCATATATCATAAGCAGGTGTCAATTCCCAAACACCACCTTTTTTGAGACGGAAAGAAAAATTCTTAGTATGGTCATCGCAATTTCGGGCAAGCACATTAAAAACCATTCGTCTAAACATTTGCTCGGCTGCCGGGTATGGCATTTTTAACTCTCGCATAGTTTGAAATAGCTGTTCGTAACTATAACTGGTTAATAGATTATAGTCGAAATGTTTCATTGCGCACAAGGTCTGGATATGATGTTTGATGCTACCTCCTTCACGGTCAAACCTTTTAGTCATAAAATGTGCTCTGCCATTCTCTTCCAGTAGCCTGGATGGCATCATCTCAATACCACAATCTATAGCCATATTGTAATAAGCCATTTCAACACGTCCATAACCGGAGCTTTTACCCAATTGTACATCGCTTACTCCATCCAACTTTATCAACCAATGTTCAAATCCATTGGGTGCATTGGTTTGGCCGGATTTTACTTCGCCTGTTTTTTGGTTGTACGCAATTACCGCTTTAGGGCGGACGCCACCTGCAGATGTGCCTATCCGTAAAATATCCCGTAATGCCTTCTCTTCGTCTTTATTGAGATTGGTGCTGAATGCCTCTTTTTTTGATAGCATCTTTTGTGCTATCTCTACAAGGTTCTCTATTTCGACAGAAAATGTTCGTTTGCTCTCGCTTATAATTACCGGTTCAAATTCCAGTGCCCCTATACCTCGAGTGCCAATAAAACAGAGCATCTCTACCGGATTCATACTGTTTTCGGGACGACCCTGTTGAGCCAACCATAAGTTTATAAGCTCACTCCCGTAACGGTCCGGTAGCATATCTGCCAACAAGCCGGGCAAGCCTTTAAAAGTATCTGAAACAGAATCACTTTTCTTGCGCAATGCAGGGAATTCAAATACTCTTTTATCTGAAGATATGGGCATTTGTAAGGGCGCTATGTCCCAATTATTACTTTTGAATTTTGAGTCATACTCAAAGGAGGCTATCCCGCGAGAAGCGTCCCAGGCGACAGCACCAACCAATTCGCCCCATATTTTAACGAATGCTGTATTCATATCTACCAATCGTTTATACCTGATTCGTTCCCTTTTTTCCCACCGGCCCGCTGCCTTTTCTCTTTTTCCATTTTTGCCAGAGCCAAAGGGCTGATGGTTTTTGGAATAACAAAAGCCTCCATTATATGCAGATGATCCAGCACCCTTAAGACTTTTATTAAAGTGGCCAAGGTTACCGTTTCGCCCCGCTCAAGCAAACTTAGGGTAGAGCGGCTAATGCCGGCAGCTTGCGCTAATATCTCCTGCGACCTGTTTTGCTCTAAACGATGATGTTTTACATACACTCCTATCTGCTCGGCCAATGCCTTATCGCTCATAGAAACCCAATTATTGTATGATTTATCAGTCATAAAAGCCATTTTTATTTATTAATGAATGATATGTCGTACAAATATAATAAATAATTTTAAATTCTGGTAAATAAATTTCCGCGAAGCGGTAATCAACCTGCGCAGCTTTGCCAGTGTTTGATGTAAGTAGTTTGCATACAACAAATTGCAAATTGCTATTTTCCATAATTGGAAAACTGCCTTTTGCAATCCATTGATTATTACGGCTTTTTATCAAACACTGCCAAAGTTTTGTTCCGCCGGTCCGCTGCGCAAGCATACGGTCCGCTGCGCAAGCATACGGTCCGCTGCGCGGGTGTGTTGTCCGCTGCGCGGGCAGAAAATAATCTGCCAGTGTTTTGTGTAATTAGCTGGATATCTGCACAATAAAATTGCGCCTTTGATGAAAACCAAAAAGCTGTTTTTCAAACATCTCATAATCTGCGTGTTTCGCAAAACACTGGCAGATCAAACAGTCATTATCTCCCGCTCTTTCAATGATAGAACCTCTTCTACTCTTTTGTTGTAGAGGTCTGTATCTTTTTGGATAGCGGCTTCGCCGTCTTTGGCAACATCTTCCGGAAGACCCTCTTTTTGGTATTTTTTGAGGAGCTCAACTCCGTCGCGGCGTGCGTTGCGGATGCTTATTTTTGCTGTTTCGCCTTCGCCTTTCACCCTTTTAACCAGATCTTTACGCCTCTCCTCTGTGAGCGGCGGCACATTTATGCGAATGTGTTCTCCATTGTTTTGTGGAGTAAAGCCGATGTTTGCCGCCATAATTGCCTTCTCAATTGGCGGGATCAATTTTTTGTCCCAGGGCTGAATGAGCATTGTTTTGGCATCCGGTGTAGTTATACTTGCCAATTGAGGAATTGCGGTGGGTGTTCCGTAGTAGTCAACGGTTATGTTGTTGAAAACAGAGGGGTTCGCCTTGCCGGCCCGATATGTCTTTAACTCCTCTTCCAGGTGCATAAGAGCTTTGTCCATTCTCTCTTTTGCAGCTTTAATTACCTCTTTTTGTGCACTTATATCCATAATTTCTATTTTTAATATTTCAATTTAATAACAACTTTTCTGCTACGAAATAATTGTTGCATTATTCTGTCCTTAATAACAACTTTTCTGTTAAGAAATAATTGTTGCTTAATAATGTTGTTTTACTTTCTCCTTAATAACAATTTAGCGGTTACGAAATAATTGTTCCTATCTCCTCCCCGTTAATGAGTTTAAGCAGATTCCCGCTGCAATTCATATCGAAGACTATTATCGGAATTTGGTTCTCTTTACACAACGCAAACGCAGTCATATCCATTATCTTAAGATTATCTGCAAGCGCCTTGTCGTATGTAAGGGTTTTGTATTTGATGGCCAGCTCATCCTTCTCGGGATCTGAATCATAGACGCCGTCTACCCTGGTACCTTTAAGCAGCACAGAGACCCCCAGTTCTGCAGCTCTGAGTGCAGATGCCGAGTCGGTAGTGAAGTATGGGTTTCCGGTTCCCCCGGCAATAATCGCAACCCCTCCTCTGTTCATAACCTCTAACGCTCTGTCTCTTACATAGTAGCGGCCAAACGGCTCCATTGGTGTAGAGGTGAAGACCTCGCTTTTGATGTCGATGAGTTTAAGTGAGATTGAGAGCGCGATGCTGTTAATTGTGGTTGCAAGCATACCCATCTGATCTCCCCGAACCCTTTCATAACCCATTCTCGCCCCCTTCAAACCACGGAAGATGTTACCACCCCCCACAACAACTGCTACTCCAACTCCTGTGGAGACAATATCTGAGATCTCTTTGGCATATCGGTTGAGCACCTTTTCGTCCAACCCCTTTCCATCCTCTCCGGCGAGACTCTCTCCGCTTAATTTTAGAAGAACACTGCTGTATTTCATTTAAAGTTCGGTTTTAAAGACCCCTTTAGACAGGAGTTTAATCAAACAAAAATAGCTAAAGATTATGAAAATACCAAGCAAGAGGTTATCTTTGCATCACTTTCATATCTCCGTAATACCATCAATTAATCTGCAAAGAAATGGGAAACATCCTCACATCATCAATAGGCAAAAAACTCATAATGAGCATAACAGGCCTTTTCCTTATCTTTTTTCTTTTGATACATCTGCTTGCAAACTCTGCCTACCTTTTCGGACCTGAGGCTTTTGATGCTGTCATTGAGTTTATGGGCTCACCATTCATCGTGGTGATGGTTCCCGTACTCGCCGGAGGCTTTGTGCTTCACATTGTTTATGCGGTATTTCTCACCCTTTACAATATGAAGGCGCGTGGCTCACAGAGATATGAGGTCACCAACAAGGCGAAGACAGATTCGTGGGCATCCCGCAATATGTTTGTTTTGGGAATTATTATTGGCGGCGTTCTTGCATTTCACCTCACCCACTTCTGGGCAAAGATGCAGCTTGCAGAGTTTACCGGCGGCCACGCGCAAAACGGCAATGTCTTAATGGCAGCTACTTTCAGCAATATCTGGATAGTAATTTGCTATATCATCTGGTTTGCCGCCCTGTGGTTCCACCTAACCCACGGCTTCTGGAGCGCATTCCAAACAATTGGCGCAAACAACGACAAATGGCTGGGCCGCCTCAAATTTGTCTCATACCTCTACGCCACAATCATCTTCCTCGGCTTCACCACAATAGCAGTTTTTGCATACTTTGGCAGTGTTTGATGAAACACGCTATAAGAGTGCTTGTTACAAATGTCAGTTTTCCAAATCCGGAAAATAGCGTTTTGTAATTCTTTATATATCACCTATTTACATCAAACACTGCCAAAGTTCACCACCGTTTCAGATGAACAACTCTCTTATTATCCCATCGGAGATAAAGAGTTTTTCGGGTGGGACTCTTAGTTTTCCTCTCTTTTCAATTATATCCCCTCTCTTGATTAATAGCGCCAGAGATTTGTAGAACTCGTCGGGGACTTCAAACTCGGAGTTAATGAAGGAGACATCCATTCCGGCAATCTGCCTGAGAGAGAGCATTATGTATTCGTTGAATCTATCTTTTGGGGAGATAATCTCCTCCCTGCTGCAACCGGTTCCCTGCTCAATTGCCTTGAGATAGGTGTTGAGAGAAGATACATTCCAGAATCTTCTCCCGCCGTCGAAGGAGTGCGCGCTTGGCCCGAACCCGAAATATGGGGTGAAGTTCCAGTAGGAGCTGTTGTGACGCGACTCCCTGCCCGGCTTACAAAAGCTCGAAATCTCATACTGAACATACCCCGCACGAAAGAGCATCTCCTGCAAAAGAGAGTATTGTTTGTAAGAGAGGCTCTCTTTTAATTGCAGATACTCACCCTTTTTATATGAGCTGTAGAGTTTGGTGCCGGGCTCCAAACTTAGCTGGTAGGCAGATATGTGCTCCGGCGATAGTTCGATTGCCCTGTTCAGATTCTCTCTCCACATCTGTAGCGAGAGTCCCTCAAAACCAAAGATAAGGTCTATGCTGATGTTGTCGAAACCGGCCGCTCTGGATAGGTTGAAAGCCTTTACCGCCTCTGCTGCGCTGTGGCGGCGGTTCATCCATTTGAGGTGGTCGTCATTAAAGGATTGAATACCCATACTCATCCGGTTGAAGCCGGCCTGCAATAGCCCCTGCAGATATTGCTCAGAGATGTCGTCCGGGTTCACCTCCAGAGTCACCTCCCGGTCAGAATTTTGTGCCGGGCTGCCCACCAAGTTGCCCGCCCCGGGATTGCCCACCAAGTTGCCCGCCCCGGGATTGCCCGCCAAGTTGCCCGTCCCGGAATTGCCCGCCAAGCTGCCCGCCCCGGGATTGCCCGCCAAGCTGCCCGCCAAGCTGCCCGCTGCCGGGCCGCCGGCCGCACCCAAATTGTATTGGGCGGAGATTACGTGCAGGATTGACTGGAGGGCTGCGGGGGGTAAAAGAGAGGGGGTGCCGCCACCAAAATATATGGTATTAACGGCAGCCCCGAGTTTGTTGAAATCATTGGCGCGCAGGCCAATTTCTGTGATTAGTGCCTTGGTGAAACTCTCCCTTTTACCCAACATCTTTGTGGAGTAGAAGTCACAATAGATGCAGTATTGTGAGCAGAAGGGAATGTGAATGTAGATTCCGGCCAATTTTACCCCCTATCTCAGGAGCAGGTCGGTACTTCCAAGTTTACCCTCTTCGGTGTAGACATCTACATTGTAGACACCTTTTACATAGGAGTGGCTGCTGGCAAAAAAGATGCAAACCTCAAGTTCGCTTCCCTGGTAATCTACCTCCCGAACCGCAGTGTAAATCATCTGCTCTCCTGCCGATGTAAATACCTGCTGCTGAGAATTTGTCATTAGAATTCCGTCCGGCCCCTTAACTCTGATGTAGATTCTTCTCGGCCCTTTGACCGCAATTGAGTTCTCTACCAGGTTAAGACAGGTCTTGAGCTTTGCCGTACGGCTGCTTCGGTCTGTATCCTTATCCGAAGAGTTGATTGCAGTGAGGATAAAACCTCTCCCCTTGAGGACAGAGCCAATCTCTACCTTCTTTGCATATTCATCTGCAGTGGTTTGCAGATCATCATATTTGGCGAGGGTCTGTTTAACCTCGTCTCTGGCAATTGCCACATCCTTTCTAAGGGTAATGTTTAGTGTATTGAGTGAGTCTATCTGCATAATATAGCTCCTCATAATGCTCCGGAGTGTTCCCAGCTCCTTTTCGTAGTCCCGGATCTTAATCCTGTTGGTAGCCTCGGTCTTCTGAACCCTCTCTATCAACTGCTCCACCTTCTCTCTCTCCCTTGCAAGCTCTGCATTAAGGCTGTCGTTGTTGGTATTAAGGCTCTGATAATCGTCTCTCAGCTCATACATTGCCGAGGTAAGCTGCTCTTTTTCGACTGTAAGTTCATCAATAATCCCGCTTCTGTCTACCCATATCCAGGCAAGTACAGCAGCCAGTATTACTGCAACCACAGCCATTCCGATTACCAATCTCTTTAAATTTTTTTCATTTCCCATATCAATATGTTTTTGACCCGTGAGTAGCTACAAAAATAGCAAAATTATCCCATATAGTATAGATAAATTTTGTTAGCTTTGTGTGATAATACAATAATAACACACATTTTAAGCACTCCCCGGACAATGAAAAAACTTGTAGCTGGAATTGACATAGGTGGAACAAACACTGTTTTTGCCCTGGTAGATGAAGTAGGTTCGATACACGGAAGTGGTACATTCCCGACAGGCTTGCATAAAGATTTTGACGACTATATTGTGGCACTTCGTGACGGAATTCAGGAGGTCTCTTCAAAGCTGGACTACCCACACAAGATTATGGGAATCGGCATCGGAGCCCCCAACGGAAACTACTACACCGGCTGCATAGACTCTGCCGCAAACCTTCGCTGGAAAGGTAATCTGCCTCTTGCAGAGAAGCTTAAGGTTCTATTCGGCGGCATTCCCGTAGTGCTTACAAATGATGCCAATGCAGCCTCAATAGGCGAGATGATTTACGGAGGTGCAAAGGGGATGAAGAACTTTGTGGTTATTACACTTGGAACCGGGCTGGGCAGCGGCTTTGTTGTAAACGGTGAGGTGATGTACGGGCACGACGGCTTTGCCGGAGAGTTTGGCCATATTGCCTACCTCAGAGGCGGCCGCCAGTGCGGATGCGGTCGTAAAGGTTGTCTGGAGACATATGTCTCGGCACCGGGGTTAAAGAGAAATGCCTTTGAACTTCTCTCCCGGGAGAACCACCCAAGCAGCCTAAGGGAGATTCCGTTTTCGCAGTTAACATCCAAAGATGTGGCAATTGCTGCTGCAGATGGAGATAAAATAGCAAATATGGCATTGGAGATGACCGGGAAGATCCTTGGAGAGTCCCTTGCAGATCTTGTTGCCATTACAGTTCCGGAGGCTATTTTCCTCTTTGGTGGTGTGGCCAAGGCGGGCAGTCTCATAATGGATCCTACAAAGAGAGCTTTCGAAGAGAATCTTCTAAGCCTGTGGAAAGGCAAGGTTAAACTGGTTTTCTCATCTCTGGATGAGAACGACGCTGCAATTCTGGGTTCATCTGCACTGGCCTGGAAGGAGCTAAACAGATAGAGAGTTCAACACATAAGGTGTTCAACACATAAAGTGCTCAAAACAGAAACATTTAAACAGTTAAAGATATGAAATTCAACTTTCAGCAGTACCTTACCAGAGTTATAAAATACCTTATATACCTGGCTATTGTTTTTACCCTGGTGGTAGCAATCTTCTCACTCACCTCCGGCTCTGGCTTCAGATTCTCAACCCTATTCCGTGAAGGAACAGAGATTCAAATTATTATATTCCTGCTGGCAATGTCAATAATCTATCCTTTTTTCGGATATGCCAAAAAGAAAGTCTATCTCAACAAAAGCTACCAGGAAGATAAAGCTAAGATTGCAGATGTTTTTGACAAAAGCCGTTTTTCAGTTGAATTTGAGGGGACAACCTCTACCACTTTCCGTCACAAATCTGTTGTGGTAAGAATGTTCCGTATGTTTGAAGATAGAATTGTTCTTGACTTCTCAGATAATCCCATCTCACTTGAGGGTCAGAGGAAAGATGTCTACCGTATTGCCCGAATGATCGAGTACGCAGTTCGTGACGACCGTAACGACGGGTAGTAGCAGCACCAATATCGGCGGGTAAACGCGTTGTGTCCCGCCGGGGCTTTATCTCTCAAATTTTTCAGAATCCCATACAGGCTCTTTAAGAGCCCCGTCTCTTCTTAAGCAGAAAGAGAGGTAGGTGATTTTCATCCCCATTGATAGAAACTGAGATTCGTAGCGGGTCTTTACAGAGAGAAGTTCATCTGCCCTGCCGCTTCCGTAGATATCTTCGTTGGCCTCGAGAAGCTCCAGGTTGTTTTGTTTGACCAGCTCCAGAGTGTAGTTGTATAGAAAAGGGCTGTCTGTCTTTAGGTGAACCACCCCGCCATCTTTAAGGAAAGTGCGGTACCTCTGGAGGAACCCTACAGATGTTAACCTTTTATTATCTCTTTTGATTTGCGGGTCCGGGAATGTGATCCATATCTCCGAGACCTCGTCCCGGGCAAAAACTGACTCAATAAACTCTATCCGGCACCTCACAAAAGCGGCGTTATCCATCTGCTCATCTGTTGCTGTTTTTGCCCCTCTCCACAAACGGGCCCCCTTAATATCTACACCAATGAAGCTCTTATGCGGATATTTGCGCGCCAGTGCAATGGTGTACTCCCCTCTCCCGCAACCAAGCTCCAGCACAATATCTCTCTGGTTTGCGAAGTGCTCTTTGTGCCACAAACCCTTTATTTTATAATCTGCACGAAAAACCTCTTCAAACTCCGGCTGATAGAGACAGCGGAAGCTCTTGTTCTCTTCAAATCTCTTTAATTTGTCTTTGCCCATAATAACTCTTGTGATTGTGGCCCTACATTTTTTTGATTAAAAGGCCAATAGCCCCGGTAGCACAGCTATCCGGCTGGGAGGTGTCCCTTCTTATATAGAACCTCCATTCTCCGGGTTGGGAGAATTTAACATTGTTGCGGTAGCTCCACTTCATATCTCTCCACCTGCCGTTATCTACCCCCAGATATGGGATCCGGTCCATTCTCACGGGAAGTGAAAGGGTATCTGAGTATCTGCCCTCCCGGGGAAGGATAATATCCAGGATTATATAGAGATTCTCCCCTTTGTAGCTGTCCGGGATTCTTGCGTAGATATCTATTGAGTGAAAAGATGAGGTATCTTCTGCCAGGAATTTGGTTTGGTGTTTATGAGTAACAGGAAACATACCCACCTGGGAACAGGAGAGTAGTAGTGTTAAAACCATAGTGATTGTGATAACTTTAACTGCTTTTTGGATCGGAGCCATTTCCCCCTCTTTTTCTGTTGTTTCTAAAATTTCTCCCCTTTCTGTTGTTGGGCTGCCTGCTCTTATCTCCGTTATTATCGTCAAATCTTGAGATGCTATCTTCACCAACGGCACTCATAAACTCCGGAGATTTGGCATCTTTTCTCGGGTTGATATTTGAAACCTTTACTCCCCGTTTATTTAGCTTAATAAACTCTTTGACTCTCTCTGCCTCAACAGGGAACATATTTGTCATACTGTTCTGCTCAAAAGAGAACCACATTATGCCCTTTAGGGTATCTGTCTTAACAAGGTATGCAAGACCCTCCTCTGTTTCGAGCGGGCCCCTCACCTGAGGAATATTGATATGCGCATCTATATAGGCGGCCGCCTCGTAGTTGATACAGCACTTGAGTTTACTGCACTGGCCGGCCAGCTTCTGTGGGTTAAGGGAGAGATCCTGGGTACGGGCCGCTTGGGTAGTGATAGATTGAAAATCTGACATATACCTTGAGCAGCACAGCTCCTGGCCGCACACTCCAATGCCCCCGATGAGCCCCGCCTCCTGCCTTGCCCCTATCTGCTTCATCTCAATTCTAATCCGAAACTCCTCTGCAAACACCCTTATCAGTTGACGGAAGTCCACCCGCTCATCTGCAATGTAGTAGAAGATAGCTTTTGTGCCGTCCCCCTGAAACTCAACATCACCAATCTTCATATTGAGATTAAGCGACGCTGCCAGCTGGCGGGAGCGGATCATTGTCTTGTGCTCTCTGGCAATTGCCTCCTGCCACCTTTCAATATCCAGTGATTTTGCTTTGCGGAAAACTTTGCGAAATTCGTAAGTTTTGATATCTACGTTATTCCTGCGCAGCTGGGGCAAGATTACCGGCCCGCACAGGGTAACAATACCCACATCGTGGCCGTTTACAGCCTCAACCACAACCACATCGCCAACCTGGAGCTGCTGCCCGGAGGTGTTGCGGAATATAAGTTTTCTTGTATTTTTGAAACGAACCTCAAAGAGATCTCTGGTCACCTCGTCGGGGATATCTCTAAGCCAGTCGTAAACGCTCAGTTTGCAGCAACCGGGGTTAAAATCACACTTTAGCTCCCCCTCGTCATTTCTGTAGGTGATGCTGCCCCTGTTGCAATCATATTTTATATCTTTTGTATCCATAAGTTCTAAATTACAAAGATAGGAAAAAGCGGTTACCAAGGTCTGCAAAGATATACCTTGAGTTTACATTGCGGTCTATATCCTCGAGAGCCTTGTTAATTGCTTCGTAGGCCTTTGGGTAGAAGCCGGGTTTAATTTTTGCTGCCCAGTAAGTTATATACTCTTTAGCAGAGTCCGGGGTGTTGGAGATGTTTACAGATCCAATATTTGTCATCAGAGAGCGTCGCAGAAACTCGAGTGCATATTCGCAAAACTGCCGCTGGCTCTCTCTCCCTTTTAGAGAGATCTCCTCCCAGAATGAGATAACCTTTTTTAAATCTTTATTTGCACAACCCTCCAAAAGAGTTGCAAGATAAACATCGTAGATACTGCTGCTCTCACTCTCTTTTATCAATCTCCTGGCCTTGCTAAGGCTGCCTCCCGAAATCTTTGTCCAGAAGCGGGCCTGCTCAATATCTGTATCAAACTCCTCCACCAGCTCCATTGAGAGAGATTCGCTCTCTATTGGAGGAAGGCGAAAGATTTGACATCTGGAGAGAACTGTTACAATAACATTCTCGGGCGATTCGCTCACCAAAAAGATAAATGTATCCGGCGGCGGCTCCTCTATAAGTTTTAAAAGTTTGTTCGCCGCCTCCTGGTTCATCCGCTCCGGCAGCCATATTATCATAAACTTCTTACCCCCCTCAAAAGATCTCATACTCATCTTTCTCCCGATGAGTGCGGCCTCATTCACCCCTATTATCCCCGATTTGTTCTCTATCCCAATCTTCTCATACCACTGCTGCTCTGTGAGATAGGGGTCGGAGATGATTGCCTCCCGCCAGGCGGCCGCAAAAGTGTCGCTTACCGGTTTTTTATCTGCCGAGATGGTTTTGGTAGAGTTAACCGGCATTGCAAAGTGAAGGTCCGGGTGGATAAGTTTCTGAAACTTGTTGCAGGTGGGGCAGCTCCCGCAGGAGTCACCATCTGCCTTATTGGGGCAACAGAGATACTGAGCAAATGCGATTGCCATTGGGAGGGCTCCTAAGCCGGACTCCTCATAGAGCAGTAAAGCGTGGCTAACTCTCTCATCTGCAGCCATCGCAATGAACTGCTCCTTCAATTTTTTCTGTCCTACTATTGCTGCAAATCGCATATCTCAATATTTACCCAAATATAACCATTTCACATTTATTGCAGTCAAATGCAACCCGGAATTTTCTCCCTCCATTCTCCAGCCATAAAGGCTCTTCATACTTTGTACGGCTCCCCTCTTTGGGGCAGCTGCCCAGCTCAAACTTTATGCAGTATTTGCACCTCATAAGCTCTGCCTGCTCCGGCGGAGATATCTCAAATGCCTCATCTGTAGATTTTGCCCCCAGCTCCATATAGAGCTCCTTTGAGAGTGAGTTGGATATGTTTGCCCTGTAGTCCGGGGTCTGCCCCTTTAAAGGTTTTGCCTTATGGTACCTCGCCGGCGAGTTCTCCGCAGTGATTTGCGGCTCGCCCGGACTGCCCGGCAATTCACCCGTAATGCCTGCCGGCTCGCCTGCATTTTGTACCTCCATTTCATCCAGTTTTGTGGCAATCTCCCGCCGAATCTCATTCAACTCCGAGATTGGGTAGAACAGATACTCATCTGCAATAAAGGATTTCACCTCAAACCTGTATATCCCTGCGCTCTTTCCAAGCTGCCGGGCTACGCTCTCCTGCACCAGGGCGGAGTCTCGTGCCGGTTCAAACCTTTTCTCTATTGCCAGAGTGATCTCACGGCCATCTTCACTAACCGCTTTTACTGATGTTATCCCGTTTTTGCAGGTGATTGTCAAAAAGACGCTTATCAACCTTTTGGGCATATTTGCCGCAAGCTCCTTCTCAAAGGAGTGGTTGTAGTTTCTGTAGAGCAGCGAGCCCGGCGGTACTGTAACCTGCTCATTGGTAATAACCTCCCTGGACTCTGTGGTGCTTGCCCTTATCCCGATGACCTCTCCCGATGGGGCTATTATACAGAGCCCGTCTCCATTCTCGACTCTGTTGGAAGATGTGTAGCGGAATGTGAGATTTCCCCTTCTGTCTTTAGCCGTTGAGATTATCTTTCCTATGTACTCCCCGGTAGATTTTGCACTCTCTCCGCTGCTCCAGCTATCTCTGGTCCCCTCAATAAAGAGATTGGTATAACCCCTGTTGAATGTGCTCTCGGGCCTGGGAGTGAATCCTCCGTAGAGTTTGCCCAAGGAGGAGCTTTTATAGGTTTGGTTCCCATCAAGAAAGCTATCCATAACCCCTCTGTAGTACCTCACCACATTCTTGATATAGGAGGCCCCTTTGAGCCGCCCCTCTATCTTGAACGATGTTACCCCGGCATCTGCCAAAGCGGGTATATAACCGGCAAGGTTTAGGTCTTTGAGCGACAGTATCGGTCTATCCTTTACAATAACCTTACCTCTGTTATCTGTCAGGTTGTAAGATGAGCGGCACATCTGCGCACACTCCCCTCTATTTGAGCTGCGGCCGGTAACCCTGCTGCTTATGTAGCACTGCCCGCTGTAACTCACACAGAGCGCCCCGTGCACAAAGCTCTCCAGCTCTATGTTTGTACTTTTTCTAATTGCAGATATCTGCTCCAGTGATAGCTCTCTTGCCAGGATTGCCCGTTTGAACCCGAGAGACTCCATCAACAGAGCCTGCTCCACATCTCTTATATTGGTCTGTGTAGATGCAAAAAGGGGAATGGGTGGCAAAGCTGCCCTGAGCAGCCCAAGATCCTGAATAATAAGCGCATCACAACCGGCTTCATACGCCTGTGTTGCCAGTTTAACGGCGCTCTCTATCTCATTGTCGTAGAGGATGGTGTTTAAAACCATATAAACTTTTGCCCCGTACCTGTGTGAATAGGCTGCAAGCTTTTCAATATCGGACATAGGGTTTCCCGCAGCCTCCCTCGCTCCGAAAGAGGGTCCTGCAATATAGAGAGCATCGGCACCACAGTCAATTGCTGCAATGCCGATGTCTATGTTTTTTGCCGGTGCTAAAATCTCTAACTCTCTTAGTTGCACTTTAGTTGAGTTTTCACCTTGTACTCTGCAATCTGCTTGTAATTAGGGTCTGTGAGCAGTTGCTTGTAGTATCCGCAGGCTTTTGCGGTGTTGTTTTTTGCTTCAAAGGCAACAGCAAGATTATACAAAGTGCTGTTTTTATCTTTAGCATTAGGGTCTGCTGCAAGGTATGCCTCCAGAGCATCTATTGCCTCGTCATATTTCTTAAGTTGAACTCCCGAAAGACCAATCAGTTTATGTCCGTTAGGAGATTCGTTGTACTCATTTGCCTTCTTTGCATTTGAGAAAACCTCTGCCCAGTTTTTTGTCTTGGTTGCGGTAACAGATTTGTTGAGGTAGATTACCGAAATTCTTTTTGGAGCATTCTCAGTATCGCCCAGTTCAATTGCCTTTTCGAATGCAGCTATTGCAGCCGGCTCGTTGTTTAATTTCTGCTCTGCCAAACCGGTATATAGATATGCACTGCTGTTTGCAGGCTCCAGTTCAATCACCTTCTTAAATCCTGCGATAGACTCCGGAAGTTTTCCCGCATTGAGGTCATTTGTAGCTTTTGCCATAATAAGTTGAGGAATAAGCTCATTGGCCTCTTCTCCCACCTCTGCAACACCATTGGCTTTTGCAGTCTCTATCGCTTTTTTCAATTGAATCATTGAGTTGTCAATATCTCCCTTTGATGCAAGCTCCTTTCCGAAACGA
>Ga0351883_1038_pt1 | contig 45075 bp, 27 predicted proteins | sample BONcelFGM3001F14_FD_206772 | JGI IMG/M metagenome (GOLD analysis project Ga0351883, IMG submission 206772) | Enriched cells from coal bed in the Powder River Basin, Montana, United States - BONCAT cells FGM rep3 HSBNCT.FGM.300.1.F14 ...
ACGCGGGCCGCTACGCCGCCGCGTTGGATGCCTACAGGGACTATTTTTTTCGAAAATTGAAGTCTCCCGGGGAGTTCGGGGCGGACGGCCTGAATTGGGTGGACGACTTTTTTCAAACCAATGGCAAGGCCATGATTCTGCGTCCGCCGAATCCCCAGGCTCTTGAGGCCAACCTTGATGGGGCAGCGGTCCTCCTGCAGAAAAATCAGCTCTGGAAAGGCCAATTGGGAAAACCGGGGACGGTGAACTGGGCTCCCGCACAATTGGCGCCACCGGATGGGGCTCTGTATGAACGGGGAGGGGATGCGAATCCCTTTTGGAAAACGGACGAGGGGAAAATGATGGCGGGACAGATTGAATTTTTCCGCAGACTGAACCGCCAGCCCGGTCAGGGCGGCCCGAGTTCTCTGTTTCATGATCTGCTTTCGTCCTATGCCTTCACCGGAAATCGCGAACACCTCGAACTCTACGCCGCCTATTTGGATGATTGGTCCGCGAACAGCGTGACGGATATCGAAAATTGTCCGGTGAACATTCGCGCGGTCACCGAGTTGGAAGTCATCGGATGGTATCGCACGCTGCTGCGGATGATTCTCGATGAGCGGCCCGAGCTGGCCCGGGATTTCCCTGCGCCCACGCTGGCGCGGTTGGTCCTGGCCCTGACCGAACAATACCACCCTTACATCATTCGTGCCAAACGGGCTCAGATTGCCAACTGGGGCATCATGGGTGTCGAAGGGGCCTTAAATGACAGCCGTTTGTTCCAGGAGTTTCGGTCCATGCAGCACAGCAATCGCGAGTTGTCCCGGCTCGCGCGGATGAACTATATTCAACACCTCTCGCTGGACGGAGAAAATCTGGAATCCTGGGACGAAGGCCACGTGGCCATCGACGGCATGCTGGAAGGCGCTCCCGCGCTGAGTGTGCACGGCGCGCCTGTGATGGGTGATCTGGAGGCGGGCAGTTTGATGGATCATGCCAAAACGATGCAGCGCACCTTGCTGACTCACTACTCGCCGGATGGGAATTATTGGGTTCCGTGGTTGTCGGAAAACGATTCGCACCGGGCCACCATCCGAGGAAAGATCGTTCCGCGGGGGCTGGTCGAGGACATCCTTGATGAACCGGAGGCCAGGCGGCGATTCCTGGCCGGGCTGGGACAAATCCCGGAGACCGTGGATCCTCCCACGTCCGATTTCCAGCCCTACGCTCAAATGGCTTATCTGCGCGACGGATTTGGTGACGACAAGACATCGCTCGTTTTTCAGAATTTCCCCGTGCGCAGTCAAACCCAGGGGTGGAACTACAATGGCAGGCGGGGGCACGTTCTCGGCAGCATGCGCACCCAGTTCAGCGTGGCGAGGGATGCCAAATCCGTGCTGGAGGCCACGCCGATCCTGGTGGATTCCAAGCCGCCGAATCGTTTTACCGACAAGGTGCGCACGGGCGGGAAAACGGACTTCACCTTTCAAACCCCGCGCAACGTTCAGCCCGGGAAGTTTCTGACCTCCGAACGTTTCGACGTGATCGAGTCGGTACAGGATTCGCCGTACCAAAGATTCGATTTCGATTACCGCGAAATTCTTGGTCTGAAATCGACCACGCCGGATGAGCCCATCCGCGATGTGAAAGCGATCCGTCAGATCATTCATCTGCGTCATCAAGGGGTCTTCGTGATGGGCGACCGGATCGAATCCCCGGCTGTGGAACGGGAATTTTCCCAGATTTTCATGGTTCCATTGCGCGTGGGTTTTCCGGGGGAAATCGAGCGTTTGCGGCTCCTTGCGGCCGGGGATGCGCCGCTCTTGGAGATTGATCCTGAGGCCCGCAGCGTGCGTAGTTTTGGACCGGGCTTGCCCAATGTCTCCCTCTATCTTTCCGGGCATGATTTCACCTGGGGGGGGCGCTCCACCGGCGAGGAAACCTTCGAGCCGATCGCTTCCCACTCAGCCGCTGACTTTTTGCAGATGGTGGAAGGGAACAAAGATCCCGCCCGCGTGATCGCCGAGCATCGCATCAAGCCGGTTTCCGTGCGTTGGAGCGGAACGGGAAACCAGGCGCTTGCCGCGGCAGTTTTTGCCCGACCGGCCGAACCCGATCCCGCGCTGGTGGGAAAAACAGATCTTGCGGAAGTTGCCGAACTGAATGGACCCGGGGGTATCGCCGGCATCACCTTCAAAACTCCGGACGGCACCGAGGTTTGGTATCAGATCGCACCGTCTGAATCCGCTCTGCTTCAGGCCGGACCCGGCGCGGCGACCGCCGCCTCGCTCCTGGTGACACGCCAGGCCGACACGATTGCCGGTGTTGTCATGGGAGCGGATACGGTCACCCTGAACGGCGCGTCCCACCAAGGTCCGTCGTCGTCGTTTTCCTTTGCATTGACCAAGGATGGAAAACTCCAAACAGAGGACATCCTGGAGCCGATCGACACCATTCGCGTCAGTCCCGCACAAACGGTCTTTACCGATTCCGTCAAAGTGACCTTTGATATTCCGACCCAAAAGCGTGACGACCTTGAGTTTCGTTACACCCTGGACGGGTCGGATCCCACCCTGGAGTCGGCCTTGTATGCGGCTCCAATCGAAATTCGCGACGATACACGGGTAAAGGTCCGCGCGTTCCGCAAGGGACTTGATCAAACGCCGTGGAATATCGCGGGGACGGACGCGAGCAAAACCATCTCCGCCATTTATCGGAAAGTCGCCCCGCATCCAGCGATCAGCGTTGAGGAGGAAGTGTTGCCCGGATTGAACTATGAATATTTTGAAGATTCCTGGATCCGGCTTTTCTCGCACAGCGCGATCGGGCCTGTGCTTCCCGCGAAAAATTCCGGGTTCGCCGCAACGCTTCTGGACGCTGACCAATTGACGCAGATCCGGCAGACGGACCGTGCGTACGCGGTGAAATACGACGGGTTCCTCGACGTCCCGGAGAGCGGAGTCTATCGGTTCTTTGCGCCCGAACCTCTTTACAACACCACGCTTGATGCCGGATATGACCTCAGAGTCTGGATCGATGGTGAGGAATGGTTCCCCAACCCCGACCTGCACGCGGAAAACATCTGGAGTGTCGCCTTGGAAAAAGGCCTGCACCGCTTCCAGCTGAGCTACGTCGATTACCGCTGGAAGGAGTTCCGCAACGAATACTGGATGGGCTGGAAGCCTGAGCAGATGTGGCAGGGAACACCCGTGCTGGAAATCGACGGGCCCGGAATCTCAAAACAACCTCTGCCGTCTGCGTGGTTGAAGCGGAGCATGCGTTGACACCAAGGGCCGGAAAGGGATTTTACAGAAGGAAACGAAGGTAACAGAGGCTTACGTTGAAACCGGATGCGTTTTCCGGCTTACCCCCAGAATGGGCCGCGTTGTTTTTGTCCGGCCGCTACGCGGGCGGATTCCGGGGTGCAGGAGTGGAGGGTTTGGGGAAGGGATCTCCGGTCCGGGAGGCGATTTCGGCCCGGAGGGCGGTCAGTTCCCTGACCAGATCCTGATGAGCGGGATCGTGGTAAAGGTTTCGCATTTCGTACGGATCCTCCTGCAAATCGTAGAGGGCGTTGACCAGATGGCCTTCCTTGGCCACCAGGACAAGCTTGTAGCGGTCTCTGACGAGGCTCCGCCACTCGCGATTTTGATCGAACAGGAATCCTTCGAGAAGCACGGGACTGCCGGTGATGGCCTCGCCCCGGATGGCAGGCGTGAGATCGCGACCCTGCATCCGCGCCGGTGCCTTGCCTCCGGCCAGCGAAATGAGTGTGACCGGAAGATCGAGAAGCGACACCGGCGTGGATTCCTTGTGACCCTTGGGGATGCCTGGGCCGCGAACAATCAGAGGAACACTGGCGGATTCTTCAAAGGGAAGCAATTTTTGAAAGCGACCATGTGAGGCCAGCATGTCCCCGTGATCGGAGGAAAAAACCACATAGGTATTCTCTGCCTCGCCCGTGTCTTTCAAGTGCTGAAGCAGGCGGCCGATCTGTTCATCCATCAGTTCGCAGAGCCCGTAGTAGCCGCACGCGATACTGGTGGCTTCGGGTTCGGAGCGCAGGTCTCGGGGAACGTTTTCTCGCCATTGCAGATCGTCCGGTTGATGGCGTTGATGCGACGGCGGCGGGGTGTACGGATCGTGCGGAGGACCGTAGGACACCATGAGCGCCAACGGCTCGGTGGCCCGTTTCATGAAATCGATGGCGAGGTCGGTTTGGAGGATGGGCTCGAAGGTTTCTGAAAAGACCAATTCCCCCGACGGCGAAAAATAGCGCGCCCGGGATTCCTCGGGGTCACCGAGGCGGTACCAATGACCACGATTGAAACCGTGAAAATCATCCCAACCCTGACGCCGGTCGGGCGGCACAAACCCGGGACGTTCCGGCCCATCCAAATGCCACTTGCCGATATAACCCGTCTGGTATCCGGCGTCTTTCAACTGGTAGCCGAGGTTCCGTGGATCCTGTTCCAGGTAGAAGTTGTTGCCTAAAAACCCGTTCTGATGCGTGTACAGCCCGGTCATCATCATGGATCGCGCCGGGCTGCAAACCGGGTGATTGGAGTACGCTCGGGTGAACTCAGTTCCCTCGGCGGCCAGGCGGTCGAGGTGGGGGGTGCGAACGTTGGGATCGCCGCGATAGCTGAAGGCTTGGGCGCGCCATTGATCGGGAAAGATGAAGAGGATGTTGGGTTTTCGTTTGGGAGGACTTGTGGAGGGGCCTTCGCCCAGAGCGGAGAGGAGGGGCAATCCCACGGTGGTGAGGGAAATCTTCTTCAAGAAATGACGGCGATTGAGGGGCATGGGTGCGAAGCAATAAACGAAAACCTAGACTCAATTCCAAAGTGGTCAAACTCAAATGTTCAACAAGTTCAATAATAATTCCTTTGAAATGGGATTCAGCCGGAAATGATGTTTGGGTCCACGGCGGAACGAAAACCTTTCGCGTCGTCGTTTATCGGGTTTGAGGGCCGGAGATCCGTCGGATCGACCGGCTGTTCTTGAAAAGTGGAGATCCATTGGTTGTCGAGTGGCGCTGGGTAGCAGTGGGATTGTTTCGGTTCTTGTCCGATGTAATGCTCTCGTAATCAGCGATCGAACGCGATGGAGGTGTTTTTTGAAGAGTCTTTTGTGACCTTACGAGCTTGAGTTTCAGGTCGGGTGTTGCGTGATGAGCCTCGGGGCGGGCCAAAAGTGTTCATTAAGTTCAAAAGAAAAATCCAAAAGTTTAAATTACCTGTTGACGAGCCGCCGCGTTTCAGGAACACTTGGAGTCGTAATCCCTCCTTTTATCCTATGAAATCTCCCAAGCTCGTTACCTGTTCGATTGCCTTGACCGTGTTTGGCTTATCAGTCGCAAGCCCATCTCTGCATGCTGCAACTCGAGACTGGAGTGCGACAGCAGGCACGGGCGCTGGTGCTTGGAATACGGGATCTAACTGGGTAGGCGGCGTTGCTCCTGCGAACAACCTGACTGATGATATCGCGCGATTTAATCAGTCGAGTTATTTGAATCAGCCGTCCACTCCGAACCTTCAAAGCATCAATGGTCTCGTATTTGGTAACGATTCAACCGCAAGTGCCGCAATTTCGATGGTAACCGGACGAAATCTCAATCGATTAAATATCGGTGCCAGCGGCATCATCTTAAACGAGCAAAGTGGAGCTGTGATTCTCGGATCGGGAGCTTCCACGGAAGGTTTGCAGTTGGGTGCAAGTCAGACCTGGACGAATAACTCCAGCGGCCTTCTGACAGTGACCACTCTTTCCAATCAATCTGCAAGCCAGAACTTCGTGCTGACCATGAACGGTTCGGGGAGCGGGGGATTCCTCATCACTGGAGCGCTCCGAAATGAATATGATGCCGGTAATACTGGCACATTGTCTCTGGTCATTGATACCGCTGCGACCACTGTGACAACCCTAAACGGCGCGAATAGCTATACTGGGACTACGACAGTCACCTCTGGACTGCTGAATTTTACGAGAACATCTGCTAAATCCAGCCCCTCAGTCACCGTTGCGGCTGCGGGTAGTATTGGGCTTGGCGTGGGTGGAGGTGGCTTCTTTAACTCCACGGCAGTTGATCAACTCTTCTCAAACACTCTGGCTGGTGTGAGCATGAATGCTTCATCCGGTGTCGGTATCGATACAACTAATGCAACTGGCGGTAATTTTACCTATGCGACCAACCAGTCGGCCTCCCGCTCATTGACAAAGCTCGGAACGAATACGCTAACTCTTACCGGCTCGAACACGTACACAGGCTCAACGACGGTCAGCGCGGGCACCCTGCTGATCAATGGCTCGGTGGCCAGCGCGGTGACTGTCGGCGCCGACTCCGTTATTGGGGGGACGGGGACCATCAACAGCACACTGTCCCTCGATTCGGACGCCAAATTTGTTCTGAATCTGGCGGAAGCTTTGACCGTCACCGGGGCGGTGTCCCTCGACAACACCTTCAGTATTGCCAGCTTGGTGAATGCCGATGGAAGCGCGGTGGATTGGAGTCTGGTGGACCTCGGTTCCTACACCCTCATCGACTCGGGAAGTGACTTCAGCAACATCCAGAATTTCGGCATTGGAAATGCGGCGAACATCGGTGGAGGTAAAATTGCCTATTTTGAAAATGGCAGCCTCGAGTTGATTGTGGCCGTTCCCGAACCCTCCACCTGGCTCCTGCTGGCTGGCGGCCTCACTTGGGCGATGGTCATGCGTCGCCGTCGGCTCTAAAACGGCCGGATTCCGATGCTCTCCTCCAAGACCGTTCCTGTCGTTGTTGCGTGTCTTTTGCTGCCGTTGGCGCCAGCGCTGTTAGCCGACTCCCTCAATGACGGCTTGATCGCCCATTGGCCACTCAATGCGGTTCAGGGGGAAACGCTCAAGGATCTTGGCCCCGGGAAACACGACGCTTTGGCGGAGGAGGTGAAATTGGTCGAGGGCCGGGGAGACCGGGTGATGGCTTTTGATGGTGTCAAAAGCAAGATTCTTCTGCCCGACGACCCCGCCTTTGAGATCAAGGGCGACTACGGGGTTTCCTTCTGGGTACGGGTTGAACCCGAGACGGAAAGCAGTGGGCCGATTTACACCCAGCCGGGTTTTTCCATAAAGGTTTTCAAGGGTGGGATCCGGGTGACGTTCCAGCATCCGGAATACGGCAGGACAGGATATGCGGACTTGATGGGGCCGAAGTTGAATGATGGGAGTTGGCGTCACGTGGTGTTTTCCTACAAGGGCAAAACCGGTCTGGGAGAGCTGTTTGTCGATGCGCAGGAGGTGGGCGCGGCGAGTTTCACGCACAAACCGGAAGCGGGAGGTCCGACCACGGTGGGCCATTCGGGCCGCTTTCATTTTCGGGGCGAGTTAAGTGATCTGCGGGTTTATTCCCGCCCCTTGGAACTCGAGGATGTGGGAGAATTGAACAACGCCAAAATCGAGCCTTGAAAAAGCCTCCCTGGGGTGCGGGGCGGGTTTCTGTCCCTCGAACAACTGGGAGGGAAACACGGCGGCGTCTCCCAAAAAGTCGGCAACGACAAAGCGTTGCCCTCCGCTGCGGTCATGCAGCCTGGTGTTCCCAATGAAGATTTCTGTCAACGCCTCTCCGCGGGAGTGGCATGTCTCGCCCATCGGAGGAAAATTGGCGGACGGGACGGCGGGGTTCCCTCTGCGCACGATTCAAAGTGCGGCGGAGCGGGCTCAGCCGGGCGATACGATTCGGATTCACTCCGGCACGTACCGCGAGCGGATCGATCCCCCGCGGGGCGGAACTTCGGACGGGGCGCGAATTGTCTATTGTGCGGCGGGGGACGGTCCGGTGGAAATCAAGGGATCGGAGGTGGTCGAGGGTTGGTGGACCGGTCCGGAAGGTCTCTGGACGGTTGAGGTTCCGAATGGGATGTTCGGGGATTTTAACCCGTATGAGCGCACGATTTCCGGGCATTGGTTTTATCCCAAGGGCCGTGTGCACCATCCCGGCGCGGTGTATCTGGACGGACACTGGCTGGTCGAAGCCGCCTCGCTGGACGGGCTTCTCCAGTCGCCGGAGGACGCCCGGTTATGGTTTGCGGAAGTGGGACCGCAGGTGACCCGGATCACGGCGCGTTTCGGAGGGAAGGATCCGGGCGCGGGAGTGGTGGAAATCGCCGTGCGCCAGACGGTTTTTTATCCTTCGCGGGAGGGGCGGAATTTTATCACCGTGCGCGGGCTCACGCTTTTGCAGGCGGCCACGCCCTGGTCGCCCCCGACCACGGAGCAAATTGGGTTGATCGGATGCCACTGGTCGAAGGGGTGGATCATTGAAGATTGTGTGGTCCGATATTCCGCCTGCGCGGGAATCACCCTGGGTAAATACCATGACCCCGCGGATTTTCCCGATCTTCCCGTCGTGGAGCGAACGGAGGGCGAAGACACGTATCATGGAACGATCCGGCGTGCCCTGGCCCATGGTTGGAGTCTGGAGTCGGTCGGCGGGCATGTCGTCCGCAACACGATTGTCTCGCACTGCGAAATGGCCGGCATCTGCGGCAGCCTGGGGGCGCCGGGATCCCGCATTGAGGGAAACACGATCCACGATATTCATGTCCATCGTTTGTTTCATGGCTTTGAACAGGCCGGGATCAAATTTCACGGCGCGATCGATACCCTCATCAGCGGCAATCGGATCTTTCGCTGCAGCCGGGGAATCTGGCTTGATTGGATGAGCCAGGGAACACGGGTTTCCGGGAACGTGTGTTTTGCCAATGGTCCCGACCCGGATTTGTTTACCGAAGTGAACCACGGACCGTTTGTGGTGGATGGAAATTTTTTCCTGTCGGAGGTGTCCCTGCTCGCCCAGTCGGACGGGGGGGCTTATCTCGGAAATGTCTTTCTGGGCCGCGTGAATGCCATCCCGGAACCCACCAGGGTGACCCCATTTTTCGAGCCGCATTCCACCCGCATTGCCGGGTGGAAAAACATTGACCTGGGCGACGACCGCTTTTTGGACAACCTCTTTGCCGAGGCCCGGGGGTTGAGTGACTACGATGCGGTGTCAAGCCCGGGGTGTTTTGTGCGTAATTGCTATGTCAACGGCGCGAAGGCTTCGCGGCATGACCGCGATCTGGTGGAAAGGGGCGCGGCTGAAATCACGGTGGAGGATTGCGGGGACAAAGTGATGTTGCGTGGACTGGTGATCCGCCGGGGTCGAACCGTGCGGGCGGAGGATTTGGGATCGGCCGTGGTCAGCGGATTGCCCTTTGAAAATGAGGATGGGACGGCCCTCGTTCTTGAGGCGGGGATTTTTGACATTGCCCAAGACCATTCCCACGTCATTTGGCCGATGACGGAGGGGCTTAATGCGGCGTCGGAGCAATCAGGGTCGGCTCGATCATCAACGTGCGCCGGGGTTCGTCCGGTTGCGACCGCCGCCAGTCCAGCAGCTTGACCGCTTCGGAGCCGATGAGTTCGGCATGAATGTCGATGACGGCGGGCTGGGGGTTTAGATCGGCGAGATAGGGGCGTTCGTTGTTGCAGGTGACGATGGCGACATCGACTCCGGGTTTGATGCCGAGTTTTTTGAGCGCGCGATAGCAGGCTGGGGCCAGGAGGTCGGCGGTGATAAACAACCCGTCGATGGGTTTGGGCTTTTTGAGGAGGGATTTCAGGTCGGCCAGGATGGCTTCGTCATCGGGTTGGTGCCAGCCTGCGAAGGGATCGCGGTCCGGCTTGACGGAAACGGGAATTCCCAGGGCGGCCAGGGTGTCGTCGAGCCCCTGCGAGCGGACGGCGGACACACCGCGTTGTTCGCCACTCAGGCAGCCGACGCGTTGGCAGCCCTCGCCATGCAGATATTCCGCGGCAGTGCGGCCCGTGCCGTAGCTGCTGTAGGTGCAGCAATCGCCCCAGCGGGTATTGGACAGGCCCATGATTTTCACAATGGGCGGGAGGGAAAAATCCGACGGAAACCCCGGGGCCTGATCGCCGGCCAGCAGAATCAAGCCGCCACGGGGAATGTTGTGCCAGATCGCGCGCAGGCCTGCGACGTCCTGCGCATGCAGCACATTGCACGGACGTCCCTGCTGGGTGGCCTCCTGCTCGGCACCATGCAGAGCGTAGGCGTAGATGGGCGCTTCCCGCATGATCCATGTCAGTCCGCGCTCGCCGAGCAGAAGGATCCCAATGGCCTCGTCGCCCTGCGATTTTTGAGGAAGAAGGGATTTGCGCCGACGACTCCGTGCGCCCGGTGAAGGCTGGAAATCCAAGTGGGCTATGGCTTTGCGCACCCGGGCCAGGGTATCGGGATGGATGGACTCCGGGCGATTCAGAGCATTGGAAACGGTCCCGATCGAGACATCGGCTTCGCGGGCCACATCGCGGATGGTCGGTTTTTTTCGGGAGTTTTGCGGCATATCGATGGGAGTTGGTTGGGGCGTTGTCGAGAGGAAGACTATGACACCGCGGGACGGGGAGCGAGTTGAAATCGGGAGGGGGTCGAAGGGGAAAGGGTGCGCGGGCGGCCCTGCCAGTGACCAATGGGTGTGCCGACGGTCTGGATCCGGAGTTGTCCGGAGACTACCTGAAGGGAGAGAGTGGCACCGTGGCGGGTTTTTTTCAGGGTATAGGAGCCCCAATTGCCATGGGCGGCCCAAAATCCTCTGCCGGGGCGTGAGAGGGTGAGAGATTGGTCGGGGGCGTGGTAGAGGAACCCGCTCCAGGCGCTGACCAGTCCCCAACTGGCCAGAGCCCGACCGTAGTGGTGTCCGCATTCCGCCTCGTTGTAGGGATTGCGTTTCGCGCCGTCGTATCGGGCGCGGATGTGGCGTACACAGGTGGTGGCTTCGCGTGTCATGCCCTCGAGGAGCAGGTGACCGGCGACGACGTATTCAAAGCCGGTCATGACCTCGTTGAAATAGGGGAAGGGTCGGGCGGGGCGGCGTCCTCGGGGATAGGTGGCCATGACGAGGGCGGGTTCGCTGCCGGTGGCGTAGGTGCGGGTGTGATTGAAGTGGTCGCCTGCGGCCTTGCGATGATTGTAATGCAGGATGCTGCGCAGAGTTTGTCGGGCTTGTTCCGGGGCAATAATGCGACCGAGCCCGGAGAGTCTGGCGGCCCATTCGCCGACCAATTGGTCGATGAGGCAGCCCGGGCCGAGTTGGAGATCGGGCACACCGGTCGAGTGGGGGCTGCCGTCCATTTGGACGCAAAGGCCCCGGGCGATGGTGCCGGGCCGGAGAATGTGGTGTTCGTAATATTCGCCATTAAAAAGGTGGCCCTCCATCCAGCGGCGGCCGCGGGTGTGGAGATCGGCGCAGGCTCGCGCAAATTTAAGGTCCCCGGCGTGGGTGGCCATAAGTTCACCCGCTTTGAGGGCGGCGAGATACCAAGTCTGCATCTGGGGGTTGGGACCGTAGTACTCCACGTCCATGGTGTTGTGCTGGCATCCTTCCATGACCCCGTCGCGGTCGGCGTCCCATCCGCCCCTGATCCAGCAAAATTCCAAAGCCCGGCGCACGCGGGGCCAGAGGTCGCGGAAAAACATTGTGTCACCGCCGGAGGCCCATTCCCGAAAGACCCGGACGATATGACCCGTCTGGCCGTCCGCGGCGCCGTAGGGGAAGGGCTTTCCGGATTGATTGAGGGTGATGCGGAACGGCATCATGCCCCGCCGGTCCATGGCTTCCAGGAATGCTGTGCGATGCATGGATTGCGCAAGCTCGGGGAAGAGCGGTCCCATCGCCTGCTCGTAGTTCCAGACGTGGTTGCAGGATCCGAAGCAGGACCCTTTGCGGTCGAAGATGCCTTCCCAGGCATAGAAGCGGCCATCGGCGGCCCGGAAACAGGTTTGGCTGCGGAGAGTGGAGAGGTTAAAAAGGGCCGCTTCCTTGAAGGGGGCCGGGAGGTCGGAGGCGAGGAACGTTTCGACGAAGGTGCGGGTGGCCGATTCCAGGTGACCCGCGCGGGGCCAGAATTTTCCGGCGACATGGCGGGCGTCCCGGAACGACGTGGTGTAATGGTTGCCAATGCGGAGATCGCCTTCCTCCCGGTGGGGAGCCCAACCCAGGCGGTTGGGGAAGTGCCAGGCCAGGAGGAAGGGGAACTCGACGGATTGGCCCGGGGGAATGGAGCGTTTGAGGCACAGGCTGGCCATGGGAGCGTCGTGGGAGGCGGCGTGGTTGCGCAGGGAGCCATCGCGCAGCAAGTCGTCGTGAAATTCCAGGAGGGCATCGCTCCAGCCCAGCGGGGCCCAGGATTCCCGGTGGGAAATTCCAGAGCGCGATGGAGTTGTCAGGCTCATGGTGCCCCAGGCTTGGTGGGAGGGGTTGACCCCCTCGGAAGACATCAAAAGGCCGCTGATTTCCTTAGTCTGAAAAAAACGGTTCCGGTTTCCCGCGAAACCCACAGGAACGAAAGCGCCTGAGTGCGGGTGGACCCGGCATTCCCCGCCGTCGGCTCCGATGAAGTTGGGTAGGGAAAAGGCCACGGAACACTCCACGTTCTGGCGGGTCGGGTTTTCCACGATGCAGCGGTAAAAGGCCACGGGCCAGGAACTATTGGCAATGTCGCCGGGGAGGAAGGGGTTGTAGCACTGCAGGCGGACCAGCAGCGGACAGGCTTTATCGCGGAGATTGACCTCTGCGAACGGATAGGCCGTGGAGAAGGTGGACTTGGCGAACCGGGGGAGGCCGGCGTTGGGGAAGGTGCTGCCTTCCGCGCCTTCATAGGCGTTGAGTGGGATTGGGCCCTCCAGAAGGCGCACTTGAGGTTTGCCGCCCGACTCCCGGTAGCGAAGGAGAACGGATGGCACGGGCCGGGTCAGCCGTCCCGGCGAAGCGGGAGTGTAGCCTTTGGCCGGAACATTCATGATTTCCCAGTCGCACCACCCTCCGATTCCCGAAAACCCCACCGTGCCTGTGCCGATTCCGCCCACGGGGAGAACGACCCTGCTCAGGGAATTTCCGCGGTAGGTTTTCAGCGAGGGCCAGGGGGGCGATGAGTCAGAGGGTTTCAAGGGAAAGAGTGATGCTGCGGGCATGGGCACCGAATCCGGCTTTCCGGCTGAAATCGGGAAGGCCGAGGGTCATGAGTTGGGCACCACTGTATTCGGCCACCGGACCCCGGAGATCGCTAAGTTGGTAACGCGCCGCGGGGTCGAGTCCACGGAGGACAAAGGGACCGCGCATCAGCCCCACGGGATTTTCCAACGTGATACTTGAAAACACTGCCGTTCGGCGATCCTCCGCGACGACCAGCCAAACGGAGACCCCGTTCTCCGCCGCAAGTCCGAGGCGGTGGAGATCGCCATTTTGAACAGTGGGCCGGATTTTTTTGTAGAAGGCAATGGAGTCGCGATATTGTTCCAGCTCCGCGTCATCGAGTTCCGTGAGCGGGGTGCCGATGCCTAATACGCCGCGCATGGCGACGTCGAAACGCAGGTCAAGCGTGGTGGTGCGTTTGGTGAGGTAGTTGGTTTCGTCGGTTACCCAGCACTCCATGGCCCGCAGCGGATAGGCCAGGCTGAAACCGTCTTGAATGCGTGTGCGGGTGAGGGCGTCGGTGTTGTCACTGGCCCAGGCCTGGTCGCACCGCCCGAGGATTCCCAGATCAACGCGGCCTCCTCCTCCCGAGCAGCTCTGGATGTCGAGCCCGGGATGGCGGTGGCGCAGTTCGTCCATGATCCGGTACAGTCCGCGAACGTGGTCGCGCCAAATGGCACGGCCTGCCACCGAGCCCGGCTCCGTGGCGTAGCGGTTCATGTCCCACTTGAAAAAATCGATGCCAATTTCCGAGACGAACGCATCGAGCTGGGTCAGCAGATGTTCGACCACCTCCGGGCGACCAAAGTCCAGAATGAGCTGATTGCGGCACTCCGAGCGCGGACGCCCGGGATAGTGCAACACCCAATCGGGATGGGCGCGGTAAAGGTCGGAATCCGGGTTGACCATCTCCGGCTCCACCCAGAGTCCGAATAGCATGCCCAGCTTATGAACGTGGTCGGCCAGCGGTTTCATCCCGTTGGGAAAAGCCTCAGGGCGGGGCGTCCAGTCCCCAAGTCCGGAAGAATCGTTGGCGCGAGAGCCGAACCATCCGTCATCGACACAAAAGAGTTCCACGCCGATGGAAGCCGCGAGGGTGGCGAGAGCACGTTGCCCGTCCTCTGTCACGTCAAAAAACGTGGCCTCCCAGGAGTTGTAGAGCACGGGGCGAAGAGACCGCTCCGTTTGCGGCAGAACCCAGTGCCGGGCAAAGTGGTGAATCTGACGGCTGACTTCCCCCACGCCGCCGCCGGTGCAGCCGATGACCATGGCGGGGGTCCGGTGCGAGGCGCCGGATTCCAGACTGAGGCCGAAATCATACGAACCATAGCCCCCGAAGACGCGCAACTGTCCGCTGGGAAGATGCTCAAACCGCAGGCTCCAATTTCCGCTATAGGACAGGGCGCCGAACCAGACGGTCCCAGCTTCCTCGGTGGCGTGGTTGCGAGCATGCAGCAGGAAAAACGGATTGTGGCCGTGCCCGGTGTTGAGGCCGCCTTGTTCCAAAGAAAAGATCCCCTGCTGGAGGGTTTGTTTGGTGGTGCCGAATTCCCGGGCCCAGGATCCGCTGAAATAGGTCAGTTCGGTTGTACTCACCGGCAGAGGCAGGTGACCAAAGTCGAGGCGTTCGATTTCGACCGGCAGCGCAGTGTGGTTGGAAATTTCCGTCCATCGCTCGATGATGTTCTGGTCCGGACTCACCCGGTAAAAGAGGCGGATCGCGAAAGCGTGGATCTCGTCCCGGAGCAGGATGCAAAGGGTCTCGCGTTGGCCGGTCGTGCGGAGGGGATGCTGCGGAGCGAAGCCGGGCTCGGCGTCCATCAGAATTTCATGCGAAACGTAGCGCGGTCGAAGGTCGCGCACGGACCCGCTGAAATGTTCGCCCTCCGCCGGAGTCGTTCCCGGTTCACGGAAAACGACCCGGATGGCGCATTCGTGGTAGGACACATCGCCTGCCGCCGGATATTCGTGGGGTGTCAGTTGTTGATCCCAACAGTGGTCGGGAACGCGGTAGGCGTCCGGGTTGACGAGGGGCCAGGGATCTCCGGAGGGAACTGCCAGCGGGCCGGACCCGAGGTGAACCACCCTGCCGTCCGCAGTGAGGTGCAGAGCATAGAAACTGGAGCGCAGCGCGAGCAGAAAGACGCGCTGTTCAGGATCAAAGCGGATCGGAGTCATGGAAAGTCAGAGCGGTTTCAGGTCGGGGCTGAAGCGAACAGACTGACCTTTTCCCACCTCAAAGGAAGCGGTCTTTTCCTTGTAGCGCAACGTGCCCTTTCCGCCTTCGGAATGTCGAAGAGTCGTGCTCACCAGTTTGGCATCCTTCCATTCCAGATCGATTTCGAAACCGCCGCGGGCCCGGAGGCCTTTGACCGATCCTTCGGGCCAGGCCGAGGGGAGGGCCGGGAGGAGTTCGATTTCTCCGGTGTGGCTCTGAAGGACCATCTCGGACATCGCGGCGACGATGCCGAGATTGCCGTCGATTTGGAAAGGGGGATGGGCACAGAGCAGATTCGCGTAACTGGCTCCGCCTTCAAAGTATCCGATGCCGGTTTTGGTGGTGAGGCGCAGTTGGTTCCTCAGCAGTTTGTAGGCACGATCCCCGTTGTGCAAACGAGCCCAGAGCGCCGACCTCCAGGCGAGCGCCCAGCCGGTGCTGTCATCGCCCCGGCCATTGAGTGTCACGGCGGCAGCGGCCGCCAGTTCCGGTGTGCCGCGCGGCGTGATCTGATTGCCGGGATAGAGGCCGACCAAGTGGGACGTGTGGCGATGTTTCTCAGTGGGCTTATCTTCCGTGATCATCCACTCTCGCAATTGACCGTGGGCTCCAATCTGCGGACCAAGAAGCCGCGAACGCATCTCGGCAATCTGCGCCCGGAATTCGGGGTCGCGGTCCAGAATTTCCGAGGCACGGACAAAATTGCCGAAGAGGTCCCAGACGAGTTGTTGGGCAAAGGCCACTCCGGGTTCGCTCGGGCCGTGCTCGGGCGAATGATCCTTCGCGGTGATGAGTTTGCCATCTTTGTTCTCGCTCAAGCGCGGCACCCAAAACTCCACCGCCGATTGCATGATGGGGTAAATCCGTTCGAGGTAGGCCTTGTCTTCGAAGAACGCGTATTGGTCCCAGAGATTCTGGCAGAACCAGGCATTGGCCGCGGGCACATAATGCCAGCCGCCGGCTCCGAACACCCCGTTGGCTCCGCGCAGGGTCCACCCGGGCAGATCAAATTCCTTTTTCGTCTTGATTGTCCAGATGGGGATTCCATTGCGGATCCAGTCTTCCAAGGGCGGGAAACACTCTCCGAGGTTGGTGACATAACTCGGCCAGTAGTTCATCTGAAGGTTGAGGTCGGCATGGTAGTCGCAGCCCCATGGCGGCATGTTGCTGTCGTTCCAGACGCCCTGCAGATTGGCGGGCAGGCCGCCGATCCGGGACGATGCGACGAGGAGGTAGCGTCCGTAGTTGAAAAGGAGCGCCTCGAGTTCGGGGTCGAACGCGCCATCCTGACAGGCCTGCAAACGGTCGCCAGTGGGTTTCGCGGCAAGGGCCGGGTCCGTTGTTCCCACATTCAGCGAGACGCGTCCGAAGAGCGGTTTGTAATCGTTTTCGTGAGCGCTTAGCAAGGCCTCCCAGGATTGCCCGGCCGCGCGGTCCACCGCCGCCAGCACACGCTCGCGCGGGTGCGGCCCCCGCCAACCCTTGGCGAAGTCCGGGAGATACGAAGTGCCTGCGGAGAAGAAAAGCGTGAGGCTGTCGCAGTTTTCGAAATCCATGGAGAGGGGCGTCACTGTGATGTAACGTCCGAAGTTTTGCTTGGACAGCGGATAGGGAACTCCCGGATCCTTTGCCGGTTCCTCGGCCGACGGGCTCAGGCGCAGGTTCGCCAGGATGGCGATGGGGTTTTTCGTCTGGTCCTCCATGGTGGAAACGCCGGCGACCCGGATCGTTTTGGCCCCTTTCAGCGGCACGCTTACGTAAACCGGTTCGTCCGGAGTCGTGACGTTGGGCGATTCATGGATAAGGACATCGTCCGCATACACCTGGACCTTCAAGCTCCCCTTCGCCGCAGCATGAAACGTCAGCCATTCGTATTTGCCTTCCGGCTTGAAGGTGTAGGTTCGCGGAAGCTCGAAGCTGATACCCCGTTCGTAAAATGCGCCATGGAAAAGGAGGGGCTCACCCATCGGGAGGGCATGGCTGTTGGACTTGCGGTGATAGGGAATCGGGATGTCGCTCTCCGAAAGGCTGAGATAGACGGGCTTGCTGCCATCAAGAACCACCGGCTCCCATTTCATCCGTGGCGCGGGGGCGTCCAATGCTCCCGGTTCCCGCACAGGCTCGATGGTTCCCCCGGAGTTTACGATCCGCAGGCGCGACTCGAATTCCAGCCCGTTGTTGAGCATGCCGGTTGCGACGAGGTCGGAACCCTCCGCAACAATGTCCGCCGCGTGTTTGTCGGTCAGCCAGACCTGGCCGGTGTAGGAACCGGGTTTGTCCGCGGTCATTCTCATGACCACGAGGCCAGCCGGATAACTGGCAAAAATCTCGCGTTTGTATGAAATCCCGTTTTGCTGGTAGGTGATGGTTTGAACCGCTCGGGTCAGGTCGAGTTCGCGGCGATAGTTGGTCACTTCGCCTTTCTCTGCGAAGCGGATAAAGATGTCGCCCAGGGCCTGATAACTGCCGATGTAATCCTCATCGCCAACCCACATGGTCTTTTCGTTGACCAAAATGCGTTCCACCTCGGTCCCTCCGAGCGGCACCGCTCCCAGTTCGCCGGAGCCAACGGGAAAGCCCTCGCTCATCCAATTGCTGGCCGGCCGATCCGACCAGAGAAGGTTTTGCGCTGAAGATGGCATGGTAAGTGCAGCTCCCAGAAGGGCGCAAACGAAGGGTGTTTTTTTCATGAGTTGAGTCCTTATCCTTTGACCCCTCCTGTCTGAATCCCTTCCACCAGATAGCGCTGACAGAAGAGGAAGATGGCGACCATGGGCAGAACGGCCATGGTGACCGCGGCCATGAGCAAATGGGTGGTCGTGCCGCTGACGGAGTCGAAAAACAACATGCCGACGGGCAGGGTGTATTGATCGACGGAGCGCAGCATCACGAGGGGCCAGAAGAAACTGTTGTAAGATCCGAGGAAGGTGAAGATCGTGATGGTGATAAGCCCGGGCCGGGCCAGCGGCAGGATGATGTCGGTGAAGAGCTGCCATTTGCTGGCCCCGTCAATCTCCGCGGCCTCGTCGAGGCTGCTGGGGATGCTCAGCATAAACTGCCGCAGCAGAAACGTGCCGAAGGCACTGAAGGACGCGGGCAGGACGAGGCCGGCCAGCGAATCCATCAGGCCCAGTTTGATCATGAGCTGGTAATTGGGGACCATCATGACAAGGCCGGGCAGCATGGTGGTGGCGAGGTAGGCGAGGAACATTTTGTCCCGACCGGGCCACTGGAGGCGCGAGAAACTGAACGCCGCCATCGCGCTGGTCAGAACCTGCAGCAAAGTGGTCCATCCGGCCACGAGCAGGCTGTTGGCAAAAAACCGCCCGAAGGGAATTTTCTGAAAAACCTCCACGTAGTTGCCCCATTGCGGGACGGCTGGAGCCCAGCCCGGGGTGGCCACTTCGGGAAGGGTTTTGAGACTGGTCAGCACCATCCAAAGAAAGGGCAGGAACATGGTCAGGCCAAGTCCCGCGGCGGTGAGGTGCAAGACGAGTGCGCGTGAGTCGGGAGGTTTATTCATTGGTCATGCGGCTGCCGAAGCGCCAGTTGAAAAGGGTGACAACAAAGACGAAAACGAAGAGCGTCCAGGCGATGGCCGAGGCCAGTCCGAGCCGTCCCGTTTCGAAGCCTTCGGAAAAGATGAAAAAGCTAATGGTGGTGGTGGCTCCACCGGGGCCGCCATTGGTCATGGTTTTTGCCATTTCAAACCCGCCCTGGAGTCCGCCGATGATGGACATGATAAAAATAAAAAACGTGATGGGGGCTAGCTGCGGCCAGGTGACGGCCCAGAAGCGCTGCCACCCGGAGGCTCCGTCAATGTCCGCCGCCTCATAGAGTTCGCGCGGGACGTTGGTGAGTCCGGCGATGTAGAGGAGCATGTTGGTGGAGCCGATGGAAATCCACAGGCCCATCACCATGATGGCGGGCTTGGCCCAATGATAGTCGGTCAGCCAGTTGGGGGCTTCCAGCCCCTGTTGACAGCTTTCCGAGAAGCCGGGCAGAGCCAGTCCCATGCGAACGAAAAGATAAGCGATCACCAGCCCAAGGATCACCCTCCAACTGGCGGCCCGCCATTTGCTGGGCTTTTGGGGTCCATAAGGTTCGGATTCTTCGATCCAGGCGCGGCGGGCTTTGGCCAGGGAAAGAATCAAGACGCCAGCGGCCAGGGCAAAACAGACCCAACTCAAGACGCTCACGCCCGGTGCGGGGACGGCGGACATTCCCCGTGAGACTCCATCCAGAACCGGCTGCAGGGCGGCGTTCACCGGGCCGGCCTGGGGGTCGTACATCTTTTTCCAGAGCAAAAAGGTGGCCACGCTGGCGGTGAAATTCGGCAGAAAATAGAGCGTACGATAAAACGTCGTTCCACCCAATCCGCCGCCGAGCGCCAGCAGGATCACCACGCCGGCCATGACCCAGGCCAGCCCGGGTTCAAAAAGGCCGGTCAGGCCAAGGATCACAAAACACGCTGCGGCGGGCAGGGACATCAGCAGAAACGGCAGGACCGTCCGGCGTCCGGAAGGAAATTTTTTGCTCAGGAGGAGCGCGGCCAGCAGGCTCGCACCGATCGAGAAGGGAATGCCGATCATGAGGAAAAACGTATTGCCGACAAACTGCCAGAAGTCCGGATGGGCAAAGAGTCGGCCAAAATTCGCCAGGCCGACAAATTTCACCGATTCGCTCTTGAACATGTTGTGCAGGGTGAGGTCCCAGTTGGTGAATGCCATGGCAAAGCTCACCAGCAGGGGGCCCAGGGTGAAGATGACAAACCCGAGGAGGTTCGGAAGCAGGAAGGCCAGCCCGATGGCGAGGCGTCTGAGGTCTTTGCGGGTGAGACGTTTCATTCGCACCACCCCTTATGTTCGTAATAGGCTTTCAAAAAGGGATTGCGGATCCATTCGCGCGGGACTTTCTCCCCACGGGCGCGGCGTTCTTCGATTTGTTTCTGGATGGCGGCCAGTTCATCGTATTTTTCGCGCAGGGCGGGGCGGCGTTCGATATTGAGGGCGATTTCGGCGTTGATTTCCTCGGCGGCGCGGGCTCCGGCCTCTTCCGCGGTGAGCAGCCCGGTGGTAAAACGATCAATTGCCGCGGTGTCGATGCGGTTGTAAACGCCGAAGACAACAAACGGGCTGACAGTGTAAGGAAACCCTGCTTCTTCGACGCTGCGGACAATTTCTTCATTGCACCCCCACTCGTTGGGATACTCCGGCGGGCTGAGGTATTCTTCGCGATGGGCCTGTTCCCTGGTGGTGGGGATGCCGTCGCCATTGCGAAGCACGGTTTCAAAAAATTCTTCCGACTGGAGGAATTCCAAATAATCGGCGGCGGCTTCCTTGTGTTTCGAGTCGGCGTAGAGGGCAAGCATCTGGGCTCCGAGCACGGCATTTGGAAACTCGGCATAAGGGGGCATGGTCACGGAAAGCGGGATGTTTCCAAGGCGGCGCAGGGCCGGGGTGAGATAGTTGCCGCCGGTGATCATGGCAATGTTGCCGATTTTGAACTGATAAAGCCGGGGACCAAAAACCCCGGCGTCCCCATCGGAGACCAGCGCAGCCATGTCCGTTCCGCTGGGGATGAGGCGGTCCTCGACCGTCCACTTCTGGATCAGATTCAACACGCGGGCATTCCGCGGATCGTCGAGGGTGCAGCGGGTGAGAGTTTCGTTGAAGGCGTCGAGGCCAAGACTGCGGCGCATGGCACCGGTATTCACGCCGCTGGCGAAAAAGCGGCGCGGTCTTTGTCCGGGTTTGTTGGCTGCAGCCACGAACTCCTTTCCGCGCCGTTCGAACTCGTCCCAGTTCATCTGGGCCGGCGGCACTTCAAGGCCCAGATTTTCAAAGGTGTCGCGGTTGATGTAGGTGACGAGCAGGTAAATGGAAACGGGGCAGCCAAATTGGATTCCGTCCACCATCATCTCGCCGCGGATCGCGGGAAAAAAACGCTCCGGCGTATAATTGCCCTTGCTGGCAAACGGGCCGAGGTCCGTCAGCAAACCAATGGAGGAAAAATACCCAAGGTCCGCGCTGCCATTAGCCTGCAGAATGTCCGCCGCCATGCCGGACACTCCCTGCATAATGACCTTGTTCATGCCGGAGTTGACCGCATCGAGGCGCAGGTTGACTTCGTTCCCCCCTCGGGCGGCCTGCCATTTGCCAAAGGCTTCCAGTCTTTCGGTCATTTCCGCTCCGGGGCTGCCCGTCATAAAAACCGGGGGCTGCGCCGCGATTTCCTTCTGGCGGGTGAGCGACACCAGAAAAGTTGCCAGAATGAGGAAGGCGAAAATGCCCAGAATGATCCACTTCATAGGGAGGAACCGAAGGTGTGTCTCCCGGTGGAGTCCAGTGTGACGATTTCCGACGCTTGCGGCCGGCACAAAAGAAAGACCGCGCCGGGCTGTCCGGTGATCTCCGCAGTTTTCAACGAGCCGTCGAGCCAGGACATCGAAACCGTCAGCGCGCCACGCGCCCGTAGTCCATGCACCCGTCCGCTGGCCCAGAGTTCGGGCAGGGCGGGCAACAATTCGACGATCGGCCGGCCTTCCGAGGTGAGCCGGTGGCTTTGCAAAAGCATCTCGGCGATTCCGGCGGTGACACCAAAGTTGCCGTCGATCTGGAGCGGCGGGCAGGCACTGAAAAGATTGGGATAGAGGCCGCCATGGAAGTTGTCGAAAAATGGTTCCTCCGCAGGCTGGACGAAGGTTTGGAACTGGCGAAGGAGCTTGAGGGCGCGGTTGCCATCGCGCAGGCGGGCCCAGAGTGAAACCTTCCACGCGCGGCTCCAGCCGGTGCCCTCGTCGCCCCGCATTTCAAGGGACTTGCGAGCGGCCGCGGCCAGGTCGGGAGTTTCGTCCGGCGTGATTTCGCTGCCGGGATACAGGCCGAAAAGGTGGGAAACGTGGCGGTGTTCATCGTCGGGTCGGTCCCAATCCTCCCTCCATTCCTGAAGCTGTCCGTGTTGGCCGATTTTGGTGGGAAGCAGACGGGGGAGGGCGGCGCGAACCTCGGTGCTGACGGGATCGTTTTTTCCCAAGATGGCATCCGCGGCGAGCAGGATGCCGAAAAGATCGCGGATGATCTGCAGGTCCATCGTCGCCCCCGCGCTGAGCGAACAATCCGTGCCATCAGGAAGACGAAAGAGATTTTCCGGCGAGGTGGACGGGATGGTGATGAGGTTGCCGGTTTCATCCTCCTGCAGCCAGTCGAGCAGAAATTCGCACGCTTCGCGCATCACGGGCCAGGCGCGGTCTGCGAGGAAATCCGCATTTTGATCGAAACAATACCGTTCCCAATAATGTCGGCAAAGCCACGCCGCGGCCATCGGCCACATGGCCCACCGTCCGGCATGTTTGTGATGCACTCCGGCGGGAGTGACGCCGCGGGCGTGGGCTGTGCGGGTGGCATCTGTCTGGTGATGCACGCAGAATCCCCGGCACCCGTAATTTTCCCGCGCGATCAGACGTCCGGCGGGTTGGAGGGATTCAACGAAATCAAAGAGCGGTTCGTGACACGCTCCCAGCCCCGTGACTTCCGCCGGCCAGTAGTTCATCTGGACGTTGATATTCATCGTGTAGTTGCACGACCAAGGCGGCTGCATGTAGGGATTCCAAATCCCCTGGAGGTTCGCGGCAAGGGTGCCCGGACGGGAACAGGAAAGCAGGAGGTAGCGGCCGAAGTGGAAAAGCAGGGTGTCCAGTGTGGGATCCGTGTTCCCGTCGCTTGCCCGGCGAAGCCGTTCGTCTGTCGGGACGGTGGGGATGCCGCCGTCCAGTTCCAGGGCGCAGCTTTCGTAGAGGGGGACAAAATCCTCTTCGTGCCGCGTGCGGAGCTCGACGAAGCTGCGTTTTTCCAAGGTGTCGAGATGATGGCTGAAGGTGGCACCGGGTTCGGACGAGGCGGCTGAAAAAAGGAGAATCGCCTCCCGGCAGTTTTCCAATCTTAACGATGCGCCTTCGACACGGACGGAACCGCTTCCGGTCACGACGCGGATTTGGGCGGAAAATGGCCGGCTTTTTTTGTCGTAGGTTGGCGCTTCCTGGCTGCCCCAGCAGGGGCGATGGGTCGGACAGTGTCCCGTGCAAATCAGCGACCGGTCCGCCGCCTGGATGGTGGACGACAGGGGCGAGGAGAGTTGAAAGGCCGCCTGCAAGGTGGCCGGACCCTCGACGGCGAGGCGAAGGACCAGGGCATTGTCCGGCGCGCTGACAAAAACTTCACGGAAAAACCGGGAGCCCCCTGCGGTGAATTCGACAAGGGCTCCGGCCCGGTGAAGATCCAGGGTCCTGCGGTAGTCGGTGACTTCCCCCGGCAAGTCCGTTTGCAAAGTCAGCGTGCCGAGCGGGAGATAGGGCTCGGTGTATTCCCCGTAGAGTCTGTCCTCCGCAAGACGGTCGGCCTCCGCGTACCGTTTCTCGCGGATCAGGCGCCGGACCTCCTCCAAGGCGGGACGAACCGCCGGGTCGTGCGTGGCTCCGGGATGACCCGCCGAGAGGGTTTCCTCGTTGAGCAGAAAACGCTCTTCGTGCGTCCCGCCAAACATCACCGCGCCGAGACGGCCGTTGCCGAGCGCAAAACCCTCCTCCCAAAAACGGGCGGGGTTTTCGAACCAGAGTCGATGAAAATCGGCGCTTCCGGCGCCGGGGGGACGGGTGCTCATGCTTGGGGATGAAAATGTTCATTAAATACAAAAAGTCAATCCTATAAATGCATGAAACGAATGAACAAACGCCGCGTCCCCGAAGGTCGGTTTCGTTTCGGCGGCTGGAAGATTCTACAAAATGAGCGGGCAGTGCTGGGGGATGTGGAACGAGGGCGTGAAAACGGTGGTGGAAGTCTGGCGCCGTGGGTTTTGGGAGCGCCATTCCAGAAGTTCGACGGCCCGGTAGCCGATTTCTTCGGCGGGGATGTCCACGCGGGCGGGTTCCGAAGTCAGGCCGAGAAAGTAGGGGCTTTCCGAGTTGCAGCTCACAACGTGCAGGTCGGTCCCGGGGGTAATGCCGACGGCGAGGAGGTTGGCATATACTGCGGGCAGGAGGTTGTCGGCCATCACGTAGAGGCCCTTGGGGAGGGGAGGGGCATCTATAAGAGCCCGAACCAAACTGGCGATTTCCCCGGGCCGGGGCTGATTGGCCGGATTGGCCGGTTCGTAAAGATCAGCGCTGAGGAGGGAAACGACGGTGCCGTGGGCGTCTTCCATCGTTTCGACAAAAGAGGAGTAGCGGACTCCGAAGGTAGTGTGACGTCCGGGTTCGGTGGGCCCCAGAATGGCAGCGGTGGTGATGCCGTTTTTCAGAAAAATTTCCGCGGGCAACTGGCCCGTGGCGGGGTTGTTGTAGGTGACGCGGTCAAAAAATCCGTCGCAGGGATCACCCAGCACGGACACGCAGGGGATGGTGCCGATGGAATCGGTCAGGGAAATGACATTCTTGGAGGCCAGGAACAACAACCCGTCGGGCGGGCGGCCTTTCACCAAGCTTTCGAACTCTCCCGGAGACCGGATGGAGCAGACCTGCATTTGTTTGTTCAGGGCGGTCAGGCCCCGCTCGATTCCGTGGAGAATCGAGGCGTAGATGGGGGCGAACTCCAGGACCCAGCGAAGGCCGTTGGGATTATCGAGCGCGACCATCACGCTGTCCGAGCGTTCGGTGGACCTGCGGTTGAATTTCCTTCGAGGCTGTTTGGTTTTCCGTTTGCCCTTCAGCCCCGGGTTTTGCGGCTCCGATCGCTGCGCGATCTCACCGGATGGCGTTTTCCCCTTGTTCTGATTCTTTTTGGTCGGCATGGGTCGGACGGCTGAACGATAGGATTCGGGTGACAAAGAGGCAATGCGTTTGTCTGGCCGGTCGGGGTTCCAGAAAAGAGAGCAGGAACGCCGGCCGGTGCGGGAGGCCGGGATGCGGGACTTTCCGGTGTCCGGAAATGAACGCTTTTCTTTCCGAATAATTCTTCCTATAATTTCTTGAACATAATGAACAAAAACTCCCCCTTTTTGAGTTCCGCCGGATGCCGCATTATCCTGCTGGGTGTCTGCCTGGGTTGTGCACCGACCGCCCCGGCCCAGGTTGAGCACAAACACCTCTTCAAACCCCAGTCGGAAATCCCGCTCAAAGCGGAGCCGGCCGAGGATGCCGCAGCCCGGCGGGAAACCTTCAAGGTCCGCAATGAGGGGCCGGCCCTCAAAGCTTTGGCGGATGAGCTCTTTGGCATGATGCGGTTGGACTGGGAACCCGAGGGGACCGAACTCCGGCGTCAGTATCAAGCGGCGGTCAGGGCTTACCAAGCCGGCCAATATGCCGAAGCCCTGGAGGCGTACAAACGGTTTTTCCTTCAACGGGTTCTTGATTCCAATGACCCTGGTGCGGATCCGAAAGCGCGTACCTTTATCGAGTATTTCAACGAGGCCCCGGGCCTGATGGAGGGCCGGGCGAAAATCGCGGCCTTCACCAGGGATTATCCCGCCGACATCGCCGCCGCGGGCACGGACGCCATGATCAAATACTACCGGGCAGGCATCCACGATGCCCATCATGTGTTGGTGGATGTGGAAATTGGGGAGCCGGGCGAGGTCAATTGGATCGCCCCGTTGACGGGCTACTTCGGACCGACCTGGCACATGCCGCGGGACGAGTCGTTTCTTTCATTTGCCCTGGCGGGCGGGGATTTTTTCAACTCCCTCCTCACGGCTTATCTTGAGACGGGCGAAGTGTCCTACCTCGAGCGCTGGTCGGCCTATGTGGATGACTTCCACCTTCATTTCCTTCCCGCGGTTCAGCGCACCCCGTGGGCGTACACGCTCAACTGGACAAACGCCCCGGGGCCACGGTTGGCCCCCTTGATCCATGTGTTGCGCCAGCGTCCCGAGACGCTGGATCTTCTGCCTGCCCCCACCTTGGTCCGGAGCGTGCTCCACAGTTGGAAGGCGGGCATTCCGAATCAGTTTGAAAAGTCCCGCAGCAACGGGCCGAACCGGCGTTTGACCATGAATGGACGGAGCTTGGTGGGGTCTTATTTTGACTATCCCGAGTTGGCGGAGAGGGACTACCTCCTTGCCCAGCGTCGCCGGACCCTGGAGGACCATCCCCGCGTGGCGATTCATCCCGACGGGACAGACCAAATCCTCGCCCTGCCGTATTTCAATCAATACATCACGACTCCGACGGAGGATGTGGCCGATCTGGAAGGGAAGCCCGAAGCGCCCTGGCTGACGGAACGTTGGAAGAAGGAAATGGAACGGACCCAGAATCTTGTTGGTTCCTACCTCCTGCGCTCGCTCGATCCGGGGCAACGGCAGCCGGGACACCGCGACCCCCTGCGCAATCTTTTTCAGGGCAAGGGGATGGGCGATCCGAATGGCTTGACCCGGCTGGTCCCCGAGATGATGGCGCGGCCGGAAAACAAGGCCCTGGTGGATTGGCATGCCGGCAAGCGTCCGGGCGATCTGCCCATCCGGGCTTTTGCCTTCCCCTACGGCGGATTTTATTACCTTTGGTCCGATTGGTCCGAGCAACCGCAGTTCCTGCACTTCACGACCCAGCGTCCCGGCACGCGCAACCGCTGGCGTTTCAACAACAACATCACCCTCACCGCCTACGGGCAGTTGATGCTGTTCTATGGCGCGGAAGATTATGTGCTGGAAGTCGATGGAGTTGGTGGCCAGGCCGGGATCGATATCCGGTCCATGCCCGAACTCGTGCCCCAGCGCAACCGTTTCGTTTCCTCGGACCATTTTGATTTTGTCGAAGGGGCCATGACGGATGACAGTCGGCAAAAACTCGACGCGGAGACTGGTGAGTCGAAAACGGTCGGGCCGGTCGAGCATCGGCGTCAGATCCTCTTTGTGCGCGACGCCGGTCTGTGGGTGGTGACGGACCGGATAGCCGGAAAACAAAAACACGATTTCCGCATCCTTTGGCCGTTCCGGGGCGATTTCGAATTCCAATACGGCTACGAGGATGCCCGGCAGAACATCCGCAATGCCCCGGAAGATTCCTATCTTCATGGATATCGTCCGGCGGAGGATTTTGAATTCGATGCCAAAAACCAGGCGATCCGCACGGTTAATCCGCACATTCCGAATCTGAGCATCTACCATGCCTCCGACCAACCTCTTACTGTGACGCCGGGTGACATCATCCAGCACGACTGGCGGTTCGCCAATGCCGTGTGCACCGGGCCCCGGATCAACGGGGTGGAAGGGGCCATGCTCGTGAGTGTTCTGAATCCGCGGGCCAAGGGGGGGAAGGATCTGAAGTCGTTTGTTCCGATGAAGGGAGAAGGCATGGTGGGATTCGAGGCCGAAACCCAAGCAGGAGATCGCGTGTCCTGCCGGGTGGGCTCGACCATTCCCGCGGAGTTGGTGTTGGGAAAAATCACGGCGGACGGCGAACTGTTGCTGGTCTCCCGGAAGTCCGGTGGGGATGCTCAACATGGCGTGTTGCTTGGGGCAAAGCGGCTCACCATCCATGGCAAAGATCAGCCGCTTCTGGGCCCCGATGTGGTGTTTACCATTGGCAAAGACGGAGCGGTGGATTTCGAACGAATTCGGTATCCGATGGAAATGGTGAAAATCGAACCCGCGTCCGACCGTTTTGTGGACAAGGTCAAGGTGGTGCTTTCGCATCCGGAAACGGATGTTGATATCCGCTACACCCTCGACGGTTCGATGCCGAACCTGTCCTCTCCGTTGTACGAGGGCCCGATCCCGATTGATCAGACCACCTGGGTCACCGCCATGGCGGTGCGCAAGGGAACAAAAATGATGGTGGATTCGACTGACAGCACGGTGCACTCGCTGCCTCATTGGGCGGTCTATGAGAAGGAGGCCCTGCGCCAGCCCGCCGTGACCACCCGGCCTGCGGAAGCCGTGCCAGGGATGAGGGCGGTGTACAAGGAAACCCAGCAACCGATTTCCATGTTCAATCTGAAGGGGCTGCCGGTTACCCGCTCCGGAGTGGTGGAGGATTTGTTCGATCTTTCCCTGCGCGAGGGGGCCGATCCGTTCAGCAATTATGGATTCATTTACACCGGGAACCTCGAAATTCCCAAGGGCGGCGTTTACCACTTTCACGCTCCCGATGAATTGGTCAATGGTACGGTGGAGGCCTGGTCGGATCTGCGGATTTTTGTCGATGGCGAAGAATGGTATCCGGCCACGCGGCGGCAGAACTTTGGGACGTGGAGCGTGCCGTTGGCGGCAGGGTCACACACGTTTGAAGTGCGTTGGGTGGACCAGCGTCCGTCGATGGGCATCCTCAGCGGGGACCGTCCCCTTGAGACCTTCACGCTTTGGACCGGCAAGGCTCCGTTGTTGGAGCTATCCGGTCCGGATCTGCCCCGCGGACCCGTTCCCGCCAAGCTCCTCTGGCATTAAGCTAACGCTGGGACGGCTTCTTGGGATTCTTGCTTTCGGGCTTCGACCCCAGGCATCCGAAGAGGCCCCAGATGGCAACGCCACGCGGGTAGTAGTGGAGGTGGTTGCCGCCGAAGGTTTCGTGGAAGAGGGTTGTTCCCTGGGTGTTGGTCAGAACCTGCCAATCCCAATACCGTTGGGCGAGGTGCGTAAAATCGATGCCGCGTTTGAGTGCGGCCAGGTCGCGCAGCATGTTCATGGAAATCCAACCCGGATTCTGCGCCGCGCCGGCCAGACCGTCGGTGGCCGCGGTTTCGAGCCGGTCCAGATCCTCCCGCTGAAAATCCGTGTGGGTGCAGCCATAGGCGCGAAGGCAGCGGGCGGTGGCGACGTGCAGGTCCTTCCGAAGGCGGGATTCGTCCAGGGGAATTTTCAGGCCGGCCAGATCCAGGATGGGCAGGGTGTTGGCCGTGTAAATATGAGGCGCATCCCAGCCCGGAATTTTTTCGAAGTCCTTCAGTTTTCCTGTCCACGGATCCTTCAGGCGCCCGCTTTTCTCCAGCAGCACGGTGAAATGATCGCCGGCCCAGCCGGAGACGGAAATTTTGCGGGCAATCTTTTTGCAGGCCCGCCGGGATTGTGCGGCCAGTTCGGGCTGACGGGTTTCGTCCAGCATTGTGGCGGCCGCGGTCAGGGCCGCCAGGGTTTTGACTGCGAGGTAGGTCTGCTGGGTGCCGTATTGAATGGCCGGCGAGCCGTCGTCGATGGTGTTGGCCACACCCCGGTCGGGGATGCCGTCCCCGTCGGTGTCGGCCGCCAGAAGGAAGCGCGTAAATCGGGCCAGCGTAATGGCGTGCCGGCGGACGCGTTTGCGTTGTCCGGTGCGGGCGGCATGGGCGTGGAGGAGGAGGATCCAGTTGGCGGTCTCCTCGATTTCCATCTCGTGGGGATAATATTGCGTGCCAACGGAGCAGCCCCAGCCGACATCGTGGGAGAGGAAGGCGGCGTCCCGTCCTGAGGATCCCAGCAGGCCTTCGGCCGGTTTGGCATAGTCCGTCCATTGGTCGATTTCCAACCCCAGCAACTCCGGCCACCAAAGCAGGTAAAACGGGGCCTGGGTGAACTCCACGTCCACCGTGGAGTGGAAATAACAATTGCCCTCCCACACACTGAACCAATCGGAGCCATCCGGCTGGAGCGTCCACCATGTGTTCACCAGCCAGCTGTGCAGGGTGTGGGCGAGCAGATGATCCATGGCGGCCCCGCCGGCGGGCGCGGCGGCTTCCTTGGCAAAGGCCTCGGCCTGATGCAAAACGTCCGCCGCGTGGGATTTTGCCCAGCGCGAAACCGCCGCCAGGCTGGGGAAGTTTTTGGTGTAGCGAAAGGGTGAGGGGACGTCGCGAATGGTCAGGGCCGGGGCGCTCCAGGTGGACCAGGCCACACGGAGGGATTGTTTCTCCGCGCCTACCGGTGTCGTTGCGAGCCGAAAGCGTTGACCTTCCCGTTTTCCCTGAACCGCGGTGAGCCGGTCGCGTTGCGGGACCTGCTGATGGACGGGTCTGCGGCTCGATCCATCCTTGGAGTCGGGAAGGGTTCGGGTGGCCTGAAACGTCAGGTCCAATGCCCCGGCCCGCGCTTCCTGTTGAAATGGGCCGCCTTCGATTTCCAGGAACAGATCGAATTTTTCCGGCGGAGTCACTTTGGGGGTCCAGCGGAAATGCCCCCCCAACGTGCGTACCGAGAGGTCAAAGATGAGAACCGGAGCCGTGGAAAAATCGGCATCGCGCGGACGGAAGGGAACGGCGACGAGCAAGGTCACCACCAGACCGGACCGGGCGTCCACTCCCTTGAGGCTCCAGGTGGCCGGGGTGGCGCGTTGGTCGAGCAGGGCAAAGGGCTCGGCGTTCCGCAGCGGGGCGAGGGGAAAGATCACTTCGCGGTCGCCGATCCGCAGTCCGGCGCGCAATCCGAATTCGGGAGCTTCATCAAAGCGGGAAAACCGCAGCAGACGGCCGCGATGTTGCAGGGGTTCAAAAATCACACCGTGGCGGGAACCCGTGACGGCGAGGGCATCGGACATCAATTGCATGGTTTTGAGGATGGGTAGGGATGGTGTCCGGTCCGCGGGGAATACCGGAAGGCGGTGAAGTCGGCGGTGGTGGAATGCGTGTCGAAATCCTGGGCGCAAACTCCCAGAAATGCACCCGTGAAATGAAGGCCGGTGCCGAAGTCGTCGGAAAGCACGCTGGCGTCCAAAGTCGGCCCGACCGGCTGCCACCCGGCATCTGCGTTGGCAAAATAAAATTGAAGACGGGTTTGGCTCCATTCCACGCCCAGCCGGATCTCCCCGTCCTCTGGAATCGGGACATCACCCTGCTCGGAGTACCGGCCATCTTCCATCGAGACCACCCCGAGAATTCGACCGGCGTCATTTCGGGTGATGCGGAAGTAGTGGTGGGTTTTGGTGTCGTAGTAACAAATCAATCCGGCCATCTGCAGAAAACCGGCGGGCTGAAAATCCACGCGCACCTCGGCGAAAAACTCCGTCGTTGTCACCCGCCGGGCCAGCAGACTTTGGGCATGAAGCGAGGCGGGGCTTTCCTGTCCCCGCAGGCGCAGCCAGCCGGGCCGGCTGCGGAAATCGGCCCAGGTTCCATTCGGCCCGCGCAGGGAACACCACTCCGGTCCGGTAAAGTCCGAAAACTTGGATGGGGGCGGTCCGGCCGGGGCCGGGTGCTCCCGGGGAACCGCGATGGTGATTGCGGGGGCTGTTCCGCCTCCCGCCAATCGCAACCAACCGTCCTCCGACCAAACCACATTTTGCAGGCAGGTCTCGCGACCCAGCGGGCAACGCGGACCCAGGGGCGTGGCCAGCGGGCGGCTGGCCAGGTGGGCCAGAACCCATTCCCCCGCCGGGGTCTCAACCAACTCCCCGTGACCGGCTTTTTGCAAGGGGAGTTCGGGCCGCCCTCCGGAAGTCAGCACCACTCCCAGCGGGTCCTCTTCATAGGGTCCGGTGAGAGTGCGGGACCGCACCAACGAAACCGCGTGATTCCAACTCGTGCCCCCCTCCGCCAGCAGGAGGTAATACCAACCATTCCGTTTGTAGAGGTTGGGACCCTCAATCAGGACGTCTTTTTTGGCGAATATTTTCACCGTCGGCCCGCGGAGGATTTGCGTTGCTGGATCAAATTCCTGCACGGTGATGCCTCCGAAGGACGGCTGGTCTTTGCGGTGGTCCCAGAGGATTTGCACGAGCCACTTCCGGCCATCGTCGTCGTGAAACAAGGACGGATCAAACCCGCGGGAGTTCAACTCGATGGGATCCGACCACGGGCCCTCGATGGCATCCGCTGTCACCAGCCGATTGACCATGTCCTTGTAGGGGCCGGTGCGTGTTCGCATGACTGTATAAACCAGCCAGAAGCGTCCGTCGTGGTGACTTAGCGAAGGCGCCCAAATGCCTCCCGAGTCCGGCACGGCGGTGAGGTCCATCTGGCTCCGCCGGGTCAGGGCCTGTCCGAGGGGACGCCAGTTCTGTAAATCCCGGGAATGAAACAGCGCCACGCCGGGAAACCATTCGAAGGTGCTGGCGGCGATGTAGTAGTCCGCGCCGACCCGGATGAAGGACGGGTCGGGGTGAAAACCGGGCAGGATGGGGTTGAGAATCGCGCCCGCCATCCCCTCAGGCCGGAGTCAAGAGGTCGGGCGTGCGCATGAATTCCGGGCGGTGGATGGACCGGGCCGCCAGATCCGGGGTGATCACCCATTTAAGCGGCTCGCCCGCCAGGTAGCGGTCGAGTTCCTCGACCATGTATTGACCCATGCGGCGACACTCCCGTCCCATGGCTCCGGCGATGTGGGGAGTCACCAAAACATTGGGAAGGTCAAAAAGAGGCGAGTCTGCCGCGGGGGGCTCCGGGCTGACCACATCCAGCACAAACTGGAGATCGGGCCGCTGGCGGGCCACGGTGCAGAGTTCGGTTTCATTCACGATGGCTCCGCGGGCCGTGTTGATAAACGTCGCTCCGGCTTTCATGGCCGCCAAATGATGTCCGCGGATCAGGCCGCGGGTTTCCTCCAATTCCGGAGAGTGCAGGGAGACCACATCCGCGGTGGCGAAGATTTCCTCCAGTCCAGCCGGTTCGGCCCCGAGGGACCGAATTTCGGTTTCGGAAATGTAGGGATCATAAACAAGCGGGGTCAGATCAAAAACCCGCAGGAGCCGCAGCAACTCGCGGGCGATGGCTCCGCACGAAATCAAACCCACGGTGGAGTGGTAGGCTCCCGGCACGTCCACCCGGCGAAGGTACTGCCGGGAAACTTGGAAATCACTGGCGGCGCGCCATCCCCCCTTTAAACCAAACAAGATGGCGGCCAGAGAATACTCGGCCACCGGCACGGCATTGGCGGCGTAGGACGAACTGATGAGAATCCCGCGCTGCCAGAGCTCCGGGTTCAGCATGTGGCTGGCCGTGCCGCCGGCAAAAAAAATGGCTTTGACCCGGGGGCAGAACGGCAGCAACTCGTCGATGCGGGGGGCTCCCCATCCGGTGAAGATCAAATCCGCCTCCCGCAGGTCGGCCGAGCGCTCCGCCAAGTGCACTGGATCAATGAGGCCGCCCAGAATGGTCACCTGCCCGGCAATTTGCCGCCGCGTTTCCTCCCCGTAAACCCGGTCGAAGAAGTGGGGCTGCTGCACAAAAACGCATTTGAACGAGCTTGGATTCAAGAGCCATAAAAATGAACTTAATGAAAAGAATGTCCAGATTTTTTTGGCGAGGGCGGGACGCGAAGAAAAAGGGGGGCGAGGAGGCCTTCACAAGCACGGTTGCGGCCTTCAGGCCTCAGCCGTTCCCGGAGATGGCATCCCAGTAGGGCTGCAGATCGGTGATTTGTCCGTTATCGACCGAGGCGTCGATTCCGAAAGCCGCCACGCAGGCACGGAGTCCATCCAGTGAGGTTGCGAGGGGTGGGGCACCCTGGGTCAGGGTTTGAACGAGACCCTGAGCCATGACGATATCCCCGCCGCCATGTCCGTCGGCGGCTTGGGTATCGATCATTTCGACCTGGGTGTCCCAGCCGAGGCGCTGATGCTCGATCAGACCGGTGTAAGCATTGGCTCGGAGGGTGCCCTCCGTGCCACACAGGAAGAAGCGGCGTTCGAGAATCGCGGCGGTGCAGTTTGTGTGGAAAGTGGCGCGCACACCCCCGGAATACTGGAGGATGGCAACCTGATTGTCCATGATGGAGGCCCCGGGCGAGAAGGGAGGGACCGCGTGGGGGTCCGGCCATGCGCTGTAGGCGCGGGTTTGGCCGGGACCGGGACCGATTTTCCCGACCAACTCGGCATTCTCTTCGGTGAAAATATTGCGCCCGGCAAAACTGGCCGTCTTCAGGGGCAACTCTCCGGTGATCCAATTGGCCAAATCCAGATCATGACAGCATTTTTCCAGAATGTGGGTTCCGGCAAGATCCCGATTCCGGCGCCAGTTCCCGAAAATGTACCCTCCGTGATTGAAAGCGAGGGTTTCGTTGAACTCAAACGAAACGAGCTTCCCGATGGCTCCTCCGGCCACCAAGGCCTGCAGGTTTTGGTAGAAGGGGGAGTATCGGAGCACGAGTCCGAAGCTGAAAACCCGCCCGGTTTCCTTCTCGGTCTGGCGGACGCGCAGACAGTCCTCAAATTCTGTGGCGAGGGGTTTTTCGCAAAACACGTTTTTGCCCGCCCGCATGGCGGCAATCGCCTGATCGGCGTGATAACAATTGAGGGAACCGATGAAGACCCAGGAGATTTTTGCCTGGAGGAGGGTGTCTACGGAATCAAACACCGTCACGCCGGATCCGAATTCCTGCCGGACAGCATCTTGTGAAATGGGATCCGGGTCGTGGACGCCGGAGACTTGAATCTGTCCGTTGCTTTCCGCGATGAGGAGTTTGACCACGGCTCGCAAACGCTGTCCCGCACCGATAAGTCCGATTTTGATGAGATTGGCCATGCCTGGGAGATACCAGAAAATATCTGTTATCAGATGGCCGAACTGACATATTTTTTAACCGAAATGCGAAAATCACCCCTGGGCGGGAGCCCGCACGCCTCCGGAGTCAGGAATCGATTGATCAAGCAGTGTCTTGCCCTGGAGAACCCGCGGGATTTCTGGAAGGGGCGGGTTTTGGAGGCGCCGCTGGTGCCGCAGAACGTTTTGGTCTTTGCCCGCGTGTCCAGGGAGGGATTGTTTCTGGGGGACGCCCTCCGTTCCCAGCACCATCGGTTTGTGCTCATCACCGCGGTTCAGGGGGATGGAAGTGTGGGGATCGACACGCAAGTGCACATGGTGCGGGAAGGACAGAGCCTTCTGATTCAGCCCTTTCAGGTGCATTGGTATGAACGCTCCCAGCGCGCCTCAACCATGCGATGGGTGTTCGTCACCTTTGAGCATGAACCGGACGAGCGCCTCGATACGCTGCGGGATATAGGGGCGGTGGGTTTTTCGGAAAACCCGGCGATGCTCCAGGGGTTTTTGTCCGCCTGGCAGGATGCCGCTGCCCAGGATCTTGTTTCGATCCGCCTTACGGAATGGCTCCATGCTTTGGGCCGCGCCGCTGGTCGCAGGCGACGCGCTGGAGCCGGGCTTCGCCTTTCGCCACCCGGGGAAAAGATCGTCCGTGACCTCAATCGTTTTGTGTTCAAAAACCGGCAGGTAAGTTTCTCTTTGTCGGAGGTCGCGAAACAAATGGGTCTGTCTTCCAGTCTTCTTCGGAGCCACTTTCGCGCCATAGCAGGGATCTCCGTCGGAAAATACATCCGGGAGCTAAAACTCCAGTATTCCTGTGCGTTGCTTCATGGCACCCGCCTTTCGGTCAGTGAAATTGCGTCGCGATGCGGATACCAGAATGTCTTCTCCTACAGTCGCGCCTTTCAGCGGACCTATCGGATGGCACCGAGTGCCTATCGGAAAAGGCGGATTCCCGTCCCTTTAGGAAGTGAAAACCTGCGACTGTCTGTTGTAAAATGAAAACCTCGACGAACTCGGCACCGGCGGATTGGTGGGACCGGTCATGCTCTGGACGCCCCACGACCCCAAGTGGACGCCCCAAGCGCCCTGACTCTCAAGCGGGGGAAGGGCAGTGCCACCCCCTCTGAATCCGCGCTAAGTCCGGCGGCGCGAGGCCTGGAGGCGGCGGATTTCCTTCAGCATCACCGGCCAGGCGCCGTCGGCATAAATGCGGTGGCCACCCGAACCCACAACCAGGTGGCAGCGGTCGGCCGCGCCGTGGGCGGAATAAACTTTGCGAAGCTCGCGAAAGGCGCGGCGCGTGGCGGGAAACGGGAAAATCGGGTCCTCCCGTCCGGCGACGACCACCATGGGTTTGGGGGCGAACAGACCGGTGACGTCGGACACTTCGGCAAACTGAATTAATCCGGGGATATAGTTGTCCATGCAATGATAGATCGCCATCAAGGAGTCCCGGAAGGTGAAAAAATAGCAGGATGGCATGGCAAAGGCGATCCGCGGCAACAAGGCTGTCGAGAACAGCGCGGTGTTGCCTCCTCCCGAGTTTCCCATCACGCCGACCGTTGCCATATCAGCATCCCCGCGAGAGGCGAGGTAATCGATCCCGCGGTCCACATCATAGACGCGTTACCCGATCATGGTTCTCCCCAAGAGCAGGGCCTGCACGGTGGCGTCGTGGCAGCCATGGCTGGAGACCATCCCCTGTTTTTGCGCGCGTCGTTCGCTAAAGGAACGCTGTTCGATGCAAAGGGCGGCCAGTCCCCGGCGCATGCAACCAAGAGCAAAATCGCGATCGCCCTCGACTTCCAAGGGCTTGGTTTCGTCCTCAAGCTGTCCGCCGATCGAGTTGTGCATGCCGGTGGAATGACCCTGCAGGCATATGGTGAAGGTGTAGGGAGGGTGGACGTTTTTGGGGAGACAGACGTAGGCCGGGACGTCGCAAAAGGGTTCCGAGGTGAAGACAATTTTCTCAATGGAGCCCAGGGGATGGTCCCGTTTCCAAAGGGTTCTCGTTTTGAGCGGGCTGCGTTGAGCCGGCGAATCACCGATCAGTTTTCGCAGCTTGCGCCGCAGGCGGTTCTGCCATCCGGTCACATCGGCCCCGTCATAGTGAAGCGAGGGATGGATTTGGGAAACGGCGCGGGCGTGATGCTCCGACGGCGAAAAGTGAGGGGTCACGATCTCGGAGGATGGTGGCTTTTTGCGGAGAAGTCGAACCCGTTTCGATGCTTGTGTTAGCGGACTCACGCAGACCGATGAACATCATCTACGCAAGGAATTCAACGTGTTGGTCGCCTGTCGCGCTCCGTGCTGCACGCACCTTGCCCAGGTGGCGGCCTGTTTTTCCCGCCCACAGGCCTTGCTGATTTCGGAAACTACCTGCTGGAATTCCCGTGGCCGGACCGAACAAACGCTTTGATCGTGCCACACCTTCGCCCGTCCTGTGAATGAGCCGGTCGAATCGTATAGAGACCGACCGAGGCGGGCACGACGAAGGTTTCCGCAAAGTGGACAGAGAATGGTTCGAAGGCGTCCGTCGGGCTTTCCACAACCGCCTCCTCGCCTTCAATCAGGTTGAGGACATGGAGGGTTCCGCCAGTGTCATGAACCACTTTTTCTGTGAACCAATGACGCCGGGTCTCAATGAACTGGGAGCTGTGAAGACCCGTACGCTCTTCGGTCCACCCTTCTCCACTGGCGATTTGCTGAACTTGATTCACCAATTGATTTCGTGCGTATTCCTCGTCCCGCTCCCATCGGACCACCTTTTTGGCCCGTTCAAGGTTCAAGGGTCTTGGATGTCCATCGAGGCCAAGTCGATTCCAATCCCACAACTTGAAGGTAAAAATGTAGGGTGTCGCGCTAATTTCCAAAACCATGCTATCGGCACCGGAGCAGTGCAGGGTGCCGGCTGGAATCAAAAAATGATCGTGTTTGCGAGCCGGAAAGGAGGCGGCAAATCGCTCCGCTTCAAAACATTTTTGGCCGGCTGCCGCCGACTCAAGCGCCGCCATCATTTCTTCCGCGTGCGTCCCATTTTTGCAACCCAGATAGACCACCGCCTGCGGTCCGGCATCCAGCAAATAGTAGCTCTCGTCCTGGGTATAGGAGATTCCAAACTGCTCTCGCGCATAACCCTCGTCCGGGTGTACCTGAAAACTTAAGTTTCCACCGCCCATCGTGTCGAGCAGATCGAACCGGATCGGAAACTCCGGGCCGAAGTGTGCATGAACCTCCGTGCCCAAAAGTTCTTCGGGTTGAAAATAGATCAGATCGAGCGCCGGGACTTCCACCCGAACGTCGTCAAATCCGAGAACCAATGAGTTCTCCTCGGGAACACAATCGAAACACCAGGCGTAGTTCGGCGGCCCATCGGGCAGATCAAAAGCCCGCTTCATCCAATGCCCGCCCCAGGGACCGGGATCGAAAAATGGCACCAGACGAAACGGGCGCCGGACAACTTGTCGCAACGCCCCACGTAATGCCGCGCCTGAAACAATCTTTGGGTCCCCGGGAAGGCAGGTATCCAGCAGAAAATCCCAGCTCCCGATCGTGTCCCGTTTGAGTCTATCGCACACTCTCCAGTCGATGAAAAATGCCCGCTTGTATTGTAAAGACGCTTTGAGTTCCTGATTTTGCACTCCGAGATTGCTGGTCTCGTTCCGGCGATGTCGCAATTGCGCTTCCCAACGGGTGAGATCTGCATAAATCACAAGATCGGGCTCACAGCAAAGCATCGCCCCGGTTCCAAGCACTATTACCAACCCACCTTCGACGTTCAAAATCTCATTGCGGAGGTTTTGGCGTCTCGCGGGATCGAAAAATTCCTCAAGCGAGAGATTTGTCATGCGTCCAAAAATGGGATCATCGCCTCCCAGGTCCGGACCGACCAACTGGTCGATGACTCCGGGTTTGTGAAGCGCCGACGAAGTGTAAAATATTCGGGAATCGGGCAGGTTTGCCCTCAAGGCAACGGCCACCTCCTCCTCAAAAACCCCCGGGTAACATTCGATGGCGATTACAGTTTTGCGAGAATTTGGCGGGGGCATCGAGTTTGCAATCTCGGCACAAACGTCGGCCCAACCCCTTTTGCAGGAATTCTCGGGACCGTGAATGGGGACGAAGGGATATTTGTCGTAGTTGGACTTTCTCATGGGACGGATTGAAGGTGGCGGACAAAGCTGGTCTCGGGACGCAATCCGGCAAGTTCCGCGGCAAGAAGCACTGCGCCGAACTCGGGGGGCAACTCCTGGCGGACAAAGGCGGCGGATGGCAGGCGTAAGCTCACCATGTTTCTTAGCCGGTTCAAAATGAGTGGCGCGTTCCCAACACTTCCGGAAACGGTCCACCGAAAGCCCTTTGCCACCAGATCGAGTTTGACGGCCACCGCGTCAATCATGCAGGCCAATTCGGCCACCTCGCGGTCGATGATTCCAATCGCTGTCATATCACCCGAGGTCGCCGCTTCGATGACGAGTGGTGTAAGGGCGGCGACATCCTGTTTTTTGATGAGCCCTTCCGCGCTTCCGCGACCATGAAGGCGATAAATCACATCCTCCAGCTCCCGGATACCGAGGGCCTCGAAGACCGGGGTTTCCAGAATGGTCGGGGGATCGCGCCCGTCTTTCGCGCGAACGACCGCGATGATCGCTTCCAAGCCCAGGCGGAATCCGCTTCCTCGGTCGTCAACGAGCCATTCCCGGCCCCCAGCCTGCCATCTTCGCCCATCGGTTCGCCGGCCAACGCAATTCGAGCCCGTGCCGGCAATCAGTGCGACACCCTCCGAACCCCCAAGTCCCCCGGCCAGGACCAGGTCAATATCATTGGCCAACTCCAGCTTTCGACAACAGATTTGCTCCAGCGAGAGCAACATCCGACCGCAAGCCGCTTTGTCCTGCTGGGTTACGATTCCTGCCGATCCGACAAAGACGCTTGCGAGGTCGAGAGGAAGGGAGAGTTTGGCCGAATGCGCCGCAGCTTCAAAAGCGTCTCCCAGGTTTTTCCGCGCCGTCACCGGATCATTCACCACCAGATTGCAGGTTCCCCCCGTCCCCACGCCAAGAACGCGACCGCGCGCGTCCGCCAGCACCACCCGGGTTTTCGTGGAGCCAGCATCGACACCCGCAAGAATCACCACAGAATGTCCTCCAAGACCGGCCCAACCACGCGAACGGGCGACTCCCAGGCGCTTTCATACAAGGGCATTCCCCCGGCAGGTCGCGCGATCAGGAGCCCGCTCGCGCGATCAATTTGAGACGTTGGCAACCAGGATCCTTCGGAGATTTTCATGGCGTGCTCATTTTTCGCTTCGTTGGTTTGCTTGCTGTTCGGGATGGACTTTTACGTTGACATTGTTCACGTGTACATGCGAGCTTTTTCCGAGTAAAGTCCGCCATGCCTTCTTTCCTCCTAGAGATGTCCTGCGTTTCCCTCCTCCGGGGAATTGTCGGCCGTTTTGGGGGATCGGGGTTGCGTGTGGGGAGGGAGGGTGTCTGCCCTGGCCCATCGACGGCATTCACCCTTGTTGAAGTCGCCATTTCGCTGGGCATCTTCGCCTTTTGCATCCTGGCTGTCGCTTCGTTGCTTCTGACGGGGATGTCCACCGAGCGGAACTCGGCGGAAGAACAAGGTGCGGCCGCATTGCTCGCCAATCTTAATCTTAGTGTCGAGCATTCCGTAAGCCAGGGAGGAAATTCCTACCGGCCGCTTTATCCGCTTGAGACATGGAATTGGAGCGGGGAGGGGACAAACCTGACCAATGGGGTGAGCGGAGGATATGCCTACTGGCTAAGGGTTTCCCGCGCGGATGGCAGTGGGGGCGTTCCTTTGATCAATGTCCGCACCGAAGTGGCCTGGCCCGCTGCTGGCGTCACTTCCTGGGATTCCCAAGGCCGGCCAAACGCTTCGCAAGGCGGCACGGGAAGCAGTTTCTTTTTCCTGCTGCAATGAGAATCCGCGCCTTCACTCTGATCGAGCTCCTCGCCAGCATGGCGATCTTTTTTGTTGTCGTGGCAGTTGGTCTGTCCCTGCTCAGCGCCACTTCGGCCATCTCACGCAAGGCCAAGCTCCGGGTCGAGGTGCGCGAGGAGGCCCGCAATGTTTTCGACCGAATGGCACTTGATCTTTCCGCCATCGTGCAGTTCGACACTTACCAGCTCGCCCTCGGCGACGGCGACAACCCGACAATGTCGCTTCTGGTGAGGGCGGGGGGATCCGGGGCATTCCGCCTCCAGCGCATCGACTATTTTGTCGAAGATCGGGGGCTCTACCGCTCCGTGAGCAATTTTGACTGGAACGGAAAGCAGGATTTGTCCGAGGTTCCTCAAGGTGCCAAGGAATTGCTTTCCCCCGCCGTCGGACGGATGCTGGTGGGCGCATTTCACTCCGATAATTCCTCGACGCGGACGGAGAACAAACCCCCGGCCCGCGGTGTGGAAAGGCCCGTGGGACTTTCTGTGACGCTGGTCATGATGGATCCCGGTGAACGTTCCCTGCGATCCATCGAAGAACCGTCCGTGGTGACGAATTCCTCAAACCTCTCGGTTGTTTTGCCGGAAAGCCAGATGGCGCTTGGATGGAAACTTTACGAGAAAGGCTTCTGGCTCCCATGAGGCGGTCCAGCCTGTTCCTTCCCGTCACCAAGGGCGCGGCGCTCGTTGTCACCCTCGGTGTTCTGGTGATCGTCACCGTGTTTGTTCTTGCCTACATGGCGGTTGTGCAATTCGACCGGCAATCCGCCTCCCTTGCGGCGGCTTCCACTCGGGCGGAGCTTCTGGCCAGAAGCACGGGTAATCTCGTACTCAAGGACCTTCTCGGCGAGATCCAAGCCGGATCGACAAACATTGGGACGATAACAAATGTCAGCTACCTTCCGACGACAAATACCACGATGTTGCCCCAGCGCATTCTCGCCGCAATGTCGATGGCAACGAGCACCAATTTTGACCGGCTCTACAAACAATCCCTCCCGACCAATGCCTACGCTGGAGCTGCATACTCCGGCCCCGGACCAAGGCGGGCGTCCGACGTCGGCACGTGGGAACCCGCTCGCAATGGGCGCATCCTGAGCGCCGTCCGCTGGAATCAACCGCGATTGCTGCCCGGAACAGGATTCGCCGCGACGAATGAGCTTCCCCGTTGGGTCTACTTCACGCGTCAGGAAACCTCGGACCCTGCGGGGCTGAACCCGACGGTCTGGACGGCGGAGCTGGCAGACCCCCTGTCGACGAATTGGGTCATCGGGCGGGCGGCCTATAATGTCTACGAAATCGGCGGGTGTCTCGACATCAACGTCGCCGGGCGAAGATCGGACAACACAAGGCAGGAACTCCTTTCGTCCCTGGCCGGAGCCGCACTGAACAAGATTCCCGGTGTCACCGATGGCAGTCTGGTGGTGAATTGGCGGAATGCCGCAACGGCGGGCACGGCGGGTGCCTACCGGACCTATGCGACATCGAACGGGCTGCGAGACGGTTTCCTGAAAATGCCGGCCGGTGATCGCCGCTTTCTCGGGAGGCAGGATCTTATTTCCTTCGCCGAAAACTACGGTGCCGGGGGCCTTGCTCCGGAGGCGCTTCCGTTTCTGACGCATTTCTCGCGCGGAATCCGCCGGCCAACTCACCAATCGACGCCCGTCACGACCGTGCTTGCCGGATATCCCGCCCGACCAAACGAAATCTCCGACCCTCCGCTGGCGGCTGTGTACTCGGCAACCACAACCGTTCGCCTGCTTGATGGTGCGGATGTGACGGCCCCGGAAAACACTCCCGTGGCGTTTCGAAGATTTCCTCTCCGCCTGCTCGGCCTTTTGACCTCCGACGCCACGGCTTTGAAGGATGCATCCGATCCGATCTATCGGGCCTTCGGGATCCACCGCGCTTCGCCTGCTTCACCCTGGATATACGACCACGGGGATCCGGAGAGAATACTCACACTATCCCAAGTCGCAGCGGAACAGCGGGAGCCGGATTTTTTTGAGATGCTTCAGGCAGCCATCAACTCCGGAAGTCTGGGAGTGGCAGCCCAGGGCGACTCCGTTGCGACCTACAACAGCTATTCCGCTCTCGGAAAAGAGCAGGATATGAACTTCTATCGGCATGTCCTTCAGATCGGGGCGAATGTCATTGATCAATATGATGAGGATGATTTTCCCACGGAGATCGCAATGCAAACCGGGGCCGCCACCGCCTCGGTTTATGGCGTCGAGAATCTTCCCTACCTCAGCGAAATTTTTTCGGCGGTCTACCGGCCCGCCGCCCTTCCCCGCACGAAGGTACGGGGCTATCTGCAGTTTGAATTGTGGAACCCGCACCAGAATGCGATCACCGCGGGCAGCCAGGAACTCCGGGTGGCGTTGACCGGGGGAAGCATGCGGCTGAGCGCCTCGGCCCGAACTCTCGATGGATCCTTTGCCGCAGATTACCCGGCCGGGTTCGCTCCGGCCACGGCCGGAGTTTTCGGCACCGGGTCGAACTTTACCCTTACTCCCTTGACCCTGGCTTTTCAGAACGGTCCCGGTCTCGCCGAACCCCGGTTGCTGGGGACGCCGGATGATGGGCCTCCCAAGACCCATCCCGTTCTTGATACCAATGCTCCGGAATCCGTGGTCGTGGAAACAACCCCAATCACTCCGGAGCAAACCACGGCTTACAACGTGCGGTTTGTCGGCCTTGTTTTCGACGATTTGGAGCTGCCGGACGACTTCGTGGACGGTATTGCCGATGGGTATGCTTACAAAAGCCATACGGACTCGCTCGGCCAGCCGCCCAATGTGGCACCCACATGCTACAATTTCGTCGCCTCGCTACCGAGCTCGCTGACTGTCGAATTGCAGATCAATACGCCGGATGGCTGGAAGACCTATCAAGTTGTGCGAAACATCCGCGAACTCGGTGACTTTTCCGCCCTGTATCGCAAAGATCTGGGCCTTTCCTTCACCCGTCTGCGGCAGTTTCCCACCTCGGAGCCGGGGAAACCCATTTGGGTCGGATTGACCAGCAATCGGGCGGTGGATCCCCGTGTCTCACGGTTTTCCTGGGAGAATGCCGACAGCCCGAATCCAAGCGCCAGCCAACGGTCGACCGTCGCCGGAGTCTATAATCCTGTCGGCGGGCAGGCCCTGAATGGTCCTGGATGGACCAACCCCGGGGTAAGCGGTCGTTTCCGCTATGCCCACCTCGCGGCAAATACCCCGGATGCTGTCAGCCCGTATGGCGGGACCATCTCTGGAGTTGGTCCTTATTATCAGCACCCTGACGGAATTCTTCGTCGCGCCGACGGCGAGGAGCGGTCCACGGTCGGTGGTGTCGGCCTCTCCGATGCGCAACGTGTCTACCCCCTCGTTGAAAACCGCTACGCCTCGGCGGCATCCGCGGGAGCGGACCGGCCATTGATTCTTAATCGGCCATTCGAATCCGTTGGTGAAATGGGATATGCCTTCCGGGACGAGCCCTGGAGAACGCTCGATCTGTGGACCGCGGAGAGCGGCGACTCCGGACTCCTGGATTTTTTCACGATGGAAACCACCGGTCTCGACGAGCGTCTCCGTCCTTTGGTGGCCGGAGTTCTCAATCCGAACACAGCGGCGGTCCCGGTCCTCGAGGCCATCTTATCGGGAGCCATTCGGTCCGAGCGCGATTCCACACCGCTTTCTGATTCCGAGGTGTCAGCCATCGCGTCCGCGCTTCGCTCTGATGCGGTGGCGTCGCCGCTGACCTCCACGGCGGAGCTGGCAAAGTTGGTCGATGGCAGCGCCCTGCCCGGCAGCGGGATTTTCCGGAAAACCGAGAAGGAATCCGTCATTCGCGTCCTCTCCGATGTGGCGGAAGCAGATGCCTGGAACGTGTTGATCGATGTGATCGCGCAGGCCGGAAGATTCCCGCCCTCCGCCACGGGCCTGAGGGACTTTGTCGTTCAAGCTGAAGCCCGGGTGTGGATCGCCGCCGCCTTGGACCGAAAGACTGGAGAGATCATTGAAATCTCCACTGAACTTGTGACCAAATGAACTCCCTCAAAAAAATCTCCGTCCCGGTGCCGTGTCGCACCGTGATTTTGGCGTTGGCCTGGTTCTGGACGTTGTCCGCTTCACCTGCGGCGACGGAATGGATCGAAAGCGTCTATCTCGTCGGAACCCCAGCGGTCTCCACAGAGTTTCCGCGGCCGAAAGACACTTGGAAACTGCATTTGAAACAGAAGATCTGCATCGGAAAGAAAAACTCGTCCTTCGAGCTTCTTCATGGCCCCGGAGAAAACGTGAAAAGGTGGCTCATCGGGGATTATGCCATAGTCATCAACCCCGACCACTCCGCCAATATCTACCCCAAGGGGATTCTCCAGGAGATGAATGCGATGGGGAGTCTGCCAGAAACCGGCTGGACCAAGGGACTCGAACCGGTGAGGACCCTCAAAAGCGGTGACGGCGAGATCCTCGTCTTTGAAAAGACCGGAAGGGTCGCGTGGGTGGCGAAAGACAGCGGGCAACTCCTCGCCGCAGCGG
>Ga0351883_1039_pt1 | contig 44810 bp, 38 predicted proteins | sample BONcelFGM3001F14_FD_206772 | JGI IMG/M metagenome (GOLD analysis project Ga0351883, IMG submission 206772) | Enriched cells from coal bed in the Powder River Basin, Montana, United States - BONCAT cells FGM rep3 HSBNCT.FGM.300.1.F14 ...
ACTCCTCTCCGTAAAAATGTCGGTGCGTGTCGGTCGCGGTGGGAGGGGTGTCTGGGGAGAGTCGTCCTGACCGCCGAGTCCGATTGCAGCCATGAATTGAGAGAGTGGACCAGCCATTGAGCAAGAGCTTTCCCACACCCGTCGAGACTCCGCAAGCCGGATCACTTGCCGGAAGGAGTGTGACGTAAAAGACACAGAAATTTTGTTTTCCCCCGGCCCCCGTGCCTTTACCCTTCCGGGTTATCCCAATGGAATCTTACGGCACCACCCATATTTTCTCGAGCTTCGATGAGTCGCTTCGCGAACTCCGCAAAAATGCGCTGATGATGGCCAGCCTCACCGAGCGCAGCCTGGAGCGAGCGGAGAAGGGTCTCTTCGAGCGTGACGAGGACTGGTGCAATACTGTCATCGCCGACGATGAGGAGATCGACACCCTGGAGATCCAGCTCGATCAGGATGGCATCGGCGTCATGCTCAAGTTTCACCCTGTCGCCTCGGACATGCGCACGGTTGTTGCCACGATGAAGCTCAGTGTGAATCTCGAGCGCATTGCCGATCAGACGGTGAATATCGCAAGGCGTGCCCGGAAGTTGCTCCTGCGGCCCACGTTGGATACCACAGCCACCCTGCGTCCGCTCTTTGATTTCTCCACGGACATGGTGAAGGACGCCATCCGTGCGTTTGCCGATGGTGACGCGGATCTTGCCCGGGGACTACGGGAGAGAGATCGCGAACTGGATCGTCTGCATCGGGAGTTTGCGAATCAGGTGACGGACATCATGCCGACGGACCCCGAGAATATCCCCTCCTACATGGATCTCATCTTCATCGCGAAGTTCATCGAGCGTATCGGCGATCAGGCCAAGAGCATCGGCAATGATACGATCTATGCGCTACTGAACGAGGATGTGCGCCACCAACTCCGTCGGAAGGACTGAGAATAACCGTTATTGCCCGTCGATCAGCTCGGATGCGTGATGATTCACCACCGGACTGGCCATCTCGGGGTACTCAAAGATGCGGCCCTCGAAGTTGCGGATGACGACTTTTTCCGGGTCGTGATACATCACGTATCCGGGATTTACCGGCACCTTGCCCCCGCCGCCGGGCGCATCGATGACGAACTGCGGCACGGCATATCCTGATGTGTGGCCGCGCAGCCCCTCAATGATCTCGATGCCCCTCGCCACGCTGGCGCGCAGATGGGCCGACCCCTTGATGAGGTCGCACTGGTAGAGGTAGTACGGACGCACGCGGCAGAGCAGGAGCTTGTGCACCAGCTCGCGCATGGTGGTGAGGTCGTCATTCACGTCGGCAAGGAAGACGCTCTGGTTGCCCAGCGGCACGCCGTGGTTCGCCAGACGCGCAAGGGCATCGCGTACCTCCACGGTCAGCTCCTTCGGATGATTTGTATGCACGCTCATCCAGAGCGGGTGATACTTCTGCAGCATGGCGCAAAGCTCGGGTGTGATGCGTTGCGGCAGGAAGATGGGCACGCGGCTGCCGATGCGCAGGAACTCGATGTGCGGGATGGAGCGCAGACGGGAGAGGATGCTCTCCAGGCGATTGTCCGATAGCAGCAGGGCGTCTCCTCCCGAGAGCAGGACATCACGGATCTCTGTGTGCTGCTCCAGATAGCGGAAGGCTTCCTCAAAGTCTGTGTGCAACTCCTGCTCGCCCACGCCGCTGACGACGCGGCTGCGGGTGCAGTACCGGCAGTACGACGCGCAACGATCCGTGACCAGGAAGAGCACTCGATCCGGATAGCGATGCACCAGTCCCGGTGCGGGCATGTGGCTGTCCTCGCCGCAGGGATCGGCCATTTCCCAAGGGGCGGTGTCGCCTTCCTCGATACGGGGGATCACCTGCCGACGGATCGGGCAGTTTGGATCGTTGGGATCGATCAGGTTGAAAAAATGGGGCGTGACCGAGAATGCGAGCTTGCCGCGCGTCAGAATGATGCCAGCGCGCTCCTCGGGGGTGAGATCGATGAGTGACTCGACTTTTTCCAGTGTGGAGACACGGTTGCGGAGTTGCCACTTCCAGTCATTCCAGTTCTCGGGCGAGACGTCGGACCAGTGGCCCGGTGCATGGGAGAGGAAGGTGGGCTTTCGCACTTCTTGATTTCCGACCGAGGGGGCCGGAGTGGAAAAGTCGCGGGCCGTGAATGAGTTCTTCACGTCCTTGGGTAGGGCAGACGACATGATATAATGACAGTTGCTAGAGGCTATGTGCGTACGGGAGGTTGTCAACGGAAGGAATTCAGAGGGCGCATTTTTTGGAAGTAGCTTCAGGGAGGGGATTGTGATACCAGGTCGGTAGGTGTCTGAGGATTCCGTTCATGAATTGCGCCGTCTGCGCGAACTGCATCGCAAGATGGAGATGGACCTCGACGTGCTCAAGGAGCGGCTGGAGGTCTTGGAACAGAAGATCGAGGAGTCTCCCGTCCCTGTCGCGGCATTTGTTGCGCCGCCGCTCCCGCGGGCTTTTCCCGAGTCTCGGCCACTGAAACCGGAGGGGCTGCCTGTTAAGCCTAAGGTTCCTTCCGTCCCTCGGTCGGAAGTCGCCCCGCCGCAGGAGGTTCCCAAGGTCCCGCCCACGACACCGCCACCCATTCCCATGGATCGGGTGGAGATGCAGTTGGGCCGAGTGTGGCTGGTGCGGGCGGGTATTGTGACGCTTCTGACGGGGCTCGTTTTTCTGGGTAATATGACGTATCAGGCCTGGATCGCTCCTCTGGGGGCGCCGGGGAAGTTGGCGCTGCTTTTCCTCTCGGCCTTTTTGCTCGCCGGGGTGGGATTCTGGCTGAAGCGGGGTCATGAGGGGCTGAAGTATCTCGGTCATGGACTCATGGCCGGGGGTGCGGCCCTGTTTTATTATTCCACTTACGCTTCGCATTTCGTGCCGGCTTTGCGCGTGGTTGAGAGTCCGCTTTTGGCGGCGATCTTTCTGCTGATCGTAGCCGTGGGATTTCTCGGGCTGGCGGGGAAGATGGGGTTCCAGTCGGCGGCAATCCCCACGATTCTCCTCTCGTATTACGTGGCCTCGATCAATCCCCAGGGTGGAGCGGCCCTCTTTTCAAATCTCCTCCTGGCTGCCATGGCCGTCACTCTGGTGTGTTGGAAGGGGTGGCTGACGCTTTCCTTTGCGAGTCTCTCGGGGGCCTATCTCTCCTTCCTGCACTGGCGCTGGGTGCATGGGGGTGGATCGCTGACGATCGAGGCTGCATTTCTGATCTCCTACTGGGTCCTGTTTACCTTGCTGGTCTTTTTGGCGAGGGGTGACTTTCAGAAGGGCGTCCGTGCGACTTTCCTGACGCTCAACAATGGTGCCTTCTTCGCCATCGGTTCCTGGGCGATGGTCACGCATTTCCCGGCGCAATATTGGCTCTTTCCGCTGGGGCTGGGGGCCGTGCTAGTGGTGCTGGCTCTGATTTGCGCGAGGGTGCGACCCCGTGATGAACTTTTCGATGGGGCTTTCCTTTCCCAAGGTTTGCTGCTGCTTGGAGTCGGACTGGCCACCAAGTTGTCGGGCTATCAATTTTCCATCACGGCGGCGGTGATGGCCGGTTTTTATCTGTATGCCTCGACCTTGTGGCAGCGGCGGGTGTTTCTGGTGTTTTCCCTCCTGTCGGCCGCGGCAGGGACTTTGATGGCCCTGCCGGATGCGGGAACTCTGGGCAAAGTGTGGCCGGTGGTTGTGCTGCTGCTGGGCTGTCTGGTGGGGCGGAAGTTTATGAGCCAGGGATGGCGGAGTCTGTCGGTGGACCTGCTGGGTCTGGCGTACGGACTGGCGGGGATCTTTCTACTGGGTGTCTCGCTGTGGCTGAATGTGTCTCTGGATCGAGCGGTCCCCGTTTTTGCCCTCTGTGCCTTGGGGGCCTGCTGGTTGGTGAGGTTTCATCGGCTGCCGGAACTTTCCCTGGTGTTGCAGGGGTGGCTGGGCGTGGCCTTGGTCGGTTGGTTCTTTGTGGCGCAGCCTGCTTGGTGGCTGACTCTGCTGTTGCTGATCGTATTTCTGGCGGTCTTCCATTGGTGGACTGGCAGTCAGGCTAGTATGTTCCCGGTGGCGCTGAGTCGGCTTTTTGCGGCGGTATGGGTAGTCGCCACGACGATCCTCCTGCAAGGCTGGCTGATGAGGGTGGGGACCAGTGAGGAACTTTGGGTGATGCCAGGGCTGGGATGCTTGATGCTGGCCTATGGACTTTGGGAAAAGACGCGGTTCTTCGCCTGGGCCAGCCTGTGGTTTGGCACTCTCTCAACGATTCTTTTGGGCGAAGCCGTGCTGGAGGGGCAGGGACCTATCAATCGGGAAATCTGGGCTCTTCTCCTCCTCGGCCTCTATGTGGTGCTGCTGGTGGTGGCGCAGTATCGTGCCGGTCCCTTTGCCAAGGCCTTTGGTGTCCTGCGCCGGATATTCACCCTCGCTGTGGGGCTTCTATTCATAGCCTTAGCGGTATTTCGCTTGGTCGATGGGTGGAGCCCGGTCGCGCTGTTGCTAGTCGCCGTGGGAGCTTTTGCTGTCGCTGGCTGGAGGAGGAAGCCGGAGGCTCTTCTCTACGGGACCGGCTTTTTCTTTGTCGTTCTGGGGGCCTTGATTTTTGCGGCAGGAGATATGCGGCTCCTCACGAGTTGGCTTTTCCTAGGGGAAGTCCTCGCTCTTTACGGAGCGCTTTTTTTCGCTCGTTCGAGATTCCTGGCGAGCCCGCAGTTGCCGCAAAAGGCTTTTACCACGGCCATGGGCTTCGCGGTCCTGCTGTTCTGGTGGCAGGCTTCGAGATTGGCGACTCTGCACGGCCAGGCGGAAGCTCTTACGCTGGTCTGGTGTGTGACGGCGTTTCTCATCCTTGCTGTGGGTTTTCTGTTCCGAGATCGCACGACGCGCTTGATGGGCATGGGCATCTTTGTGGCCTGTCTGGTCCGGGTGTATTGTGTGGATGTCTGGCAGGTGGACAAGGCGCTGCGGTATGTGAGTTTTGTGGTGCTGGGAGTGGTCCTGCTGGCTTTTGGCTGGCTGTACGGACGCTTCGCGGACTGGTTGAAGAAGTTTCTTTAGCCGCGCCTGCGGTGTTTTGGCGTTAGACTTCGCGAAAGGGGGCTGGTATGGCTAAGGCGAACCCCGTTTTCGCTCATGAACGATATACTCCTTTCCGTGAAAGAAGCCGTGCAGTCGGGCAAGTTGCTCGAGTCCTCTGCCAAGAACATAGAGAATCTTCTCACGTCTTCGCCTTCCCCCATCGCCAACGCATCCATCTCCGAGCTTGTCACCGCTGGTGACTGGAAGGAACTCGACAACCGCTTCTTCCGCACGCTGGCCTTCGGGACCGGTGGTTTGCGCGGAAAGACGATCGGGATTGTGACGACCGAGGCTGAGAAGGGCGCGCCGCAGCCGCTCGGCCAGCCGGAGCATCCGTGCGTGGGCACGAATGCGATGAACTACCTGAACATCAGCCGCGCGACACAGGGCTTGGTGCAGTACGTAAAGGAGCACTTTGAGAAAAGTGGCCTGCCGGGGAAACCCTCGATCTGCATTTGTCACGATACGCGATTTTTCTCACGGGCGTTTGCGGAGCTGGCCGCCAAGGTGATCACGGAGTACGGCTGCGATGCGTATCTCTTTGAGGGGCCGCGGTCGACGCCTGAGCTTTCTTTTGCCGTGCGATATACGAAGTCCCAGGCGGGTATCAATATCACGGCCAGCCACAATCCTCCGCAGTACAATGGCTATAAGGTCTATTTTGACGACGGAGCTCAGGTCGTCGAGCCACATGCCTCCGCCATCATTGACCGCGTCAATGCGGTGCCTGGCGAGCTGTATGAGCCCGTGGCCGAGGCCTCGCTCGGGCGTGTCATTCCGATGGGCGCCGAGATTGATGCCGCCTATATGGAGCGGCTGGCGACTCTGCCTCTCGACGCGAGCCTTTGTGCGAATGCCGGGTTGAAGGTCGTGTACACTCCTCTGCACGGGGTCGGTGCGGTCATCATCAAGCCGATGCTGCAGAAGATGGGTGTCGAGTTGCACACCGTGACTGAGCAGGAAGTGCCGGATGGCCGTTTCCCCACGGTGAAGTCTCCGAATCCTGAGAACGCGGAAGCGCTCTCGATGGCGGTCAAGTTGGCCGATGAGGTCAAGGCCGACCTGGTTATTGCGACGGACCCGGATGATGATCGCATGGGCATCGCGGTCCGTGATGATGCTGGCAAGATGGTTCTCCTGACGGGCAACCAGATCGGCTCGCTGCTCGCCTGGTATCGGGTGACGAAGCACTTTGCGCTGGGTATCCTCACCGAGGCGAATTGCAACAAGGGGGTGGTGATCAAGACCTTTGTGACGACGGATCTGCAAAAAGCCATCGCCGAAAAATACGGCCTGCGCTGTGTGGAGACGCTGACTGGTTTTAAATACATCGGTGAGAAGCTTCGTAAGTATGAGGAGGCGATTCCCGAGGATCTTCGACAGAACTATCTCACACTCTCCGAGGCCGAGACTCGTCGTCTCCGGCTGGAACATTCCTCGCTGTATGTCTTCGGTGGCGAGGAGAGTTACGGCTATAGCGCATCCGACTTCGTGCGGGACAAGGACGGCAATAGCGCGGCGGTGCTCATCACGGAGGTCGCGGCTTATGCGCGTTCGCAGGGGCAGACACTGGTGGGCTTGCTGGATCAGATTTATGCTGAGTTTGGCTATTTCCTGGAGCGGGGAGAATCCCTCACCATGGATGGCGCAGAGGGTGCGGCGCAGATCGCCAAGCTGGTGGAGTCGTATGCGAAGCGGCCGCCACTGGAAATCGACGGGGCTCGTGTGGAGTCGAGCGTGAACTTCGCGACGGATACGATCTTTGACGTGGAGGGAGACCGGATCCCAGCGGAAGCCATGATCATTTTCACCCTGGCTGATCATCGCCGCATTGCGGTGCGGCCATCGGGTACGGAGCCGAAGATCAAGTACTACATGTTTGCGGCACAGAAGCCGGAGCTCGGCGCGCGGTTCACGGTGGAGGAGCTTCAGGAGATCAAGCCCCGCGTGGCGGCCTCTCTGGATTCTCTCTGGAAGTGGTTGAAAGACGACGTGACTCACCGCCTCGCCTGAGTAATGGAAAATCGACTCCCCCGTCGGCAGGTGGCAGATCTGTGCAGGACGCTCGCTGTTTCTCTTTTGTGTGGTTCGTGGCTCGCTGGCGGTCCTTTGCTGGCGGCTTTGGAGTTGGCGGGCCCGTTTCAGGATCATGGGGTCATTCAGCGGGACCTGCCGATCAAGGTGTGGGGCAAGGCGGATGCGGGGAGCAAGGTCTCGGTGTCGCTGGGCGGCCATACCGGGAGCGCGGAGACTGCGGATGATGGTCGCTGGGTGGTTGCTTTGCCTGCGTTGCCAGCCGGGGGGCCGCATGAGTTGGTCGTGTCCTCGGGGGATGAGAAGATCAAGCGGACCGACATCCTCATGGGCGAGGTGTGGCTCTGCTCGGGGCAGTCGAATATGGAGTGGCCGCTGTGGAAGTGCTCGAATGCCAAGGCCGAGATCGCGGAGGCTGACTATCCGTCGATCCGCTTTCTGATGGAGCCCCGGGTGGCGGCGAGTGCGCCCTCGGAGAAGGTGAATGGCCAGTGGACGGTCTGCACCCCGGAGACGGCGGGCAAGGCGTCGGGCGTGGCGTACTTCTTTGCCAAGGAACAGTGGAAGAAGCACAAGGTGCCCATCGGCATGATCGTTCCTTCGGTGGGGGGCTCGCGGATTGAACCGTGGATCAGTCGTGAGGGATTCCTGGCCGACCCCGCGCTGGCAGGAATCATCGAGGAACTGAAGCTCAAGGAGAATGATCCGAAGAAGTACAACCAGCAGTTCACCGAGAAGTACAACGCGTGGCTGGAAAAGAATTTCGCAGGAGATCCGAAGAAAGCGGAGGAGGCCAAGCAATGGGCGGCTCCTGATTTTGATGACACGCTCTGGCAGAAAATCGAAGTGCCGGAATCGGTGGAGTCGCAGGGTTACGCTTCGGACGGGGTGTTCTGGCTTAGGAAGCAATTGCAGATCCCGCCTTCGTGGTTGGGCAAGGATTTGAAGCTGCACCTGGGGCGCATCGATGATGTGGATGAGACTTTCTTCAATGGGCAAAAGGTGGGGGAAACTTCCTTCAAGACGACGGCGAGCCCTTGGTCGGATGCTCGGGATTACGTCATTCCAGGCAAGATGGTGACGTCGCAGGATGTGGTGATTGCCGTGCGGGTCTCGGATTTCAGCGGCGCTGGCGGCATGTTTCAGAAGGACAAGAAGCCTCTCGTGCTCCAGGTGGCGGATGGTTCTTCCCTGCCGATTCCGCTGGAGGGGCGGTGGCAATTTCGATTCGAGAATGAGATTCCCGATGGGACTCTGCCCACGCCTCCGACCACGGTGCTGAACGCCTCGACGTTCTTTAATGGCATGATCTCGCCTTTTGTCGGATACGGTTTGCGCGGGTTTCTTTGGTATCAGGGTGAGTCAAACGCTGGTGATCCCGAGCAGTACAAGAAGCTCTTTCCTGCATTGATTCAGGACTGGCGGAAGCTGTGGGGAGGAGGCGATCTGCCTTTCTTCTTTGTGCAGTTGGCTGCCTACGAGCCTGGTAGGATTCGGGTGATTGATCCCAATGCCAATAGCTCTTGGGCGACTCTTCGGGAGGCTCAGGCGTCGGCTTTGAGTCTTCCGGCGGTGGAGATGGTGACGGCCATCGACGTGGGCGATGCCTTCGATATTCATCCGGCGGACAAGGCTTCGCTTGGCGAACGCATGTCTCTTGCTGCCGATCGTATCGTGCATAAGCAGGACGTCGTTTCTTCAGGGCCGCGTTTTATCTCGGCGGAGAAAGATGGCAAAGAGATCCGCGTCCGTTTTGCAAATTCCGAAGGGTTGAAAGTGGCGGGCACCGAAGCCGTTGGTTTCACGGTCGCTGGTAAGGACGGTAAATTCTACCTCGCCGAAGCCCGTATCGATGGCGACACCATCATCGTATCCAGCCCCTCCGTCGCCGACCCCGTCACCATCCGCTACGCCTGGAGCAATGACCCTGGCAGCGCCAACCTGCGTAACAAACAAGACCTCCCCGCCGAGCCCTTTCGATTTAGTTTTTAGGTTCTTTGGGTGTCCTCCGGACATATCGCCGGAGGGCCTGTCGGCTAGGCGATCCGACGTCTTAACTGCCAGTAGATCACAACGGCACCCAGTCCCAAAAGAGCTCCGCAGGTCGGCTCAGGGATGGCGCGGAGTTGAAAGGCATTCAACGCGGGAAAGGTGGTCGTGGGCGAGGATTGGATGGTGAAAACCTGCGTGACGGAATCCGCAGTGAAGGCCCCGATGACCCACTGACCCACGCCCCCATTGGCATCCATTGTATTGTCATCCAACTCCACCGCATTTCCTGCGGTGTAAACGCTTTCGCTGTCAACGCCTGCCAGACCCCCTGATGAATCATTTGACCAGAATTGCACCGCGTAGATCTGTCCGCTCGTCAATCCACCGAGGGTGAGAGTGATGACGCCGGAGGCCTCAGAAGTAGAGATTCCGCTCATGAGTAACTCTTGATAGTCACTCGGTAGAGCGGCAAACGCGCCACTATCGTATCCTGCGTCGTTGTTGGTAAAAAAGCTATTGTTCTCGCTAATGGCCAGCGAGACGTCATCTATCACCATAGTGGAGCTTGATCCATCGGGCACACCAAAGGACTGAAAGGTCACTCCGTTTACCGATGTGGCAGGAACCCCCTCACTCCCAAACGTGTAGGCATAGAGCAACAAACCAAATTCACTGACATCCGTATCGGATGAAATGCCCTGGGGAGTCCCCCAAATTACGCTGGCCGCCTGCAGCGGATGAGTTGCAACGATGATGACTAAGAACAAAAACCCCTGGAATATTTTCACCTTACGGACTCTTCTCAAGAGGATTTAGAGAAATAGCAAGATCAAGATTTGAACGGAGTGGAGAAGGTTGAACTAGCGAGCAAAACTCCCACCATGAAGTGCCTCATGCCTCACTATTCCAAGCGATGCATGCGGCGGTATTTGGCGGGGGGCATGCCGAAGCGGGTGCGGAAGACGCGGGAGAAGTGGAAGCGGTCGGTGAAGCCCGTGGCTTCGGCAATGTCTTCGAGGGTGCGGTTGGTGCCGGTGAGCCATTCGGCGGCGAGGGCGAGGCGGTGTTCCCGGCTGTATTCGGCAGGGGTGAGGCCGAGGATGCGGCGGAATTTGCGGATGAAGTGATCTTCGCTCCAGCCGCAGAGGCGGCCAAGTTCGGCGTTGGTGGGGGGAGGGGTAGGTTGCTTTTCGATACGATCGAGAGCGTGCTGGATTTCCTGCGTGTCGGCGATGATCTGCCAATAGTCGTCTTCCCGGTTGCCGGCCCATTCGGCTAGGGCAATGGCCATGGCGGCATGGACGACGGCACCGGCCCAGCAAAGATGGGAGAAACCGGTGGTGGTGGAAAATCCGTCGCTCCATTGGTCGATGATGGGCCGGAGTGTGGCGGTGTTGCGCAGGGGGAGGGGGCGATTGAAGACTCTCTGGAGCAGATGAGTGGGCATCCCGGCGAAGTGAAAGTGGATGTAGTCCTGCGTCACGGCCTGGTCGCAGTGGGTTTGAAACCGGACCCATGCGGGAATGATCCAGATCGCCCCGGCGTCGAGGGGGATCTCCTGGTCGGCGTGATTTAGGATGGCTCCATCGCGGTCATTTACATAAATGCGCCAGAAAGGGCTGCAGAGATCCAACTCCCAAGGAACGGAAGTAAGAGGCACTCTCCGCGAGACTAAAATCTGGATTTGGGAATGCCACATCCGAGATTCCTCGGCGGTACTGGGAAGGGTGGGGAGGGCCATGAGCGGAAATATGCATATATTTGTCTCTGGGGTGCATTGTCAATGCCGGGGCGCTCCCCATAGAGTGATTACATGAAGTTGCGAACTCTCCCCTCCCGTCAGGTGCATTTGGATTTTCACACCTCCCCGCATATCGAGGGGATTGGTGAGAAGTTCGACAAAGCGCGCTGGCAGGACACCTTGCTGGAGGCTCGGGTCAACTCGATCACGCTCTTTTCCAAGTGCCATCATGGGTGGAGCTACCATCCGACCAAGGTCGGGAAAATGCATCCCCATCTGAAATTTGACCTCCTGCGTGCGCAGTACGACGCCTGCAAGGAAGTCGGCATTGCGGCTCCGATCTATCTCTCCGCAGGGGTCGATAATTTGGCCGCCGAGGAGCATCCTGAGTGGCGCCAAATTGACCCGGAAGGTCGATATGATGGCTGGGCGAAATCCCCACTCAAGCCGGGCTTCATCATGCTCGATTTCCTCAGCCCGTACACGGATTACCTGTGTGCCCAGATCGAAGAAGTGACGAAGCTCTTCCCGGATTGCGACGGTATCTTTCTCGATATCATTGCGCAAAATCCCGGGTGCTCGATCTGGCGCATGAACTACATGGCCACGCAGGGATGGGATGCGGAGAAGCCGGAGGATCAGGAAAAGGCCTCTGAGGTGGCGTTGGCTCGGTACTACGAGATGACGACGCAAGCCGCACAGCGGACAAATCCCGACATGCCCATTTTCCATAATTCCGGCCACATCCCCCGGGGGCGCCGAGATATCCTCCGGTATTTCAGCCACCTCGAACTCGAGTCCCTGCCGACAGGTGGCTGGGGATACGACCACTTCCCGATGTCGGCGAAGTATGTGGAAAATCTCGACATGGACTTCCTCGGCATGACCGGGAAGTTCCACACGACGTGGGGCGAGTTCGGCGGACTGAAGCACCCGAATGCCCTCCGCTACGAGTGCGCTGCCATGCAGGCGTTTAACTCGAAGTGCAGCATTGGCGACCAACTGCATCCTGGCGGCAAGCTGGACGAGAGCACCTATCGCTCCATCGGCCAAGCCTATCGCGAAGTGGAGTCTCGTGAGCCCTGGGTCCTCGGAGCGAAGTCCGTCAGTGATATCGGTGTCCTCTCCAGCGAAGCGGAGAATATCTCGCATCGCCAAAACGCCGCTGACGAAGGCATCACCCGCATCCTGCTGGAGGGGCATTTCCTCTTCGAGTTAATCGACCGCGATATGGATTTCTCTCGGTTTAAGCTGCTCATCCTGCCGGATGAGGTGCGCATTGATGAGACCTTGAAGAGTCGTCTGGATGCCTATCTGGCCAATGGAGGTCGCTTGCTGCTGACGGGCGAGAGTGGTCTGTGGAAAGACGGCGAGGGGTTCGCCTTTGATATTGGGGCCGAGTTTTCGGGAGCCAGCCCCTTCTCTCCAGACTTCGTTTTGCCCATCGAAGAACTGAGGGGGGATTTCGTCTTTTCCCCGGTGGTGATGTATCTGCGTTCGCAGCGGATCAAGGTAACCACCGGGCAGTCTCTCGGGGAGGTCTTCGACCCTTATTTCAATCGTACCTACGCTCACTTTTGCAGCCATCAGCACACGCCCTTCCGCGAGGAGCCGTCGGGCTATGACTGCGGTGTAAGGAAAGGGAATATCACCTATCTGGCTCATCCCGTCTTTTCACTCTATCGCACCTATGGAGCCGTGGCCTATCGCCACTTCATCACCAACGTGATCGAGAGCTTGCTCGGTGCGCAACGGAGTCTGGAAACCTCGCTTCCTTCCACCGGACGTGTGGCTTTAAACCGTCAGGAGAATCGCCACATCCTCCACCTGCTCTATGCCAATACCGTCAGCCGCGGTGGCAAGATGGATCTCTCGGGAGGCACGGTTTCCGGTGCGGGCTTGAGCCTCGAGGTCATTGAGGAGCTTCTTCCGCTGCGTGATGTCACGGTCCGGTTGCGCAACCTCCCTCCCATAGGCAAGGTCACTCTGGAACCCCAGGGCAATGAAGTCCCCTTTACGGAATCTGATGGCGTTTTGGAGCTGAAAGTTGCCGAGTTTGCCTGCCACCAGATGCTGGCGCTGGTCCCGCTGGATTCTTGACCGCGGGCTCTTCAGTGAGCAAACTCCCGCGTCTTGAACTCATCGCGTTTCCAACAACTGAACTGGGACATCGATTTCCTGGCGACGAATTCCATCGTGCGTTCCAAGCGCTTTGGCATTCCCGCCGAGGCCAAGTCGGTGCGCTTCCCCTTGCGCCTCCTGCGCTATTGGTTTGGCTATCATCTTCTCCGCACAGAAGCGGAGCGGGTGGGGCGCCCCTTGGAAATCGCTGAGACCGGTGTCCACACCGGACAGATGCTGGAGTTTTACCGCTCCTGTCCGAATCCTCCCGCCTACGCCGCATGGACCGCCGTCGATGCCGTTGTGCTGGGCGATAAGCTCCGCAAAGCAGGCTATGACGATGTCGTGGAGGGCAATCTGGAGTCTCCTGACTTTGAGTTGCCCCGCGAGTTTGATGCCGTGGTCATGCTTCATATCCTGGAGCACCTTTTTGATCCCGAGGCCGCGCTTGCCCGTATCGCCCGCCGCGTGAAGCCCGGCGGAGTTGTTATCGGTGGATTTCCTGTCGTACCGGAGGCTTTCCGCCAGATCCGGGAAGACAAGGTGCGTGCCCACGCCGCTCCCATGGGTCACGTGAGTGTATTCTCTCCCCAGCGTGTGGAGAGCATGGCGGAGAAGTGCGGTATGAAGGCCGAGTTTGTCGCAGGAGCCTACTTCGTGAGAAGCAAGGGGAGCCCTCTGGAAAATTCTCCGCTCTGGATGAAGTTTAATCTCCTCTGGGGTGCTGTGCTGCCAGGCTGGCCGGGCGAGATTTACTGGCTGATGCGCAAGCCGGCCTGAGTCGTCTCTTTTCGAGGCGGGTAGTTTCAGTTGTCGGTGACGTCCTGATAAGGAGCATTTTTCGTCATATCGAAAAATGTGAGGCGATACGTCTCCCGGTCGTTGAGAAAAGTACTTACTGAGTACGGCTCTCCATGAAGATCATTGGCCTCGAAACATTCATCCTGCATGCGCCCGTCACGAGAAACCAGATAGCGGATGCGGTCCACGCATTAAGCCACTGGGGGGCGCCGGGAGTCGTCATCCATACAGACGAAGGGATCACTGGTTACGGATATACGGGGACTCATGCGCATCTGCCCAGCGACCGGCTGATTGTGGACTGCATCGAGGGGTCGTATGCGCCGCTTTTATTGGGAGAGGATCCCACGGAAACCCAGCGGCTGTGGAATAAGCTGGCGCACTATCCGCCGACGCAATGGATCGGACGCGGAGGGATCACGCACTTGGCGCTGGCAGCGGTGGACGTCGCCCTCTGGGACATCAAGGCGAAGGCGAGCGGCGTGCCCTTGTGGAAGCTGCTGGGAGGATCCCGGGAAAAACGGATCAAGGCCTATAACACCGATGGCGGATGGCTGAATTGGGATGACGCCACGGTGGTGGATGATTGCCGCCGGCTGGTGGAGGTGGACGGATATCGCGGGGTGAAGATCAAGGTGGGAAGCGAGAACTACCGCAGGGATATCCATCGGGTGGAGGCCGTGAGAAGGGCGATCGGTCCGGACATTCTGCTGATGGTGGATGCGAACGGGCGGTGGGATCTGCCAACGGCAGAGCGCTTCGGCAAGGCGATATCGGGTTTCGATGTCTTTTGGTTTGAGGAACCCATCTGGTACGACGATGTGGCCGGACATGCGCGGCTGGCAGAGGCCATCGACACGCCGATTGCCCTGGGTGAGCAGCTTTATCTGTTGGATCATTTCAAGTCCTTCCTGGATGCGAAGGCGCTGCACTTTGTCCAGCCGGATGCGGTGAGGCTTGGCGGCATCACGGAATGGCTGCAGGTGGCGGATCTCGCGCTCGCGAACCGCCTGCCCGTCTGTGCGCATGTCGGCGACATGGCTCAGATCCACATGCCTCTCTCCATAGCGCATCCCGCCTGCACGATGCTGGAATATATTCCGTGGCTGCGGCAGTGCTTCACGGAGCCTGTGACGGTGAAAGACGGCTATTTCATTCCCCCCGAAGAGCCGGGAGCGAATGTCACGCTGGCTCCCGATGCCTTGGAGAGATTTGGCGTCAAATAGGAGGGAGACTTATGAAAAATCCTTTTTCACTCGAGGGCGAGACGGCGCTGGTGACAGGTGGAGGAACCGGGCTCGGGCTTGCCATGGCGCGGTGCCTGAAAGCAGCAGGAGCCACGGTCGCAATCACGGGCCGCCGCGCGGAGGTGCTGCAAGTGGCGGCGGAGGAGATCGGTGTATCGGCGCTGCCGGGCGATGTGTCCAACCTCGCTGAGCTTCCGGCGTTGTGGCGCAAGGTGGAAGAGATGGTGGGCTCCCCATCCATCCTCATCAACAATGCCGGCATCCATCTCAAGAAGTCCGCGCTGGACACGACAGACGAGGAGTTCGCCGCGATCCAGCTCACGCACCTTCAGGCTTCCTTCGCGCTGGCGCGGTTGGCGGCGACTTCCATGAGGGCGAGAAAGGCGGGGAACATCATTTTTATCTCCTCCATGGCGGGACTCTTCGGCATTCCCCAAGTCGCAGCCTACTCGGCGGCGAAGGCCGGCGTCGTCGGGTTGTCCCGCGCCCTCGCCGCCGAACTCTCGGGTGACGGCATCCGGGTGAATACCATCGCGCCGGGCTGGATCGAGACGGACTTTAACAAACCGGTGCTGGCGGCTGATCCTGCGCGGAAAGAGAAAATCCTCAAAAGGACGCCCATGGGCAGGATGGGATCGCCCGATGATATCGGCTGGGCGGCCGTTTATCTCTGCTCGCCCGCCGCGAATTTTCTGACCGGAGTGCTTCTGCCCGTGGATGGCGGAGCGTCGATCGGGTTTTAAGCGGCGGCGCTGGCGGTCTTCAGAGCGCGGCTCAATTCATTCGCATGGCGGTAGCCGAGGAAAAAGGAGGTCTCTTTAACGGAGCAACCTTGCGCGATGCGCATGCGCGCGACATTTAACTTCGTCTTGAGGATATAGGTGTGTGGAGTCGTCCCGATATGTTCGCGAAACAGCCGGTTCAAAGTTGCGACGGAAACCTGAAGGTAGGCGCAGAGACTGCTGACCGGCCTGCGCTCATTCAGGTGCTGATCGATCCAGCGAAGGGCTAGCTCGATGCGCGCCTCTGAGTCCGTCGCGAAAGCTTTCGCGGAGGCGCGCATCAGGGCGAGATCGAGTTGAGCATGGAGAATCTCCAAGGCGAAAGGCGTGGTGCTATTGGGGGAGGCAATCTCATGGCGACAGCGTAGGTGCAGTTGATTCAGGGGCTTGCCGAACGACGCGTGGGGCTTGAAAAAAGAAGGAGCTTCCATTCCTTGCCCCACAAGCCCGGGTCGTGGAGGCGTGCGCCAGATCCAACCAAGGACCTCACACTTTCCATCAGGGTGATCGCTCAGACCGGAAGGACAGTCTGGCGGAATGATGACAAAAGTGCCGGGCTGCAATTTTTTGGTCCGCTGTCCCAACGAAAAGGTAGGAGAACCTTGCACAAGGAGAAGATACTCCCATCCGATACCAAGGGTGGTTTGAATGGGGTGTCGTCCGTAGCTCCGACGCCCCCAGGCGAGGTAGAGAAGGTCGTAGGTGGCCGCAGCGGGGGGCTGCCATCGAGGTCGGCCAGCGGGAGGCAACTGCAAGGCCCTGATGAATTCCGACATGTCCGATAAATACACCGAACCTTGGCGAAAGCGAGTCTGAGACGCTTTGTCTCGGTCCTTGTTGTGTCCTGACCCGCCATTCAGACGGCCGATGTCAGGAGTACAAAATTCTCCCTGTATAAATAGAAAAATTAATACGTTTACTATTGCATCATGAAGTATTAGACAAATTAATTTAATGAAATCGCAGTCTGAGCGCGATGGTTTTGCGGCTCCGTCTTCTCTGACGGCGCAAGACGTTTTTTCCCTCAGGCGGGTCGCTTTTCGAGGTCGGCAGTCCGGTGCTTTGGATGTCGCTTCCATCTGTTTTCCCGATCCCCTCCAGGTCACAACCTCGCAGATTGAAGCTACTTATGAATACCATTCCTGATTCCGTGTACGGTGCTGTCCTCATCAGCATTATCGATTTCTTCCTCAGTTTCGTCATCATCGCGGGCATCGGCGTGATCCTGGCAATCCTGCCAGTCGTGAATCGCTACTGGTCCATCGACGACAAGGACCTCAAAGGCGGACATTGATCGGAACGTTCATCCACTGACCTGATAAAAAATATGTGGGAACAACTCTTGTCCCTGTTTGAGGCCCTGATGAGACAGACCGGTCTGGCGCACCTGTATTGGGGAAACATTGTGATGGTGACTGTCGGTGCCGTGATGATCTATCTGGCCATCGCCAAGAAGTGCGAACCCTTCCTGCTCATCGGAATCGGCTTCGCCTGTATCGTGGTGAATATTCCCGGCTCCGATCTCGCGGAAGCCGGGGGACTCTTCTACTACGCGTATCAAGGGGTCTCGTCCTTGATCGTGCCGCCCTTGATCTTCCTCGGCGTGGGGGCGTTGACTGACTTCGGTCCCATGATTGCCAATCCGAAACTCGTCCTCCTGGGAGCCGGGGCGCATCTCGGTATCTTTGTCGCGCTGATCCTTGCCAAGGCCATCGGCTTCAGTCTCGCGGAGGCTGGTGCCATCGGCATCATCGGTGGCGCAGACGGCCCCATGGCGATCTTTGTCACTATGAAGCTGGCTCCGCATTTGTTACCGCCCATTTCTGTGGCAGCCTATTCCTACATGGCCCTGATGCCGATCATCCAGCCCCCCGTCATGAAGCTCCTGACGAGCAAGGCGGAGCGCAATATCCCGATGGCCCAGATGCGTAAGGTCAGCCGTCTCGAGAAAATTATTTTCCCCGTCATCATCGCAATCATCGTGAATCTCTTCTTCCCACCCGTCGCACCCTTGGTGACGATGCTGATGCTGGGAAATCTTTTCCGCGAGGTCCTCATCGTGGGACGCCTCGTCGATACAGCCGGAGGACCGATCCTTAATGTTGTCACCATGGTGCTGACGGTGGCGATCGGCTCGACCATGTCCGCGAAGAACTTCCTGAATTGGCAGACCGTGGAGATCATCGGGCTAGGCCTCATTGCCTTCGTCTTTGGCACGGCATCCGGTGTGATCACGGCGAAGCTCATGAATCTCTTCCTGAAAACGAAAATCAACCCCCTCATCGGCTCCGCCGGCATTGCCTCCGTGCCCATCGCTGCACGGGTCTCCCACATCGTGGCGAACAAGGAAAATCCCCAGCTCTTCCTCATCTACCATGCCATGGGGCCAAACCTGGCTGGCGTCTTCGGAACGGCCATCTCGGGAGGCATCCTGCTGGCTCTGCTCGGCCTGAAGTAATCAATCTTCCTGACTTGGTAAATCACCCATTCCTCCAAACCGCGCTATGAAATCTTCCTCCTACTCTGACGACACATGTAGCCAGGCCATGACCACGCAATACACCGTGCTCACCGCCGATATGACGCTAAGACAATGTATTGAAGCCCTCGTGGCGAACAAGGTGCTGGCGATGCCCGTTGTCGATGACCAAGGCCGATACATCGGCCAGTTTCGCAAAAATCTGCTTATTGCCTCCATTCTTCCCCAAGTCGCTGTGCACGACCCTCGCTTTGGCAACGTGGCACGTATGATCGATGGAGGGGTGCTTGCGGAGACCATGGTGGACGTCCGTGAGCGTTTAGCGGCCATCGCCGACAAACCTGTCCGCCGTTACCTGGACACTGACACGCCGGTCCTCCAGCCCGATCAGCCACTCGTGACAGCGATATTCTATCTCTTTCATGGTCGTAACTTCCTCCCCGTGGTGGAGCCTGACAGCGGCTTGCTCGTCGGCGTGCTGTCTGCCTGGGCGATCCTTGAGAATATTCTGAAAGCGGCGTGAAGGCATTCTTGAGACTTGGCTTACTTCTTAGCTAAGTTGTCATAAAAGAAAATTTCCCCCTCAGGGAAACTGAAAGATCGCAGTGCAGGCTCCCTCTCAGATATGGATGGGGCCTCTGGGCGGATTTATTTTGAAGGCCCTGCAAAGTCTATGGCTGGCTCGTCAGGCTGGTGGGAGATGGGAAAGTGTTCAAGATCGAGACCAATCAGCAGTCCCTCAAACCCATGGCAGAACGGAATTCCGTTTATTTTGACTCCGCCTTTTAGTTCACTTCTCCGAGTGGAGTCGTGGTTTACTTTCTTCGCAAAGTGGTGGAGCCATGGGGATTCGAACCCCAGACCTCCTCAATGCCATTGAGGCGCTCTACCAACTGAGCTATGACCCCTTGCGAGAGGTGAGGACTATATGTTGAGCGGCGGCGAGGGTTCAAACAATTTCTCGTTGTGAAATGAAAAAATCTCAAGTTACAGGTGATTTGCCCTTGATCGATCCTGCCGCAGGCAATAAGAAGAAGGGTTCCTGCTGGTAGCGCGGTTTGCTTGCGAGCTATCGTTCTTACGGCAGGAGCACCGATGCATGCCAGAGTAGCTCAGTGGTAGAGCAGGGGACTCATAAGCCCTTGGTCGGGGGTTCAAATCCCTCCTCTGGTACCAACCCTTTCATTTTCCTATGGCCAATATCAAATCAGCAGCAAAACGCGCTCTTCAGAGCATCAAGCGCAACGAGAAAAACCGCAGTGTGACGACCGGGCTGAAATCAGGACAGAAGAAGGTCCTGGCCGCAGTCGCCTCCGGCAAGCTCGACGAAGCGAAGTCTGAATACGTGAAAGTGACTTCCGCTCTGGACAAGGCAGCCAAGCGCGGGATCATTCACCAGAATTCCGCCGACCGCCGCAAGAGCGCTCTCGGTCGCGCCCTGAAGAAGGTCGCCTGATTTCCTTTTTCCTCTCGTAAGCGGGGGATAGGGAAGGCGTAGCGGGCAGTCTGCAAATGCCCTGCCAGCCCAGCGATCCTCGCTGAAGTCAGCAAATTCTCACAGAGCGGTCTCGTAGGAGGCCGCTCTGTTTTCGTTTGCCCGGATATCGTCCCAAGGGCAGGGGGGTGAAAAGCGCCCTATCTGAGGGAATCATGGCCCTAGGGCGAGAAGGAGAAAGCGGCGGCGCCGTTTCGTGGCGTGCCTATGGAAATCTCCCAGTCCCTCGCGAGTGAGGAGCTTGGACAGGGAGGATTTCGCAGGAGGTTTTCCTTGAGATCTTCAGTGGTGGCGGTGTTGCCGCCCGTGCGAAGTGCCGAAGGTGGACTTATTTCGTCGAGGAAATCAGTCGGATGGCGGTCGGACTCCAGGTCCCTTCGTAAGGACGGGCGACAGGGCCAAACTTCGGGTAAACGAACTTTGCCAGCGTCGAGGTGGAGCCAGCGATAGCCCGGGCATGGGGGAGACCCATCTCCTTGAGCAGGACGAGGGAGTGCAGGGTGAGCTGGCTGCCGAGGCCGCGGCTGCGATATTCATGAAGGACGCAGGGGCCCGTGATGAAGTGATTCTCGGAGTCGGCGTCGCTATCGAGTACGGAGACACCGATGATGCGGCTCCCGTGCAGCAGGACGATGGCCTTGGGGTCTTCCTCGGCGAAGCTCTCCGTCACTTTCTCAATGACTCGGCCCACAAGGGTCTTGGTGGCATCGTTCCAGCCGCTATCGATGCTGAGAGCGCTGGCGGCTACAGTTTTGATCTTTTCCTTTTCCGACGCTTGGGCGCGACGCAGTACGTACGGTGCCTGGTCCGCGGACGGAGCCGGGGCCAGTGCGGAAAGGTTCCACTCGAATTGAATCAATGACATTGGGACAAGAGGTGCAGTGAGGCTCCGGGTGACCGGGTGTGCCTTACCTGCCGGTAAGCTACGGAGAAATCAGGATGCATCGGAGTCGTTCTGGCATGCCAACCAAATACCCCCGAGGAGGACGCTGGTCAACAGAACGAAGGCCGGAAGTGTGAACATAATCTGCCGCGGAGGTTCTTCGATTTTGCGTTCAAGTCAATCAGAAACTCTTAATGGGATGTCATCCAGCGCTATACCGAAAAAGTCTCGGAAGACTTGTTTGTACACTTCGCGCTTCATTGGAGGTAGCCATTCCAGTTGAAATTCGTTGGGGAGAAGCCATCTGAGTGCCTGAAATTCAGGTTTTTTTCCCGTGAATCGGATCTTGGCGGAGGGCGTGATCAGGTCTGCGAGGTAGTACTCCTGTTCCTGGCCATCGTACTCTTTCTTTTTGATGCCGGGAGGGAAGAGGTAGCGATAGGGGCCTTTGTTTTGGACGATGTGGTAGGAATTCGGCTCCAGATTGAGTTCCTCGCGGACTTCGCGGGTGATCGCCTCGCCCAGGGACTCGCCGGATTTCACCCCGCCTTGGGGGAATTGCCAGGCTCCGCTCACTCCCCAGCGCTCGCAGACGAGGATCTCCCCCGGCGGGCGGCGAAGGATGAAGGCCACGTTTTTGCGATACTTGGGCATGATGTTTATCTGAGCAGGAGGTGGGCCAAGTGGCAATGAAGCGGAGGGATATCGGTTTTTCTCGGATCGTTTTCTTGCCGAGGACGCATCTTTGGGCTAATTAAGCCCACTCTTCGGATGATCTTCCCCTCGGGGAAATCTCCGAGACTCATCCTCAAAGGGCAGTTAGCTCAGCGGTAGAGCGGTAGTTTTACACACTATTGGTCGGGGGTTCGATCCCCTCACTGCCCAGGGGAGGATGGTCGCAAAGCCGCCCGGTGGGTGGTTATCTGACACGGAGATTACTCGGCGTGCTCTGTGAGGACAGTTTGTAGCTCCTCGGTGCGTTGTTTGGTGATGCTGGTTCGCTGTGTGTGGTAGGCGAGGGGAAACATGCTGCCGCCTCGGGCCTCCAGATCGGCGAGGAAGTCGGCTGAGGCATCGCGATAGATGATCCATGCTTTCTGGGTGGCTTTCAGCTTGGCCTGGGATTCCTTGTCGAGCTTGCCCATGAGCTGGCGGTAGACGGCATTGAGTTCCTTGTCGGCCGTTTCAAAGTCGCTGGCGGCTTCCTCGTTCATCTCGCTTTGCGTTTGGGCGATGCTGTTGAGGGGCATTCCCATGAGCAGCGCGAAGGCTATTGCCAAGGTGAGCGGGATGAGGAAAAGGGGCTTCATTGGCAAGTGCATAGCTGGTTGCCCGGCGTTGCGCAGCCTCAAATCAGGATTTGGGGTGGTGCTGGATGATGCGGGCGATGCGCTGCTCTTCCAGATCGAAGTCATACTCGATGCGCCGACGCATCTGCTCGGAGATCTCTCCCCGGGCGCGCATTTGAGCGATGTAGCGGCGGGCGTGGTTCATGAGGATGGGGAAATACTTTTGCTCTTGGAGCTCTTCGGAATTGTTGTCCTCGATCCATCCGAGACGGTCCTTGAGGTGGGAAATGCGCTCAGCGTAGTTGCCTCGCCAGAATTCCAAGGCTTGCACGGCTCGGGTGTCTGTTTTTTGGGCGATCTGGCGATCAATCTCGCAGATCAGCTCCTCAAAGACGGCCACGCGCGTGTCGGCTTCGCTCTGGTAGTCGCTGGAAGACTCTTCCACCTTCAGGATCCGGACGAGGAAGGGCAGGGTGAGTCCCTGGAGGACGAGTGTGGTGAAAATGACGGAGAAGGTGATGAAGATGATAAGGTGCCGATGGGGGAAGGCGGCACCGCTGTGCGTCAGTGTGGGAAGGGCGAGTGCGGCAGCCAGGGAGACGACGCCTCGCATGCCGGCCCAGGAGGCGACGACGATGGCTGCGGGCTTCAGAGGAGCCTCTTGACGCCTGCTATGGCGGAAGACGAGGCGTTCCAGCCAGATGGTGGGCCCGACCAGGGCAAAGCGGACGAGGATGACGACGCAGGAAATGATGGCTCCGATGGCGACGGCTTGCCAGAGGGTGAAGTATTCCAGTTGCTCGATGATGGTAGGGAATTGCAGACCGATCAGGATGAAGACGATGCCATTGAGCAAATAGTCGATGAACTTCCAGATGGCATCCCGCTGGAGGCGGCTTTCCGGGCTGAGTGCTTCCCATGCGCGGTGACCGACATGCAGGCCGGCGGCTACACAGGCGAGGACGCCGGAGAAGCCGAATTGCTCGGCTCCCAGATAAGCGGCGTAGGGAGTGAGGATCGTGAGGGTGATTTCCACCGCCGGCTCGCCGATTCTCCGATGCAGGCGGGCGGCGATGATGCCGATCAACCAGCCAAAGAGGATGCCCCCCACCGACATCCAGACGAACTCTCCACTGGCCTGTGCGAAGGAAAAGGAGCCGGTGACCACGGCGGCGACGGCGAATTGGTAGGCGACGAGGCCGCTGGAGTCGTTGACGAGGCTCTCGCCTTCCAGCACGGTGACAAGACGGCGGGGGACGCGCAGCTTGTGAAAGATCGAGGTGGCTGCCACCGCATCAGGTGGGGACACAATTGCACCCAGGACAAAGGCCGTCGCCATGGTCATCCCCGGTACGAGCCAGACCGCTGTGAAGGCGACAGCCGTCATGGTGGCGAAGACAAGCACGACGGCCAAGCCGAAGATGGGCATCAGATTGGCGCGAAATTCCTCCCAGGGGAAATTCCAAGCGGCGGAGAAGAGGAGTGGCGGTAGGAAGACGACGAGGACGAGGTCGGAGTCGAGATGGATCGAGGGCAACCGGGGGACCATCGCAATGAGGAGCCCGGCGATGACGAGCAAAATCGGGAAGGGAAACTTCAGGCGCTCCGCGGCCACGGCCAGCAGGCCGACGAGTCCGAGGAGGAGGAGAAGAGTTTCGATTTTTTCGACCATGGGGTTCCCTTCTTCGTTTACGGTGCTAATGGGAAAAGGTCAAAGCCCTTGCATGAAGCCGTAGGCTGGGTAGAATAAGATTCTCTAATGATTCCGATAGATTGCACCGACCCCATCAACGAGCGCGTCCTGGCTGTATCCGAAGATAAAATAGCGGGATTTGTACGCGCACCCTTTGCCGAGATCGCCAAAAAGAGTGATGTGCCACTGCCCGTGGTCCTGGAGCGCATTCAGGCCATGCTTCAGGCTGGGACTGTACGGCGTGTCCGCCAGACGCTTTTGGCGACCAATCTGGCCGAAGGCGCTCTTGTTGCGTGGAAGGTGAGTCCTGATCGGCTGGATGAGATATTCGAGTTCATGTTTCAAAAAGATCCCTTCTCGGGTCACGTCGTGGTCAGGTCCACGGATGCGAAGATTCCGGGACAGGCTTTCCGCCTCTGGACGACGGTGAAAGTGCCGGCCGGCTTTTCCTTGCAGGAGCACTGCGAATTTTTGAAAGAGCAGACCGGGGCCGAGACTTTCCGTCTCATGCCGGCCAAGGGGATCTTTGCCCTTGGCGTCGGACACATGCGCCGTCGCAAGATCGAACCGGGTGACCGCGTGGACGAGCCAGCCCACATGCACCGCGTCGAGACCGTACATCTGACACCGGGAGAGTGGAAGGTGCTGCATGCGCTGAAAAGAGAGTTTCGAGTCGATGAGATCCAGGAACCCGCCTGGGACCAGCGTGCCAGGGAGGCTGGCGTGAGCTTGGAGGAATTTTTTGCTGTTGCTGAGTCTCTGGCCGCACGGAAGCTGATCGGACGGTTCTCCACCTTCCTGGAACACGTGAAGCCGAATCAGTCCGGGGAGCGAGTGACGCGATTTAATGCGTTGTTCCACTGGGCTGTTCCTGCAGGGCGCGAGATCGAGGCCGGGGCCGAGGTCGGCCGCCACGAAATCCTGACCCACTGTTACTGGCGTGAGGGAGGTCCGGAGTTTAACAACGTGAATATCATGGCCGTGGCCCACGGCACTGATAAGGAACGGGTGCTGGCTCACAAAAAGGCCATCGACGAGCATCTGGAGGAAGCGGGTATTCCCGTCACCTACACGAATGTCTTCTGGGGTGGCCGCAGTGAGATCAAGCCTTCGGAGATTTCGCCCTTTGCCTATCAGGAGTGGCGTTCTTCGCTGTCGGCGGCTCAAGCCGTCTAGTCCGTCTGTACCCCGGACGGGTGGCTCTATCCTTGCCGGAATACCTTGCTCTCGCAAAACGATGTCAGAGGCAATAGATATGGCCATTCCCGGTGGCATGTGGGGTCTCCATGGTGGAGTTCCCCACAGGAGGTGTCGTCCGTGCTAGAAAGGACGATGGCGAAACCATCTTAATCAGAAGGCTCCTCCAACAGTAGCTTATCTTCCCGCAAGAGCTCCGGATGAAACGACCCTCGCTCGGAAGGTATTGCAATCACGGTTTCCTTAAATGAAAAAGCCCTCTAAGTCTGAGACTTACAGGGCATTAAAGTGGTTGCGGGGGTAGGATTTGAACCTACGACCTTCAGGTTATGAGCCTGACGAGCTACCGGGCTGCTCCACCCCGCGATTAAGGAGGGTTAGAATGCCTCAGGTCGGAGGTGAGATCAAGTGAAATCGGAGAGAATATTTTCCGGCATCATTTGGGGCAGGGAATGAAATGGAGAGTTGGGTTTTCGGGCGGGTTTGTGTATCAATGCGGTCTCAGCCCTATGCATACGGCAAATCGCTCTCGCTGGCAGCATTCTCACGACTTCAATCTGGATTCCTCGGTCGCTGAGAGGCGCACTCGTATTGTCATCGCTATCACGGCGGTGATGATGGTCGTGGAGATCATTGCGGGGTCGGTCTTCAACTCCATGGCCTTGCTGGCAGATGGTTGGCACATGAGTACGCATGTGGCGGCGTTTTTCATCACGGCTCTGGCCTACTCGCTCAGTCGCAGGTATCGCAATGATCCCCGCTATTCCTTTGGCACGGGAAAGATCGGCGTCCTCGGTGGCTTTGCCAGTGCGGTGGTGCTTTTCGGAGTGGCGTTCCTGATGGCTGTGGAATCGATCGAGCGGTTTTTCTCGCCGCTTGCGATCCAGTTTAATGAGGCCATCGGTATTGCCGTGCTGGGACTCATCGTGAATCTGGTGTGCGCTTTTCTTTTTCAGGGTGGCCATGATCACCACCATCATCACGGGCATGACCATCACCATCATCATCATGGCGGAGGGCATGAGCATGATCTGAATCTCAGGGCCGCCTATCTCCATGTGCTGGCGGATGCCTTTACGTCGGTGACGGCGATTGTGGCCCTGTCGTTCGGTAAATTTTTTGCATGGACATGGCTGGACCCGGTCATGGGATTGGTGGGCTCTGCGGTGGTGTCGGTTTGGGCGTATGGTCTCATCCGTCAGACGAGCAGTATCCTGCTGGATCGTACTCCCGTATCGACGGATCTTCCCGAGGAGATTCGCTCCTCCATTGAGAGCGGTGGGGACTCGATTGTCACAGACCTGCATGTGTGGCAGGTGGGTGCGGGGAAGTTTGCCGCCATTGTCTCTGTGGTGGCTCATGAGCCGAAGTCAGTGGATGAGTACAAGGCTCCTTTGCGCGAGCACGAGGAACTGGTGCATGTGACGATAGAGATTCAGCACTGTTCGGCACAGGAAGAGGCTGCCTCCTCTTTGGCCGAACATTGATTTTCCATTGCCAGCGGGAATGATGGTCGATCGTTGAGAGAAGGGTTTCCCATGAGAATGAACACATCCGAGGGCAAGAGCATTCTGGCTCTCGTACGAGATGAAGCTTTTGCCCATGCGGGGGAGGGGGAATCCATCGATCTTGTTCTAGGCCGGGTGACAAAGGATCCGGATCGCGAAGTCCTCGATGTCGGCTGCGGTCTGGGAGGGACCGCCGACTATGTGCAGCAAAATGGGTGGGGGCAGGTTTCTGGTTTTGATATAGATAGCCGTACGGTCGAGTTGGCTGCGCGGCGGTACCCGGGTCACACTTTCGTACAGGCTGATGTAGGTGAGGTCGGCTCCATTTGGCAAAGTCGGTTTGATCTTCTGTATTGCTTCAATGCCTTCTACGCCTTTCCTGATCAGCAAAAGGCGTTGGAGCAGCTTGCTGTCACTGCCCGGCCGGGAGCCTCTTTTCTGATCTTTGATTACACGGACCCGGATCGACGCTATGAGGGCTCGGTTTTTGCGAAGCGGGAGGATGCTTCATTTTGGAGGCCGATTCATCTTGATGATCTCGCTGCGCATGCTGCTGCGACAGGGTGGAGTCTCGACTCTTCAGTTGATCTGACTCCCGACTACCGGAGATGGTATGCTGACTTGGTCCGGCGGATTGAGGGGAGGAAGGCTGCTGTGATCGCGAGCTTCGGAGAAGAGCGTTTCGCTTTTGTCCACGCCTTCTACGTTGCTTTAAGGGATGCCGTGGAGAATGGAACGCTCGGCGGCGGACTCTTCCATTTAACACGCAAGTAGGAGCCGGACTTTTACCGATGGTGCTTCCACCACTCGGCCCAGCCTCCTTCGAAAAGAAAGAGGTTTTTGTATCCGAGTGCCGTGAGTTTATTGGCGACGATGACGCTGTCATCGCACTGTCGGCTAGTACAGTAGAGCACGATCTTCGTGGCTTTTCGCAATTGCTCCTCTACAGCCGGATAGTCGGCCTCAAAGGTGCGCTGTCCCAGGCGAATCGCTCCGGGGATGTGTCCCTGGATGAAGGCTTTCTGTCCTCGCGCATCAGCGAAAACCACACCCGGCTGGGCTTGCCACTCGATGGCTTCTCGAAGCGAAATCGTTCCGACTCCGTGAGGAATGGTCGGAGGTGTACTCGGCGGTTTCGTTTCATCGGCGAGGCCGCCTTTCGCTTGGTAGAGGCGAGGCAGGGCTACACGATCCACAGCTTCGGAGTGCTCTACAGGAAGGGCCAGAGCAAACTGCAAAATGGCGAGGAAGGCTGAGACCATACGTGAACAGCAACAATTTAAGGGAATTCTGCCCCCCCAGTTTGCGCTTTGCGTGCGTTGATCCGCTTCTGGGGCGAGGTCGTTTCTGAGGGTAGGAGGCCTCTCTGGCTTGTCAATGCTGACCCGTGCAGCGCAATTCCAAGCGTGTAGAGACTTTAAAAAAGGAAGTATTGCGGTGCCATTCATATTAAGGTGCTGTCCACCGGAGAGACCTGCCATGAGTTCACAAAAAGACCACGATCATCACCATTGCTGCGACCATGACCATGCGGAAACGGCTGTCTCTCCCGGAGAATTGCCGGTCGATGTCCGGCAGGGACCGCAGGATGTATTTACTGTCGAGGGGATGGACTGCTCGGAGGAGATCGCGGCGATCGAGAGAGCTCTGAAGCCCCTGGCTGGCTTGCGAGGCGTGCGGGCGGACATCGTAAGCTCTCGCGTGACCGTCTTTCACGATGGGTCCTTGGGTAGGGATCAGTTGACACTGGCTATCAATGGAAGCGGTGTTCGTGTCAAAGAGGGCGAGGACTCTAGGCGTAGTATCCAAGCCCCTTTACTGGTTTCCATCTCGGGCGCCACCACGGGTCTGGGTCTGGTTTTACAATGGATGGGAATCGATGGTTTGCTTCCCGACGTTGGCTTTCTGATCGCGATTGTGACGGGAGGCTGGCTGATCTTTCCGAAGGCTCTCCGGTCTTTGCGTACCTTCACTCTGGACATGAATGTCCTTATGACGGTGGCTGTCATCGGTGCGGTGGCGATCGGGGAGCATGCGGAGGGGGCTGCCGTGGTCTTCCTCTTCTCACTCTCGGAATTGCTCGAGTCTTGGAGTGTCGGCCGGGCACGCAAGGCGATTCAGTCGTTGATGCAGTTGGCTCCCGACACGGCACTCGTGCGGCGTGAGGGGGGCTGGATTGAGGTTCCTGCGGCGGAGGTGCAGCCGGGGGATATTATCCTGGTCAAGCCGGGGCAGAAGTCGGCCTTGGATGGTGAGGTGGTCAATGGATCTTCCTCCATGGATCAGTCGCCCATCACAGGAGAATCCCTTCCTGTCGAAAAAAGCCCCGGCGATGTAGTCTATGCTGGCTCCATCAATGGCGAGGGAGCCTTGGAGATCAAGGTGACGAAGGCGGCATCGGATACGACCGTTGCGCGTATCATCCGCATGGTGGAGGAGGCTCAGCAGCAAAGGGCCCCCGCTCAGAGGTTCGTCGATGCCTTTGCCCGATACTATACGCCGGCCGTGATGGTCCTGGCTGTCGTGCTGGCGGTTTGTCCGCCCCTGCTTTTTGCACAGCCTTGGGATGTCTGGATCTACCGGGCTCTGGTCATGCTCGTCATTGCCTGTCCCTGTGCGCTGGTGATTTCCACTCCTGTGAGTGTGGTCTCGGGACTGACCTCCATGGCGAGAGCCGGAGTGCTGATCAAAGGCGGCGCCTACCTGGAAGCCTTGGCGAGCTTGAAGGCGCTGGCCGTCGATAAGACGGGAACGATCACGGAGGGCCGTCCCCGTGTTCAAGACGTCATCCCGTGGAATGGTAAATCGTCTGATGAGATCTTGCGCATCGCGGCCAGTCTGGACGCGCAATCAAGTCACCCCCTCGCCAAAGCCGTCGTCTCTTATGCACAGGCGCAAGGAATCGATCCTTCCGCAGCGATTGATTTCCAATCCGTCACGGGACGGGGAGCGAGAGCCGTCATCGATGGGCATTCCTATTTTGTGGGCAATCATCGGTTCGCTCATGAACTCGGAGTTTGCTCTCCGGAATTGGAGTCTGCGCTTGCGGAAATCGAGGCACGCGCCCTCTCCGTTGTCATCGTCGGTCATCAGCCTCATGCGGACTGTTTGGGAGAAGTCCTCGGGATTCTAGCTGTCGGAGACACCATCCGAACTGAAGCCGCGGAAGCCATCAATCGGCTGCATCGCATGGGGATTCGCCCCGTCATCATGTTGAGCGGTGACAATGCGCGAACCGCTTCCGCTGTGGCCAAGCAGGCGGGTATCGATGACGTCTATGGGGATCTCCTGCCGGAACAAAAGATCGAGAAAGTGCGGGAACTCGCTTCCAAGCATGGTGGAGTCGGTATGATCGGAGACGGTGTGAACGACGCTCCGGCTCTGGCTGCGGCCACGGTAGGCATCGCCATGGGGGCTGGTGGTACAGATACCGCCATCGAGACCGCGGATGTGGCTTTGATCAAAGATGATCTCTTGATGGTACCCGAGGCGATTCGGCTGGGGCGCCGGACCGTAGGCGTCATCCGGTTCAATATCATCTTTGCACTCGCCATCAAGGCCGTCTTCCTCGTTCTCGCCCTACTCGGAGATACGAGCCTCTGGCTGGCAGTCCTCGCGGATACGGGGGCGACTCTTCTTGTGATCGCCAATGCCCTGCGGCTACTGCGGCGCTGAGCGCCTTATCAGGCGCGGCTGCGCGAGTGTGTTCCGTCGATGCCGATAGCGGAGAGGATCTTGCCAATCCCATCGCGGATCGGACTTTTGCTGCGTTTGCTGGTGGCAGCCCGACGCGTGCGGGGCTTTGTTGCGGCCTTGCTCGTGGAGCGGGCGGATTTACCGGGTTTGGTTTTTGTGGTCATGGCGAGAGGAGTTATTAATCCTTCGCGCATGAGTTCAGCCTTGGCCGTATAAGGCTCAGCCGGAAATCCTACTGATCAGGGGAAGAGGACTCCGCCGCGAACTGTGCGCGGTATTCCGTCGTCAACATTCCCGCGAAGCCCCAGTTCTCCTCCTCGATTTCCTGAATGACGATATGAGTGTGCTCCGGCTTCTTGCCGAGGACATCTCCCAAGGTACGGGTGAACTCCGCGACGATGCGGGCCTTCTGCTCCTTCGTGACGTCGCCTTTGGTGATCTGGAGGTTGATGTAGGGCATGAGGGGGAGAGTCTTTACTTCGCTTCCTTGGCTTTTTCCGCACGGCGTTTCAGGACACGGGCGATGATCCGCTCGCGATTCTTTTCGTAGAGTTTGCGCTGCCGTTCACGCTCCTTCTTCGCGAACTCGGGGTCCGAGTGGTACTTGGTCTTGTAGTTCGCGAGAGTGACTTCCCGTTTTTTGGCATCTGATGCGTACGGCATGGAAAGAATGTCTCTCCACCGCGCTCCAATAATCAACAATTAACTCTCTCATGTTCCCGCCCTTCAGATCTCTGGAGCGACATAGTTCCTCGGACCTCCCAGACGGCGGAACTGGACCAGCACGACCAGAGCTACGAGCAAAGCGGTGATGGCCAGTCCTCCTGCCGTGGCAAACGTGTAGCGATAGTCGGTGCCAGAAGAGTCCACGATCAGGCCGACCAGAGGAGCCAGACCCATGTTGCCGATCGAGGTGCAAATTCCTGCCGCCGACATGTATTGGGCAAATTTTGAGTGAGGAAAGAGACGCGGACCCAGGGACGCAGCGCTCGTAAAATAGCACCCCGAGATCACGCCATGGAGAACCCACGCTGTGAGGAAGGTCGATGCATCGCGCACCAGGAAAAACGCCGCCACATTCATCGTGGCATAGGCGGCCAGCATCACGATGGCCATCCGCAGGGGATGAAATTTATCCGCCAGCCATCCCAGGAAGAAGGAGAGGCAGAGCGAGATGAAATACGTCAGAGCCAGGGATTTTCCATAGGCATCCATATCCACTCCCAGACTGCGGGCGTAAGGCAGGCCGAAAATATTGACCGGAGAAAATGTCAATCCGGCGGTCATGATCATGATGAAGACGGTGACGTAGTATTTATTGCCAAAGCATTCCCGGAAGTACTGGCTCGTTTCCCGAAGAAACCCCGCTGCAATGCTCCGATGCTGCTGCACGGGGACGGGAGGATATTCCCCTTCGCGGACCTGAAGGCAAACCCACAGGAAAGCCGTGCCATAAAAGACCGCGATGACGATGAGGATGAGGGTAAAGTGATCTGGCACTTTGCCCATGATCCAGAAGTTGAAGATCATGCCATCAATGAGGCTGATGGCGCGGAAGAGGCCATAGAAGCGGCCGAGGAGGGGTGCGGGGACGACGTCGTTGATGAGCCCTCCAAAAACCGCCTGGCTGGCTATGGAGGCGACTTCGAAGACGGCCCAGAAGACCCCGAAGCAAATGACGGCGACGACCATTTCATTTTGCTCGGGAAAATGACTGTGCACCCACTGTGCCAGCGGGGGCGTCAGAGCGAGGCCGATCATGCCGAGCGCGGCCAATGGCGTCGTCGCGAGAAGAAAAGGAATACGCCGCCCGCGTGGCCCGCGATGTCGATCGGAGCGGACACTGATGATCGGTCCCAGTATCAGACCGACAAAAGCCGGAAAGGATGCCGTCAATAGTCCGAAGAGCAGATTGGGGACATCGAGATGATTAAGATACCATCCCGCCATCGGTCCCACGGAGCGTTCCCGCATGGACCAGGCAAAGTCACCCAGCAGCAGCCAGAAGAAAAGCGCTGTCAGCCCGCCGGAGGTATAGAGGAGTGTGCCTGCCCGCCAGGATTTGGCTTTCTGTGGAGAAGCGGCGTTTGGATTTGGGAGTGCAGTGGGATCGGAGGGTTCGCGGGACGTACTATTCATCAACATTCTCCACCTGCCGCTCGATGATCTTCCCCGTATAGCGGTCGATAGCGATGGAAACCCAGAACCGCTTCTCTCCCTCCACGATGAAGTTCTCGGCAGAAATGGCGGTGGCTGGCGCGAAGCGACCGGACTGAGTGACCACATCGATGAAGAGATTCCATGTCCGTGTCTGAGTCGTATTAGCCAGGGCTCTCACGATGGCCTCCCTTTGGTATTTGATGATGCTGACTCCCGACGCACCGGCCAGTGCGGAGGAGGAAAGGAAGTCGGCCAATTGTGCTGCGTTCTCTGGCAACTCTGCGGTGGGAGTTCCGTCGGCCTGAAAGGAGAAGTTTGTGAGGGCTTCAGCGACATCTGCGGCTTGCGCGGAGGGGATGATCTCAGTTCCATCACCCGCGAGTGAGGTGCCTGAGATCAGCGCCTCCAGTATGGGAGCCTGCCGTGTGTTCAGATTGACTCGACCGGCGGTGACTTCGGACTCGTCCGTCAGACAAAACAAGTCGAGAAGCGCGCCATCCGCACTCGTCTCATCAAAGAAGCTTATCGTCTTCCAGGGAGCGTCGCGGAAGACGTATCCGAGCTCTCCCACGCTTTGATAGGGACGCTGCAGGACCACGGGGCGGCTGGCGTGCTCGGTATTCAGCAGACTGCCGGTGACTTGCCGATAAGGATTTGCCCCATTGCCCAGCCATCCGTCAGCAGGACGGAAGGTTCCGTCAGGGTCGGCGATATTGGTCAAGTCTCCGGCTGCATTCTGGCTTTTGCCACCTTGAGGCCAAAGTCCCAAAAGAGAAGTTCCTGAAAAAGTAATCGGGAAATTGTTCCTCACTCCCTGAGTGCCGCTTGTTTCAGGAAGCGAATTCAAATTGGCTCGCCCGTAGGACATCGTGGGGCCGAAACGATTTGTTCGTGGATCCCAGAGCGGCCAGATGCGGGAATTCGAGAGGCTGCCATTTCCCGTTTGGATAAAAGTGCCGACATCGGTTGTTCCCGTGCCATAAATTCCCGTTTGGGGGAGTGCTTCATTTCCAGCCAGAGTGGAATATGTTTTAAGGGTGCCGTTCCGGGTTGTGTACTGTAGCCGGAAGAGGAGATTCTTTATGGTAAGGCGAGGAGCGTGTTGTTGAGGTGGATTAGTAAGTGGATATACCCAGGGCGGAGGGAGGCCATGCGTAGCCGCCTCATTCTCGTAGGAGAATAAGCAGAAGACCAAGGCATCCGCATCTGCTGGAGCGGCAAATGGCACATAGGCTTTCAATCGGTTCGTCGCGGTGGAACTGCTCACCGGGCGGGGGGCAGTTCGATAATTTTCAAAGTCTCCTCGACCGAGAGAGATGGCAGGAAGTGTTGTGAGGTTTTTGTTTGGATTTACTTCCAGAGCGCCACTAGAAATTTTCACCTGCTCGAGGGTGCCTGAGCTAATATTGACGCTTATGGAGGCGGGGGTATTTGAGTTGCTGACAGCGGATCCCGAAGGGCGATGAGGGTTGATCAGAATGGGCGTCGAGATGATGTCGAAATGAAGTAAATGGTTGTTATTGCTGCTACTCCGATCATACAGGGCCCAGATCCCCATCCCGTAGAAATAGGGGAGGTCTTCCACGCCTGCGACCTCGACAGCCGTCCCCGAGAAGGGGGCCGCGATGATTGTCGGAAAGTTGTCATTGTCGGCGCAGTCGATGATGCTCGCCCCGATGCGCAGGATCTGGAGGGTCTTGCTGGACTCGAGTGATGTGCTTGCTGATGCCGCCATTGTTTTGGCGGTGGCCGCCGCGCCGAGCGAGCCATCCAGGATGCCGGCCTTGAGCAGCTCAAAGAAGTTGGGCTCGCGATTGCGGGATGCGACAGAATCCGAACCCGTGAGAGGCAGGATCTCACCAGCGGCATTGCTGGCAATGTAGTTCCACCGTTCGTTCCCGGCATCCCATTGCAAACCGAAGCAGGCACTGATGGCGGCATCGAGCGTGGAAGAGGAGGGATTGACCTCCTTTTGCCGGACCCAGTCGAGCCTCGCGAGAGGAAATCGCCTGCTGACGATCTGGTCCCCTGCCTCGACATCCTCCTGGTAAGAGGTGCCGTCATCGCGATAGCGGGTGAGCGTCTGTGCGGAAGCAAAGCGCGCTGTAGCGATGTTGGGATTTGTGTTTGCGGGAGAGGAGGGCGGTTGCCAGAGCGGCTCGTTGAGGGCTCGGGAAAAATGGGTGAGGTAGGGGGCCGCGCCTGCGAGATTGGGATTCTGAGTGCGGATATATTTCAGAAGATCCTGACGGCTGGTGAAGAAATTATTATTATACGTCGTACCATCCTCAGTGACGGTGGGCTTGAGAAAGCCTGAGCGCTCCAGAGCCGTTGTGTTTTGAGCATAGGCCGTGGCGGTGAGGGCACCGGGATTTCGAAACGCAATCAAGTCATCAATGGCGGATTGCGAAACTCCATTGAACCGCGTCAAATCGGCTCCCGCCTGGGAGAATTTCAGGGCGGAAGCTTGTGCCACGTTTAACGAGGAAGGATACCCCGCAGCATTGGCGTTTAATAAACCGCCGACCTCATAAACATTGTAAGCGAATCTCCCGATGACATTTTCCGTAGGCGTATTTGTCACCCCTCCATTCCGGTCGATGTAGATCCAGTTGGGGAGTTGGTCGGAGGATGTGAAACCGTTTCCTGCCAGTAGCAGAGGTGAGTTCCAGCGCGAGGGGTCGATGGTGCGACCGTTCTTCGCCGCTGTCGCGGAATTATGGGCCGAGGCATTGCCATCGGCAGCAGGAGTGCTTTGCCGGATCAGATTCAGGAAATCTGTGCTATCCGGAGGGATGGCGGATTTCAGGCCGCGCTCGGGCAGGACATTGGTGGTTCCTTGGGGGAAGTAGATCGTTTTTCCTGAGAAGATCGTCGCGGTGGAGTTGTTGGTCTCTCCGATCTCTTCGAGGAAGGAGGCGGCCACATAGTCGCTGGCGCTTTTGGCAAGTACATCGGCCTTCTTATGATTGACGCGAATGGTCTCGATCTGACGATTCGCCGTCGCATGGGAAAAGAATGCCACGATTGCCACCGTCAAAAGCACGACGATGGACAAGGTCACCACAAGCGCCATACCGCGCTGGGAAGAGTGGGGGGGAGTTCGGAGGGAACGCATGGGGGTCATCGCAGTTGCCAGGTGAGTTGAGCCGTTCGAAATGAGGTCCGCATCTGAGGCGGGTAGCTGTCCAGCAGGCCATTCGTGGTAGCCGCATCCCATGCCTCACGCGGAGTCTCGCCCGCGGGAATGACGACCTCGGCGAGATCATCGGCCAAGTCCGCAGCCTCAGGCAGGGAAGCGGTTTGAGCGTCGAGGGATGCGAGTGAGAAGACCAGGCCCTGCACAAAAGTCTCTTCGCTGTTTGCTGCTGGCAGGATCAGGGCATAAAAGTCATCCGGCAATGTCGTGCCCTCAATGGTGTCAGTCACCCATGTGCCGGTTCCTGAGAGCGGCTCGATGTCTCCGGACGAAAGCACAAACGAAATTTGGAAACTCAGGACACCCTCCGCGAGCACACTTTCAGTGGAGGACGTCGCCGCAGCCAAGGCGGCCGCAATAAGATCAGTATCCGTCCAAAGTACGGGAGCGGTCCGTCGTATGATTTGTGTGCCATCAACGGTATAGGCCACTGCGAGGGCGCGGCTATTTGCCGTTCCAGAGGGGCCACGGCTGCGTGTGAGGAAAGCCAGCTCGGTCGAGTGGCCATTGGTGCGGACGTAGATGCCCTGATTGCCGATGAGGATGAGGTTGTCCAAGTCATTGGCCAGCGCATCCATGATGGTTCGCGCACGCTGCGAGGCTTCCATCTGACGCTGGGAGGCTTTCGTGGCTTGGAGGGTATTGCTGGAGAGTTGCAGCAGGATGCCCAGGACGAGGATCAACACGGCAGACGCGACCAGGACTTCCAGGATGGTGAAGCCTCGCTTTGGCACCCCGGAATTCATCCTTGCATAATGCCGCCTTGCCTTGGGAATCATCACTGGGGGAGGAGGACCTGCCACGACGACAGGGAGCCTTGGGCATTGGTCCAGCTTTTGGTGGAGTCGTTCCACGTTGCGCCCGCAGGCCATGCAATGCGGATGAGGGCTTTTCCGGGAGCCATGCTTCCTGCAGGTGGAGTGATCTCCAGGCGCGCCACAAACTTCGGGTCGGCAGAGGATGGGCGTCCGCTGGATGATAGGGCGGCAATGTTGTAGGTCTGGGGGGATTGCCCGAGGGACCACACCACATTCGAGTAGGCTCCGAGAGCACGGTAGTCTGTGCCGTTCGTGGCCACGGTGGCTGATTCCAGCGAGTGAGTGATCCGCTCCAGACAGGTACCCGCTGCAGCCTCATCGCGCGAGGCGCGTACCGTGGTGAGGCCCGTGCCGAGCAGCCCTGTGAGCGAGATGAGGCAGAAGGATACGATGCCCAGCGCCAGGGTGACCTCCACCAGCGAGAAGGCGCTTCGTCTTTGCCGAGCCGATATGCAGGGAGGCTTCATTGTTGACGGATGAGACGGATGGTGCCGGTGCCGCCGTCCACGATCACGGCAGCGTCATCGGCATCGGTTTTCACCGTGGTTCCCTGAGCCTTGCGAAAGCTAACGTCGATGTACGGATCATACCCATCATCAGGTCCTATCACCCCTTGCAGCAGAGCTTCTCCCTTCGGGGTGAAGGTGATGGTCTTGCCGACGAATGACTGTTTTCCCACGGAAAAATTGAGGCCTATGGAGTTTGTAGCGACGCTTGCCGTTGCTGGTGTAAAGAGGTCTTGCGTGCGGGGATTCAAATCTGACAAGCGGGTGAGCGCTGTCTGTGGCATGCGGAGTACGCGCGTCAACCCCTGGAGGTTACTCGCACTGGTATTTGTGGCCGACCCATCACGGGATGCGACGGCAGCCATGCGGATTTCCAGATTTCCCTCATTCGTGATGGGTTGGAAGCCGACCCACACATACGTTTGCCGACTCACCGCCTCACTCCGAGCCAACTCCAGCAGCCCACTGGCATCGTAGGCTGCCTGGGTAAATCTGCCCCCACCGGCGAGGGAGTTCCAAGCCGGGACGGCTAGAATACTGAGGAGGGCGACCAGTCCGATCACCACCAGCAGCTCGAGGAGTGAGAATCCATCCTTCACAATTAAAACCTAGCAGCATCAGCAGCGTTTTCTGCGGAAAAGGAACAGCATCATTCCTGCCCCACCAAATAACGCCGCAGCAGAGGGTTCCGGTACGACCGTCAGGAGTACTCTATTGTTCACGTCGTCGATGGACAGGGTACCTGTCCGGTCGCCTGCGAAGTTGATCGTGGAGGTGCCGATCGAGCCGGAGATGGTCGATGAGGCCGCAAACAGTGTGTACTCTCCATTGCCGAAGCCAGCCAGAAGGTTGAAGCTGAAATCCGTGGCGTCCAGCGTACCCAGACTCAGAGTGCCGGAGGTGATGGTGATCATATCGCTGGTGGCCACCGCTCCGAGATCGAAGATATAGGCTCCCGAGTTGTTGCTGGCGGCTGAGAGATCCAGTCCGTTGTGGAAGGTCAACTCTCCGGCGAGTCCTGTAGCAGAGCCCGCACTAAGCTTCGTGCCGATCCCGAGGACGGTGGCGCCTCCGATGTCGCCGCTGCCACCGAGGACGGTGCCGGAGTTGCTGACAGTCACGTTCCCAGTGGCCAGAGATTGATCCCCGTTGATCAGGAGAGTTCCCGCACTCACGGTCGTGATCCCCGAGTAAGTATTGGCTGCCGAGAAGGTCCATGTGCCGGTTCCTTCCTTGGTAATGGCCATGTTGGGGGTGCCTGTGATCGTGCCGCTCAGGACGCCGTTACCCACGCCATTTATCCTCAAGGTGGAGGCGGCACTCGTATTGGAGGCAGAGACATTTCCGCTCAGCGTCAGGGTCTGGCCTGCGGTTGTCACCGCGATCGTGCCAGCGCCTCCGCTCGCGCCATTGGCGATGGTGATGGTCCGGTTGCTGGAGGCCGTGCTCCCCGCATAGCTCAGGGTGCCCATGCCTACGGAAGCGCTGTTTTGACCCAGGGAGATGCTTGAGCCTGCTCCCAAAGCCGAGTCAACTCCGCTGTTTGCGATCGAGTTTGCCACAAGAGTTCCCGCGTAGATCAGGACATTTCCGGTGAAGGAATTCGTGCCGGTCAAACGCCACAAACCGGAGTCGGTTTTCGTCAGCGAGAGTGCGGACGAGGTGCCGTTCGAGATCGTGCCGGAAACGACGTTGTTGTTGGTATTCGATCCGCGCAGGGTCAAGGTCACCGGGCTGCTTGTCGCGGCCTTGATGTTGCCGCCAACGCTGAGAAGTCCCGATCCGGTGCCGCTGCCATTAGCCGAGTTATTGGTCAGGGTCAGCGAACCATAGAGGTCCATCGGAGCATTGACCGTTTGCGTGGCAAGGGAGGTATTCGTCATCGCCGAGTTGATGATGATGCGCCCTCCCGAAGTGATTTTAAGGGTGTTTCCTGCCGCCGAGCCGATCGTGAAAGACCCAGGTGCCCCCGAGAAGGAGAGTTCGTAAATATTCCTATTCGCATCGATAACGATAGGGTTGCCGCTCGTTCCCACTGTGCCGACGGCAGAGTTAAAGGTTGCGACATCGGTGCTGACCGAGCCGGATGTCGCGCCTGGCGCTGTATTGCCGCCCCAGTTGGTGGTGGAGTCCCAATTGGCGCTGCTTCCATCGCTGTTCCAAGTTTGGCTTGCTGCCCTGACGCTGGCTGGCGTGCAGAGGGCTCCGATGGTGATCAGGCCCAGGATTGCATGGGCTTTGAAGGGAGTTTTCATATCGATTTATGGGAGGGGGGCTTAGGGGTTTTGAGGGGAGTCGGTGGATAGGGAGAGATTGTCGATCAACTGGCGGAACTGGCTGCGGATGACCCACTCAGACCACTGAGAGGGATCACTTCCTTTGGGCAGGGTAATGGGGACATCCTGGAGTCCATTGAGGGGGGCGAGTTCGGCCTCTCCCGTCGTGATATCACGAGCGAATAGTGATCCCGACGCAGACTGCGGGCCTCCCGAGATATCGATGACCATCTGCACCTCATACCAATGCTGCGGGGGAAAGGTGTCTGTGGAAATATTCTCCCCGATGGCGAAGTGAAACTGCTTGGCCCCGGGTTCTCCCTGAGCCACACCGAAAAGAAACACTGGCTGGCCACTTCCGCCGCGTAGGCCGAAGCGGATATTCTGGATCTCAGCGCCACTGAAAAGCGGAGCCACCCACACGGTGTAGTAAATTTTCTGCGTGGCATCGTTGATGCCGGTTTCCTTGAGGAAGGGTTTGGAGATTTGCGAGTTTGCTCCTCCCTTGCTGGAGAAGACCAGGGCGCTTTCATTCCCGGGCGGCTGATCCGAGGGCTCGACGGACCACTTGTCCACGGGAGTCTCACCAGTGAGCAAGGTCCAGCCGGCGGCCGAGCCGGTAGCTCCGGCGGTAAAACTCTCAAAATCCTCGGTGACCGTACCGGCAAAACCCGACGTCAGGGTGATAAATAGCAGGCCTGTGCTGGCGCATACAGCCCGAGGCATAGTGAATGAGGGGCGCTTTGGTATCATAAGTTTCAAGGGGTGACAGATTCAGAGGCAGAAACGAGCGGGGTGGGAGTTTCTGATGGGGAGATGAATTCAGTGACAAGAGTCAACGTCTCCACGGGTACCGCAGATTGCACCACCAGTGTCGTGTGCTCGTGCTTCCACATACGGAACTTTAGCACGTGATCGAAATTTTTCTCCTGGGATACCTTGATCGATTGGTCGGCGGAGAGGGAAATGCCCGCCGACGGTGTTTCGATGACATCCTTCTCAGGTGGTGTCCACGTGGAGGTCTCGGGAAGATTTCCGATCCAACCGGGAAATTCCACACGACCGGGTGGAAGGGTGAGCTTCACTGAGCGCTCGTCGGTTGTCTCGGTTTTGAGGGGTTCTTCCGAACCCAGATGCCACCGGAATTTTACCATCTCGGGCTGTTTGAGTCTGAGGGTGTCGGTGATCGTCATTTTCCCTGCTGTCCATGAGACGCGCCGCTGCCATTGAGCGACTTGTGGGTAACCTCCACCCGCCTCGACAGTTACCTCTCCGCCTTCTTGGGTGAGGGATTGTACGGTGATCGGTGCCGGGGCTTTTTTCGGTGAAATGTCCTCGCCGACCTGCAAGACATTGTGGCCGACCACGGAGTCATATTTTTCCCGCTTGAGGACCTCATTATAACCAGGCGTTCCCGCCTCGATCAGGAGGGGTTTTCCGTGGACGATGAAATTCACATGCCCCCGATCAAGGTGGTCGTGACCATCCAGCGGATGTCCCCCCCGGACCCACACGCCCGACGCATCTTCAGCCCAACTGCTCCGCCACACGACCCAATGAGCCCGCTCATACAAACCCCAGAGGGGAGGTTCCTTTGTCTCCGCAGGAGGAAAGCTCAGAAGCAGCAGACTGTAGAAGTCCGGTCGGATATACGGGAATTTCTCCTTAATCAACCACGCGAGATAGGGATCTCTCGTGAGGGCGCTGAGCCGTACAAGATCCGCCGTGACTGAGTGGTACTTGCCCCTTGTGGCACCGAAGGTGTCAAAGCTGTTGATAATATTCTCACCAGGCTGGAAGGACTGAACGATCCAGAGGGGGAAGTTTTTCAGAAAAGTCGATTTGGAAAGCCGGTCGTCCCCGACATCCGCCGTACTGATGGCGGACATGCAAAGGTAAGGCGTGGTCCAGTACGTCGCGTAGCCAGTTCCCTCAGAAACAGCGCCTTCATTTCCCAAGGCCTCCAGGGTTTTCAGCAGGCTATCAACTCCCAAGGCGTAGGCGTCCGGGTAGTTCTCCCGACCCGCAGCCACGCAGGCGACCACAAGGCCGCTGATGGGCACCACCCACTGGTTTGACGTGACGGCCTGTTTACGGACATACCAAGGGCGTTCATCCTTCCAGTCCTTCACGATGCGGCGGATCTCGCGGTCGAGGAAGACTCGGATCTTTTGCTGTGTCTCCGGAGAGAGCGAGTCCGGAGGCAGTAGCGCTAGTGCCTGCGTCAGCGCCATCAGTCCCTGTCCCGTGGCCAGCCAGACGCCATCACCATCGGGGGGCATGGAGTTTTTCGCCTCAAAGAGTGTCCATCCATGACGCTGTAGGGGATTCCACGTGCTGAGTTCCTCGATCTGTTTGGTGAGCCGATCCAGAAACACTTTTTCACCAGTGAGCCGATAGGCTGCTGCGAGGAGGGGCATCTCGTTTGCCAGAATACCTGCGGACGTGGTGTCGGCCATGGAGAGGGCAAAGATTTCAGCCTTCTTCGCATCGACGGGATGCACATTCCAAGTGCGGGTGTCTATGGAGCCGAGGCGGCGGGTACCGGGATTTTTCAGTTCCTCAAGCGACAAGGCTCTTTCGACGACAGGCTCTTCCGCTACGACACGGGCGTTGGCGATGATGGTATCGACTTTCGCTTTTAAGGCTGCATCCCGGGAGCTTTCGGTTTTCAGCAGGTCGATCTGTTTGGCGTAGAAAGATGGCGAAGGCGCTTCCTCAGATGCGCTTTGCGCAACGATAAGGCTGTGAGGAGCCAAGACGGCAAGAGTCAGGCAACTGGCGAAACGGATAAAGCCGCACAGCAATGAGGGGGAGCTGTTCATGATGATGGGAAACATTTTCATGAACAGTATGAACATTCAAGAACTTTTTCACGGCTTTTTCCCGCTGTAGCTCTCAGTTTGACTTCGGAAATCTTAGAAAAATCATATTTATCCTGTAATTTTATGTTGTGGACATTGTGGAGTTCATGGATATGTTCATGAACGATATGGTAAATCAAGTTCCCCGGAAGCCCTGTATGAGAGATATCGCCAAAGAGGCAGGGGTATCTCTCGGAACGGTTAGCCGGGTCTTGAGTGGCAAGCAGGAGGTTGCGCCGGAGTTTGCGCAACGAGTCATTACAGTCGCCCGTGAGATGGGCTACCAGACGCGCTTGTCCACACGGGCACCTTCTCCGCGCACGGGAGGAATTGGCTCTATCGGCTATCTGCTCGATTCGCAGGAGCATCCGACGGTGATGTCAGATCCCTTCCAACAGCATTTCCTGACCGGCATCGAGCAAAAGGCGGGAGATCTGGGGGGGCATGTCGTGTTTGCCTCAGTTCATGAAGAGGCCCAGGCTGGCATCGTTCCCTCTATCATCACGGATAAGGTCGTTCGCTCAGTGATTCTTAAGGTCACCAGTGGCACATCGGAGGCGTGGATTCGGCGGATCCAAGCTCTGGTGCCGACCGTCATCATCATGCACCGTTTCGCCGATCACTCCATCCCGTCTGTCATGTGCGACAACTACGGCGGTATGTTCAGTGCACTCCAGCATTTGGTAAATCTCGGTCACACCAGAATCGGCTTTTTCAGCGAAGACGATGGTGAGACTACGTCATTCCACCACATCGAGCGCCAAGGCGCGTTTGATCTGATCCGCAGAAAACTGGGGCTCGATATCCGCCCCGGAGATATCCAGACCCCTTCCCGTAACGTTGCGAAAGGCGAAACTTTTGATGCGGTGATCCGGAAGGGCCTCAAGAATTTTCTGGATCAGGGAGAGGCTCGCCCGACGGCCATTGTATGCGCAGCCGATGTATATGCCTTTGGGTTGATGAAGGCTCTTCCGGCCTATGGCATTTCTGTGCCGACGGACTTAAGTTTGGTTGGCTTCATGAATACGCAGATGTGCGAATATTCCACCCCTCCTTTGACAAGTGTCACTCTCTCCGAGGGAGAGATTGGGAGGGCGGCCGTGGATCTGCTGTGTCAGAGTATCGAGAATCCTGCGGTGTCTCCCCGGCAGGTGGTCGTGGGAGCTCGCGTCGTGGAGCGTCTCTCCTGTGCCGAGTGCGGTGCTGAGCGTGTAACAGCGTAGTTGGGACGATCTCCCCAGAAGGAGGCGAGTTGCTTACGAGTGACCCAGGGATTGCTCGCGGCGATAGGCGAGGGGAGTCCTGCCCACGCGGGACTTGAAGGCATGGCAAAAGGCGGCTGGTCCGGAAAAGCCGCAGTCAGCGGCGATGCGCTTGATCGGGAGATCGGAGGCGGCGAGTTGTTCACGGGCTCTTTGCATGCGCTTGCGCAAGGCGATTTCATGGGGTGTCGTTCCCAGGTGTTTCTGAAAGGCGTCGTGGAGATGGGCAACAGACCAGCCGATTTCCTGAGCGACTTCCGCGATGGAGATGTGTCGTTGCTCCAGGATTTCCACCGCCCTGCGGATTTTGGCGGGGAAATCCTGTCGCCGGGTCGTTGCTTCCCAACGGCGGGCTTGAAAAAGTAGCCGTCCGTAGGTGTAGGAAAGGAGCGCGTTGCGATCAAACTGATCATCGACATGGGCCTCGACGACCTCCTGCGTGAAACGACGAACCTCCTCGGCATCATGCCACCAGGTGAGATGCGGGACGCGGCGACGGCGGCTGGATTGCGTTGTACGAAAGTGGACGGAGAGGCACCGGTAAGGGAAGTCCCAATCACTGCGTGCGGTGGTCTGATCTCCCTCCACATGCCAGAGAAGGGCTCCCGCAGTCACTTCGGTCCATTTCCCTTCAAGCCGCACCCAACCCCGGCCACCGGTGAAGAGTTCCACTCGCTCGACGCGAGAGGAGATGTTGTGAAAAAGAGGGTCGCATCCGGGTTGCTGAAAATACAGTCCTGCCAAGGGCATGGAACTTGGCGGCGGCAGCGGACCATGCGATTTTTTCATAACGATTCCGATATTTGCGATACCAATTCGATTTGGAATCTCATGGCGTGGTGGATCATAAGGAAGTAATCCGATATTTCGATAACAATCCCTTCTGAATCATGCGCGTAACTCATCTTCTTCACCGCGGCTGGACTTTTCTGGAGCCTTCGTCTCACCGATGGCTTTCCGCTCGGGTTCCAGGTTGCATCCATACCGATATGAAGCGGCATAAACTCATCCCGGATCCTTTCTGGGGAGCCAATGAAAAGGATATCCAGTGGATTGAGGAAAAAGAGTGGAGCTATCGCTGCGAATTTACGGTGCCGCGTCGCATCCTAGCAGAGGAGCAGATCGAGTTGGTGATGGAGGGACTGGATACTTTGGCTGAGATCCGGCTCAACGGCCACCTCCTCGGTCGCACGATCAATATGTTCATCGGCTACCGCTTTCCGCTCAAGGAGGCTCTGAAAGACGGGGTGAATGTTTTGGAGGTCACCTTCTCCTCCGCGATGAAATACATCCACGAGAGGCAGGCCTCGACGGACTTTCCCGAGCCGAATGATCCGGTGGGGGGCTGTTCGCACATTCGCAAGGAGCAGTGCTCCTTCGGATGGGATTGGGGTCCACGGTTTGTGACTTGTGGGATTTATAAGGGGATTCGACTAGAGGGCTGGTCGGGGAATCGCTTCGAGGCGGTGCGTATCATTCAGCACCATGAACGGGGTGGCGTCAGATTGTCGATCTCGCCACGCCTTGCCAATCACTCGGCAAGCGAGGTGCGTGGTACGATTTCACGGAATGGCTCAGTGGTGGCCAAGGTTGTGAACAACCAATCGATCATCAAGAGTCCGCAATTGTGGTGGCCGAATGGACATGGCGCTCAGCCACTCTACACCGTGGAGTTGGAGCTCGTTCAGGAC
>Ga0351883_1040_pt1 | contig 44623 bp, 40 predicted proteins | sample BONcelFGM3001F14_FD_206772 | JGI IMG/M metagenome (GOLD analysis project Ga0351883, IMG submission 206772) | Enriched cells from coal bed in the Powder River Basin, Montana, United States - BONCAT cells FGM rep3 HSBNCT.FGM.300.1.F14 ...
TCTACGTATGTCCCAGCAACAACATGTACCTTTCCGAAGCCGACGCCATCGGCGCCGTATGCCCCGAGGGCGCCAAAGTCATCAAATGGGTGGAACGCATGGTGGCGGAAAACTGGCCCCGCGAGGATGTCCTGGAACTGGTTTCCAACCTCAGAATGGGCAAGCCCCTGATTTCCAAGACCGGTGTGCCCGAATGCTCCAAAGACGGCAAGATCAAAGTGGAAGCATTCATCATGTCCTATTGCCCCTATGGCGTGAAATACGTGACGGATACACTTATACCCATGATCGACGCCCTGGGCGATTCCGTGGATTTTGAGCCCTATTTTATTATGCAAAAATCTCCGGACGGCAAATTCAATGCAATGCACGGGCAAAAGGAAGCCGACGAAAATCTCCGCATGATCTGCCTGCGCGACAAATGGAACAAAGAGGTGTGGCTCAAATACACGAAATGCTTCGCCAAGGAGATTTACGGCAACCGTGAAGCGCCCAAAGACTGGAGCTACTGCGCGGAACAGGCCGGGGTCAAACCCGCAGAACTCGACGCATGCTTCAAGGAACAGGCCGGCGGATTCGCGGAACAGGACCTCAAGTTGTCGGCGACATATTCCGCATACGCCTCGCCCACCGCTGTTTACAACTGCGGCAACACCATCGTGGGCGCCATTCCCTACCAGAATATCGCAGGCCAGATTTGCCGCCTGATTTCAGGCAACAAGCCCGAAGCCTGCAAAAAAATGTAAGCCGCGCTATTCCGCAGCGCCATTGCACTCGATTATTCCAAACAACCCGGCCTGCGCCGGGTTGTTTTTATTGGTGCGCAATCTTTCAACTCACTTCATTGCCGGTTCTGTACCCGGCGGCTTAATTCGTCTATAATCGGCACATGGCGGACAGCATGGACATCATTATCGTGGCCCGGGACACCTGGGGCGATGTGTGGCGGCGCAGGCAGTTTCTTGCCGAAGAATTCGCTGCGCGCGGCCTGCGCGTGCTGTTTGTGGAAGCGGCCCTGTCGTGGCCGCGCCTGCTGGCCGGTTCGCCGGACATGGCCACACGGCCGCGTGACCGGCGCAGGCAGGTCACGGCCCCGCCCATCCAGGCGCGCGACAACCTGTGGGTTACGGCGCCGCCAAAGCCTCTGCCCAATCATCCCGAATCCTTTGCCCGCATCAATCGTATCCTGTTCACGGCGCACGTGCGCCGCTGCGCGCGCATTCTGAAATTTGACAAACCGCTTCTGTGGCTCACCCCGGAATACGCCTGGTTCCTTGCGCGGGATATCCCGCACAGCCTCGTGGTGTATGACATCACAGACGACTGGGTGCATGCCGCGTCTCTGCCCGAGCGCGAGGCGCGCGAAATCCGCGACAATGACCGGCGCATGACCGCGGCCGCGGATATTGTGTTCACTGTTTCGCATGATCTTTACAAGAAAAAAAAGGACGCGCACACAAACACCATATACATGCCCAATGGGGTGCGCCCGCACCTGTATGAAATCAACTCCGCACCCATGCCCCTGGAACTCGAATCCGTTCAACACCCTGTCGCAGGGTACACGGGATCCCTGCACACAGACCGCATTGACCCCGGGCTTATCGCACACGTATCGCGCAACAGCAATTTCTCCCAGGTGTTCGTGGGCCCGGACATGCTTGATGCAACAACACGCCAAAAACTTAAATCCCTGGAACGCGTGTTCCTGATTCCGCCGCAACCCCTGGAGCGTCTGCCCCATTTCACCTGCCATTTCGATATCTGCCATATTCCGCATGTGCAGAACGATTTCACCAACAGCCTGGATCCAATCAAGGCGTACGAATACCTGGCCACGGGCCGGCCCATCGTGTCCGTGACATTGCGGGGCCTGGCCCACCTCGCTGATTTTATCGACATGGCGGATGACTATGAATCGTATGTGGATGCGCTGAACAGAAATGCAAATGGCGTGGAGAAAAGCACCATGGAACAGCGGCGCGCCGAGGCGCGCACCCATTCATGGAGCGCGCGGGCCGACAGCATTCTCAAGTGCGTGCGGGACGCAATGCCGTAATCCCATGTGGGGCAAATTGCAGAGATTGCCTATCCGTTAAAACAGAATATCCACCTGCAAGCCGCCTTTGGCGGGTGCGGAATTGACTGTGAGCAATTGATTTTCGGAATCATAGATCCAGGAATTGCTGTCGGCTTTCCTTCCGTCCACGGCAACGTGCCTGGGGCTTTTCGTATGGTGAAAAACCATGCGGTATGAGCGCTGCTCGGGCATGCCCTGATATGAACCGCGCCGCGCATCGATTATCAGACTCGCGGATTCCTGGGCCTGGTAGCCGCGTATCACAGTCTGTGCGTATTCGCCCCGGAGATACGCTGTGCTCGTTCCGTCGTCTTCATACAGTGTGAACGTTGTGGGATCATCGGATGGGTAGTAATGAATCTCAAGGGAATCCACGGGGTTTTCATCCACATATTCCATGATCGGCGCCATGGGCAGGATAGCGCCCTCGCGCACAAACAGGGGCATGGTTTCCAGGTCCACGGGCACGGTGATGCCGCGCGGGCCCTCCACGAACCGATCATCCCATAAGTATGTCCATTTGCCGTCCGGCAGATACACGCGTTTCTTTTTGGCGCTGGCGTCCGCCACGGGCGCCACAAGCATCCACGGACCGTACATGTACTGAGTTTCAATTTTCATTGTGTTTGCGTCGCCCGGGAATTCCATGAACATGGGCCGCATCACGGGCGCGCCGGTTGCGTGCATTTGTTGAAACAGCGTGTACAGATACGGAATGAGCCGGTAACGCAGTTCGATATATTTTTTGCTGATGCGCTCGGCTTCTTCTCCGAACATCCACGGCTCGCGCGGGTCGTGGCTGCCGTGGGGGCGGAACACCGGGCAGAAGGCGCCGAACTGGATCCAGCGCACATACAGTTCCGCCGTGGGCTTGCCGTGAAAGCCGCCCACGTCCGAATTCCATACGGGCAGGCCCGCCAGTCCCGAAGACAGGGCGATGGGGATCTGGTTCTCCAGGTGGTGGAATGTGGAATTCACGTCCCCGCTCCACACGCCGCTGCCAAACCTCTGGATGCCGGCGAACCCGCTGCGCGTCATGATGAACACCCGGTCATCGGGATATTCCTTTTGGTACAAATCAAAGATGGTTTTGTTCATGAGGAACGCCTGCATGTTGTGCCAGGCATCGCGCGGGCCTGCCAGGTAACGGCTGGATTCCGGGTCGGTTTCGGGCTCGTTCAGGTCTGTCCACCAGCCGTCCACGCCGCTGTCCTTGATGCGTGCGATTTTTTCCGCGAACCAGGCCCGGGTGGCCGGATTGGTGAAGTCCATGAGCCCGGCGGGTTTTTGGCTCCAGAACGGGAATATGTTCTGCTCGCCGTCAGCGGTCAGGGTGAACATCTTGTTTTCCTTGAGAAATGCGTGGTTCACGCTCTCTTCGAAAACGTATGGTTCCACAATGGTGATGGCTTTAAAGCCGCGCTCGCCGAGTTCCTTCATAAATGCGGGGCCGTCCGGAAAATTGTTTGCGCCCCACCACAGGTCGCCCATTTTGAAGCGGTCGCCGAACCAGTCCAGGTCAAAAATGAGCGTGTCAGCCGGGATATCCCGGTCGCGGAAATTATCCATGAGCCAGCGGAAATCTTTTTCATTGATATAGCCGTACTGGGACTGCATGTACCCGGCTACCCAGCGGGGCGGGATGGGCGGACGCCCTGTGAGGGCCGTGTACCGTTCCAGCACCGTATATGCGTCCGGGCCGTTGATCACATACAGGCGCAGCGGGCCGCCCTGTGCGGAGTATGTGTAGGTATCGGTTGATATGAAATCGAACGCGGCGCGCCACGGATTGTCCACGAACAGCCCGTATCCGCTGCGCGGGTTGAAATAAAACGGGATGCCAAGGTCCGAGGGCGGCTCGTGCCGGTTCCATATGGGGCGCACCTGCGCGTTCTGGTCCATGGGAACAACGCCGATCAACTGGTCCGGCAATGGTTCGCCCATGCCGAGAAATTTGTCTCCGATCTGCTCTTTGATGGTAATCGTATAGGAGCCGTCCGTGGCCCAGGCCACGCCGCCTTCGGGAATTTCCAGCAGTGTCATGTCCGCGGGCCCGGCCACGCGGATACCGAACTGGCTGCGCTTGTATTCAACGGCCAGGCGGCTGGATTCCGCACGCTGTTTGGCGGGGCGCGGCTGAAACATGACCGGCGCGGGACCGTTTTCCACGGTGAGCAGGGATGGGAAATCAGAAGCAATGGCATCGGCGAAAAGTTCTATGCGCACAATGCCGCCTTCCAGAAATTCCACTTCCACGCGCGCCTTGTCATAAGCGATATTCAATTTGCTGCCGTCGCTGGATGCCGCAGACAGACGCCCGGTTTCCAGGCACTGAGCAGGCGATGCAAATACTGCAATAAGCAAAAATGCAAATATTCCGCGTATTGTTGTTTTCATCATATGCCGCAGGTGTAAACGATTCATTACCATGAAAATTCCTTTCGATTGCTGTTTCACTATCTAAGCACAAAACGCAGGTTCGCCTGCAACAAAATCGGGGAGAAAAGCCGCGCGGACGCTTATTTGTCTTTCTGGCTCAACATGTCCACGAGCACGGCGATGATGAGCACGCCGCCCTTGATCATGTAGCGTGTGGCGGGCGGAGAGGACACGAGATCCAGTCCGTTGTCCAGGGAAGCCATAATGAGCGCGCCGAGAATTGCGCCGGGTATGCTGCCCTTGCCGCCCATGAGGCTGGTGCCGCCGATCACGCAAGCCGCGATGGCGTCGAGTTCTTTAAGCCCGCCGGCTTTCTGGGACGCGCTGCCCACGTAGGACGTAAGTATGACCCCGGCCATGGCGCTGAGCGCGCCGATGAGCATGAACGCCTGTGTGAGCCGCCACTTCACATTGATGCCGCTGAGGTGCGCGGCTTCGATGTTGCCGCCGATGGCGTATATGTGGCGGCCAAAGCGCGTGCGGTTGGCCATAAAGGTCACGAGCATGACGAGCGCCAGGAGAATGAACACGGAAATAGGAATGCCGTTGTAGCCGTAAAGCAAAACAACGACCAGGAGCACCAGGGCCGCATACAATCCGCCCTTGAGCATTGTGGCGCTTGATGACGGTGCGGAAAACCCATAGCGGATGCGCGCGGCGCGGTTGCGCATGGGCCAGTAAGCGCACCCGGCCATGCCCAGGATGAGAATGATGAGCGAGAGGTTGTCCGGCAGGTAGCCGTCTCCGATGCGGTTCACCCACCCGGCCATGAACTGCTTGTCCTGGCCGCCCAGGATCCACATGGTCGCGCCGCGGAAAATCATCATGCCGCCCAATGTGACAATAAATGCGGGCACGCGGAAATAGGCGGTGATTCCGCCCTGAATAAATCCAATGCCCGCGCCCGCGGCCAGGCCGATGAGCACTGCGGCGAACGGAGGCAGGCTCGTTTCGTAAAGAATGACCGTGACCAGGCCGCCGATGAATGCGCTCACCGAGCCCACGCTCAAATCAATGTTTCCGCTGACAATGATCAGCACCATGCCCACGGCGAGCACGCCCACCACGGTCATCTGCACGAACAGGTTCGACAGGTTGCGCGGGCTGAGGAATATGAAATCATTGAACAGCCCGCCCATGCCTTGCTCGAAACCATGCTTGCCGAACGTGGAAAACATGTCGCCCAGGTAAGCGAATAAGTCCCAGTGGTATTCCAGGCGCAGCGCCCGGTTGGTGAGCATGGCGAAAACCACCCAGATCGTGAACAGTGCGAAGATCATGGTGTAGGTTCTGAGGTCGATTTTGAGCTTTTTCACGGAAGCCTCCCAGGGGCCTTACGATTTAACAGCACACTGACTGTGTCGCGCTTCTATCCGGCCGCGCCTGTGGCCAGGGACATGATTTTTTCCTGCGTGGCGTCGCTGCGGTGCAATGCGCCGGCGATGCGGCCTTCGCGCATAACCAGGATACGGTCGCTCATGCCCAGCACTTCGGGCAGTTCGCTGCTCACCATGACGATGGCCACGCCGCTGGCCGCGAGTTGATTCATAATCTGATAGATTTCCGTTTTCGCGCCCACATCGATGCCGCGCGTGGGTTCGTCCAGAAACAGCACCCGCGGCTCAGTGAGCAGGCATTTGGCCAGCACCACTTTCTGCTGGTTGCCCCCGCTGAGCGTGTTCACAACGGTCTCGGCAGTAGGTGTTTTAATGCGCAAAGATTCAATCTGCTCGCCGCATATTTTCTGTTCCAGATGCGTGTTAATGATGGACATGGCGCCGCAGACCTTGTCCAGCCCGGCGAGTGTTATGTTATGGGCCACAGACGCTTCCAGAACCAGCCCGTAGCGCTTTCTGTCTTCAGTAACCAGGCCCATGCCGCTGCGGATGGCGTCTTGCGGGGATTTGATGGATACAGGCTTTCCATTCAGAAGGACGCGCCCTTCGACTTTTCCGCTCCATGCTCCGAAAATGCTGTTGAGCAATTCGCTGCGGCCTGCGCCCATGAGCCCGGCGATGCCCAGCACCTGCCCGGCGCGCGCCTCGAAGCACACGTTGTCCAGAACCTTGCGCGTCTCGATTTCGGGATCATACGCGGTCAGCCCTTCAACTTTGAGGGCCACGCCGCCCTCGTCCGCAGATTGCTTGGGGTACATGTCCGTGAGTTCGCGGCCCACCATGTCGGAAATAATCTGCTTTTCGTCCACAGCGTTTTTGTCGTATGTATTAATGGTCTGGCCGTCGCGCAGCACCGTGATGCGGTCCGCGATGTCAAACACTTCATTGAGCTTGTGGGAGATATAGATGCAGGACACGCCGCGCGCGGTGAGGCTGCGGATGATGCGCATGAGCGTTTCCACTTCGCTCTCGGTGAGCGCGGCCGTGGGCTCGTCCAGGATGAGGATATTGGCGTCCAGGCTCAGGGCCTTGGCGATTTCCACGAGTTGCTGCTGCCCCGTGCCCAGATATTTAACACGCGCGCGCGAGTTCACATCCAGTCCCAGGTCCTGGAGCAGGTCGCGCGTGCGCGCATACACTTTGTTCCAGGAAATCACGCCCATGGTCGTGGGTTCGCGGCCGATGAAAATATTTTCGCCTACTGCCAGTTCCTTAATCAGAGACAATTCCTGGTAGATGACGCCCACGCCCGCGTGTTCCGCATCGCGGATGCCCCGGAACCGGCACTCCTGGCCGTTGATGCGGATCCGCCCTTCGTAGGTTCCGTGCGCGTACAGGCCGCTCAGAATTTTGATGAGCGTGCTTTTGCCGGCGCCGTTTTCCCCCACCAGCGCATGCACCTCACCCTTGTTCACGCTGAACGTCACGTTGTCCAGGGCGCGCACGCCGGGGAAGTCCTTGATGATTCCCTGCATTTCGATGTGGGCTGCTGACATGTCGGGATTTCCTTTTACGGCTTTGTCTTGAATCGCAATTGTGTAATTTGCTGCATGTCGATCTAAGGCTTGGGCGGGCGCTGGTCAAACGGCACATTGCGGTACACATCCTCAAAGGCGTGGAATCCATCCTTGATCACGGTTTCCATCATGTTGTCTATGTCAACCTGGATAGGCGGAATAAGCACGGACGGAACATCGATTTTCTTGTTGTTGACCGCGTTATTGATGCGGCTTGAAATATCCTCGCCGCGCGCCACGGCCACGGTGATTTCCGCAGCGGCCCGGCTCAGGGCGTGGATGGGTTTATACACGGTCATGGCCTGCACGCCTTCAACCACGCGCTGGCACGCGGCCAGGTCCGCATCCTGCCCGGACACCAGAACCTTGCCCGCAAGGTTGCGCGATTTCAGGGCCTGGATAATGCCCCCTGCCGTGCCGTCGTTGGGCGCCACCACGGCCTGCACATTGTCATTGTTGCGGGTGAGCGCGTTTTCCATGAGGCGGCGCGCGTTCTCGGGCTTCCAGTCCTCCACCCAGTCATCGAACACTACCTTGATGTCTCCGCGTTCGATATAGGGTTTCAAAGCGCGCTCATTGCCTTTTCTGAATAGATGCGCATTAAAGTCCGTTGGCGCTCCGGCCAGCCACACATAATTGCCGGTTGGCTGTTTTTTCAGCAGATAGTCAGCTTGCAGGAATCCAACGCGCTCGCCGTCAAAAGAAATATACAGATCCGGATCCGAATCATTGATGAGCCGGTCATATGCGATAACCTTGATGCCGGCCTTGTGCGCCTTTTCCACGATGGACGCGGCTGTGACCCCGTTGTGCGGCACCACCACGAGCACATCCACGCCCTGGGTGATCAGGTTATCGGCCTGCTTGTTCTGCAGTTCGTCGTCGCCCGCGGCTTCGGTCACAAGCACCTGGGCGCCGAGTTCCTGGGCGCGCGCCACGAACATGTCGCGGTCCTTTTGCCAGCGCTCTTCCTGCAGGGTGTCCATGCACAGGCCGATGAGCACGGCCTTGCGTTGCTGTTTTTCAAGGGCGCGCGCGCCCCACCCCTTGATTTTCGAGAGCGGATTGCACCCGGCCGCGGGCAATGCGAGCAGCACGGCAAGGATGAGCACCGTAATGCGTTTGAGCAACTGATGGTTTTTTGTCATGAGATTTCCCCGTTAAAAGCGTAATGGCAACCGATCATGAATATTCTATCAAATTGATTATTTCCTTGTATATCGGCCCATGAGTTCGGCCTGGGCCAGTATGTGGCCTTTCATGGCTTTTTCCACGTCGTCTTTTTTCGCCCCGGGCTGCAGGTCGAGCATGGCGTCCAGGGCGTAGAGCTTGAAGAAGTACCGGTGCACGCCGCCGGGCGGGCACGGGCCGCCGTATCCGATGCGGCCCCAGGAGTTCGTGCCCTGCACGGACCCGTCGCCAAGCGTTGCCGCTTTTTTGTCCACGGCTTCTGCAAGCCCCTTGGTTTGCGGCGGGATGTTGTACAAAACCCAGTGAACCCACAGGCCCACGGGCGCGTCCGGGTCGTCATTGATCAGCACCAGACTTTTTGCGCCTTCCGGCACATCGGTCCAGGCCAGGTCATGATTGATATCCTGCCCGTCGCACGTGTATTTGGATGGAATCATTTCCTCATGCTGAAAAGCGGAACTTGTGATTTTCATGGTCTGGGATCCTTTCTTTGCCTGTGAGTCACTGTGGCCGCGTTCCCGGGCGCACCCGGCGATCAACACAATTGCGGCAATGGCGATGAGCAACCTGTGTATCACGCGCCATCCCCCCTTTGAATGCATACTATCCCGATTGTATCTCATGCGGTGCATCCCGGACAAGACAGGAACAGCAATCGCGCGCCGGGGACAGCATCTCCCGGCGCCTGAAATGTTGGATTTTGAATACATGCATGGCGGATTTGACCCGGATACTGACATTACTGCGAAACGCTCACAGGTTACAAAAATCGATTTTCCTTTATAATGTAACGGACTGAAAATCAGGCCGCATACGCGGCTAATGAGAGATTGCCCATGAAAAACACACTGCTGACCATGTACCTCTTAATTGTAATTCTTGTTGCGGCGTCGCCTGCAATTCACGCCAAGCCCCTGGAATACCCGTTCCCGGAAATGGCCCTGGACAGGGACAACCCCCGCCCCGATGCCCCGCCCTTTTACACGGAACCTTACGCGTCCACATATGATGAACGGGTGCGCATTGCCCTGGAATGGACCGCGGAACACAACGGCGGCTGGGACGGGGCCGTGGCGCGCGTACTCCTGGGACGCGACGCAGCCATGCCGGATAATGTGGTGGCGAGTTTCTCAGACAGGCTGGCAGGCCGCGAGGACTGTGCGGACTTCACCGCCATCAGAATTGTGACAACCTTATTCATTCACGGCAAAACACCGTTCCTCAGCAATGAGCATTCTGCACGCCTGAAAAAAACACTGCTCGATTTCAAATACTGGTTCGACGAGCCAGGCCCGGACACCATGATCACATGGACCGAAAACCATCAGATTCTGTTTCACGCCAATGAATTCCTGGCCGGGCAATTATTCCCGGATGACATTTTCACGAACAACGGCCAGACCGGGCGCTGGCACATGGAACACGCCCGGCCCAAAATTCTCAAATGGATGGAGCGGCGCGCGCGCTGGGGATTCAGCGAATGGGACTCCAACGTGTACTACGGAGAAGACCTGGGCGCAGTGCTCAACCTGGCCCAGTTCGCGGACGACCCGGAAATCGCCCAGGCCGCGGCCATTGTGGCGGACATCATGTTTTTCGACATGATCGCGGACCAGTTCCACGGCGTGTACGGCACGTCGCACGGCCGCACCTACGCCAAGGACGTGCTCACGGGCCGCGACGATGACACCCACGATATCCTGGCCATGATCACCGGCATCGGCAGCTTCAACGGGTGCGCGGGCATGGACGCCGTGCCCCTGTGCGCATCCGGCCGGTACAGGCCCGCGCAGGTTCTGCTGGATATCGCAACAGACAATCCCGCGGAGTACGTCAACCTGGAGCGCCACGGCATTCCCCTTGAAAAAGTGCCGGATTACGGCCTCAGCTTCCATGACATGGAAGACCTCGCGCCCCTGCTCGGCATGGGCATTTACTCCCAGCCCGAGATCCTGGACCTGTTTATCGAGGCTGCGGACAAATACGGGTTCTGGAACCAGCCGTTCCTCGCGGATATCGGCGATTTGCACAAGATGCTGCCCCGCAACGGAACGGCCGGGGCCATGAGAAAAAACATGCAGATTGAATCCGACCGCACCCTGCTGGGCGAAGTCAACAAGATTACCTACCGCACGCATGACTACATGCTGAGCAGCGCGCAGGACTACCGGCCCGGCACACGCGGCAACCAGCAGCATGTGTGGCAGGCCACCCTCAGCCCCGAAGCCGTTGTGTTCACCACCAACCCCGGCTCCCTGAAACTGCATGACCGCACCCCGTGCTACTGGGGTGGCCAGAACCGGTTCCCGCGCGTGGGCCAGTACAAAAACCTCGCGTTCATTCTCTACGACATCGACATGACCAAAGCCCTGGGTGAGCGCAAGGTCTTTGATTTCACCCACGCGTTCTTCCCCAAATGGGCGTTCGACGAAGTGCGCGAGCAGGACCACTGGATTATGGGACGGCGCAAGCAGGGCTATATGGCCCTGTATTCGGCCCTGCCCTATGAATGGAAGGATCCGGACAGCCCGTGGGTACACGACGCCATAGCCAAAGGCACAAAACAAATCTGGATTGCGTTCCTTGGCAGCGAATCCGAATACGGATCATTCGACGCCTTTGCCCGGGCCGTGACCACGGCCCCGCTGAATGTGGACCTCGACACCCTGGCCGTGTCATTTGATGCGCCCCATATCGGCGCCGCATCCTTTGCCTGGACCGGCCCCCTGGCCGTTGCTGGTGAGCAAATCCCCCTCAACGGCTACAAACGGGTTCAAAACCCCTACTGCACCGCGCAATTCGACACAGGTTTTTATGTGATTGAATTCAATGGAAAGCGCATCACCCTGGATTATCCCCATCTGGCCAGGACGCAGGAAGAAGTAATGGAATAACCCGCATCGCACGCGCCACACGCATAAGGGGACCGCATGATACGCACACATGTATTTCACGGGCGCGGGGCCGAGCTGCCTTATATTGATACGGGCGGAGACAAACCCCTGCTGCATTTCTCACACGCCAACGGAATACCAACCGGCGTTTACGAACCGCTGATTACAGACCTGGCGCAGGACTTCCGCGTGGTGGGCCTGGGGCATCGCGGGCAGCTTGGCGGCGCATCCACAATAAAGGACTGGCACCAGCTTTCACGCGACATCATCGCGTTCCTGGAATGGCTGGATGCGGGCAAAGCCTATCATGTGGGCCACAGCATCGGCGCGGTCACGGGCATGTTCGCGGCCGCGCGCAGGCCCGGACTGTTTTCGCGCCTGGTCATGATAGACCCGGTTCTTCTTTCATCCAGAATATGCGCCATGATTCGATTTGCCAGGCTTTTGGGCATCAAGGGATATCATCCCCTGGCCAAGCGCGCTCGCAGCCGCAGAAACGGCTGGGAGAGCCGTGAGCAGGCATACGACTTTTTCAAAGAACGCACCATGTTCCAGGACTGGCGCGAGGACTTCCTGCGCGCATACATTGACCACGGCCTGGTGCAAAATCCGCACGGCGCCGGCGTTATGCTCCTGTGCCCACCCGAGGTGGAAGCCCGCGGATTCGAGAACTATTCCCCTGATGTATGGGCGTGGCCCGCGCGCGTGGACACGTTTACCCTCATCCTCAGAGGCGAAAATTCCGATACCCTCACGCCCGAGTGCTTTGACCGGTTCCGGCGCTTGTGCCGCGGATGCGCGTCCATGGAAATCAAACGGGCGAATCACTTTATCCCCATGCAGAGACCGCGTAAAACAGCACGCTTAATCAGAGAATTTCAATAATTTGACATCGTAGCCAAACGCAGAAAATTTGAATTCAACGCACTTATTTCTTATAAATGATATAATACATTTGGTCATTTCCCTTTCAGCCGTTTGCGCTACCTAAGTTTCTGACCATATTTTCAAGAGAACGAGTTACAAGGAGAGTTTATACAATGGCGGAATTATTATTCAAAAAGAAGAAATCATATCCCATCCAGGACGTTGACGAGCCCGAACTGTTTCGCGAGCAATTCCCATATTCTGATGTGCCCCGTATCCTGTTCGAAGAAGACTCCGTACCCCTGAACCCTGCCGAAGAAATCTGGATCACAGACACCACGTTCCGCGACGGCCAGCAGGCGCGCGCCCCCTTTACCGTGAAACAAATTGTGGATTTGTATACGTTCATGCACCGATTGGGCGGCCCCAACGGGGTTATCCGGCAGAGCGAATTTTTCCTGTACAGCAAGCGCGACCGCGAGGCCGTTGAGAAGTGCCTCGAGCTGGGGTATGATTATCCCGAAATCACGGCTTGGATCCGCGCGAAAAAGGAAGACCTGCAAATCGTCAAGGAAATGGGACTGCGCGAAACCGGCATCCTGTGCTCGGCGTCCGATTACCACATCTTCCTCAAACTCAAGAAGACGCGCCGCCAGGCCATGCAGGATTATCTGGCCATTGTGGAGGAAGCCCTGTTTAACGGCATCCGCGCGCGCATCCACCTCGAAGATCTCACCCGCGCCGATGTGTACGGGTTCTGCGTGCCCTTCGCCATCGAGCTTATGAAACTGTACCGCAAGTACGGGGTGCCCGTGCGCATCCGCATGTGCGACACCATGGGATTCGGCATCGAGCATCCCAACGCCGTGCTGCCCCGCGGCATCCCCAAACTGATCCGCGCGCTCAACCAGGACGCGGGCGTTTACTCGCGCCTGCTTGAATGGCACGGCCACAATGATTTCTACCGCGTGCATTCCAATGGCGTCACGGCCTGGCTCTACGGGTGCAGCGCCCTCAACACCTCCATGCTGGGCATCGGCGAGCGCACCGGCAACCCGCCCATGGAAGCCGCGGTTATCGACTATATGGGCCTCAAAGGCCACCGCGATGAAATCGACCCCACGGTTATCACCGAAATTGCGGATTACTTCCGCAACGAACTCAAACAGGAGATTCCGCCGGATCAGCCGTTCGTGGGCTCGGAATTCAATACAACCCGCGCCGGCATCCACGCCGACGGCATTCAAAAGAACGAGGAAATCTACAACATCTTCGATACCGACTCCCTGCTCAACCGCCCCCTGGCCGTGACCATCACGGACAAGTCCGGGGCCGCGGGCATCGCGCACTGGATCAATACGTATCTCAAACTCGAACCACGCTCGCGCGTGGACAAGCGCCACCCAGGCATCATGGAAATGCTCACATGGGTCAACGACCAGTACCTGGACGGGCGCGTGACCGCCATATCCAACGAAGAGATGCTCGAACAGGCCGTGCGCTACATGCCGGAATATTTCGATATCGATATGAAATACGTCAAAGAAACCGCGCGCCGGGTCATGGCCTCCACCATCGAGAAATTCGTCAACGATCCCGCGATCGTTTCCATGGATCCCGAAAAACAGGAGCCCATTCTCAGGGAAGTGTTCAATCAGCATTCCTTTATTCAACTCGCGCTCATCGCGGACCAGGACGGAAAGAAAAACACAGCCATCTTCACCCGCGAAGGGCACATCACCGATATTGACGAAGAGAAACTGGACAAGGACTACGTCAAGCGCGCCTGGTTCCTCGTGCCCTTTGAAAACGGGCACATCCACGTCACGGGCATGTACAAGTCCAAAATCACCGATATGCTCGGCATCACAATCTCAGCGCCCATCAAGCAGGGCGACACCGTTGTTGGCGTGCTGCGATTCGATTGCAGGTTCGAGGCCCTCATGCAGGTGGCCCGCGAAGAAATGTCCGAAAAGATCGAACTCATCTGACGCCGCAGGCAACGGCCCTATAACACGAAAGGATCACACCCGGCTCCCCGCTTTCTGGGGAGCCGTTTCCCTGACATGACTTCCTACACGCAAGCCCTTAACCGATTGGATGATTTCTCAAATTTTGAAAAGAAGGCCCACCTGCTCAAGCCCGTGTTCAGCCTCCAGGGCATCAGCGATATTTTGGCGCGCCTGGGCAACCCGCAGGCAAAATACCCCTGCGTACATGTGGCGGGCACCGTGGGCAAAGGCTCCGTGTGTTTCATCACCGAAGCCACCCTGCGCGCCGCGGGTTTCAAAACGGGTCTCTATATCTCTCCGCACATCAGGGATATCCGCGAGCGCATCCGCGTGAATGACAAGATGATTTCACAAAAGGATTTCGCGCGCATGTACGATGCGGTTATCGGCAAAGGCAAGGCGCGTCCCGACGAGCATACCTATTTCGAAGCCCTCACGGCCATGGCGTTCGAGTATTTCGCGGAAAAGGAAATTGACATCGCGGTTATTGAAACCGGGCTGGGCGGGCGCCTGGACAGCACCAACGTGATTCCCGGATTCCTGTCGGTCATCACCCGCATCGGCCACGACCACAAGGCCGTGCTGGGCGCCACCCTGCGCGCCATCGCCGGCGAAAAAGCCGGCATCATAAAACCCGGCGCCCACCTCGTCACCCTGCGCCAGCACGCGGATGTCAACGACGTGCTGCAGCAAGCCTGCCGCAAACAGAATGCGGCCCTCACCTGGGCCGCGCCCAATCCTGCGGGCGCCCGGATCGAAAATGATATCCCCGGTATATTCCACACAAATGCCTTTTATTCTGAAAATCTCAGCATCGCCCGCACGGCCCTGGATGTGCTTGCGGACATAGGCTTCGCCACAACGGACGCGCATCTGGCCAAAGCCCTGAACACCACTGTATTCCCGGCGCGCATGCAGTGGCACACCGTGGCGCGGGGCCGCAAAACCGTGCGTGTGCTCGTGGACGCCGGCCACAACGCGCCCGCAGCCAAAGCCATGAAACGCGAGTTAGTGCAGGAAACCGGGGGCGCGCCCGTGACTGCGGTCATCGGTATGATGCGCGACAAGGACGCGGCTGCATTCATGCGCGCTATGGGGCCCGCATGCCGCACCATCATTTGCGCGCAGCTCGACGCGCCCCGCGCATGGCCCGCTGCCGAACTCGCGGAATTCGCGCGCAGGCATTGCACGGATGTGCGTATCGCTCCAGATGTCGCAAATGCCATGGACGCCGCTTTTAAGACCACTGTAAATAAGGGAACCTTGATATTCACCGGTACGTTCTATGCCATAGATCGGGTTCTTGACTGGGCGGAAAACCCCGGCGCATGATTTGGGGCCGCATTTTCGGGTGCGGTTTTCTTATTTGTTCTTATGATAAGGTTTCCATGCGTGGTAAAATCACTTGAAACTACGGTCTGCAAATCCCTATAAAATGATTGCGCCGTGCTTCCACAGCGGGCGTATTGAATTTTCACGAGAGGCGTTTAATCCATGAGAACTCTGTTCTTCCCTAAAAGCATAGCTGTGTTCGGGGTCAGCGAGACAAAAACCAATTTCGGGCGCTCCATCGTCAAGAACCTCATTGACTTCCATTACGAGGGAGAAATCTACGCCATCGGCCAGAAAGAGGGACAGGTGTACGGACTGCCCATTCACACATCCATCACCAATGTGCCGGGAACCGTGGAAACCGTGATTTTTCTGATTCCCGCCCAGTCCATTCCCCCGCTGCTCGAAGAATGCGGACAAAAAGGCGTGCGCCGCGCCATCATTTCCAGCGGCGGGTTCAGCGAATTCAGCGCAGACCGCAAAGGCCTCGAAAACCAGGTCGCGGGCATTGCCGAACGATACGGGATCCGCTTCATCGGGCCCAACTGCCTGGGCGTAATCAACCAGGACAACGGCTTGTGCCTGCCCTTTGTGCGCATGAGCCGGTTCCCCACGGGCCCGGTGGCGCTCATGACCCAGAGCGGGGGCGTGGGCCTCAGCATCATCAACAATTTCACGGGCAACGCCATCGGCATCAATAAATACGTGAGCCTGGGCAACAAGCTCAACATCGACGAGGGCGACATCATCGAATTCCTGGAAACCGATGAAAGCACAAGAATGATGTGCCTGTACCTTGAGGAAATCGCACGCGGCCGCCATTTCATGGACGCGGTGCGCAAGACAACCAAACCCGTAATTGTGTACAAAGCCAACACCACGGCGAGCGGCGCCAAAATGGCGGCGTCCCACACGGCCGCCATCGCCAACGACGACAGGGTTGTGGATACGGCTCTGCGCCAGGTGGGCGTGGTGCGCACCACCAACCTTCTTGACATGGCCGTGGCCGCCAATGCCTTCAAAATGCCGGCCATGAAAGGCAACCGGGTCGCCGTGATTACGCCCACGGGCGGACACGCCGTAATCTGCGCGGACGAGTGCGAGCGCCTGGGCCTGGAACTGCCCGCCTTCCCCCCGCAACTCATCACGGACGTGGAAAAACACGTGCGCGCCCACGTTATCAAACTGCAAAACCCCATGGACCTGGGCGATATGTTCGACTTTGAAATGTACGCGACCATTGTGCTGCGCCTGCTTCAGGAGCCAACCATCGACGCGCTCATGCTCAGCTTCATTTTCCTTGACAACATCCCCGGCGGCACAATCGGCAACATCTTCCCCATGATGAAAAAGCTCATGAAGGATTTCAACAAACCCATCGCCCTGTGCGTGGCCGGAAATTCCAACGATATCAACAGGATCCGAAGCAACACGGATTTCCCGATTTTCGATTCCCCGGAACAGGCTATTCAAGCCCTGGACATGCTCCACAAGCACCATGCCATGTTGCCGCACCGGGCCGACCAGCCCGACCTGCGCGAAGTGGACAGGCCCGCCATTCAGGATATCATCGACAATGCCCTGGATCAGGATCGCACGGAACTGACCGCCGAGGCCGTGGACATCCTCAAATCCCTGGGCATTCCCCTGGCCCAGGATATGCCGGCCGCGGAAGCGGACCAGGCCGCGGCCGTGGCCGCAGAACTCGGGTTCCCGGTCGTGCTCAAAATCGATTCCCCGGATATCCTTCACAAAACCGAAGCCGGTGGCGTGGCTCTGAATCTGGAAAACCAGGACCAGGTGCGCGCGGCCTTCGCTTCCGTCACAGCAGGCGCAAAAAAGAAATTCCCGGATGCGGCCATCCGCGGCGTCACCATTCAGAAAATGATCACCGGCGCGCGCGAATTGCTTCTGGGCATCATTTACAACCAACAGTTCGGCCACGTGATCGTGTTCGGGCTCGGAGGCATTTATGTAGAGGCTTTGCAGGATATTTCCATGCGCATCGCCCCGCTGAGCCGCTACGACGCCGAGTGCATGATTGATGAAATCAAAGCCAAAAAGATCCTGGGCGAATTCCGCGGCATGAAGGCAGCCAACCGGGAAAAGCTGATCGATATCCTGCTCAAACTTTCATCCCTGGTGACAAGCTGCCCGCGCATCCGCGAGCTGGACATCAATCCCCTGCTCGTTCCCGCTGATGGCGAAAGCATGGTGGCCGCGGACGCGCGCATGGTCATCTCCAGGCAATAATTAAATTCTCAATTTACGATACATATAAAAAAAGCCCGCGGCAAACAGCGGGCTTTTTTAGTTTTATTGGATATAGGATATTTTATTCAAACTCTTTGCGCTCGAGAATAATTGCGGCCAAAACCAGGGTGATGACCAGGAACGCGATGCAGTAAAGAACGAGCCAGAGGAATTCCACGGGACTTACCACGCTGGTGTCCGATACCACGCGCCAGGCCGAAAACAATTTTAAATCCGGAAGAATGTAATAGAAAATTTTAGTTGTAATCTGCGCGCCCGCAGCGCGGCTGGCCCAATAAATCTTCAAGTCATCCACCATGTGGCCGATGATCAAAACGAGAAAACCGAAAAACAGGGCCATGAACTGGGATGTCATGGTGGAAAACAGAATCGCGTATCCCATGACAATGAGCAACATGAGGAAAAGAAACACGCCGCCCGCGAGCAGCATGGGCAGAACCACGCCTGTTTCAACCCATAGAAAAAATACCAGAAACAATGTGAGTGTGAGAATCAGACCCGCAAGCACAAGCGTGAGGCCCGCTGTTTTGCCGGCGAGCCACGCCCATCGCGGGATGGGTTTTGACAGAATGCACAGGGCCTGCCGCTCGCGGATTTCGCGGTCCAGGAGATTGGTGCCCGCAAACAGCACGGCCAGCGCGCCCACCAGGAATATTGCGCCGATGCCCACGTCTTTGATCATGCGCGCACGCTCCACCACGGACATTTCCGCAATAAGGTGGCCGCACATGATGAGAAAAACACCCACATACGCCAGGCCCTGGATCACGCGGTCCTTGAGCAGTTCCACCACGGTGTTGGCGGCAATCCAGTATATACGTCCGGTCATCGCACCGCCCCCACTTTTTCCATGAAAATCTGTTCCAGGTTTTTACCGCCCTGCTTCTGCTGTTCCAGAATATAGGCCATGGGCGTGTCCATGACGAGTTTTCCCTTGTGGATCAAGCCCACGCGGTCACACAGCATTTCGATATCCGACAGGATGTGGGAACTGAAGAACACGGTTTTTCCGCGTTCCTTGAGCCGGAGAATGACTTCGCGGAACATGCGCCGGCCGATGGGGTCAAGGCCGCTCATGGGCTCGTCCAGCACCACAAGGTCCGGGTCATTGATGAGGGCCTGGGCCAGGCCCACGCGCTGGAGCATGCCTTTGCTGTGCTTGCCCAGGGGGATGCGCAGTTCCAGGTCCAGGCCGAGTTGCTCGGACACTTCGGCGATGCGCCGGTTCAGGGTCGCGCCGTCCAGGGAAAACATGCGGCCGCACACGGCCAGGGCCTGCCGCCCCGTGAGGTATGGGTAGATGGCCGGGTTCTCGGGAAGAAAGCCCACGCGTTCGCGCATGCGCCAGTCCGTGTTGCATTTGCCCAGGATTGTAACCTGGCCGGAAGTGGCGCGCAGAAAACCCATGGTGATCTTGATGCACGTGGTTTTTCCGGCCCCGTTGGGTCCCAGGAACCCGAATATCTCACCCTGGTTCACCTTGAGGTTCAGGCCGTCAACAGCCACAATGCGCCTGTTGCTTCCCATGCCGGTTTTGTATTGTTTATATAAATTTTTGTATTCCAGGACTTCAGTCAATCGCGCTGCTTCCTTTCGGAATTATTCAGGTTCGGGATCATGCCCCTAATACACATGCGGGTCATGCATTTTATTCGGTTCCACTTTAACCCCTTCTTCCGGAATATGCTCGCGCAGATTCTGAAAATGCTCGAACCGGTTATTGGGTTCATTCACCACTTGGCCCTGATCCGTGATCACATATTTGCCGCCGAACGGATCTTCGGGTATGTCATTCACAAACCCCATGGTGATGAAAACATCCATGGACTCGGGAATCTGCCCGTCGTAACGGGCTATATATTTGTCCACAAGCGCCTGCAATGAAACAATGTGTTTTTCCACATACAGGTATTTCAATTGTTCGCGGATTTCCGAGCTTGTGGCCGGGTCATTGTTGGTTTGCAGTACATTTTTGAGAAACTCGATGGCCATGTCATATTCCTGGCCCGCAGCGTACAAGTTGGTTACTTCCTTGTACATGGAAGAATACTTGCCGCTGTTGTGGAATGACAATTTGGCATACTCTGCGGCTTGCGGAAAATAGTTCTGTCCTTTGAAATAGTAATAGATGAATGAGAGGAGCGCGGGAATCATGCCCGAGTCGGGATTTTTGGCCAGGCCGTAATCCAGAAGGGAAATGGCCAGATCGGGCTGGCCGTCGAATGCGAGCAGGTGCGCGCCGTAGAAATAGGCGTATTCAAAATTCGGATCGAAAAGCGTGGCGTTGCGCAGCAGTTCGTACAATTCAATTTTTTCCTGCTTGGTCCTGGCCAGGTGCACGTGTTCCAGAAGATTGGGCATGCCCTGCACGGCCTGCTGCTTGCGCATTTCAAACAGTTCATCGGATTTGAGTGTGGTGGCGCGCACCCAGTAGAAATCCGCCACAAGGGGCTTGAACCCCGAGCCCAGAAATTCGAACACCACAACCGAGGACGCATGACGCTGCCGGTTGAGGCTCATGTCCGATTCCTGCTGTTTTTTTTGCCATCGCTCATGCATGCCGCTGGTGCGGCTTCTCACGAAAACCACAAGTGCGGCGCAGCAACACAAAAGCACAAGGATGTAAAACGTTCTTTTCATAACAATACATTATCGGAAGAATTGGCGAAACGCGCAATGCCGCCCAAGAGTCACACCACGAGGATATCGGGCCGCTCAATGCTCATATGTTCGCATTCCAGTTCAATCTGCGGCCAGTCGGGCGCCTGGGAAATGAGTTCATTGTGGTCCTCAAGCACCAGGAGAGTGTCTTCGCTTTTGGCGCCTGTGATGGACGGATTCCAGGCATAAGCCGAATTTGCGGCCACCATATCATCGCTGTTCTGTGTGGCGGTGTAATAGCGCGTACGGTATCCGGTGGGGCCGCCCTGGTGGTGCAGATCCCATTCCAGGTCGAACCCGGCCATTTTGTATGCTCTTTGCGCCAGTTCAAAAACATCGCCCACGCGCGTGCCGGGCAGTGTGTTCACGTTGAAATTCACATCCACCATCACGCACGCGGCGTACCGGTCCATGATTTCCTGGGTGGGCGTTCCGAAACTCACCATGCGCGTGCAGGACGCGATGAGCCCGTTCCTGCGCCCGCACAGCACCACCATGACCATCTTGTTCGCGGTTTTGCCGGTTGGCAACGGGTGGCGGTATTTGGCGATGCGGTCATCCGCGGCAACCAGAACCACGATGGGCGTGATCCCCACATCGTAACAGCGGTGGGACACCATGCCGGCGATTTCACGCTCTGTCATGTTCTGCCTGATATCCTTGCAGGCTGTCTGCAAAGCTTTGCCCGCGCGGCCGCCGAGCGCCCTGTAGCGCCGCACCTCGGCCTCGGTCAGATCCATCATGAGCTTGGAAAAATCCGCATCCAGCAGGGGCAGGCCCCCGAACCCGTTGTCGCTCAGCACTTTTTTATCGCCGATGTACTTTTTCAACGCGTACCCTGCCTGGTCTTGCTGCCAGGGAATGGCGTCCACGTCCACGGGCAGGCTGCTGATCTCTTCGTCAATCAGCCGCTGTTTCTCGATGCGGTTTGTTATCACCACCGCCTTGCCGTCCAGATATAAAAGGGACGCGGCCCCGTTGTCCGTGGCTGTGTTCACATAACTGGAAGCCCCGCAGGCGGCCCATGCGAAATGGTCCGTGCGCCCCAGCACAACGCCGTCGGCGCCGGCCTTTTCCAGGTACTTGCCAATCCGGTCCCGCTTTATTTGAAATTCCGTTTTACGATCCATGAATTGCCTCCTCTGACGCATGCCTCTACTGGCATTATATCCATTTTCAATTCGCGCCCGTAGTGAACCGCATGATACGAGCGAAAATAAAGCCCCGCCATGGGGAGGGGGCCTGTGTTTCAAGGGCGCGGTTTATTCAAAATACGATTTCGTAAATGTATGGATACTGGGCTGCCTTGCCTGGCTCCAGTTCAACCTCCCACACGAGCTGATTGCGCTCGTTGAGTTTTGTCGCGCCTTCGGGCAACAGGGTCTGCGCCGGCTTTCCGTCCGCGTTGAGCAATTTTCCGCTGAACCGGCGGCGGATGATGATTTTATCCTTCCGGCCCCGGTTGTTCTTCACAGACACGGTTGCCTTGACTTGCGTTTTTGTGTACGTGTGATTGCTGATGACAACATCCTTGCGCATATCCGGGATTTCGGACTCCGTGTGATCCACTTTCACATTCATGGCCTTGGTGATGCGCGTGAACACCTCCTGGCCCGGCGCGGTCCACAACGCCTGGGACTGGCCCAGAAACGCATTGTTCTGGTACATGCTGATGGAGGCCGTGGTCATGGGAAACGCGAACGGGTTGTCGAACTTAACCGCATCCCAGACATCCTGCTGCAAATCAATGCCGTCCGGGCCGCTGCCTGGGGGCAGATAGTTGCCGTAGGTATCCATGTTGTCAACAACGTTCCACTCCACAACGCGCTCATAAGCAATCTTTTCATCGGCCAGGGGCAGCACCAGGGATTCATTGAGTTGCAGCGACTGGCGCCCCGCGGGCAGATAGTGAATATCATAGTCCCCGGAGGGAATGTCTGGCGCCGCATAAGAAGAACCGGACATGTCCATAGAGCGCGGAGCCACATTGCTCATGCTCATGGCCTGCTGCATCATGGGCGCGCCGGAATAACCGGACCCGCCTGAAATGGACGCGAAAAACTCAGCCCACGATGTGTTTGCATTCGCGGGCGAAGAAACATCCTTGAACTTAATCGACGGAAAGCCGCTGATCAGGAAAAATTCCGCATTGTCCATGCTCATCATCTCATTGCGCACCACGGTTTTCATCTGCAGCCGTCCTTTATTCTTATCAGACAAATCCAGGCGGTATGACGGCGCCCAGGAAATGCCGCGCGTGAGATATGAAATGGTAATCTTCTGATTCCTGCGAACGGCCCCGGTTGTCAGCAAAATCGAAGGCTTTGCAATTTTGGTTTCTTTGTTTTCGGTGTATTTGATTTTCCTGTCAGCCTCGAGCCCCATGATTTCATCGGCTTTCACGAGCAGTGTGCCGTCCTCGCTTTCCAGGATCACAAGCTGCGTATCGGCGGTCACGCCGCGCAATATGCCATCGACCTCCTCTTCATTCATGAGGCGGATAAGCACCCATTCTCCAATCAATGAATCCAGAATGTCCCTGGAAGACATCACGGATTGCTTTGATTCAATTTCTTGCCTGATGAAGAACTTCATAGTCACGGGCTCTTCTGACTGCACCCACAAGGTGCCGTGAACAGGGTTTTGCAGCCCGTCAATAATATACTGGGCCACGCCCGCTTCCGCGGCCAGTTCGTGGGTTACAACAGCGAACCCGTTTTTGAACATATCCACCCGCACGATAGGCGCTTTGACTTGTTTTGCGGTTTCCGCTGCGGATGCGGACATTGCTGCGCAAACAGCAAAACAGAGCACAAACAGAAATGAACGACACATGGTTTTCAAATTGAAACCCTCCCGGTTATCTGATTCGTTGCCTCTCTAATTATTCATGAGAAACGCGGAATGATAAAGTCCTGAATCAGAATGAAAAAAGCCCGCCGAAAAAAGCGGGCTTTTGAATTCATTTAAAAAGTACGTGGATTATGCGTCTTCAGCGGGTGGGCCGAAGGCTTCGGCGTCGGACTCCTCGAAGACCTCGAACGCCACGATTTTGTCGCCTTCATCCAGGCGCATGAGGCGCACGCCCTGGGTGCTGCGGCCAATGGTGGCGCTGATGGTGTTGATGGGCTGGCGGATGATAATGCCCTTTTCGCTGATGAGGATGAGGTCCTCTTTGACGTCCACAACCTCAATGCCCACGACTTCGCCGTTGCGTTCGCTGGCTTTGATGGTGAGGATGCCCTTGCCCCCGCGTTTTTGTTTCTTGTAATACTTGAGCAGGGTGCGCTTTCCGTAGCCTTTTTCGCAAACACACAGGAGCGCGCTTTCATCCTGAACCACGCCCGCGCCGCACACTTCATCACCCCGGTTGAGGCTGATGCCGCGCACGCCGGCCGCGCCGCGGCCCATGGGCCGCACGTCATCCAATTCATTGAACCGGATGCTGAGGCCTTTTTTGGTGCCCAGCACGATGTCGCTCTGGCCGTCGGTGAGCATGGCGGACCACAGGTCATCGCCCTGCTTGAGCGTGATGGCCTTGATGCCGCCCTTGCGGTTGGTGTCGAATTCGCGCAACTGTGTCTTTTTGACAACACCCTCCTTGGTGACGAAGAACACGTAACGCTCATCGTCGAAGTCGCCAATGGGAATCACAGCGTTCACGCGGTCGGCCTGGCCCAGTTGCAGCAGGTTCACGATGGGCATGCCCTTGGCCGTGCGGCTGGCCTGGGGAATCTGGTAGGCCTTGAGGCAGTAGACCATGCCGCGGCCAGAGAAGAAGAGGATTTTATCGTGGGTGTTGGTCACGAACAAATGCTTGACGATGTCCTCTTTCTTGGTGCTGAGGCCGATGATGCCGCGGCCGCCGCGGCCCTGGCTGCGGTAGGTGTCCACGGGCAGGCGCTTGACCCATCCGTCGCGCGTGATGGTTATGAGCACTTCTTCTTTCTGGATCAGGTCTTCGATGTCGAAGTCGGCTTCGGAGCCGCTGATGGTTGTGCGGCGCTTGTCGCCGTATTTATCCCGGACTTCTTCGAGTTCGGTTTTGATGATGCCGTAGCGGCGGGCCTCGCTGGCCAGGATGTCTTCGAGTTCCGCGATCTTCTTGATGATCTCGTTGTACTCATCCAGGATGGCCTGTGTTTCGAGGCCGGTGAGTTTTTGAAGGCGCAGGTCCAGGATGGCCTGGGATTGCAGTTCGCTCAGTTCAAAGCGGCTCATGAGCGCAGTTTTTGCGCTTGCGCCGTCCGGGGACTTTTTGATGATTTCGATAACCTCGTCAATATTCTCGAGGGCGATGCGCAGCCCTTCGAGGATATGGGCGCGGGCCTGGGCCTTGTCCAGTTCAAATTCGGTGCGGCGCAGCACCACATTCATGCGGTGCTGAATGAACAGCCACAGGCAGTCCTTGAGCGTGCACAGGATGGGTTTGCCCTCATGGATGGCCAGCATGATGATGCCGAACGTTGTCTGAAGGCTGGTGTGTTTCAAAAGCTGGTTCTGGATAACGTACGGGTTCACTTCGCGCTTGAGTTCAATGATGACGCGGATGCCGCCCTTTTTGCTGGACTCGTCGCGGATGTCGCTGATGCCGTCGATCTGTTTGCCGCGCACCAGGGCGACAACCTGTTCGATCAGATTTGTTTTATTCACTTGATACGGAATCTCGGTAATGATGATGCGGTGGCGGTTGCTTTTCATTTCTTCAATTTCGTTCTTGCCGCGAATCACAAGCTTGCCGCGCCCGGTTTCGTAGGCATCGCGGATGCCGCTTTTGCCCAGGATTTCCCCGTAGGTGGGAAAGTCCGGGCCTTTGACATACTTCATGAGGCCCGAGACATCCAGTTCGGGATCGTCGATGAGCGCGATGCAGCCATTCACCACTTCCTTGAGGTTGTGCGGCGGAATTTTGGTGGCCATGCCCACGGCGATGCCGTCGGACCCGTTGACAAGCAGAGTGGGAATGCGCGAGGGCAGCACCGTGGGCTCCTGCTCGGAGCCGTCGTAACTGTCCTGGAAATCCACGGTGTTCATCTTGATATCGGCGACCATGTCCACGGAAATCTTGGCCATGCGCACTTCGGTGTACCTCATGGCCGCGGCATTGTCCCCGTCGATGGAGCCGAAGTTGCCGTGGCCCTGCACCTGGGGGTAGCGCATGGTGAAATCCTGGGCCATGCGCACCATGGTGTCGTAGATGGCCGAGTCGCCGTGGGGATGGAACCGGCCCATGACGTCACCCACAACCTTGGCGCTCTTGCGGAACGGCTTGTCGGGCCCCAGGCTCATGTCGGCCATGGTGTACAGGATGCGCCGGTGCACCGGCTTCAAGCCGTCGCGCACGTCGGGCAGCGCGCGGCCGATGATTACGCTCATGGCGTAGTCAATGTACGCATCCTTCATCTGGTCTTCGATATTGACAAGGACCAGCTCATCCCGGGGCGGTTCATTGGGAGGTTGTTGTGTCATTTTCTTTCCTCTCTCTTCAATGGTTCACTGTCAATGAAATGCAATAACGCAATCCGGTGCAACCCGGATCAGATATCGAGGTTCTTGACCTGCTTGGCGTAGGTTTCAATGAATTCCCTGCGGGGCTCCACCTGGCTGCCCATGAGAATCGTGAAAATAGATTCGGCTTCGGCCGCGTCGCCCTCAACGATTTGCATGAGGATGCGTGTTCGGGGATCCATTGTGGTGTCGAAAAGCTGGTCGGCGTCCATTTCACCAAGGCCTTTGTAGCGCTGGATGCCCACGCCTTTTCCGCCGTCGAGTTCTTTGAGAATTTTTTCTTTCTCACGGTCATCATACGCGTAGTGCACGGACTTGCCCTTTTTGATCTGGTACAGGGGCGGGCACGCCACGAACACGTGGCCCGAGCGCACGAGTTTTTTCATATAGCGGTAGAAGAACGTGAGCAGGAGCGTGCGGATGTGGGCGCCGTCCACGTCCGCGTCTGTCATGATGATGATTTTGCCGTAGCGCAGTTTATCAAGGTCAAAATCGTCGCCGATGCTGGTGCCGATGGCTGTTATGAGCGTGCGGATTTCCTCGTTGCTGAGGCTTTTGTCCAGGCGGGCTTTTTCCACATTGATGATCTTGCCGCGCAGGGGCAGAATGGCCTGGGTGCGGCGGTCGCGCCCCTGTTTGGCGCTGCCGCCGGCGCTGTCGCCCTCAACGATGTACAGCTCGCACAGTTCGGGCTTACGCTCGGAACAGTCGGCCAGCTTGCCCGGCAGGCTGCCGCCGTCCAGGGCGTTTTTGCGGCGTGTCAGCTCGCGCGCTTTGCGCGCGGCTTCGCGCGCCCGGCTGGCCGTGAGGCCCATGGTGATGACTTTTTTGGAAATCGTGGGATTTTCTTCAAGGAAGATGTTGAATTTTTCATAGAAGATGGAATCCACGATGCCCTTGACTTCGCTGTTGCCCAGTTGGGTCTTGGTCTGGCCCTCGAACTGCGGCTCAAGAATTTTGACGCTGATAACAGCCGTGCAGCCCTCGCGCACATCATCGCCGCTCAGTTTCTCGCCGTTTTTGAAAATCTTGTAGCGTTTGGCGTAGTCATTGATGGAACGGGTCAGCGCGCTCTTGAAACCAATGAGGTGCGTGCCGCCTTCGATGGTGTGGATGTTGTTTGCGTAGGTGAGGATGTTTTCATTGTAGCCGTTGAAGTACTGGAGTGCGATTTCCACTTCCACGTCTTCTTTGGAATCGTGCATATAGAACGGCTTGGGGTGCACGCATTCCTTGTGCTTGTTGAGCATTTCCACGAATTCCTCGATGCCGCCTTCGTAGAAATATGTGGCCTTCTTGTCGGTGATTTTATCCTCGAAGTAAATATTCAGGCCGCGGTTGAGGTAAGCCAGTTCGCGGAAGCGCTTGCTGAGCACATCGAACGAAAATTCCGTGGTTGTGAAAATTTCGCTGTCGGGCTTGAAGCGCACCCGTGTGCCGGAATCCTCGCATTGCCCGATGACTTCGAGTTCGGTTTCGGGCACGCCGCGCGCGTAGCGCTGGAAATACTTCTTGCCGTCACGGTGCACTGTGACTTCGAGCCATTCGCTGAGCCCGTTGACCACGGAAATACCGACGCCGTGCAGGCCGCCGGAGACTTTGTAACCGCCGCCGCCGAACTTGCCGCCCGCGTGCAGCTTGGTCATGACCACTTCAACCGCGGGGCGCTTGACCTGCGGATGCAGGTCCACGGGAATGCCGCGGCCATCGTCCACCACGCGCACACTGCCGTCCTCTTCAATGTACACCTTGACCTGGGTGCAGTGCCCGGCCATGGCTTCGTCAATCGAGTTGTCTACGGCCTCGTAGACCAGGTGGTGCAAGCCGCGGCTCGACGTGCTGCCGATGTACATGGACGGCCTCTTGCGTACGGCCTCCAGGCCCTCAAGCACCTGGATATTTTTGGCCATATAATCCGAATTCTTATTCTTTGCCATGATGCCTCCCTCATGACACGGCGCACCGCACCGCGGCACGCTTCATGTGATGTCCAGTTTCATTTGCATATATTTTGACTTGTGTTCGAGCAGATTCCTGACATCCTCACCGGTCCAGATTCTGTAGCCTTTCCAGTCGCGCCTGGCGTCATTTACTTTGCCGCTGCGTATCCAGTTCAGCAATGTGTTCTTATGGACCCCGATGATGTCCGCCGCCTGCTGTGTGGTGTAAGATTCCTGAAGATCTTCCAATACGCTCGCCTTGTTATAGATGGTATACTCAATCTGTAAAAATTTATCGCATTTGCTTTGTCTTGTCAATATGGAATTATAAATTTATTAATATTACTACTTAATTATATATATGTATTAGGCTAGTGTCATTATTATTAAGAGAATAAACTGATTGAACAGAAAAATCGCAATTATCCATACCTATAGTTGACTGTAACGGCGCTTCATCAACGCACCGGCATGGTCGCACACAGTTGTCCTGTGGCGTGTTTTTGGGGGATTTCAAGGCTTAGGACTTGTGTTACCGTGTGAAAATCGCTCACACGGCATATGAGCATGATTAAAAGCGCTTTGGTGGTCCGGACCTTCCGCCGTATTTTCAAGATATACGGATTTTCGCACACGGATAAGCGTTGGCATGCGAAATCACGGCCTTGCCCGCAACGCGTGCTTGGGGCGGATTATCCAGGTTTTAAATGCGGAGCAGTTTGCCGAGGGTTTTGGTGATGTCCTGTCCGGGAATGACTTTATCGATATACCAGTCTGAATACTTGGGGTCTGACAAATCCACAGGAAAGGGTTTGACGGGCTTGTTGTCGTCATCGTACAGCACAAGCACCTTGGGACGCATGGGCTTGTCCACGTTGCTTGAAAGCACAACACCGCGCACGTAGTTATTCAACTGAATAAATGTGCCTGCGGGATAAATGGCCATGTTGGCGATGAAAGCGCGCAGTACGCGGGGATCGAACCGGTTGAAGCGCGGATCCAGAATCACCCCCACGGCGTCGTGGGGATTGATGGCGTGTTCCTGCTGTATTGGAGAAACCATGTGGCAGTAGACTTCGGCGATGCACACGATGCGGGATAACTCGTCAATATCGTCACGCTTCACGCCCAGGGGATATCCGCTGCCGTCGATGTATTCGTGGTGCTGGGATACGATATCGAGTATGCGCGGCTCCATGCCGTCGATTTTCGCGGCCACTTCACGGCTCATGGTGGGATGCTTGCGGATGCTGGTGGGCACGTTCTGGATCATGGAATTGTCCCAGAACTTCTTTTTATACCGGACAAGGCCGATGTCATGTAAAAGCGCGGCCGTGCCCACAATTTGCAGTTCATCACGCGTGTAGTCCAGGGCCCGGGCCAGGATGAGCGACACAACGCTCACGTCCACGCAGTGCTGATAAATATATTCCTCTGTTTCCTTGAGTTTACTGAGCAGGGACAGGATGCCCTGCTCCATGGCGATGACATCCATGATCTGGGACACGGTTTTGCCCGCCTCCGAGATGTCGCATTCGCCTTTGCTGAGCAACAGTTTGGACAGGCGCGTAAGGGACACAATGGCGTCTTCGTAAGTTTGTTTTGCGAGGAACCGGATGGAATCACTGAAAACAAAGTCGATGAGATTTTCATCATCGTATGTTTCAATGTAAATGTATTCAATGCCCCATTGATTGAGCTTTTTGATATGGCGCTTTTGCAGCATATGGCCGGCCTGCATGAGTTCGCGCCCGGTGGTATGCAGAACCGTGACCGGCTTAGCCAGGATCATGCCCGGCTCGGCATCAAAAATGCTGATCTTCTTCACGTCTCTTGAGGCCGGTCCTTAACTCTTAGTCTTTGTCCGTGCGTCTTCCGGCAAAAATTTCTGCCCGGGCCGCACACGCCATAACAAAAGCGGCAGATGATTCTGGATTTTGCAAGACGCATTAATTGCTGTGATTATTATTGTCTGCACAGACTTGCAGCGCTTGTTCAATAACTAAACAACGGCATAAGCCGCTTATGCAGGTAATTATAGTACGTAACTGTACGTGCGGGTCAAGGAGAAATGCGGAAAAGCAGAAAATAACAGAATAACAGACATAAAAACGCCGAAATCAGCAAAATCCGGTTATTTACCTTTGAAATCCGGCGGGCGTTTCTGCATTTTAGCCATCACTCCTTCTTTAACATCTTCAGTATTGAGCAGAGTGCTTTGGGCAAAAGCCTCGAGTTCGCGGAAAGTGGCTGAGTCCAGGTGCGCGCCGCGATTGATAACTTTTTTAGCCATACCCACGGCCAGGGGCGCGCAGCCCTTTAGTTCCCCAACCATGGCCAGAGCGGTTTCCAGATGGTCCCCTTTTTCGCACAGGTCATTGACCAGGCCCATGGCGTGCGCCTGGTCCGCATCAATGCGCCGGGAGAGCATGACCAGTTCCTTGGCGCGCGCTTCGCCGGCCAGGCGCGTGAGGCGCGATGTGCCGCCCACATCGGGGATGAGCCCGAGTTGCACTTCGGGCAGGCCGAACACCGTGCCTTTGGCGGCCACGCGGAAATCCGCGGCCAGGGCCAGTTCCCAGGCCATGCCCAGGCAGTATTCGTGCACTGCGGCAATCACAGGCTTTTCCATGCGTTCCATGCGTGTAAAAACATCCTGGAACCGGTACAGGAAATGGCGGAAATCCTGGGTTGTGGGCATTTGCTGGGAGAGCTGGGCCAGGGACATGAAATCCACCCCGGCGCTGAAACACCCACCCTGCCCTGTAATGATTACGGCGCGCACGCCTTTATCAGCTTCAGCCTCATCCAGGGCCGCGGCCAGGGCCCACATCATATCCACGGTCATGGCATTGCGCTTGTCCGTGCGGTCCAGGGAAATAATGCGCGCGGCATCGCGCGTTTCCTTAGTAATGTTGTCCTGCGCCACAATGCGCCTCCAGGTTTGTCCGGTTTTACGGTTATTCGCCCCGCATGGCTTTTCCCAGCGCAGTGCGCCGTTTTGTGTAATTATCAAGAAATTCCTGTGCGCCCAGGTTTTCAACGCGCAGCACAATGGCGTCTTCCTCATTGTCCGCGTAATAACGCTCACGCACGCTTATGGGTTCAAATTTATATCGTGTATAAAGCATTTGCGCGCCCACATTGTAGCGCCTCACTTCCAGGAACATACTGTTGAGTTCCCGCTTGCGGGCCTGATCAATAATGTGAACAAGGATTTGTTCGGCGATTTTGCGGCGCCGCCATTCCGGATCCACGGCGATATTTGTAATATGCCCTTCGTCGTGAATCATCCAGAGCCCGGCATAGCCGCGCACCGCGCCGGTGTTATCCACAGCCACGAGATAGCGTGCGAACTTGTTGCGTGTCAGTTCATCCATGAAGCATTTGAAAGGCCATGGACGCGGGTAAGATGCGATTTCGATGGCGTAAACCTCCGAGAGGTGATCCACGGTCATGGGCGAAACGCGAACCGGCTGGGGCTCGGGGGTTGCCGCGGATTCCCTGGGCATGGCCATATCAGGACCCGGCCTTTCGTTTTGCGAACATGCTTTCGGCATTGGTGACGCACAGGTAATTGGCCTGGAGCGCATGCCAGGGCTGGTGCGCGGCGGCCGAGGCAAGGGCGCATACGTGCGCAGCGCGGGGCGGGTGCGAAGCCACGATGCGCGGAGGCTCGGTCATATGGGCGGCCACGGCTTCCGCCATGTCGCCGATCAGCAATGATTCAGGCGTGCTGTATTTCGCGAATTCTGCGGCCGCCTGCCCGGCGGTTCCCAAAGAATCCGGGGTGAGCCTCCGGGGTAGGCCGCTGCCTTTTTGGAAGCACGCGTAATACACGTCCTTGGCCGAGCAGTATGTGGCCGGAAAAACAAAATCCGCATCCGCGCCGCAGCACATGGCCCGCAGGGAACTGCATGAAGCCGCGGGTTTTCTGGCCATCTGGGCCAGGGTGCGCACTGTCACAATGCCAATTTTGATCCCGGTCAGGCCCCCGGGGCCGCGATCCACGGCAAATAAATCCATGTCCGTGTAGTCAAGCCCGCAGCCCTGCAGCATGCGCTCAATGCGGGGAACCAGCTCCTCCAGGCATGTGCGCTTTCCGTCAAATATATCTTCGCAAAGCGTGTGTCCGTCGTGTGTAATCGCAATCGAACATTCCGGATGCGATGTGGTTACTCCAAGAATCAGCATGTTCGGCCCTTTCCTGTACAAGTGACATTATACCAATGCACGGGCCGTGTTGTCGCATGGGATTTGAGATTCTGTAAAATTGTGGTATTGAAATTCACATTTGAAGAAAACGATCATTCCGAATATGGCAGATAGAAATCATGTTTTCATGAAAACCATTCGCAATGGTTCAAGAAGGCAATCCCCGGCAGGCTTTTGCCGGGGGATTGCCCGGTGAAAGTCTTGGTAGGATTCTCAAGAACCATTTTACAAAAAGGTTTCTTGAGTCGTCGAAGACGCTTTAATGCCGTAAACGGCCGCCCTGCCCACGCACGAGCAAGTTATCGGCCGGTGCTGGATCCGAGCAGGATTCGTCTCGCGGCGAAAAGCGCGAAGGAAAACAGGTTGCGCTTGAACGGATGCGCCCAAAACAGGCGCAGCAGGCGCAGGGGGTTGAGATAAAACCGCCGGTGCGCGCGGGCCATGACGCGGATAAACTCCTGATTTTCCAATTCGGACAGATTGAAGCTGCGGTCATAATATTTCATGGCGTCGGGCATGGTCTCGGCCCTGTGCTTCAATTCTTCGGGCATCATGTCGAAAATTTCCGTACCCTCGAATGGAGTGACTTTGAGGAAATGAGCGGTGTGCAAAGGTGAGTGTACTGCGAAATTCACGGTGCGGTTCAGTTCGGCGCGTGTCTCTGTTAAGAAACCGAGCATAAAAAATCCGTTACAGAAAACGCCCAGGCGCGCGGCGGTGCGGATGGCGCGTTCGGCTTTTTCAAGATCAAGATTTTTATGCATGAGTTTTTGTACGCGCGGGTTGGCGGATTCAATGGCGAAGCTGATATAAACAGTTCCGGCGCGGCGCATGAGCGCCAGGGTTTCATCATCCAGCAAATCGGAACGCAGCCCGTTGGGGAACGCCAGGGTAACCTTGCGCGGAAACTTGAGCAATCCCTCGCAAATTGCAAGTACGCGGTCCCTGTCCAGATTGAAGACATCGTCCAGGATATCGAAATCCGTGACCCCGTATGTGTCCATGAGTTCGCGCATTTCCGCCAGAACCCTGTCCGCAGACCTGGGGCGGAACGATTTGCCGAAAATTTTGTGGCAGTAGATGCAGTGGAACGGACAGCCGCGCGAGGTGAACAGGCTCATGTAGCGGCGGCGGCCCAGAACGCTGAAACTTGATACACGCGCATACGCGTCAATGTCGATGAGGTCCCAGGCGGGATCAGGCAATTCGTTGGGTTCACAGGGAGGCGCCGACGCATTGCGGAATAATTCTCCGTTACGCAACAGGGAAACTCCTGGAATATCGGAATAATTCTTTTGCTCGCAGCAGCGGCGCGCCAGTGTGGTGAAAGCCGCCTCGCCCTCCCCGGCCACAACCACATCAAACGGAGCGTCACGCAGCACCTTTTCCGGATGGCATGTGGGGTGCGGCCCGCCCGCAACCAGCACGGCCCCGGGCGCGGCCTTGCGCACAGTGCGCGCCACGTCCGCCATGATTTCCGCATGCACGGAAAAAGCGCCCACCCCCACGATTCCGTATCCCTGGTCCCGAGCCAGTTGCGCCACGGCCTGCGGGGTGGCGTCCTGCACTTTCATATCAATGATGCGCACATGCGCACCGGGATTATCGCGCCGCACGGCCCCTGCCAGCATCATCAGTCCCAGGGGGTGCGAGCGGAACGGGTACAGGGGCGACGTGACCCCGGCCTGCACAAGCAGGATTTTTTCAGGATCGGGCAATATGTTTTCGGGCATGTGGCTGAATTCTATTTTTAATTAATCCTTGAGATACATCTGGAACCAGCGCACCGCGGTATCCAGAATTGTTTGCTGATCCGTTTCATTTGAAAAAGGATGATCTGCGCCCGGCAGAATATGCAGTTCCTTTGGTTCGGGCGCGGCGCTGAAAATGCGTTCCGCGTGGCGCACGGGCAGAAGTTCATCATTGCGGCCGTGAATCACGCACAGGCCGGGCGCGCGGGATGCGGCGTCCAGGATGTCGTAATTTTTCACATCCACGATAATGCCGCTTTTCACGCGCATGCCGTCCAATTCAAGCAGGGAATCGCGCGCCGGGTCGCTGTGCGGAAAAATATCCGCGAAAAAATCAAAATCCGAAGGCGCGCCCATGACAAGCGCGCAGCGCACACGCGGGTCATCGGCGCACAGGAGCGCGGTTACGCCGCCGAAACTGCTGCCCAGCAGGGCCACGGCGCGCGCTCCCGTGTGCTGCACCGCGGTGTTCATGGCCGCGCGCAGGTCGCGCACACGGCCCGTGAGCGTTGTGTCCGCGAAATCCCCCTGGCTATCCCCGCACCCGCGGTGGCTGAAACGCAATGCGGCAAATCCCGCATGCGCCAGGCCGCGGGCCAGGAAGTTCCACTTGGGGCTGTCCCCGTAACCGGCAAACCCGTGGCTGATGATAACGCATGCGGGGTTCGCCGCATCGGACATGTGCAGCGCGCCGCTCAGTTTCAGGCCGTCCACTTCAAACGTGAGTTCCTTGATTTGCGCCATGCCACAATTATATGTGCAGCCGCGCCGGTTCGGAACATCCCAATGGATTCCCTTGTTCCCTTTGGCGTTAGGCCCCGCGCACATATAAAAGCCATGCATGGGGAAACAGGTGTTCGATTTCAAATTCAATCGCAAACTTTTGATGCTTATTTTGATAACGCACCCGGTTTGCACAGGAGCATTATTCACATTCAGATAAGACACATCGGAGGCCAATGCCGTGACCAATACCAATAAAGCAGATATGACAAAACAAGATGGCGGCGGATATGAATATACCAATGAACTTATTCATGAGAAAAGCCCGTACCTGCTGCAGCATGCGCACAACCCGGTGAACTGGCATGCCTGGAGGGACGAGGCCTTTGAAAAAGCGCGCCGCGAAGACAAACCCATTTTCCTTTCCATCGGCTACAGCACCTGCCACTGGTGCCACGTCATGGAACACGATTCCTTCGAGAACCTGAAAGTGGCGGCCCTGCTCAACGAGCATTATGTGGCCATCAAAGTGGATCGCGAGGAACGCCCTGACATCGACAAGGTTTACATGGATGTGACCCACGCCATGACCGGAGGCGGGGGCTGGCCCAACAGCATTTTCATGACCCCGGACAAAAAGCCGTTTTTCGCCGGCACCTTTTTCCCATCCGATGACAAGTACGGCATCAAGGGATTCAAAACCATTCTGCGGGAAATCTCCGGGGCCTGGACCAACCGGCGCGGCGACATTGATGCCTCTGCGGAACGGGTGGTGCAGTTTCTGAACCGCGAACAGGTTGCATCCGCGTCCACGGACGTATCCGCTAAAACAATGGACCGCGCGTATGAGATGCTCAACCAACTTTATGACAGCCGCTATGGTGGAATCGGATCCCAGGGCCCTAAATTTCCCCAAAGCCACCAGTGGACTTTCCTGCTGCATTACTGGCGCCGCACCGGCAATGAGCGCGCCCTGGCCATGGTTGCGCAAACCCTGGACAGCATGGCGCGCGGGGGCATGTATGACCAACTCGGAGGCGGGTTTCACCGCTACTCTGTGGATGAAAAGTGGCTTGTGCCGCACTTTGAAAAAATGCTCTATGACCAGGCGCTTCTGGCCCGGTCCTACACGGAATCATTCCACGCCACAGGAAATCCATTTCACGCGCGCATCGCAAGAGAAATCATGGAGTACGTGCTGCGGGACATGACAGATCCGGGCGGCGCCTTTTACAGCGCCGAGGACGCGGACTCCGAGGGTGAGGAAGGAACGTTTTATATCTGGACCATGGAACAGGTGCGCGGCCTGCTCGATTCCGCGGACGCGGAGCTGTTTATTAAATATTACGGCATGACCCCCGAAGGGAATTTCGAGGGTGCAAACATTCTGAATATTCCAGCGCCGATGGAGGAATTCGCGCGCCAGAAAGGCATGCCCGAACAGGCCCTGGCAGCGCGCCTTGAATCCATGAACGCCACCCTGCTCCAAGCCCGCTCAGCCCGGCCAAGGCCGCGCCTGGATGACAAGGTGCTCACGGCCTGGAACGGGCTCATGATTTCGGCCCTGGCATACGGAGCGCAGGTATTGGATGAACCGCGCTATGCCGAGGCCGCTTCGCGCGCCGCAACGTTTATCCTTGAAAACATGCAGCCCGGAGACCGCCTGCTGCGCCGTTGGCGCGGGGGCCAAGCTGCTGTGCCCGGCTTCCTGGATGACTATGCGTTTTTCACCAATGCCCTTATCGACCTTTACGAGGCCACATTCGATGCGCGCTGGCTGGCGCACGCCGCGGACCTGGCCAGAGAAATGGAAACCCTTTTCCGGGACGAACGGTGCGGCGGATTCTTTTACAGCGCCCAAGATAACGAGCGCCACATCATGACCGTCAAGGAAGGCATGGACGGCGCCGAGCCTTCGGGCAATTCAGTTGCGGCCCTGGCCCTGGCGCGCCTGGCGCGGTTTCTGTCCCGTGACGATTTCGAGGACTTGGCCCGGCGCACCCTGTCCGCATTTTCTTCAACCATGGACCAGGCCCCGCATGCTTTTACGCAAATGCTCATTGCCGCGGACTTCCTCATCGGCCCCTGCACGGAAATTGTAATCGCCGGAGATTCCGGACTGGAATCCACAAAATCAATGGTCCGGGCGGCCCGCGCGGTTTACAACACGAACAGGATCCTGATACACTTATCTGCGAACGGATCCCGGGACAGCATCACGGCCCTGATCCCGCAGATTGAGAAAAAGTCCGCCATCGATGGCAAACCCACGGCATATGTGTGTCGCAATTATTCCTGCAAAAGGCCCGTACATAATGCCGCGGAACTCGCACAACTTCTTGAAGGGAGTTGAACCGCCGCTTACACAAGCGCGCGGTCCACACCAAAAACACATGACTGCCCGATTTACCCCTGTTTCATTTTTCCGCGCCATGCTCCTTGTGACATTACCCTGCGTGTTTACACTCTCAGGCATTGCCTGCCGCTCAGGCGGCAAGGAGCCCGCAAAAGAAAACTCGCTAACCGTACAGGCCACCGGACCCAAAGAACCGGAAATCATTTGGAATGATGTCTGCTCAACGTGCCACTTCAAAGACAGGCTGTCAGGCGTCACCGCGCAGGACATTCACCGCGCTTTGAAATCCGTGAGTGTGATGTCCGGATATGCCGATACCCTGTCGGACCAGGAAATCCAGGGCCTGGCCGCATTCCTGTCCGGCAACCCGCACACCGGAGGCGACTACGAGTTCATGGCTTCCAGCACCTGCGGGTCATGCCATGATACCCATCTGGCGCAATGGAAACCGTCCATGCATGCCATCGCCCATTTCGAACCCCTGTACGATGCCTACTTCATCAAGGCCTCGCAGGACAGCGGCAAGGAACTGGAGCCTTTCTGCGCCCAGTGCCACACGCCCATCGGTGTATTCAACAAGGAAATCCCATTCCCCCAACCTTTGCGAAGCATCGGGGACACCAAAGTTTCAGACATCGCAAACGACGGCGTGCAGTGTGATTTCTGCCATATCATCAAGGAACTCAAGCCCGGCAAACCAGGCAATGCGAATTATGTGGTTGATAAATCCATCGTGAAACGAGGCCCATTCAAGGATGCGGTTTCCTCATTTCATCAAACGGCATATTCGGAACTTCACAAAAAAGCAGAAATCTGCGGGAGTTGCCATGACGTGACACATCCGGGCAACGGGCTCGAACTTGAAACCACATATTCGGAATGGGAAAACGGCCCCTATGCGGCGCAAGGCGTTGTGTGCCAGGACTGCCACATGACGCGCGGCCTCACAGGCTTCGAGGCCAGCCCAGGCAAAGCCGCGCTCAATGGCCCGGACCGCGACCATGTATCAACACACTATTTTGTGGGACCGAACCTTCTGTTCAAGAACAGCTCGGATGCCGCGGAACTGCTCGCCCTGAGCCAGGAACTGCTGCGCAAAGCCGCCACGGTTTCCATTCCAGAAGTCAAGACCACGGCTTCGGGTATCTGCCCCACCATTGAAGTCGCCAACACCGGCGCCGGGCATTCCATCCCCACGGGCGTCACGGAAATCAGACAGATGTGGCTCGAAATTGTCGCAACCGACGACAAGGGCAATGTGCATTTCCACTCAGGGGCCCTGGATGAAGAAGGCAATATTGTGCAGGACCCCGAGCCGATCATGTACTACACGTGGGTCAAGAATGCAGCCGGCGAATATACCACGCAGTTCTGGAACGCCGTGGAGAAAACACGCGACCACCGCATTGCTCCGGGCCAAAGCGTCAAGGAGTCTCTGTGCATCACAACCGGGAGAACCAAAACGCTCTCCGTGAAGCTGCAATACCGTTCGGTTTCCCCGGCCGGGCTCAAAGAAGTTAACGCCTCGGGAACTCTTGAAGCGATTCCCGTGTTCACCATGGCGGAATATGAAAAAGAATTTTAAGGAGACTCATCATGCCGGACCCCAAAGAAATGTGCCAATGCCAGGGAACAACATGCGGGTATATTTACATTCCCGATAAAGGCGATAAAAAAAGCAGCGTGCCCAAAGGCACGAAATTCGAGGATCTGCCCGAAGACTGGAAATGCCCGAGTTGCGGGTGTGGCAAAAAGTTCTTTAAACCCATGGGCTGAACAGCACAAAATAATCATTTTTATGATAAACTCTTTATGATAAGCAAACCGCGCCAAGCGGTTCCGCAAAGCAATACGATAAAACGCACGGCCGGCGCAAAGCCGCCCGTCTCACATTCACAGGAGGGCAACACTCATGCACAAAGACACACCCAGCGCTTTCAATACCGCCAACGATGCTTTGGATTTCGCAATCCAGGGGGAACAGGAATCACACGACTTTTATATGGGCCTGGCCGCAAAGGTCACCCAGCCCGGCATAAAAAAGGTCTTTGAAGGGTTCGCCCGCGAAGAAGCCGGACACAAAGCCCGCCTGGAAAAAGTCAAGGAAGGCAACCTGCTGGTCAGCGCCGAGAAAAAGGTTCTGGACCTCAAAGTCTCCGACTATCTGGTGGACGTGACCCCTTCGCCGGACATGGATTACCAGGAAGCACTCATCGTGGCCATGAAAAAGGAAAAGGCCGCGTACAAGCTGTACCTGGCCCTGTCCGAAGCCGTTGACGATGAGAATGTGTCCAACACATTCCTTGGCCTGGCCAACGAAGAAGCCAAACACAAACTGCGTTTTGAAATCATTTACGACGATCAGGTTCTCACAGAGAATTAATCCAGGCCGGGCGCGCTCGGTCCTGTAATTCACTGATGTCAGAAAAGAGGTGTTGCGCCATGCAAGAACGCACCGGATTAGTGACCCTGCAAGGCAATGCCGTAACATTGCTCGGTCCCGAACTTAAAGTGGGGGTTAAAGCCCCGGATTTCACCCTTCTCAAGAATGATATGAGCCCCGCGTCTTTGGCCGATTACAAGGGCAAAGTCATTGTGCTGTCCGTGGTGCCGTCTCTGGACACCCCGGTTTGCGACACACAGACGCGCAAATTCAACGAACAGGCTGCGGCCCTTGGCGATAACGTGGTCATCCTCACGGTGAGCGTTGACCTGCCGTTCGCCCAGGCCCGCTGGTGCGGCGCCGCGGGCGTGGACAAGGTCGTCACCCTGTCCGACCACCGCGAAGCCGCCTTTGGCGCCAGTTATGGTTTGCTCATAGCGGGCCTGCGCCTGCTGGCCCGCGCCGTGCTGGTCATCGACACCCAGGGCGTAATCCAATATGTGCAACTGGTCGCCGAAGTCGCGACCGAACCCGATTATGAAGCCGCTCTGGCCGCGGCCCAAAAACTTGTCTGAAAGGAGACAACATTTATCATGCCGGAAAACCTTGAAATTTACAAATGTGAAGTATGCGGCAACATCGTGGAAATGGTGCACGCCGGAAAAGGCGAACTCGTTTGCTGCGGAAAACCCATGGTGCTCATGGCCGAAAACACCGTGGACGCCGCCAAGGAAAAACACGTGCCCGTGATTGAAAAGACGGCCGACGGGTACAAAGTTTCCGTGGGCAGCGTTGCACACCCCATGGAAGAAAAGCATTGGATCGAATGGATCGAACTCATTGCAGGCGGCAAGGCGTATCGCCAGTTCCTCAAACCCGGAGACACGCCCGAAGCCACTTTCTGCGTCAAGGCCGATTCCGTGACCGCGCGCGAATACTGCAATCTGCACGGGCACTGGAAAGCTACGTCCTGAACTCAGCGGACCGTCCGGGCGGGGCCGCGCACCGCGTGTCCCCGCCCGGAACGCGCCACAGTTCGGGATCTGGAACATTAACACTTTTTTTCCATTCAAATCGCAAACAATATTTTTCCACAACCTGTTTACACAATGAAAGGAGACTTCACCTATGGCAGACGATACCACCAAAACATGGAAATGCAGCAATTGCGGGTACACATTCGACGCCAAGACGCTTCCCGAGCAGTGCCCGGCCTGCAAACAGACATGTTCCTTCCTGGACGTGTCCTGCTACACGCCGGACTGCGCCGACGGCGACATGGACAAGCGCATCGGCTGATTTTCCCGCACATTCGGGAACACGGCTTTTCCGTTTCCTGTTTCTTACAATGAACCACATACTGTGTGGTTGGCAATTCGCAACTTGGAGGATTTATGAAAAAAGTGGCTCTGTTTCCATTCAGAGATGACATGATGTGTTTCATCCACGTGCTTCTCAATGCCCTGGATATGAACGGCAAAGGATACGATGTAACCATCGTCATGGAAGGGGCGGCGGTGACCCTGCTGCCCAAACTGGCGCAGGCGGACAATCCCATGTACAAGCTGTTCGCCGAGGCCAGGGAAAAGAATCTGATCCAAGGAGCCTGCAATGCCTGCTCGCACAAGCTCAAGGTGGCCGGCGACATTGAAAAGCTCGGCATCCCCCTCATCGGTGATATGAGCGGGCATCCGGGCATGGCGGACTACATGAATCAGGGATATGAAATCATCACGTTTTAATACGTGAGAATATAATCAAAGGGACCAAAGTCACCATGAACAAAGTGCTGATTGCTTACTCCACGCAAACCGGCAACACCAGGGACATTGCGCAACTCATCGCCGAAGGCTGCCGCTTCGGCGGCTGCCAGGCGGATGTGAAATCCATTCAGGATATCGCGGACCCCGGCGAACTCGAAGGCTACGCCGCCATCATACTTGGCTCGGCCACATACAACAGCCGCATGATGGATGAGATGGAGCAGTTCCTCGAAATTCTCAAGAGCCTGAACCTGGAAGGCAAACACGGCGGCGCATTCGGGGCGTACGGATGGAGCGGAGAAGCCCCGGATTTGATTTACAAAACCATGAAGGAATCACTCAAAATGATTTTATCGAGCGATTCCCTGCGTCTCAAGCAGGCTGCTCTGCCAGGCGGCATGAAGATGGCCCAGGACTATGGCCGCTCCGTGGCCGCTCTGGTTTCAGAATAGCAAAATTCCAATGGAGGTTTCATCCCATGAGCACACCCACACATTGCCCGGGATTCGCAAACTTCAAGCACTTGAAATCTTTCACCTGCAAGTGCCCGGAGTGCGATGAGGAAATTGAAATTTTTTCCGATGAATTCGACAAGAAGCATAAGTGCAAAAAATGCGGCGTGGACATTGATTTTAATTCCTGCAAACCGTTTGCTGATGCTTGAAAATGCGGCCAAAGCAGTATCATTAATTTGTGTATAATGAATCGACATGAGCGGAACTGAGGATTTCAGATACATGCATATGCATACGACCTCTGCAAAACAGTCCTGCGATTTTGGAACCATGGTCAGTGCAGGCTTTCTCAAAGCACTGGTGAAAAACGAAAATCACCATGTCAACCAGTTCAACAAGGGCATGCAGAAACCAGACGGCAAGGAAATCAAGTGGCAATGTTCTGTATGCGGATACACGCACACCGGAGATCAACCGCCGGCACGGTGCCCGCGTTGCGGGGCTTTGCAAAAGTTTTTCCACATCATTGAATAACGGAGCGTTCACTGGTCATGGGAAAAGACAAGAAAAAGAAAGACAAAAGCGGAAACAAGGACAAGGCCATGTACCAGTGTGAGAATTGCCAGGGAGTTTCCAAGAATAAAAAGGATGTCTGCAAGCCCGGCAAGGTTTCCGAAAGTGATTTGTCAGGCAAAGACCTCAAGAAAAAACCATGTAAGGATTGAAGCGCAGGCGATATCCCATTCGGGTTCAGAGTCATGGCGAAAATCCATGGATATGAGAGGTATGCATCATGGCTAAAATAACCCCGGCACCAGCAAAAAAGGTTTACAAGTGCAAAAGCTGCGGCGAGACTACAACAAAAAAGGGGCATCTCTGCGACCCCGTGGAACTCGAACAGGCTTATGAGTGTGATTACTGCGGCAACACGGCCTCGGATGCGCGCCACATCTGCGCACCCAAACTGGTGGATGTAAAGTATGCGTGCGGCAACTGCGGCCGCGTGGCCACATCGCGCACCCTGCTGTGCAAACCCACGGCGCTCAAGAAAGCTTCGAAAAAGAAACCCGCACAAAATAAGTAATAGAAAACAGCGAAGCAGGGCGAGCGGATAAACGTCATTGAAAACGAAATGATACGGACGCGCCTGTTTCTTTGGGAAACCATTTGGAATATTTCGAATCAGTCCGATCTAATTTTCTGGCCATATCCCAGGTCTTTGTTCTTGGCTGTTTCGGTTTTTATGTGTTGCGGCGCGGTATTCTCGGCGAATGCTGCCTGAGGACGATTAGCAATCTTGTCATCGATGTCACCCTGCCCTGCTTTATTTTCACCAATATTCTGAATAATTTTGGCGCGGTGCGCAGCGAGGCGTGGTTTCTTTTCCCGGTCTACAGTGCTGGCATGCTGGCGCTGTCCGCCGGGCTGGCCCTGGCGTGGGCGCGCGTGGACCCCCTCGGTTAAAAAGCACCGCGAGTTCGCGCCTGTGGTCACGTTCCAGAATGCTGGATTTCTGCCGATTATCATCGTGAGCGCATTGGCGCCCGCAGATGCCGCCGGGCGCCTGTATGTTTACATATTCCTGTTCGTGCTGATTTTCCCTCCCTTGCTCTACACTGTGAGTGGTCGCATTTTCAGCAGCGCGGGTGCGGGTTTCGATTGGAAAAACCTGTTTAACGCGGCTTCGGTCACAACCGTTGTCGCCCTGGCCCTGGCACTGGCCGGGGCGCGTCCCTGGATGCCGGAAGTGGTATTCCGGCCTCTTGAGATGCTCGGCGGCACCACGATCCCGCTGTCCATGATTGTGATCGGTGGCATTGTGATGGTGAATTTCTCGCGCAACTCCAGGTTCCCTTACGGGTTTGTGCTCAAAGCCGCGTTATTATCTCTTGTGGCGCTTCCGTTGATTGTGTATGTGCTTGCTGGATTTCTGCCAATTTCTTCCGAGGTGCGGTTCCTGCTGCTGCTCGAGGCCATGATGCCTCCGGCAGCCACACTGCCCCTTATCGCCCGGAAATATAATGCCGATTACGAACTCACGGGCCAGGCTTTATTTGGCATCACCATGCTCAGCATGATCACAGCACCCCTGCTGCTCGCGATTATGAAAGCAGTTCCAAGTTGAAAATACCGAACCAATTCGCAAATGAATCCGTTAATATGAATAACAATGTAAACGAGACACCAAATGAAAGGAGCCGGATATGGTTACCAATGTACGCGTGTGCGGCGCAGCGGGCCAGGGGGTGCAGTCTGTTGGCGAACTGCTCGCCAAGTCATTCGCCGCCATGGGCCTGCATGTATTCGCCACGCAAAGCTATCTGTCCCGCATCCGCGGCGGGGTTAATATCTATGACATCCGCATCAGCGATCAGGAACTTTTTTCCTGCGCCGCAAAGGCGGATCTGATTGTGGCCTTGAACCAGGAAGCCTACGAACAAGAGCGAACCAGCCTGTCCATGAACGGCATAATCATTCTGAACACCTCGGACAAAGTCGGAAATTTCCTGGCCATGGACATGGAAGAGCAAGCGCGTGCGGCCGGGGGTTCGGGGCGCATGGCCAACAGCGTGGCCGCGGGCGCAACCCTGGGCGTGCTGGGATACGATTTGCGCGCGCTCGAAAAGTGCCTGGAGCATGAATTCGGGGAAAAAGGCGAAGACATCGTGAAGCAGAACCAGGCCGCAGCCGCACGAGGGTTGGATGCCATCGCCGGGCATGAAGGCCTTGTGCCCGCTCCCAAACCGTCAGACGCCCCGCCCACTCTGTACGACGGGCATGCGGCCATCGGCCTGGGCGCGGCCACGGCCGGGGTGAAAATCGTGTTCAGTTATCCCATGACCCCAAGCTCCGGGGTTTTCACGT
>Ga0351883_1041_pt1 | contig 43087 bp, 36 predicted proteins | sample BONcelFGM3001F14_FD_206772 | JGI IMG/M metagenome (GOLD analysis project Ga0351883, IMG submission 206772) | Enriched cells from coal bed in the Powder River Basin, Montana, United States - BONCAT cells FGM rep3 HSBNCT.FGM.300.1.F14 ...
TTTTCCCGCAGCAGGCGATTGCCGCCTATGAGTCCCTGCCTTTGGAAGCCCGAAGCGAAATCGACATCGGAATACGGGAGGAAATCATCGCCTCGAAACTCCTGTTTGCGACTGAAATTGCCGAATTCATGAGGACCAACGCGCCCTGACGGCGCGGTCTTTCAATTTTTCCTCAGCCGAAGAGCAGTCCGCAGCCACTCTCGCTCCGGTCCTGACTCTCATCGAGGCCATGCACAAAGGGCGGAGGGAAGGGTTCTGCGATCCTCACGCAGAGACCCAGGCGCTTGGTGACGCGCTCCTGAGAAGTCCCTCCTTGCCGTATCTCAGGTGATGAGAAGGCACAACACCAACCTCACCCAACGAAAAGTATGACCAGGCTGACCGACCCAACCACCATAAACTCCTTCGAAACCCAAGCTGCGGAAAGCGAGCGGTCCGACGCAGCGCCCTCGTGTGCATCGTGCGGGGACAAACTCGACGCGGAGGAGCGCGGAAATCCCTACAGGGATGAGGGTGGCGACCCGATCTGCGACCGATGCCATTGTGACAAATACGAGGGCCAATGCGATCGGTGCGGCGAAATCGTCGAGAAAAAGGAACTGGATATGCACCCCGGCGAGATCCTGGCTTTCTGGGAGGAGGTCGATGGACTCGAGCCGGGATACTACCGTGTGCTCCGCTGGCCGATCTACATGGATGGGATGATCGAAGGCTATGTCCTGAAGGACAATCTCGAATACTTCGCCCCACTTGACGAGAAGGGGCAACACGCCGCGGACAATGCATGGACGCCTGGCGGTCGCATGTGCCGTGCGTGCCGCGAGGAAATCAGCCAGACCAAGGAGGGATGCCGCAATGAGTGAAGCGATACTGGCAGAGCCGCATGAGCCTGCCGCCGTGACCGGCGTCTCCTACCATGTCCGCCATGGCGGGCGTGTGTGGATGCGGGACCAGCTCCAATGCACACGGCTTCGCTGGAAGGGATGCACGATCTTTGTCCGCCTCAACGAACGGCGACCGCGAATGGAGAACGGCCCGAGTTGCATGCGGCTCAATCCGGCGCAGAAGTTTCAGGAGGTCCTGATGGTGTGTTGTGACAGTAAATCGATGTTGCCGGAGGCTAAGCTTCTGGTCCGGAAGATGGAGCGCGATGGCCGGCCGCCATCGCCGCCCGAATGAATTGGCAGAACGCCAAGGCCTGAATATGAGCGTGGCGAGATCCCTCTCTGCGTCGGGTTCAATCTTGTTTTTCGTGGGACTCCACCAAGTCTCCGATGCCTGTCACTTCGACCGGTCGTTCATTTCCGTGAACCGGCTAAAAAAGCGCGTCTCAGATTTTTTGGTCAACGAATGGGTGATGGATTCGGGCGCGTTTTCAGAGATCAGCACCTTCGGGGAATATCGCGCCAGCGAGGAAGAATATGCCGCCCAGATCGACAGGTGGAGCCGGGTCGGAAACTTCCGGGCCGCGGCCACCCAGGACTACATGTGCGAGCCCTGGATCGTGGCTCGGACGGGAAAATCCGTCGAAGAACATCAGCGGTTGACCCTAGAGCGATACGATCGTCTTCGATCGCTGACAGAACAGCCGCTCTTGCCAGTCATCCAAGGTTTTGCCCCCGAGGAATACGTGGCCCATCTCGATGCCTGGGGAAGTCGCCTCTCAAACGGGCATTGGGTCGCCGTGGGCAGCGTTTGCCGGCGGAATAAGGACCCGGAGCAGATTGAAAATATCCTTTTCGCCATCAAGCGGCATCGGCCAGACTTGCGGCTCCATGGCTTCGGCCTAAAGATCACCGCCTTGGCGAGCGGGGCCGTGCGCACGATGCTCTATTCCGCCGATTCCATGGCGTGGTCGGTGGCGGCCCGACACCAGGGACGGAACGCGAACGATTGGCGCGAAGCGAAAGCCTTTGAGTCCCGGGTGCAGGAACTGGCCTCTTCGAAATCCCTGATACAGGGGAGGCTGCTATGAGTGAACCGACGAGCCGGCTCAAGCTGCAATTGCCGCAACGTTTGCGAAATGCCAGATCGAGACCAAGAAGCGTCAACCGGCAGGGAAACCCCATATGCCGGTTTGCTTGTCCCATGTTTCCAAGCTTGCTTCCGGTCCGCAAGCTCCGAGGCTCGCCAGACTCGTAGGCCCTTAACTCACTGCCTTGATGGCTGCACAGTTCAAGCCCTCTTACCGTGAATTTTGTTCGCGTTATGGGACAGAAAATGACACATTACGCAAATCTATTGCTGGACGAGGACGGCGACTTGGTGCCGGCCACCGCACGGTCCTACGACATCAACGAAATGCTTGGGACGAAGATGCGTGCACTGATGCAGCGCGAGCAAGGCCGGGATCTGTTTGACCTCGCCCATGCATGGGAGCTCAGCATCGCGGGCCGCACACCGTATGTGGTCGATGGAGGCTAGGCCATGAATGCCTTCGCTTGGTATCTGGAAAAAGAAGGGGCTCGCTTTACAGCCGCAGAATCCGATGCCCAGTTGGATGACCGTCTGCGCAAGACGGCCTTTCGTCATGACATGGACACGCTGCTGCGGCCGGGCCTGCCGAAGTTCGACGTCGATGCGGCGGCAACTCTCGTACGCCAGGCCTATTTCTCGCACCTGGCGTGACTGAATCGCCGGACTCGGAAGCGGCACGAAAGATTTTGACGGACTGGCCAAAGGCACCCGGGTTCCCAACCACAACGCCAAACTTCGGAACCTGAAAGGCTCTCTAGCACCTCCATCCGACCAGCTCCACGACAAGGCCGCGCTCTTCCGGCAGCCCTTGTAACGACGGGTTGGCCTTAGCAAGGAAAGGCGCCGGTATCTCCACGGCATGAGAACCGATGAAGAGATCGTTCAGCAAACCAACGAACTGGCGCGTGACTTCTACGGCCTGACCGGGAATCGGGTAAGCCCAGGATACCGGTTCGATCGAGCGGCCCATCCCCTGGAACAACTCTGCTGGAAGATGGCGTGCCGTGCCCAGGAACTGCTTACCGAAACCAACCCGGAGGACGCGCTGAGCGCCGTCGATTGAGCCCGTGCAATCCCTCCTTTTCAAACCGCAGGTGCCGTTGGTGGTCGCCGACGGGCTGGGCGTAGACTCCACCGCCATGCTGGTCGGCATGCATCAGCGCGGAATGCGTCCTGACCTGATTCTCTTTGCGGATACTGGCTCGGAAAAGCAGAAGACCTACGACTACTTGCCGGTGAGACAGGCATACCTCGCCTCCATCGGATTTCCGCCAGTCATCGTCGTTCGCTACGAACCGAAGAACTTCAAGAACTATCCACCTTATAAAAGTCTCGGCGAAAACTGCCTGACCAACGGCACGCTTCCCTCGCTCGCGTTTGGTTTCAAAAGCTGCTCGCAAAAGTGGAAGGTAGCTCCGCAGGACGCGTTCGTTTCGGAATGGGTGCCGGCGCTCCGGTGCTGGGCCTTGGGTGGCAGGGTAGTCAAATGCATCGGCTACGACGATGGACCCAAGGACTCCAAACGCTACGCCCATGTGGAGGGGTACGAAGATCCTCGATACGAGTATCGGTATCCTTTGCGGGAATGGCACTGGGACCGCGAAGAGTGCATCCGCCAAATCCGAGCGGCCGGCCTCCCCGTGCCTTGCAAGAGCGCCTGCTTCTTTTGCCCCGCCACAAAGCCCGAAGAACTCAAGGAGCTGAGCCCTGAAAATCTCCGCTTCATTGTGGCAATGGAAGCCCGAGCGCACCCCCGACTGACCGCGATCGATGGGCTCTGGCGGTGCGGCTGCAAGGGAACGCGAGGCGGCGTGGCGAAACCGGGACGCATGACCGACTACATCCGCGCGAAGGGCCTCCTCCCCGCGGAGGAAGTGGACCGGTTGTGGCAGTCGATTCCCAAGCGGATCGAAGAATACCAGGCCGCCGTGCAAGGCGGCTCGCCTCTGGCCGATTTTCTGTCCGCCGAGGATCTGCAAACAGAACCGCCGAAGCCGCATGAGCCAGATGTTGTTTAACCTCGAGGAAGCGACGGACACAAATCGTCCCGCTCTGCCCGACTTTCGTTGGATCGTCGTCAACTCATCGGGGGGCAAGGATTCGCAGACCTGCCTTCGCAACGTGGTAAGAGAGTGCGACCGCCTGGGCGTGCCACGTAAGCGAATCGTGGTCAGCCATCAGGACCTCGGCGAAATGGAATGGCCGGGAACCCGGGAATTGGTCGAGCGGCAGGCTGCTTGCTACGGCTTGAGCGTGCGGATCAGCCGGTACCGGGATCGAACGGGCGGGGAACCCTCGTTGCTCGACTATGTCCGGCGCCGCGGCATGTGGCCGTCCAGCCAGCAGCGCTATTGCACCTCTGAATTCAAACGGGGTCCGGGTGGCCGTGTCCTGACTGAGTTACATCGTCTGGCACCGGGTCGGATCCTGAACGTTTACGGCTTTCGCGCGGAGGAATCGCCGGCACGGGCGCGACGACACACTTTCGTCCGAAACCAGCGCTTCAGCAGCACCGCCCGGGACGTGTGGGACTGGCTACCTATTCATGAATGGTCCGACGCTCAGGTCTGGGCGGACATCCGGGCTTCGGGCGTCCCCTATCATCCCGCATACGACCTAGGCATGCCGCGTCTTTCCTGTTGTTTCTGCATCTTCGCGCCGCGGTCTGCCCTGTTAGTCTCCGCCCGGGCGAATCCGGCGTTGCTCGACCGATACTGTCAAGTCGAGGAAGATATCGGTCATACCTTTCAAAACGGCTGCTCGCTGCAGGAAATTCGGCACGCCGTCCAGACCGGCGAACAACCCGCGGAGTTGCACGGAAGTTGGAACATGTAGGAGGTCGGAGCTGGCCCGGCCGTTCGCTTGGATCCCGCGGAGAGTATCTCCACGTCCATGAGCGAAAATCTTCCCACCGCCGAACGCTGCGACTTGGACGGTCGGCGGCGAGTTCGCATCCGCTGCGTCAAATGCAAAACGCCTGTGATCCTGGACTTCGGGTCGATGGACTTCTCGACAGCGATCAACCGGCTCGAACATGTGGCGATCACTCCGCAGGAGTGCCCTGGCTTCCATACCGAGTTGTCCGGATGGGACTTCTACTGGCGATTCGACGAAGCCCTCGCCCTGGCGTTCCCCGAGGATTTCACCGGTCCGATCTTCCGCCCATGAAACTCAGACTGGAAATCGAAGTCAGCGGAAATTTCCATCGACTGGAGGCCATCTCCCCGGTTGAGAACCTGATCCCGCTCTGCCTGAATCCCACGCAATTCCACAAGGATTGCGACCAGGTGGCCGAAATGCTGGTCGCACACGCCATCGGGCTGCATAGCGAGCCGGACCGGCTTTTCGCCAAATTCCACCCTCATTGAAACCAAGCACCAAAATGAAAACAAAAGTGCCCGTCCTATCTTCGGGAAAGATCCACAAAGCACCCCGGCTGCCGGGCACGTATCGGATCTCAGTCAGCTTGTCCGGCCACGACACCAGTAAAGGATTCGAAGGAGCGTCTTGGCTCGAGCTCCGGTGCCTGAGCTCCCCGACGCTCGGCACCGTGACGGTATATGCGGTATCCGAATCGCGGATGCCCTAGAGGAAGACGATTCCGAGGAATGGATGCAGCTGCCGATAAATGTCCTTAGACGATGGGTCAGCTTTACCCAAAGACGAAGCCCGGCGAGCGGTGGGACCGGCCAACTGGAAGTTAACGGTATCTCGGGGGGAAAGGAAACCCAAATTATGAAGCTCACCATCGAAGTCACCACCACTCCACTCCTCAAACCTGGCCAGCAAGTCAGCTTGTCGAACAACGGTTCCGGCGAAGTCAGGGTCTGCGCGCTCAAAACCTGCCAGACCGTCCGTGTGTTCTCGCCCACGATAACCTGCCATATGGATGACGAGGAAACCACGATCGAGCTGCAGGGCTACATCGACGCGGAGGGGGGTAGCGACCTCCGCAAAGAGGTGTCCATCCTCCTGACGTGAGGTCCGGCGATACCCCTGCGTGAGATTTCCGGAAAGCCGTCCCTTGCCCAGCATCGTGGTTCCCGGAAATTCTCAAACGCCCCGCCTCATCGGGGAGACGAGGCGTGGTAAGATCATTTTTGCAGGCGCATCGCACCTGGTGAGAAACAAAGTAGAACGAGCCAGGGATGTTGCTAGAACTACAGGATCGAACGGCTAGCGCCCAACATCCAGCCTCCCGAGTTGTGAATTAGACGGACTTGGCTAAGGATTCAAAGCCACGATCTCCGTAACGAGCGCATTCGACGGAACGCGTCCCATTACGCCATCGAGAAATATCTTTTCCGTGACTACGGAGTCCACCAGGATATAAACACGTCCGCCAGAAGCGGGCCTCATCACGAAGATACTGGCATTGTCGATTTTCATCTTGAAGGGAACATTGCTGACAAAACTCAACCGCTTAACGTGTCCTTGCTTAAATAAAGTATAAAGTTTGGGATTTCGACTGATTTCGGTGAGGCTCAAACCCTCCATATCGGAGGGATTAACGCCACGCATAACGGGATCGGAGTGGTTGTTTCCCATTTTTGCAGTCACGCAGGCTGGAGGTGTGATTGTCAGAAGGAAGCCGCAACACGCAACGTTCCTCAGTGCATTCCTGATGCTCATGATATTTTAGTCGATTTATCAGTATCGCAACAATCCCAGGTCAACTTGACCTTACGCGTGACAGGACTCGATTCTTTTCCGCCGACCGGAAAAGGCGTCATTTTGAGCCGCAGGTTGAGGGATTCCTGATATGAAATCTATGGGCAGTTCCCCGAAGTAGGCGTGCCTTTAGGGGTTGACTGATACTCCGTTTTCCGTGCCTGAGTGGTTGCTTGAAGAATATCTAGTTGACCTTTTCGAACTGAAATTCCTCGCTCCGGACAAACAATTTCCGCTTACTGCCGACCACGCTGACAAAAAAGTCGATCCTGAAGGGCAGTTGGATCTGCGACAAATCGACCGCAAAACGGAGGTCTATTTCTTTGCTGGCGCCAGGGGTCAAAGAAAAGTCCCGAGCATGGGGAAGGTAGGACCCAGGCGCGGCGTTGCCTGCTTTCCAAGTACCACCCTCCGACTTGTGGTAGGGCGCAAAGTCGGAATTCTCAGTCCACCCGAGAAGCTCTGAATCGCGCGGGGCATGCGCGGAAAGGGTAATCTCAGCCTCGCCAATATTTTTCACCTCGACGGTGCACTTGCCTGCGGCAAAGGGAGCGAGCTGAGGGTCTGCCTGGACCGTTGCCTTTCGTACGATGATCCGCAACTGCTTCGCGCCATCGTCGAAAGCTTCCGGCACGCTAGTATTCATATTTTCCCCGAGACACGGAAGTTGCCATAGGACGAAGAGAAACAGATACGTCAACCCGACAATTGGCAAAGCCTGACGAGCAATTTTCATGGGCGTTGGTTTGGTCCAGTCCAAGTGTGTTTTCCGGTAGCATCGTGCTTGGCCTTGGTGTCGGCAATCGCTTTATCAAAGATTTTCTTCATTTCGTCCTGCAGATTCTTTGAATTGTCGTCCTTGCAAGTCTGATCTGTGTAATAGTCTGTTTTCGCCCAGTCTTTTTCGAAATCCTTCACGTCCTTCTTCGCATCGTAAGTTGCCGAGTAATAATCGTTGGAATGATCATTTTCGGCCCGCGTAACCCACCGGCGGAGCTTATCGTCGCCGCCATAGCCTCCTGCTCGCAGGAAAACCGTCGGAGTGAAGTCAATATTGAACTCGTCGAGGTTCCATTTGGTCGTCGAAGGATCACAAACACAGATCGCTTTGATGGTCCAGTCGGGAAGCGCCGCGGCCAAGGTATCGAGATTGGTCGAAAAATTGCCTGCGGCAGTGGAGACGTTCTGCCCTGGGGTAAAGGTGCCGTATTTTACCTTTTTATTCTTCCACACCAACAAACCGGAATAATCCATGCCGTTGATCGGATCATTACCCATTGCGACAAAAAGGTTTGGCCCATCAAGTTCGCCCATCGGATCGCGGGTGATCCATCGCCCCAATTGGGAATGATAGCTTCTGTTCCTCGCCGAATAGGTACCAATCCAATAGTCCCGGGAGTAGGCGCTAAATAGCACTTCCCATTCGCGCAGCGAAGCTGGGATCGGTTCAAAGAGCTCGTTGAGGAAGGTGGGTGTGCCGAAGGCCGAATAAGCAAATCTCTCTACCACGACGCCGTCGCTGCCTAAGGTTGCGACCACGTTGAATCGGCAGTCCTGCAGCACGTATAGTCTTTCATCGGTACTTTCCCCACCCTCGGTAACTCGATCTCGGAGAATGAGAGAATCAGGATAGACATTGGAAACCTGGTCCCAGAGAAAACAAGCGCGCAATTTCGCAGGATGGTAGATCCAAGAGTCAGATCCTGAGGGGGGCGTAGGGGCCTTGGTGGTCCACTCCTCCAAGCAGCGCCAGTTCGCGTCATAGTAGAAATCGATAGTTTCGAGAAGCACCGTGCCGCGGTGACCACCTTCGATATAGTTTCCGCTCTGCACGCGCCATCCCCGAGCGTCGTAGGAATGAAGGGCAACACGAACGTGGTTCCAGGAAGAATCAAAAGCAGCGATGCGTGACGGTCGATTCCAAGCATCGTAATCGACGCGGAAAGGTTTGGCGGGGTCTTTGTCGCCAGGAACCCGCGTGGTGTTACCGGCAGCATCATAGCGGGGTTTTGGCCAGACAACGGCCGGAGCATTCGCAAAGCTCTTTATTTCGTTAACATTGTTGTGAAAGCGCGTCTGGCTGAGAGTCAGGGTCGGGTTGCCCTGCTCGTAAGCATTCCAATTCCCGACGGGGTCATAATGCCAGGTCTCGTTGAAATTTTCGGTACCCGCTTCGAGATCGGTGTGGCTGGCATCGAGTTCTCCACGACGCAGCGACGATGTCTGGCTAAGTCCGTCGTATACATAGATCTCGTCGAACTTTTTATTGAGTGCGGCGGCCGCGAGGTTCGCGCTCCAGGACCGACGATTGCCGCGATCATAGCCGTACTGCAGGCGAACGACATCGGAAGAGGCATTGGTCCAACGCTGATCGACGATCCGGGAGAAGATATCAAGACCGGCGTACGTACCAGGAACGCCACCCCAAAGGTCAAGCGCCACCTCCGGTCCAGGGTAGGTTTTTTTCACCAATTCGGCAAAGCCCAACAAGTCGTAGCTGACCAGAGCAACTTCTCCATCTGGGTTGACTTCCTTGATCGACCGCACACGACCAAGCTTGTCATCCAAGCCATTCATAGGCCCGTAATCCAGAAGGTATTTGCGTCCAGATGGATAAGTGATTGCGGCGAGCCGATTTTGGTTATGTGCGAGCCCTTCACGCTCGTAAACAACAGATTTTGATGCGCTTGATCCAGAGAATACAGCGCTTCCGTAGTGATCTTGAACCTGTCGGATCAAATCTCCTAAACCGTCGTATATAAAAGCAACCTCGTTGACGGCGGTCGGCGTATCGGGGTCGGGGCTATTGTGGGCCTGCGCGGAAAGAATAAGATCACGTGGATCAAACAAAATGGTCTGGCGGCGGACTGGCGAGTAAACCTTCTCCCCGATCGACAAAGCACAATCGTGTTGGAGACGACCTAGATCATCGTAAACCAGGGCGTGAGAAGTCACATTCGCATCGGTCCGCAAAATTGTTTCTCCTTGCCTATTGTAACTGAAAGAATCCTCCGTCCCATCGGCGTATATCTTGCGGGAGCACAGTCGATTGGAGGCTATCAACGCATCATCGAGTGTGACGCCGTACACCCAACGGGTAATCTGTGGCAGCGGCACGTCTTCATCACCGTAAAAGCCAAACACAGACAGCTCACCGAGTTGGTCGTCTGGCGTGTAAGAATATCTTTGAGTCCGGTTTGTTCCGGTATCGGGACGACTTGGTGCGCCCGGGCTGACATAGTTTTCCACGTAGCTAATAAGCCGCGCTTTGTCGTCGAAAACGGATCGGCTTTCGCGAGCAAGGGGATCGATTTGCGCAGAGAGTTCAGCGCGATCGTTATAGAGCATTTCGGTAACAAGAACCGTATCCGAGCGGGCCGGAGGAGTGGAGGGACGGCTCGGGAAGGTGGCCGGCGCACCGAGATCGGCGACGGCAATTGTGCGACCGAGAGGGTCGAGCCAGAATTGAGTGAATTTATTTCGGTAGGTTGGGCTCGAAGGTGGCGCCCCTGTGTCCAACTGACCGGTTGCCACCGCAATGACGTTTGACGCTTCGTCGTACGTGGTGGCTTCCTTTTCGACGGCAAGATCAGACTCCGTCATCCCATCCGAGATAGAACTTCCGGCGTCTTTTGCGGTTTCCCGGCCCAAATAATCGAAGGATCGCCAAATAGTGAGCCCTCCTTGGCCTGGCTCGGTGGAACGGATAAGGTTACCATTGGCATCATACCAGCGACGACCAAGGAGATAACCGCCCACCGTCCCGGTGAGAGGATCGACCTCATAAACGCGCTCTTCGTAAGGCTGGGACGTTTTATTAAAAAAGCTTTTCGCGAGGGCAAGAAGAGTGCCATCGGCGCTCCCATTTCGAAGTCGATCTTCAACCACCTGATTGAGATTATCGTACGAGCTTTCGGAATAACGAGAGCCCCCGGCATCAACCGCGATGGTGCGCCCCCGGAAATCGTAGAGAAACTTGGTGATCCGCACGTCAGACGCGTCGACTTGATTTGACAGCAAAGTGAGATCGGAGTTGCCCCCGCTCCGCCCTAAGTCGTATTCGCGGCCCGCTACCAAAACTAGATCAGAGCCCGGGGCGCCGGGAAACCACGGCTCACTTGCGCAATGGGGCGTCTCACGCGTTCCGACGTAAATGGCTGTGGGTCGCTCGATCTCGTCAAAGACGGTGTTGGTGAAAGTGCCGCTAGGATCGCGCTGGCTGACGAGGAGCGGCGACTTTTCAGCATACCGCAAGAGAGTTTCATTATAGTTTTCCTCCCCGGTTCCGAGGAAGCCGAATACGCCTTCCAAGCCCGACGCCGCGGCCGGAATGTCGTAATACGCCCGCGATGCTGAGAGAAGGCCGCGGCGTTCGTAGAAATTCGCAGTCCAGCGAGACCAATCGGTGCGTTGAAAAGTATCGCTTGGCGCTAGGGCGCCAGCTCCCGTCGTGCGTTTAGAGGAAATGGCGTGGACGACCCGGCCGCACTTGTCCTTCAACTCGATGCGCACCGGATTGATGATTTCCTCATCACCTGTGCTCGACAGACGGTACCCACCGGCCTGGCGAACTTGATCCAGGACTGGATACCCCAAGAGCGGTTGCCCAGAGAGGGGAGCTTCGACGTAGCACAAGAACCCGGCTCTCCGGAGGGTGACAGCGGAACTATCCACCATCGCCTGATGTTCGGGGCCGAGCGTCCGGACGAGACGCGACAAACCGTCATACGAATAGTCGGTCGTTTGTTTGGCGTGAGGCCCTGGAAGGAGCGTCCAGCCAACGGGGGCGACGTCGGTGTCGCGTACTTGCCGAATACGTAGCCCGCGGGAAACATCATATTCGTATTGGGAAATGACTCCACGCTGATCCATTTCCCACAGGACGTTTCCGGACCCGTCGTAGATCTGGCGAGTGAAGTGGACGATATCATCACCTCCCTCTGCTACGGGTATAGCCGGATAGGTTGTGGTCTTCTCCTGAATGCGCGGGGGCACCTCGCCGCCGGAGGGGAACCACGTGTAAACGTTTGAGAGAGTAATGCGAGAATCGACGGAATCGTTGTCGAAGCGATAGGTTGTTTCTTCCGCTACGACATAGGTAACAGGCCCGGAAACGTTCTCAGAAGCAAGGTAAGTGGCGAGCCTCTGGGGAATGAGACTACCTTGCCATCCCTGTTGGAGAGCAGAGGATTTAAAGTAACCTTGAACCCCACCCGGCGTGCTGCTGGTGGCAGTGGTGTCGGTGTAATTTTCAGTGCGCGTGATAAGCCCAGTCGTGGCGCGCAGATTCGCAAAAGATCCGTCGGATTCACGGTATCCGATGAGATCAAGCATGGTTTCATCGATTTTGGCAACGGCAGCGGGAGAAGCTTCGAGAATGACGCCGGAGTCGGAACCGCGTCGAAAGGCAGTGATCCATTCGCGGGACGAATCGGCCAAGGATTGTTTCACTATGGCAAGCGGCTGGCCAATCTTGTTTGTATAGACGATGGTTCGGTAGCCCGCTCTGCCTTCCTCGACGATCTTCCAAGTCCAAGTGTTAAATTCGGCTTGGGTGCGGGGGGTATGTTGATTGTGCAAGATGTGCGGATTTTTGTAACGGACGTAGGATACACCCTCTGGACCGGTGCTCTCAGCAGTTCCGCGGGCAACTTCACGGACGATACGATTAACCGCATCATATTCGAAGAAGTGATTGCAGAACTGAGGCACTAAATCTGGGCCGCCGGCACTGGCAGGCATCGTCAATACATCTTGCCCGAATTCTTTAAGCTTCATGTAGACCGTGGGGCCTACCACGCAATTCAAGAGGTGCTTGCCGCTGGTCGTGTAGCGGTAATAGCGAACGGCAATGTCTTCCCAATCGGAGGAGGAACCAGTAGGCTGCTGGATGACGGCGGCCTTAAGGTCTCCAAGATTCCCCTCGCTCGTGGTTCCATCGTAATAGAGGTAACGCACTCGACGAAGTGGGGTAATGCTCGTTTCCTCGGATTCGAGGGTAACCGCTTCGATTTTGCCCTCGAAAGCTCCAGACCCGAAGTAGGAATAGAGAAGGCGGAAGCTAATATTGTTACGTACCGTCTGGAGACCAAGAATCGTCTTATCCCCATAGGCAATTACCGTTGTTTCGAAACCGCTGGTATCGACACGGCGCTTGAACATCCCTGCTTTGTCGGCGGATTGTTCAAAGTCGTAGAAGTCCAACGTCTCGATGCTGCCGTCCGTAACGGAACGATAGCGATAGATCCCTTCGCCCGGAATATGTTCGAGTGAATTGCGGTCATCTGCACCGTACCTCGCCTCGAACGAATCATCTTCCTGATGATCGAACCAAAGAGGAAACAGCCCGTCTTTGAGCACGATGGTTTCCTGTTCACCGCCGGGGAACGTGTGAACGCGCTTAACTATGTAAGGCCACTCATTGACAGCCCAGTTCCAGCCTTGCGGACTATCCCAGTCAACGAGATTGAAGTTGCGGTTGAAAAAAATGCGAGAATGGCTGAAGCCGGGGATGCCAGCGTCGACGTCGGTTTCGCGGAGAAGAACGCGACCACTGAAGTAGCGAATGGGATTCCCGGAACTGCCGTCGCAACAGCATGGACAATCAGGGGGACAACACGGGCCTGGACCTTCGGTCGAAGTGCTCATAGGAAAGCAATGATGTCTGAGGATTAAAGAACAAAATATATCGCAGGGCCGAGGAGACAACTCCGGGCATGTCACAATTTTGTAACATTATCATTTTTCCTAGCCTTCCCAAGGACTCAATGCGACAGTAGCTTCCGTGGCCGGTGTACTGGATTGTAATAAAATATCTTTTCAGATGCGCCAATCCTGTGTCGGGGGAGGTTAAAACTGAACCCGACTGCCCTTCCTGACCGTTGAGCAGAGTGTGCGGTAGTCATTCAACCGGAGGCATGTTTCGAGTGTTCCTCGACGCGGTGAAATCTGAGCAATCACTGCCTCATAGCTGCGCGGTACAGAGGAATCATATCGTCGAATCGTACCGGCGTGCCTATGACGATTGCGCAATAAAGACCTTCAAATCGCCTAAAAGAACAGCTGAAGCCGCGCCTCGCCGATCTTATTCCCGGCATTTGCTTCCGAAGGTTTGTCTCCGATTCTATCGCGGGAGAACTCGGGCTATTGCCGCCTCGAGACGAGCTAGCTCGACAGGTTTGGTGACGTGCTCCCCGAATCCGGCCTCGGCGCTGGCATTTTTGTCTTCTTCCATTCCGAATCCGCTTAGGCAGATGCCGGGAATATCCGGTCGCTTTCCGCGCAGGCGCCGCATTAAATCGAGACCGCTTTCATCGGGCAAGCCCAGGTCAGAAATGACCAAGTCGTAGTCATGTTCTTGGAATAAATGCCAAGCCTCGGCCGCCTTTGCCGCATGATCTACCTTGAACCCTATGGCGGCCAGCAACCGGCTCAGCATCAAACCGGTGTCCGCATGGTCTTCGACGAGCAAGATATGGAGGCTTTTCTTCCTCTCGACCTCGGGAGTGCTCGCAGACGGTCCGGCCGTGATGGTTTCAGGCTCGGCATGATGGACCAGCGGAAGTTCAACAAAAAAGCTGGCTCCCTGCCCCTCCCCCTTCGAATGAAGGGAAATCGCACCCTTGTGCAATTCCACGATGGCTTTGGCGATGGCCAGCCCCAGACCGAGTCCAGCGTCGGTACTGCGACCTGGGCCTTTCGCGATTTGCTCGAAAGGAGCGAAAATGCGTTCGGCATCGTCGGGGTGAATACCGACGCCCTGGTCGTGCACCGCGATACGGACCCGGCTTCCAGTGCCAAGCACTTCGGCCTGCATGGAGATGGGAGTGCCGGCGGGAGAGAACTTACTCGCATTTTTCAGCAGGTTCCAAAAAACCTGTTGGAGGCGCGGCCCGTCTCCGTCGACGAGATGATAGTCCAATCCTATCAGCTCCAAGGTAAGCGTTTGATCCTTCGCATCCAAATCGGGACCTACGATCGTGGCCGCGTCCTGCAGGAGCGCGGAAATATTCAGGTGCTGACGGTCCAAGTCAATCTTGCCCCGCTCTATCCGGGTTAAGTCGAGCAGATCATCGATCAAGCGGCTCTGGATGCGGACGTTTCGCCGGATCATGCGGATGTCATTCCGGATAGTGTCCGGAAGATTCGGATCGTTTTCCAAGGCGAGGGCCGCCGCCAAAACAGGGGTCAACGGAGTCCGAAGTTCATGGGAAAGCATGGCCAGGAAACGATCTTTCGCCTGGTTCGCCGACTCCAGTTCTTGAGCTCGGTCCACCACCGCCTCTTGCCAACGCAAGGCTTCGAGCAGGAGGCCGAATTGGGCCGCCAGCCATTCCAACACGCGAAATTGTTCGTCGGACCAGTGGCCGGCCTCCGCGGCGGCCGCGACCACCATGCCGGTGGTTTGATCGGCAAATCGTAGCGGAGTTGCCAGCAGCGATCGAAAGGCCGGGGCCTCCCCAAAGGGCGAGGCCAGATCCCGGCGCTCAAGCAAGTCGGACACGTACGCGGTCCGGCCCGCTTCGAAGACAATTTCCGCGATCGAACCTTTGACGGGCCATTGTTCAGGCGACTCTGCCGGAAAGCCGATTTGAGCTTTTACGTTCAGCAGGTCTCCCTTCATTTCCAGCAAAGCCACAGCTTGGGCCGGAGCGCCCACAATGGTGAGAGCACGCTCGCACAAGTCCTTGATGGATTCGGGGCCGAGTCCGGGCGCGCGCGAAGATTGGAGAAGGTTTTGCAGGATGTCTTCGCGGCGCTCCAAGCGCTGGTTGGTCACGCTCAATTCTTCATTCTGTCGGGCGGCTTCCTCCGCCTGAGACTCGATCTCCTCGTTTTGCGAGGCCAGCTCTTCGGCCTGCGCCTTGATCTCCTCATTCTGTGACGCCAGCTCTTCAGCTTGGGCTTCGAGTTCCTGATTCTGCGCGGCCATGGTTGCATTGCGATTCTCGAGCCCCTCGCGCAGGGCAATGATCCAGTGAACGACCAACGAACCAATGAGGATGTTGAGCAAAGTTCCGACAAAATAGGTCATCGGCTCATTGGGGTCCGGGGGCTGATCGGGCAAAAGCCAGGTCGCTTTGACGATGGCCATGGCAGAAAAAACCCCGGCCATGCTCCACAGCTGCCAGCGGCGTCCGGTCCAGACACAAACCATCAACGGCAGGACATAGGTCAGAGGAAAAACGATCTCCCTAAAAAGGTAGAGCCGCAGATAGCCCCATACGAGAGCGAGAAGCAGCACAACTCCCGTAGAAAGGAAAACAGAAGGCCTTCGGTGTTTGGCTGGCAGGTTCATGGCTTTTGATAGATGCAGGCTCCGAGCCGAATAAGCTCCAGGTGCGAGGGCGGTTGCTCCGCTTTGCCGGTTACGAGAAGGCCGCCGGGCTTCAGTACTCCAGATAATCCGGTCCAGATGCGTAAGGCTGCGTCCGGCTCGAGGTAAATCGCCATATTTCTCCACAGCACGACGTCCCAGGGGCCTGGTTCCACACCGGTCAGAAGATCAGCCTTTTTCCAGCTCACTTTTTCTCTCAACTCGGGTACGATCCTCGCTCCTTGGTCATCCACTCCGAAAAACTGGCGCCGCCTAGCGTCGTCCAGCCTCGCCGCAACCACCATCGGATAGCGACCTTCTTTCGCCAGGCTAACCGCATCGGGACGAAAATCGGTTCCAAGCAGCTCGGCTCTTCCCAACTGACCCCGCTCGGCCAAAAGCATTGCCACAGAATATAATTCCTGCCCGTCTGAGCACCCCGCGCTCCAGATGCTCAAGGGGCCCGAAGGTAGCAATTCCTCTAGGCGCTCGAAGACATGGATATCCCGCCAGAATTCGGTCACCCCCAGCAACACGACGTTTAGCAGGGAAGCGGCCAACTGCGGAGATTTTTCGAGTCGACTCAGAGCGGCGGTCACATCCCGGACACCCAAGAAGCGCAGACAGGCTGGTATGCGCCGATGGAGGCTGCCGGCACGGTAGGCATTGGCCGGCAATCCCATTTTTCTCAGGAGCACGTCAAAAAATTCCTCGCTGCCAAAGACGCGAGGGGCCTGAGCTGTGGGAGGAAGGCTTGCCACCGATTTTATGCGCAAGGGCTCTATTGAGCACACGCCCCGAAAAAAGACATATCCGGCATTCAAGAGGTCACTCATTTCACTTCTGCTCTCTCAATGAAATCGTTCTCGCGGATTTACAAATAGCGTTGGAAAGTAATCAAGCCAGCCCATTACGGCAACCCGATTTGGACATCGGAATTGACGATGTAGCATGTCCCAAGCCGCATACGAGCAGGGACCATGCCCGTGGGTGCGATCCTGAAACGCACTGGCCGACAATTCCGCGGACGCCCAACATCAGATACCTAGCGTCGCGACCACCTGATCGTTTCTTGACGGAGCCATTCCAGGAACCCGTAGGCGAGCAGAATCAGAAAGGCCCAAGGTTGGGCGATCTTTGCGGCGACGAGCATGGGGGAGACCAGATAGGCGGAGGTCACGATGACAAGGGCGATTATGGTATTCATGGTTTTTGCTCTTTGGGCGGATTCATCGGAATTTTCAAGTGGGATTTTTCACCGTTCACTTCATTCACTCGTGGTTCGTCACCGACAGCGCAATCCATAATGGACAGGCGGACTTCTGACCGGGCTTGAGGAGGGAAGTGGTGACTTCGATGGTCAACAAGGACGCGACGGCCCGGAAGGTGAGTTTTCATCGCCTTCGACGACGCGAAGAACCCGTTCATAGGGGGCAAGTTTTGGCAAAAAGGCCACCACCCCAAGACGCCTATACTGGGCTTCCTGGCCAGGGTCCAGGCTCTGGTAGGAGACGATGATTCTCAGGGGCAGGCTGGTCACCGCGAGCGCAGTGACCAGTTGCAGACCCTCCAGACCGTCGTCCGCGATGAGCACATCGCACGCTTCCGCTTCCCCCAACTCGACAAGAAGGGCGCCGCTGTCCGCGTAGCGGCTCACAGAGTGACCGCGGCTGGAAAGGCAATCCGACAGCCGCCCGCCCCGGGCCATTTCTTCCTCCGCGCAGATGATGCGGAGCTTTCTTGCCGGCGAGGCCCCCGGCCCTTCGCCGGGAAGCTGGATATCGATAGTCCGTTCTGCCCAATTGATCGCGAACGGTAATTCTTCGATCAGCCAGGCAAGGTCGCCGATGACGACACGGATGTTCCCCGAGCATCGATCCTTTATCTCGATTGCGAGCTCCTCCGCGGGAACGGAGACGGTCATTGCTCCGGCCGTAATCGCTCGCTCCAGGCGCGAGGAATTGTCCTCCAGCGTCTGCCGGACCAATGCGGCAAGCTCAGACGGTCGAGAAACCTTCACGAAGCGGTCGATCGGAAGGGAAAGGACATTGCTCATGCAGAGTGCTCCGAGCCCTGAAAGTAGGCCTTTCGGTTACGCAGGCAACTCAAATCGTCCATAAATATGGACGGTCGGAACGATATTGATAGGCCGTGTCCAACCCCATCGCCCAATCGTTGTCGGAAGAATTGCGGAAGCGGCGCGGAGAACTGAGTTACGCACAGTTTGCCCGCAAACTTGGGTTGTCGAAATCGCTCGCTCACAAGCTCGAAACCTCCGGGGAGGGCGTCACCCTGGACACCATCTACAAAATCGCCTGCTCGCTTGGCTGCAGCCTGGAAGACCTTCTTGGCGCGGAAGCTGTGCGCAAGAAGCGCTCCCGCCGAGGGTAAAGTCCTTGGCAGGGAAAGAGATTGGAGGGTAGCAAGGGCCGCCTTCTGACCCGGCGAACTCGTATATAGCGCCGTCCCGAGAGGGTCACCCATAGGACTTGAAAAAGCATCCCAAAGACAGACATCTTTTTGGGACTGATTGAATTTGCCTGTCTTCAGGATGTTTTTGAAATGCCCGCCGGTCGAGGCTCATGATTTTCTGAGTAACCTTAGATACCGGCAGTGTAGTAGTATAACGGCTGCCTAATATCCAGAGATTTAGCAGCAAGATCGGCGCCCCTGCCTAGGCACTCCCATATCCCCGTATCTCGGACCGGATGAACGGATTATTTCCACCTCTTAGCGAGGATGCAGTGACGCAGATCATGGCTGCCCTCGAATGCTGGCATTCAATCGAACGTCAGGATGAAGCAATCGACAAATCCATCGGACTTGACGCCACCGGGGTCACGACTGCGATGGTGCTTTCTGCCAATATCGAAAGCTTCGCCGACGAGTTCTCCGCTTCATTGCGAGAAGTGCTGGAGGCAAATCAGGGATTTCTGGCCGCGAAAAACACAGTGGTTTCGATCCGCCAAATTCTGGCCCATGCTGAAATCCAAGAGGCCTTGATGACATTCCGCCGCAACTTAGCGGCCGCTGTGAGCAGCGAGCTCGGCGAGCCAACCCTCGCGCGATGCCTTGGAACGATCAATTCGCCGGTGGACGCGGCTTACCTGCGCCTCAGCGCGTTGCACTCTCTCCGCCACCTACGGAGGGACCAGTTTCTGGCCGGTGAACCGGCTAAGGGAAGTTTTCACTTCAACACCTGGGTCCATGAATTTATCAACCCGAATTCGATGATCGCCGCGGTGGCCCGGCAGCCACTCGATGGCATTACGCTGACATTAATCCGGGATCCACATATCCCCGAATATTCGTATTTCGGATTCGTCCTGCGCTATGGCGGCAATGTCGTGTTTTTGACGGACCGACCTGAGTTTGACAATCCCCGTCAGAAATTCTGGCGGCGGCGACCGGGACGCGACTTGAGCTCGCGCATCGAGCAGAGTCATTTTCCCTACCAACTGCTCGACCTCGAGTTCGACGACCGGGGCGACGCGATGGTGCGTCCACCGGCCGGCAAAACCCTCGTGGCCTACCAGGAGACGGCTCACCGCTTGTGTCGAGTGGCCGACCTAGAACCGGAGCAGATTGTCTGGCTCGCCCTCATGTTCGACTTGATCCAGGCGGAAATTGTCAATCAGGGCTGGCGTTGCTCCGAACTCAGTTATACGGGAGAAATGGTGGCGCGCCCGGATGCTCTGGCCTGCGCAGGGCGGGAAATCGTTCTCCCCGCAGAATACGCCCCCATCGCGCTACCCCCACTCGCCATTTCCGACGTCACGCACGAAGCCACCCGTCAGCTATTTGAAAGAACGCCTACCGGATGCAGAAGCTGGCTCGAAGATTACTACGGCAGCCAGGTCGATCCGGCAGCCGTCGCGGTTGACCTCCCTTCCACACAGGCCCCTGAGCTCCCCGTGAATGGGGCAGAAATTAAGCCGTTCGAGACCCTGGATCTGACCTCTTATGGGACGGCAACGGAATTGGCCAAAGACCGAATCTGGCTGGCGCGCTGGAATTATACGCGAGATGTGCTCGCTCGGGCGAAAGAAGATTTCGCCGCGAGGCGCGACGAGGTCGCAGCCTGGTATCGAGGCAGGTTGCTAGCCAACCTATCCGCCTTGGCGGACGCCGTGGTCAAAGGGGAGTTTCTTGCCCATGCAGCGCGCGAGGCCTACACGTTCGGACCGCTGTCATTCGATGTGCGCAACATCTTGAAGCTCGCCAGTTCAACGGGGCCTTCCTTCCAGTCGGCGACGCACGTTTCCTCAGGCTATAGCCGGCAGTTCGATGGATTTTACTGCGTGGATCAGCCTACACGCATCGCCACGGAAATGGCGGAAGTCACACCCAGCACCCCTGAAGCCATCGCCGCCCTCTGCGGATGCGCGGTGCACGATCTCCCGATCCCTCTTCAAAATTGGTACGCGCTGGAACCATACCTCGGCAATTCGATCCTCGATGACGTGGATCCCATGGAGGCCGGCCATCACGCAAACCCGTGGGAAGCGTTTCCCGCAGTAGTGAAACTGCATTTCAGCAAATTTGCGGCGCGCCGATGGCGCAACGGAGAGGTGGGTGGCGCCGGTGATCCTACCAAAGAGTTTACCGAACGATTTCTCGCCGTCCTCCACCAGCACGGTCGCTTAGTCGACCGAAAGGCGGGCAGGTTCTATCGGGTCTGCGAAGCCTGGCATACAGAGGGTGATCCCGCCTTGGCGGTCGCCAAACTCAATACGAGATGGAAGCGGAGCCGCTATTTGAGCGTGGCCGATGCTTGGCGATGCTTCGACTTGGTCGACCCCATGGAATCAACACAGTCGTCGAAATTTTGAGAGGCGGTATCTCGCCATACATGACACCTGATGAAGCCCGTAAGATCCTGAAATCTGCCTCTAACGTTTTGGCCGGAAAGGCCCTCGACGCCCTCAAACTCGGCGTGCCCATCGCCGAGTTCAAGCAACTTGTGGAGAAGGGAGCGTCGGACATTTTCTACCGCCGGGACCCGCGGCATCCCCGGTCCCGCTTGATTATCATGCATGTCCTGGATGCCTGCTTTGGAGCGGAATTCGATGTGATTGCCCGAGAAACAACGCCCTCGGGCGGCCAGAGTTGCACGCTGGGACCAACGCCGGTCACACTTGGAAAACTCGAACATTTCTGCTTTTTGCTCGAGAAAGGTTTCCGGCCCGGCTCCAACGGCTGGCGTGGCGAACTTTTCCAGCACATCATGGCCAGTGCATTCTCGAACGACAATGCCGCGGCATCCCTGCCATTTGCCAAGGAACTCGTCGCCCGCGGCCGGGTCAACATCCAGCGATTTGCGGAAACCAAATACTATTGGCTTGGCAGCATGGAAAGGCTCCGCCGCATCGAATCGCTCGGTGCGACTATGAATTCGCGTACTCTGGACTTGGCCTTGGCGTATTTCGGATGCGACCAGCGTTGCCACGGCGGCGATGCCAGCTATGCCGAAACTATCACATGGATGCTCGACGCTGGCATTGTGCCGATGGCCAAACTGGACGACGGCACGTCAAGTGCCACGCATGGCCGCCTCAAGTGCGAGCGGTTTGGTTTGCTGGCCCGCCTCATCGAACTGGGTGCCTACTCGGAGACGCCCAGCTTGCGATATGAACGATTCCGGGCGACCGCCGCGTGATCCACAAACCCAGGCGCCTAGCGGCCGGCGGAGGTCGGCCTCCTCGAATTAAGCAGAGGGAATGCATACGGTCCTACCGCTTCTTCCCCAACCTCCCCGGGGGGATGAGCAGTGACTCGTGTTTGAGTGGAATGACGCTCGCAAGCACCACGAGTATTTAGCTTGCTTTGCGGCTTTCTTCACCTACTCCAAAACCATGAGCACAAATTATCGCAGTTTGGTGCCAGGCGGATTTTATTCATCCACCCCTTTTGACCGGAGCATTCCCGTCTCCATAAGATGCAATAATCCGGGTGCGATCAACGGAGCCTCGTGGGAGAAAAGTTACCCCGGCTATGTCGACACGGTTGAGACCACGCCGGGCAATAAGACAACGATCTTTGAAGCTCCTGAATATGGAGTGGCGGTATGGTGGGAACTTCTACGGCGTTACGCGAAGGCCGGAGCCACAACGGTAGGAGAGATCATCAACAAATATGGCGGGGGGCAGGACTATTCCGCGTACTTGACTTTTGTCACCAAAAAGACCGGGTTCAAGGCCCGGAAAGTGGTGTCACTGGATGATGATGATGTCCTGTTGGCGTTCGGCAAGGCGATGTTTCACTACGAGGCGGGTAAAGCAAGCCCGCTGAAGGAAGAGCAGATCCGATATGGCCTCCAGCTGGGCCGCGTAAATGGTGATGAATCCTTACTGGAACAACCGCCTGCCTTGTTGGTGACGGAAAACCGCTCGCCCTTGGATTTGCCCACGCTGGCGATTCCGCCCCAGTTCAGGGAAGCGGATAAATTCACCCTGGAGACGATCGAAGGAGTGAATGCGATTCAGGGGGTCTTGATTAATTGCGGCTATCTGGATGCGCCGGTGGACGGGGGATATGGACCAGTGACCAAATGGGCGCTGGCAGCATTCACCAAGCAAGTCGGAGTCAAGTTTGACGGGAATTTGACGCCGGCAGTGAAGAAATCGCTGGCTCAGGCGGAACCACTGCCGCTGAATCCAGGAAGCGACCTCGCCGGAAAGATCGTACGCGCAATGCTGGCCAACGGATACTGGATCGCCCGGCATCCTGATTGCCTGAATATCGTTTACCTCGAGGGACTCAATCCGGACGGCTCAATCAATGACAACCGGAACAATGTCTTTAATGATCTTCGCATCGTCTTCCGGGTGAAAGCGGATGGGATCCCAGAAATCGTGGGGAAATGGGAAGCGACAACCGAACCCAGCCGAAAATACACTCTTGAGCCAATGAATCCGGGCGGAGCATTCCATATCAAGTTTGGCCAATACAAGGCATGGATCAAAGGCTGGTACCACACCCATGATGCGCTGTTGCAGGTTGGGGAAATCGCCGGATACCGTGATCCCAACAAGACCTTCAAGCGCGATTTCAACCATCCTGTCCACGGCTCAGGTTTCGCAGTCCACCATCACTGGGGCTATGATCTGCCGCACGATGACATGGGGAAATCCAGCGCCGGTTGCCTGGTTGGCCGTTCGACCAAGGGGCACCGCGAATTCATGCAGATCGTACTACGAGATCCGCGCTACAAGGCAAATCCGGCATACCGGTTTATCGCGGCGATCCTGCCGGCGGGGGATTTACAACCAGACGTCTAGCGACGGCAAAGAGGAGGATTGGACGCCTGCTTCCCGGCCTTTTATGGCTGGCGGAAATAGAGATGCTGCCACTCAAAGATTGCTGCTTGGTAGGAAGTTTCCAGTGAAAGTGGCACCACCTGGAATATCGCTCCGCCATCGAAGCGCGGAACGGTGGCCAACGTTCCGGCAATTTCGAGGGCGGCCACAACCTACGAAGCGGCTGTTTCCAAAGGCTTGTCCTGGCTTGGAAAACGCACGGCGAAGGCAACTTGGTTTTTCTGTTGAACATCGACCTCCAGCCAGCCGGCATGGGCCTTGAGGCTGTCGCGAATGCTAAGGAAAGCGGAGATACCGCCGAAGATCTGAGGATCCGCGGTCGGAAGACTGCTCTCCGACGGGCTGGCGGACAGAAGGCTGACCTCCTGCATGGGAAAATCCGCCCCCTCGATGGCGATCATAAGACGCACCGTGCCATCGCTGGCTTCGGCCGACAAGATGATCTTGGGTTTCTCCTCCGCGTAGAACAAGGTGTTCTCGACGAGCTGCAACAACGATGACTGAAGCTGGGCGCGATCCGCGCGGAACACCGGCAGTTTTCCGGCAATGTTCAGCTGAAGATTGATCCCCTTATTGTCTGGTCGAGCCTCAAAAGCTTTTCTTACGTCCTCCAGAAACGCGTTCGGCTCTATGTCTTCGACTTGAATTTCCGGAAGCCGGTGTTTGGTACGTGAGATCACGACCAGATGGTTGACGAAGGAATTGAGGTTCTGGGAGTGACGCACGAGCGTTGCGGCCATCCTGGGGCGGTCCGCCGGCGGTAGGAACAAAACGATCACGGAACAAACATGGTCAGCATCCCGGAACAAAGGCACGGCACGCACTTCATAAGCGGGCGGACGACCTGAACCGCCCCCAAATTTTCGATAGATGACCTCCCCGGTGACCCGGCCGGTTTGAAAGGCTGTCTCCACCAGCTGATCAACGCGGCTGTTGGGCGGCAAGACCTTTGCCAATTGAGCTTGCAGAGGACTTTGGGTCATACCGAAGATTTGCAGAAATTCGGAGTTCACCCGGGTGACTCGGCGCTGTTCGTCGACCACTAACAACCCCTCCAGCATGCTGTGAAAGATGCAGTTTGTGACGAAGGAGTCTACGGCGTCCCGCTCCGCGGTGGTTTTCAATTCCCCCTGCAGGCCCTTGATTTTTTTTGCCACCCCCATCAACTCGCGATGAATGGGAAGCAGCCAATAACGGATTCCGACGTTGGGCTTTTCGGGGAAATGCCCCCCGTTTCCCAGCCCGGCGGCCCAGCGTTCTACGATTTTGGAAGGCTCGATGCCAACGAAGTAAAACACAGCGCAAAGTACGAGCAAAATAACAAGGGTCAGAAGGAGGGCCTGGGCAATCATGTGGGCAGTGTCAGAGGTTTCAGGGTAGGGTTTAAGTTTTTACAGTTCAAGAGGTTGTGATGTTTAATGAGGTGGGATTCCGGGGGGATCAAGTCGCAATAATCGTCTTTCGGTAAAATCTCATGTTCGCGGCCACGAGCAAGCCACTGCTGAGCACGACGGTGCATACGGCCATGGCCATGGCCTTGCTGAAATCGCCCTGTTCGAACTGGGTGTAGATGAAGCTTCCGACCGTCTGGATGCCGGGCGGAAGCAACATGATGGAGGCCACCCAGTCGCGCAGCACCATGATGAAAATTGTAATCCAGGCTACAAAAAGGCTGGGGCTCATCATCGGCAGAACGATGCGACCGATGATGGCATGCCGGGGAGCACGCAGGCAGGCAGCGGCCTGTTCGAAGCGGGGAGTTAATTGTTGCATCGCCGCGTCGCCAAAGCGGAGGGCCACGGCCTGATATATGGCCACGTAGGCGAGGATTAGGATTCCGACCGTACCGTAGATCCGAACAGGAAGCCATGGGGCATTCCAGCTTAAGATCAGCGCCACTGCGATAACGAGATTGGGAATGATGCGCGGCAGCAGGCAAATGTGATCGAGTAAGCTGGCACCCCAGCCCCGATATCGAGCCAGCGCATAAGCGACCAAGCCACCGATGAAAACGCAGATCGTGGCTGAAACCAAGCTGAGCAGGCAACTCGTAGCCAACGCTTCAGAGCCGCCCGAACCGAAGTTGAAGAGTGATTGATAGTGCTTGAAAGTGAAGGTGGGATGGCCTCCTTGCCAGCGTTCGACGACGCTCATAAGCCCCACCGTGAGGTTCGGAATGACCGAACTGAAAAGGAACAGTACGCCAAAGAATAGCAAAGCCAGGACCTTGTGAAGCCCGCTCAGTTCCAAGAGATTGTTGACCGCCTGGCGCCCATTGGCCAGCGAACGAGCCCCGATGACGAATCGGGCGACCGTCACGAGAATCATGGCCGTTATAGCCAGGATCGCCGAGAGGGCAGCGGTGAGCGGCACATCGACAGGCCAAGTGGTCAATGTTTCATAGATAACCATAGGGAGCAAAAGGAGGTCGGCTCGACGGCCCAATACCGCAGCAACTCCAAAATTCGACATCGTATCCACAAAGACCAACACCCCAGCGTTTATGAGGGCTGGCACAAGAAGGGGAACCGTAATCTTGCAAAAGACATCCCAAGAGGGGGCTTTGAGCAGACGAGCGGCATCTTCCAGCCTCGTGGACACGCCCTGCAGGGCCGCCTCCACCAGCAGGGCAACGGTGCCGAAGCTCGTCAGGCTCATCACAAAGATGACGCCCCAGGCCGAGAAAAACAGGTGCCGGACGTTTTCGGGGAGCGGAAAAATGAAAGAATCGAATAGTCCCTTGGATTGAAACACGAGCACGTAGGCAAGCGCTAGCAGATAGGGCGGCGACATCACCGGCAACAGCAGCGATACCCGAATGAATGTTTTGCCCGGCAGTTTGGCGCGGGCCAACAGCCAGCCGGCCGGCAATCCCAGCAACCAGGAAAGAACCGTGGTGGCGGCCGCGCAGCCCAGCGAGGTCGCCCACATTTCTCCAATGCCCTGTGTTTTCGGGAGCTCCAGGAAAGGCGCAAAAAGTCCTTTCGGCCCGGCGCCGGAGGTCGGCGCGACGCTCTGAAGGAAAATCATGAACATGGGGTATCCCACCGTCACCAACGCCAGAACCAATCCCACCCAGACCGGCCAAGGCGCCGAGCCCATGGGGTGGAATTCTCGATGCCTCTTCAAACCTGGTTTAGTTCCGCTCAATTTCATAACGAAAACGCTTCAGAACCTCCCGTTGGACTTGCACTGCTTGAACCGGATCCAGCGGTAAGGGGTGAAGTTCGGCCTGCCGCCTCAGATCGCTCAGAGGGATATCCGCGATCGCGGGGATGAGATGCTGACGTGCGATTTCCTCCTGAACAGGCCGACTGAACCAAAACTGGACAAATTTACCGGCCAGTGCCGGATTGTGAGCGCCCCGAAGAATGGCGATCGGCCGCGGAATCACCGGGCAACCGGAGGGCGGGAAAACCATGGCCAGCGGCTCGCCGCGCTCAATCTGTTTGAAGACCAGGTAATCGGCGGCTGCCAAGACCGCCACGTGCGACCCGAGAATCAAACTGGTCAGGGCCTGACTATTAGGACCGGAGATCTGCAACCCGCCTTTCTTCGCCGTTTTGAGGCCATCCCAGAGTTTTTCGCCCATGGCCAGATGCGCAGCGGTCACGAACTCACCGCTGGTTCCAGACTGGGAAGGCGATGGCATGATCAGGGACCCGGAAACTCTGCCCGCGAACACGTCGTCCCAATCTCGAATTTCGCCAAGGTGATCGGTTCGGACGGCGATGCCCAAGGCCGATGCGCTGGTGCCTGCGTAGCGGCGGTCCGAATCTAGCCACTCGCTCGGGGGCGTCGCGGGAAGTTCCGGCAAGGGAGAAAGAGCGTCTGACTGCTTCAGCACCTCCGCCGCGATCGAACTGGCCAAAATCACCACGTCGGCCACCGGATGGCTTTCCTCGGCTTGCAGCTTGGCCATAACTTCGCCGGTCGTGGCGACAAAGAGCCTTGTCTTGGAGCCGGTTTCCTTTTCGAAAGCGGCACAGACCCATTCGGCCAATTCCCGGGGCCCAGCAGAATAGACCACCAGCTCGCGATTCTCTTCGACTGGCTTGCTCGGGCCACAGCCCGAGATCGCCAAGACGAGGGGCGCGACGGCAAAGACATTCCCCCTGGCGAAGACCCGTCTCAGGCAACCAAGGGTCCTGCTAAAAAAAGAACTCACAAAACCACTCATTCTTCGAGAAAGCTGACGTGCTTGGCATCGAACTGAACGATGACGGGATCATCGATGGCAATCGGATGGCGGACGAATCCGCGGAACTGATCGCCCTTCGGTGTGCGCGCCAGTATTTCGTACTGATGCTCGGACATGGAAGTCCGCACACACACTGCCTCAAAACGCACGAAGTTGTCGGGAGCCGGTCGGAGTGAACCATTTACAGGAAGGATCTCCACGTTCGCCCGGGGTACCATGAGATGTCCTCGCGTTACGCCGCGAGGGTGCGGAGGAAATAGAGGAGACCCGTCGCCGCGTCGCAGACCCTCCAGCTCGTAGAGGTAAGGAAAATGGCTGGCCGTGCCGAGGAAGTCGGCCACGAATGTCGTGGCCGGATTGTTGCGAAAAGTCTCCGGAGTGGCGATCTGCTCGATGCAGCCCTGCTTCATAATGGCGACCTCGTGGGCCACGGTCATCGCCTCCAGGTAATCGTGGGTCACATAGACAGTCGTAATGTTGAGACGGCGGATGAGCGCGGCGATCTCGGTCCGCAGTTCCTCCCGCAGCTGGGCGTCAAGGGAAGCCAGGGGTTCGTCCATCAGAAGGACCTCCGGCTCGACCACGATGGCGCGGGCAATGGCGACGCGCTGTTGCTGGCCCCCGGATAGCATGTTGGGATAACGATGCCGGAACTCGAAGATCCCGACCCGCCTCAAAGCCTTTTCCACCCGTTCATCCTTCTCTTGCCGGCTCAGGCCCTTCAGATAATCGAGTCCGAAGCGGACATTATCGGAGACGCGCATGTGCGGCCAAAGATTGAGATCCTGGAAGACCATCGCGAATCCGCGCCGTTGAGGTGGAGTTGAAAATCTCCTCTCCGCGTCCTCAATGGTTTCGTTCCGGCAGAGAATCGAGCCTCCGTCCGCCGGCATCAGGCCGGCGATGACATTGAGCAAGGTGGACTTTCCGCAACCCGACGGCCCCAGAAGGGCAAGGCATTGGCCGCGGGGGAGACCAAAGGAAACATCCTGCAGAACGGGAGTTTCGCCGTAACTTTTCGAGACATTTCGGACTTCAAGAAACATGGGTGGACTTAGGTTCAAAAAAAATCCCGGCGGCACGACGCCCGGGGAAGTTGGTTTGGTGGTTATCACGGCAAACAGGCCTATGGGTTAGCCGACTCGGTGTCATCGAAGCGGACCCGGCCGGTCAGCCGTGAAATCTCAACGCAGAAATCGCTTTTGCCCACGGGCGTAATCGTGCCGCTGGCTGGATCGAGCACGCCACTGACCACGGAAAGGCTAGGGGCGTTGGTCGTAACCGTCCCCTGCAACTGGCCCAGGGAGCCAAACTTCATGGCGCGCACTTTCGTGATACCCGACGGCAGGCCGCTTTGCACGTCCACTTCGGTGGTCACAGTCTCGAGCAGCGCTGGATCGAAATAAAAACCCTGGGGCAGGGATTCCCAACGAGTGAGGACGACGGCGGGTCCGCCATTGGAGATGTTGTTGGTAGAGCCGGACGAGGCCTTTTCATCAGGGGTCTGTTCGCGGAACAGGAGATAGGAACGCAGTCGCTTTTCCTGTTCGGGCGCGTCGGAGCCCGCCACCGCGAAGTAGACAGGCACACCCCGTTCGACGGCGGACATACGAGCCTCCTCGAGACTGCCAATGAGCTGGGATACGGCACCTTGGCGCGAGCCGGCCGGCCGGGTTCCCATGCCGGAACTCACAATGACGCCCATCATGATGCTCATGATGGCGACCACGGTTAGGAGTTCGACAAGGCTGAACGCAGCGTTCTTAGTTCGGAATTTCATAGGCATAGGACCATCGGGTTTAATGATCTGGGAGTGTCATAGGAACGGGTGAAAATTTCTAAGGGTTGGGATTTCGCATTCATCGGCATTCAGGGCGTGGTGTCTGCGGCTGCCGCGGGGCTGGTCGCGTCTCCGGCCGGAGCCATGTCAACCTTTGCGGACAGCAAGAGCACGGCGGCCTGATTGTAATGATTGCGAAAGAATACAACCGTCACCGGGCCCGGCGTGGCTTGGTAGTCCACGGGGTTGAGGATTTGCGTTTTCCGGCGGGATAGCCACGAAAGGGTGAGCGGACGTCCGGCCAACTGGCTCCGAGGGATCAGCAGCGGTTCCGTAGATACCGGCACCGATACCGGAGCGCCCTCCCCAATTCGGAACGTAAGCGGCGGATCGCCGAGGGCATTGAATATCCGGACGTCGTCGCGGAATCCGGTATCCTCCGGATCGGGGGGATACTCGCGGTCAATCCTCAGCGACGGCTTGCCGTCCACAATGACTGCCGAGAGCGTATAGGCATTGTCCTTTCGCAAGGAGGCGTGGAGCGTGGCAATAGCAAGCCCTGGAGCGTCATCCCGGACCAGGGTGAACGTGTAGGATCCGGCGGGTTTTTGGGCAAAACGACCGGCGACCGAGCCGTCATAGCATCCGCGCCTGGCCGCGAAGAGCCGATCCGGCTCACGATTGCGCGAAGAGGTTGCGATGAGAGAGTAGCTGGCCGCCGAGGGATCGCTGGCCCCTAGAACCGCCCACCAGCGCAGATAAGTGCTTCCTTTTTCCTCCCTCCCCGGGCTCTCCTGGGCGAAGGCCGAAGCCGTGACGATGGCGCAAACCAGAATGGCCCATCTGAGAATACGTCGCACGCTAGGCCTCCGCGTCCCGACAGGCGCCGCCTGGGCACAAGATCCAAAAGCTGGAAAAGAATGCGTCATGCGTTTTCGGTGCTGAGGATTTCGATCTTCCACCGATCGGGTTGGCGGAAGCGGTCGTTGGGTGAACTCGGATCAAAATCTTCCTCTAGCGGATCGTCCCACACTGGCGAGAGCCTCACGGTCACCCGTTTGGCCTGCGTAGCGAGGGGGCGACCCAGCTTGTCCAGACTCTGTCCCACCACGTAGATCGCGAAGGTGTTGCCCCTGGTGGTGATGAGATCGGCCAAGCGCCTGAACAATTCCTCGCGGCTGCGGTCGTTCAGCTTAGAGGTTTTGGCGCCAGAAAGAATTTGCTGTTCCGCCGTTCCGGTCGCGAAGGGACTAAAAAGCTGAAGCTGGGAGAGTTCACCAGGCTCCCACAACGGACTGAAGCGTCGATCGGCATTGGCGATCGAGCGGGAGAGCCGCTGAGCCAGATAGCGGGCGAGCGCCGGCCCACCTGCCGTGACGGTTTGCGGAAGAAGATAGGTTAGTCCCGTCGTCGCGCTCTCGGTGCCGGCAGTGTTGAGCTGCTGGCCCGAGAGGGTAGGATCGGCCGCCGCATCGGAGGGGAATTTCAATCCTTCCACAAGCGAGCGAAGAACGAGACCTCCATCGCGGAGGATGCCATTGGGGTTGTAGAGGCCTTCGACCGTGGTTTTTGACTCGCCCTTCCGGTCATCGTCGGGGCGGATCGTGAAGATGTCGGCGAGTCGCCAGGCCGTCCATTCGCGGCTGGCGGAAAGCTCGAAGCTCATTTGTGCCTCGGTCGCTCCCGTGCCGCGAACCTCGTCCCAGAAGACGTCCGGCTGTCCGACGGTAAGAGTTCTTCCCCCGCCGCGAAGCCTGTCCTGTGGGATGGTGGCCATAGTGCGGAGGCGAATAGGATCATAAACATGGCCAAGCTCCGCTATGGAACGCATGGGAGTATTGGCGACGACCATCGGCGCGGAAGGTGCGCCCTGATTAAGGAGCGTATAGTCGGTTTCGTAGAAATTGGCTGCTGCCCCTGGGCTGGCAAACGCGCCGAGACTGCTCTTTCCCTGAGGTGGCGACTCATCTTTGGGATTGCTGACGGTGGAAACCTTAAAAGCAGAAAGATTAAAACCTTCATCTTTTGAACCTCGGTCTAGCCATTGGGCTTCCAACGCCGACCGAGGATCGATGATGCCCACCTCGTCGCCATCGAGGAAGGAACCGCGAAAATTGTTAAATTCGAGTTTGGCTCGCGAACCATCCTTTCGAAACGCGATCAAGTTACTCTTGTCCGTGGGATTACCCATAACCAAGAATGGTTGGGCGGTGATGAGCCCGAATCGATTGGCCAGCAGCACTTTTGGCAGTTCTCGTCGACTTTGGCTATTTGCCCACTCCGGTCCCATCTGGACTTCGGGTTTGTCTGGGTTGCCATCATCGTAAAAATACGAATGCATGCGAAAGCGCCGAACGTTGGGCGAGCTGGTGGTCCCGTCGACGACCGACGCCCCGCTGGCGGATCCGACCCATACTTCGTCAAGGTGTGGCCAGGCGGAAACACCTTGGTCGGCGCGCCTTCCTCCTCCAGGAAGCCAGAGTTCGCGAGCGACATAGAAATTCGTCGGGACGATTCCCATCCTGACGGTGTTGGCGGCGTAATTGGGATCGGTCGTTATGACCGTCACTTCGCCGGCCTTGAAAACGAGTGGCACCGACTGGCCGGAAGCATTGGTGAACGATCCGTCCAATTTGATCTCGAAGGCGCGGCCGACCGGAATATCCTCACCATTTTTACGGGTGTCGTTGGCGGCCGAAATCCAAGGCTGGTTTTGGAGAACCAACACAGGATCCGGCCCGAGATCTCCTCGAGAGGGAAGGATGTCTTTGTCCGACATGTTCCAGAACTCGAAGTAGTGGTCGATCTCAAGTTCAAACTCTGCCTTGGGGTCGTTTGGCCCACCGCCTGGAGTCGGGGTAACACTGAGAATCTTGGCGTGCATGAGCCACTCGGTAATGTAAGGCGCGGCTTTCTTGCCGATGGCTCCGATAGGATTTTCCTGACTGATGCTCATCATGTCGACATCCAGGTCGGCCAGTGAGAAAAGCGGCTGATAAGGATAGGGCACCCCGTTTTTGTCGATCAGCAGCGGATTGCGCGCCGGACTGATGTAATCGTAAATGTTGACCGCAAGCTTTTGAACATAACGCTTGGCGTCCGCGACGCTGACCTGGGACGCGTTTCGGGCTGGGGTGGTTTTGTAGTTCGTCGGCGTGGGCAGCGTGGTTCCTGCGCGGTAGAAACGCTGCCCGAAACTAGGAGCGTTGGCATCAATCGCGGCGGCGATCTGGTCGACGGCGCGTTTCGCTTTATCCTCGGCGCCGGTCAGGTCGGGACCCTGCACGCCGCTGCCATAGGAAATCTTGGGAAGATCCTTCACGCTCCGGTCAACGGCCTCGTTGAGGTTGAACCGTTTGAAGCCGCCCCGGCTGAGATCCAGCCCGGACCCCACCGTTGTCAGGAGAAACTGGTACTGGGAGGCCATCTCCTCCGGAGTGAGCCCGGACGGAGCTTCCGTTGCATGCGCAATTTGTTTTGCGGAAAGGAACTGGCCACCGGCCACTTGCACCGAATCGCGGGTGGTCTCGATGCCTTGGGCGACTTGCTCTGCCGCGGCGTTGCCCGCGAAGATCCCCTGCAGACTCGGCTTGGGATTGCCCGCCTCGACTCCATTGACCGTTTTGACCTCCTCGTCCGCCTTGCCCCGCAAAGCCGCTTTTGCGGTGTTGAGGTTCAGCTTGAAACTCTCGTCATCAACCCAAAAGGCATAGCGAGCCACCGCTGGGTTCGTCTTGTCGTCCTTGGCCTTGGACGGATCCTGCAGCACCTCCACCCAAGGAACCGGAATGGGGGTCGGCGTCTTTCCCGGCAAAGCCCCGACCCAAGCTTTGGTCTCGTCGTTGCCGAAGGCACCCGTCAGGTTGATGTCGATCGAGTTGGTGCCGGTGACGACCAGGGACTGCGAATAAGAATTCGAGGGATAATATTCCCTCGTCGAAGCGCTGGAAATCAGCGGCCTCGCGTAGACCTTATTGCCATCCCGGAACATGAAGACTGTCCCGGGCGGTTTCTTAGCGTCATTGCCGGCCGCAGGAAATGTCGTCACGGCCACGTTTGGATCCCAGAAGGTTACGGAGTCCGGGTGTCGGTCGAAGAGATCCAGGAGGAGATTGCTGGCGTCCTCAACGCCGGCTTGGGCCGCGCTTTCGGCCCGGAAGACATCGCTGTAACCCTTGCTCACGCGCCTCTCGACCATGACGACACGGGCGATGATGACGAAGAGAATGACAATTCCCGCCATGACTACAACGGTGAGAAGGAGCGAGGCGCCGGAAGTCCGCGATCTGTTGACGGCAGGACCACGCAGAGAGCGCCCGCCAGCAGCGGAATGTCCTCGTTTTCGCTCGTTTGTCTGCGTGCCAGACTGGCAAAAATCCATCAAAGCCTCCATCGCAGCGTAAAATCCCTGACCTCCTTTTCCTTGAGGCGTTCCCGCACGGCATCGGGCGTGCCGGGAGCAAAATAAAGTTTCGCAGCCCGGCTACCGATGACCTCCAACTCGAGTTCTACGTAGGCCGCCGAGTTAGTGCTGGCCACCGGCTGAAGCTCCTCGTCTTTCAAGGACACGCGAAAATCGAGAACATTGGCGGCCAGCGCCTCGGACCCCGCCGGATCGAAATCGCCGGCCTGAAAGAACGAAGAGCCCCCAGCGAGGCGGGCGAAGGCGTCCTTGCTGGGGATGAGCCGGCGATAGAGCGACTGGCCCTCTCCCGAGGTGGGTTTCGAGAGGAAATAGGCCACCAGGCAAACGTCGCTGGGCCCAGTATTCGGGGGCTGGACGGCGGAGGGCAACCTGGTTAGAAATCCCAAGGAGCCGCCCAGGGAATCAGGGTCGATGTCCAACTCGACTTTCGGCGGAGCGGGCGAATAACCGGGCGAGTTCGTATTGGCCAGGCTTTGAACGTCCACAATCTGGCTCAACTCGCCGGCGGCGAATTGGAGCGCGGCCCGCGCCTCGCGAAAGGAATCCGTTCGCCCCTCGATCTGCTGATAGGTTCCGGCCACGTTGCTGAACACCCCGAGCAGGACGACGGCGAGAATCATGGTCAACACGCAGGCGACCAAAAGCTCGACGAGGGTAAATCCGGACAATGGATGACGCTGGCGAATGGGGTGGCTACTCATGGCGATTGCAGGGCCTTGGGGGCGATCCGGGATGAAAACTGAAAGGGCCGGGTATTGGTTCCCGAGGCGAGAGGTTTGATATCGACTCTCACTTCGCTGAAATTCGTGCGGGTATTCAGAGCGTCGGTCGCAGCCGCGGTTCCCGGGGAGGCAGGCGTGTTGGTGATCGCCGACAGGGTGATGCTGGCCTGGAAATAGGCGTTGGCATCGCCCTGAGCGACCGGTTGTCCCTCCACGGTATAGCTGGCCTGCAGAGTGGCTGGGGTATGAAGATCCACGGACTCGACGTTTCCCGGGGACCGGACAAGGTTGCCTTGGGACTCGCCGGCAGCCGGCCTAAGATCATTCAGGACCTGGCGAGCAATCTGTGCCGCCCGCGTTTCCTGCCAGGACTCCTTCGAGGAGGTCAGGAGGGTGGAGAGCAATCCAACCACAACGACCACAGACATACCGAAGATCCCAATGGCCAAGATCACCTCGACCAATGAGAAGCCTCCCCGTCGCCATAGCGCCGGGAAATCCGGATGTATTGTCTTTGGTTCCTCCACGACAGGCGCACAGTGGAGAAGGAAGGAAATGGCATCAAATTTTCAAATGTGACGATTTCGTCACATTAAATTAATATCAGAACAAAACCTGTTTCTATAAAAGGATGTAATCTTACTAGATGCTGATTTGTAGATATTTACGCTCAATAAGGCATCTCCAGCCGTCAGGGGGGAGCGACGGTCGGTCGGTCCATCGTGAAATTCCGTGGGGTAATCGGAAAAGGCCGCCAAAGACCGTCGAAAAGTGGCTTCGGGGCCTTCGATTTAGGTCGAGACTCACAAGCGAAAAGACAGTCTCTTTTCCCGAATATGCTGCCGTCACGCCGCAGAATATTGGCGTGCGGGCTGACCTGAGAGCGACCTGTGTAAGTGCTCCAAATGGCTTCAGTTCCCGTGGCATAACGAGATCGGAGTAGCGAAACGAGATGCCGTGCTGGCAGAGGAAAGAAGCAGATCGTTGCGGATTTCCTGGGTCGCGCTTGGGGAGTTCGCAGCGATCAATACCTAGATCGGGAAACCTTCTGACAGGCCCAGTCCTCCATTTGACCGCATGCAGTCGCAGATGCCCTGCGGGGCGTAGTCAGGTCGGTTCCCGCGTGCAAGCACAATGCAGCGTGGAGCGGCACAAGCCGTCAAATCGATACAGTGGGGAGGTTGAAGGCCAGCTGGCCTCCCCTAAGAATCATTCCGCGTAAAGCCGGCCGTACCGGCTAAAGGATCAGCTGTGGCAAACTTCCGTGCCTGCGGGCACGAATTCGATGGGTTCCTCAATGAGGCAGAGATTCCCGAAGCGGGTCTCGAAGGCCCTCACCTTGGAGTCCTGGAGCTGAATCTCCGCCTGACTCCGGCCAACGGCAACAACGGTCAGCCCCGAGAATTGGCGAATTTCCTCCAAGACCGAATTCCATTCCGCCGGCGGCTGGGCACGTTTGCGGCCGAGGTACAATGTGCGAGTTTTGAGCATTCCTTGGTGCAGGGTCAGTATCTGGTCATCGGAAGGAAATGCAAGCGTGGATTTATCCCTATGGTGCGGTCAGGCACGGCATCCCCTTTCCTTGATACTGTGGATCGAGGCCGACATCGGCGCAAATCGAAAACAGCCGGTCCGAGGCAATCTGGGCGCGAGCCACCGTGCGATCCGCGGCAAGATACTCCGAATCTTCGCTCAGAACGGCAGCCAGCAAGCCGGTGACGACCGGTGCCGCCATGGAAGTGCCGGTCATCTCCACAAATCCGGCGGGGTCGCTGGCCGCACAGGAGATGACGCTCATGCCCGGAGCGCAGGCGTCTATTCCTGGTCCAAAATTGCTCGATCCGAGCAGGAAATACCCGAACTTCCCGAATTTGCCGGATTCGGAGGGCTCGAAATGTTCCGGGCAGGGGTTGGCCTGCTTGTGGCCCAAGGCAGAAACCGCAACGGCCTCCGAGCAGGAGGCGGGAAAATGAATGGAGACGTTTCCGGCGTTGCCAGAGGCGCAGATGCACAGGGTCCCGGCATCGAAGGCCTCCTGGAGACGGGCCAAAACGAAGTCCGAGCGTTTCTCGCTTCCCAAGCTGATGTTGATCAGATCCACCTGTTTTTCGATCGCCAGAAATTCGATAGCCTCGGCCAGGCTTGTTTGACGAATGCGGCTGGACTCCCCGACGGACTGGTCATTCTCCCGCGACATGGCGCGAACCGTCATCAAATTAGCTCCGGGCGCGAGGCCCGCGAATTGATGGGCGCCCTGTGGGCGAGCCCCGATGATGCCGCACACGTGAGTGCCATGGCCCCATGAATCGAACCCATCGGCGGGATCATGGTAGACCCCCTGAAAAGAGCCGAGGTTCTTCACATGACGGAGACACTCATGGTCGTTGGTTCCGGTGTCGATCACCCCGATCCGGATATTTCGGCCCCGGTGGCGTTCGTGGGCCCGGATTCCCACGGCCTTGTGCCACCAGCCCAGCGGCCCGTTCGTAGGCAGCCGGTCCAAATGCACCGTTTCCTTATCGCCGGGATCTGGCTGACGCACCGTCCAATATCCAACGGCGGCCACCACGAGGAGAGAGGGCTTTTGTTGGGTTTCGTCATAGCTCACCCGGCAGCGTCCCGAACTGCCAATCAGGCGGTCCTGCGAGGTCGAGCCACCGTCTTTCAGGCGGAACTCCACCTTGGCCCAGCAACCCGTGGCTGGACGTCCATCGACGAGCACAGAGATTTGAATCGTTTTCTTCTTCACGTGGTGCTGGATGCCTTCACCAGGCTGCGGGTCACTTCCTTGTCCGGCCCGGCGAAGACAGCGAACAACCCGCCCGGACGATAATACTTCAGAGCGTGGGCGAACTTCTGCTCGAGCTTGGCCAGAGCGTCCAGGGTCGGTGCGTCAAGACCCTGGAGACGAGTCGCGCGGTTCGCTTCCAGAAGGTCGCGGACCTGTCGCACGCCGATGGAAAACGCGGTCGACGTATAGGGCAGGCCTCGTTGGCCAAACTTTATCAGGTTGGCAGCCAGCTCGCGCTCATCGGTTACCCCCTGCAGGATCAACTGCTCGTTCCAAAGGACCAGGCTGTCCGGGATCCAGGGGAACAACTTGGCGTGATTGCGAAGCCAGTCGTGCAGCCGGGACCAGGCCCGCGCGCGCAGCAGGACCGTGGCCGCGACCAAGGCCGCCAAGGGCGACTCGGTTTTGTGCCGCAGATGCTGCTCGAGAGCCTTGAGGTCCCGTCGCTTGGCCGCGGAGATGGGGCCGATCTCCTCATATTGAGCCCAGAGCCGGGCGGCCATGCCAAGGCTGCCCTCGCTTTCCGGCGAAAGAAAAACCCCCAGGCCGGACAAGCTCTCAGCCGGCTCACTCTCATACTCAAACTCGAGAAGATACCGGGGCTGGAGGGTGTCCTTAGGCAGCACGAAGCCGTAGCGGGTCTCGCCCACCTTGAGGGAAAACCACAGCGAGATGTTGGGTTGTGCGACGGTGAATTCCACCCGGAACGAGTTGCCCTTTCGCGAGTTGGTCACCTTTTCAAGGCGTACGTTGCTGCGCGGCGAAACAAGCTGGCCGGTCTGCAGGTAATTGATGCGCAGCCGGCGGTTCCACACTTCGGCCAGCCCGGCGTTGCCAAACACCTGAGGGGCGTCGGCTGGCCGCGCAGGCGTTTTTCCCTCGGGCGCCCAGCGATCGGTGCTGGCGGCCAGCAGCATTTCGGCGGCATTCGCCGCCTCGGAGGCGTCGCCGGCCTCGTCGATCTCAGTGACCGGGGTCTCGCACGAGTCGTAGAGGCGGGCCGTCTGGCGGTATTGGTTGCCGTATTTTTGCGCAATAATTTCCTGCACCCTTTCGCGCACAAAGGCGCGCAGCGGTTCCGGCTGAACCACCAGTTTATTTTTACGCCGCGCCGGTTTGAATCCGAATTCGGCCCGCAAGCCTTCGACCAAGGCCTGGCCAAAAAGCGACGGACCTTCCGCGGGTGAACGCGGCTGCCAGGCGACGGCCCCCGAGGCCGTGGAATGGAGAACGGAAGTGAAAGCGTCCGCGTTGATATGGGAGTTCCGGACGGCATTGAGAATCCTGGCGCCCTCGAGCGGCTCGGAGAAGCCAAGTTCCTGATGGTCACTGCGGCAGGCGTCCACAAAGAAGAAATGTTGCGGGAGCTTCAACGCCTTCACACCACGCCGCAGATTCTCGGTGCTGACGGCTGCGTTGAGGGATGGCTGGGCGGGATCCAGGTAGTCGGCGGGCAGCAAGATCTGGCTTCCTTCCGTCATCTCGAGACCGTGGCCGCTGAAGAAAAAGAACGACCGGCTTTCTTTGGCCACCGGGTCGGGAAGCAAACGCATGGAATTGTACCATCGCCAGATCGCCGGCGTGATGTTGGCCATGGTCGCCGCCGTCGCCGGGGCGGCATACTTCGCCATGTCCGGCTCCTCGGCCCGCTCCTCCTTGGTGGGACTGAGCAGAAGCAGGCACTCCACGACCGGGCATTCCTGAATCCGGTAATCCGTGGACAGCCAGCGGAAGAATCGCCAGGCTGTCAGCGCGGACACGGTCAACTTGCCCAGGGAATAGGTTTCGGCAGAACCATCGAGGTGCTGGTAGTCGCTCACCCCGAGAATGATCGCGAAGGCCCCGGGCTCGCCGGCAACGTGGTCGGGATCATACCATCTTCCGGGCGACTGTGGGTCTTGCTGAAGGCTCATAGATTGCGCCAATTGGCTTGCTTGGCGGCTTTGACCTTGTCGGCAAACCTGCGGAAAAAATTCGGACGCGCCAGATAACCTCCATGGGCCGACAACACCGACATGCCGCTAACGAATTCCTCGTCATCAATCCCTTCGAAGATCTGGCCTCCGGTGTAGCTGATGAAGTCGTTCTGGTCCCAGACATTCCACCAGTAGCCCAGCGTGCCGGCGTCCGGGTGCGGAAGGCGCGGGTTGGGCTTGCCCGCGCCGTAATCCGGCCGCCGCATCCTGAACAAATCCAGTTCGGCAAAGAGCGCGACCTGCGAGGCGGTGGCGCACCAGAAATCGATCTTCAGCCCGGAGTGCTCCGGGGAGGCGGCGATGTAATGGGTCACCAGGTCGTAAACCACCTGGCCGCCCATGCTATGGCTCAAGACGATCAGAGGTTCGCCGGGAGCGGCATCCCTGGCCTCCGCCAGTCGGCCGAGGACCCTTGCCGCGATGCTCGTGCCAGCTTCGTCACGATTGCCGAGGTAGGCGAAAACGTCCCCCAGGAAGAGAGTCGCAAAATCATTGATGGGCTTGCGCGCTTCGACAACGGCCCGTGACACGAGAAATCCCGGAAGGTCGATAGCCCGCGCGATCGCTTCCTTAGCCTTCTCGAAGGCTTTCCGCAGGCCGTCCCCTACCCCTTGCGGCAGGAGCGTCTGCGAGCCTGGCTCCGAGGCCAATACTTTCATCCGGTCGCCGACCAGGCGAAGCAGCACGTCGAGCTCCGCCTCGAAGCCCGGACAGGCACTCAACACCTGCGGCGTCTTCGTATCGTGGGCCACGTCATCGGCCGCGAAAACGGCCAGCACCCGGTTCTCAAGGTCGGGTTGTTGTTCGATCGTCACTACCAGGAAGTCACTGAGCGCGGCACTATCCAGTTGAACCAGCCGCGCCTGGGCCGCGCGAGGCCCGGGACCGGTCGCGGGTCCGGCCGCGACGAGAGGGCCGACGGCGGCCGGCGGCGAGGGTCTGGGAACCAACTTCCGGAGTTCGTCATCGACCACCAGCGCCAAAGCCCTGGCGAAGACGGACTCCTCCCCCACCCCTCCCATGCCCAAGAGTGGCGACCAGGGTCGCGCAGCGCCATTCCAGGCAAAGCGCGCACCCAGATCGCCCCAATACGCGTCGAGCACCTGCACACCCGCCGGATTGTCGGAAATGACCGGCGCAATGTAGCGGCGCAGATGAGCCTGCAGCTCCGACCAATGTTTCTGGTAGTCCGCGTGGTCCGTTCGATTGGCCACTCCATGCACAAAGACAATTGCCATAGTCGAGTAAGTGAAAGCTCGTTTCTATTTTCTCCGGGGTTTTCGCACAGTTTTCTTCGTTTTGCGAGCGCGAGGCGACGCCGCGAGGGCGATTTCCTCGAAGGCCTCCACGCGGGACTCCGGCTCGCCGGCCCGGATGTCCGCTTCCCGGACTTGATCTCCAAGATCGAGGCCGGTGAGGCGCTCGATAGTGGCAACGGTCGATAAAAAATCTTCAACCTCGTCGAGTTCATCGAAGGCTTCGGCGTCCGAGAGCGATTCGGGCAGTTTGCCGACAGCTTGAATCACGGGGAACTGGTCGGCCAGCATGGCCAGCGAACGCAGCGCGCCGTCTTCAGCCCACACCACGACTTTCCAGAATTTCAAGGGCACCAGGATCCCCCGCCAGGGAATGTCGTCGGCGCCGAAGACGGGGCCGGTGAGCGAACACACCCGTAAACCCTCCGCCACCGCGTTACCGAGCACATGATTCTCCAAGGCCCGCCAGAGTTTGCCGCCGCCGGAGCCATCCAGTTTCAGCTTGGCCGCGCTGCCCATGTTGAAGAACCCGAGCTGAGGCGCGCAATTGGTGAAATGGAACGTGTCGGCATCGGCCAGGCGCGCCTGGTCATTCGTGCCCCAGGCCGGATCCATGCGGCGCACAAGATGGCCGCGTTGGAACATCCGAGCCAGACGTCCGGCGCTCGAACCTCCTGGAAAGCCTGGAACCTGCTGGCTGTCGTAGAGGGCCTGATTGGTCTGCTCCGAGAGCAGAAGCCGGTCGTCGCTGGCCCATTCCTCCCGCGCTTCGCTGTCTTCCGGGCCGCCCAGGGCCTCGGAAAACGCCGAACTGACGTCGAGATCCGAGACCTCCCCGGTCTTGCGGTTGACTTTCTTGGCGTGGGTCCCATCGATGTTACAGGCAGTAAAGAAGGCGAGCTTGCGCCGGGCATGGAGAACCAAGCTGAAATGATGATACTTGAGCTCGAAGGGATCATCGCCTGATTCCGCCCGTCGGTTCCGAGCGGCCAGTTTCTCCTGCTTGCTCGACAACGTCGGAAGCGGAACGGTGAACCCCTTGATGAATTTCGGTTTGTAGCCCGAGCGGTCGCGATAATCCTTACTCGGCCGCAGCGCGCGCTCCACTTGGGGCGGCTCCGCGAGCGGGGGCCCGACCTCGGTCGGGGCGACTGCGGCGGGCTCACGGGCCAGCGCCGGAATCCTCACCGAGACTTCCAGCGGAATGGACCAAGTCACCTGACCATCAGGCCGGATGCGCGCGCTGATTTGCCCAGGCGACGGATCCGGGGCCTGTTCCTCGGCATGATCGGCGGAGGAGGCGGGCCGGCGTTCCGCCAGTTGAAGTGCCTCCTCGAGCAGACTCCTCGCCGGAGCGGAGAGTTCTCCCAGCCGGCCCCGCAATTCCCGCACAATCGCGCTGATGCGAACGCCTTCATTGACTTCTCTGGAGACCGGGCGTCCCTGGCCATCGGCTTGCTGGCGCCACGGGCCACCCCAGTGGTGGAGGGCAATCACCTGCCACTCATTGTTGAAGACGGGAGAACCCGAGGAACCCGGTTCCGTATCGGCGACGTAGTGCAGCACGGTTTCGAGCCGGGCCACGAGCCGGTTCTCCCGTAGCACTACCTCCTTCATCCGGCCGTCGGGATGCTGGACGATATTGGCGACCTCCCCCAGGGCGTGTTTGTCGGACGCATCCGAAAGCGGCGAGTAGCTGTAGTCGGCCAGCTTGCGGCTGCCTTCGATCCTATTACCCACCGCCACTATGGCATAGTCCAGGTCGTCCCGGTCGTCGTTCAGGTAGAAGGCGTCGGGGTCCAACACAAACCGAGTGCAGGAGGTGGGCCGTCCGTTGAGGTCCAGTTCGTAGTCAAAATCGAGGGCCAGATGGCGCGCCTCCTCCGCCGTTTGGATGACGTGCTGGTTCGTAATGAAGAGTCGATTGGAAATCAGGAAACCTGTCCCCAGCGCCTGACCATCGCGATAGGCCACCCGCGCCACGGTCCGGGCCGCTTTCAGGCCGCGCTCCAGGAAGGCGACTCCCACAAAATCCAGGGTATTGCCCCAGATCTTTTCGGGGCCGGCTTCCTTGCGGACCTCCCCGACCGGCGCGGCCGCCGCCTGGGCGAAAATGCCGCGCGTCATGGTCTCGGCTTCTTCAGGCGTGAAGAGCCCTTTCGCCTGCAGACGCCTTTTCAGCCGCGAAGCTTCCCATTCGGAGGCGAGTGGATTGCCGGCATCCACGCAGTCGAGCGTGTGCTGGATCTGGTCGTTCGCATTGCCCAAACGGGCTCGCACGGCGGATTCGAGGTTCTGGGGAGTCATGGTATGGCGGGCGGCCTGTTGGTTCTTTTTGCCGTACTCCTTTTCTGCGTGCGCCACTGGCGATCGGCGTCCTGGCTTCTTATGATTGCCGCCATGGCAGAGGTCTTCCTTTTCGCCAAGGGCTCGGTGGCAAGCTTCTCCTCCGACGATCTCGCCTATCCAAAGGTGGCGAAATACCTCGAGGAGCATCCGGGAGAATACCGCGCGCTGAACCGCTTCAACCCGGATGCCTCCATGTATCTCCAGTCCGAGGGCATTTGGGGCTACGATCCCTCGGTCCTGCGGCGTTATGCCGAAATCGTCGCGCTGAGTCAGGGCCAAGATCCCAAGACGGCTGGGCAGAAT
>Ga0351883_1044_pt1 | contig 41227 bp, 30 predicted proteins | sample BONcelFGM3001F14_FD_206772 | JGI IMG/M metagenome (GOLD analysis project Ga0351883, IMG submission 206772) | Enriched cells from coal bed in the Powder River Basin, Montana, United States - BONCAT cells FGM rep3 HSBNCT.FGM.300.1.F14 ...
TTTTGGGGTCTTTGCCGGTGAATTCAGCAACTTCACGTAAATCAACAAGAACAACCTTTGCATTGCCCGAAGCAGCCTGTACCTCTTTCATGTCGGCATAAATCGCATTGTTTACAGCAGGAGTGAAGGTTGCTGGTTTTACCGTTGATGGATTTTTGGTAACCGGTTTACGACCAGCTTTCCATGCCACCATGCCACCATCCAGAATTTTTACATCGGTTGCACCCATATACTTCAGGGCCCAATAGAGTCTGCTGGCATACTTACCGGCACCTTCATCGTAAACCACAATGGTTTTCTTTTCGTTTAGCCCTTTGGCGCCAAAAATTTTAGCGAGTTCGGCAGGAGATTGAAGCAGACCTTCGATGCTGCCTGTTTTCTCAAGGCTTTTGTATGATACATTAACAGCATCGTTGATGTGAACTTTTGCATATTCAGTCTCAACTTCGGCTGAAACAACCACTAAATTGGCGTCTTTTAGTTTTGAGCTCAGTTCGGCAACAGTAATCAGATCCTGAGCCTGAGCCATGATGCCCAATGCTGCAAAAGCAATGGCAGTCAGAAATAGTTTTTTCATTTTAGTTAGTTTTAGAATTTAACCTGTATCTGAACCACGATTTCATCAGAAGGTATCTCAATAGGAGATTCTCCACGGTAAACATAGTTCAGCTGGAGGCGGGTCCAGTCATTAAAGAAATAGTTAACACCGAAAGTCATATTGCTCTCTTTGTATCCGCTGGCATTGCCCGAATCAAAGAAATCATACATGAAGACGGGTTCAACATTCCACTTGGTCATATAGGCAAGGGTAACATAACCACCGCTGCGGTCTTTGCCGAGCTCGATCAGGTTTCCACTACATCCACCACCAAGGTCGCGGTTGTAATCGCCATTGTCCAGAATATACTCACCAAGTACAGTCAGTCCGCGGTATTTTAATTTAAGTTCACCACCAATGGTTGTGCGGGTGTCCTTATCATTAAGATACGAAGGGTAGCCATGACGGAAACTTCCTCCTACATAAATGAAATCCCATGGATGCAGAACAACTCGTGCGACGATGTCTTTTTTCTTGTTGTTGTCGAACTTGAGCAGACCGCCGCCATTCATTAATCCCAGTTGATAGGATACGAATGTGGTATCGTTTCCGCCGAGGAGCATCACGCCCATATCGCGGAATGGAGCAACCATCTGCAAGGTAGCTGTTGAGCGGTAAACTGTCATCAATCCGCTGCAGGCAGTGTTGGTTTCCATACCGAAGGGAGTTTTAAAGGATCCTACCGATAGCCGTGCCATATTGAAGCGATCGTAAGTTATAAATGCGTCGAGCAGGTAAGGGTTCGGCGAAATAAACGGACTTAGTTCAGCAACCACATAGTAAGAAAAGTCGTAAGGTATTTTGCCCATTGCGCCGATGCGTGCTCTTTCAAAAGTGAAACTGTTTTTTGAAGGATCGGTGAAGTGGTGCTCATACTGCGACTGCAGGAAGCCAAACATTTTCAGGCCTTCTTCTGAGGCCGCACCGCCGCAACCCTGGGCCGAAACCCGGGTTGTAGCCAGCGCTGCAATTGCGATTAATACGAAAAAGTATTTTTTCATAGCAGATTAATTAGTTACCGGTAACGATAGGCAGATTTTTTGCCATTGACGGTTTCCATTTGTTAACAGATTCTCCCCAGGCTGAGCTGGCATTGTTGAATTTATTCATACCCCACATAAGGCTTTTTGCATTGTAGCCGATTACCCTTAAGTAAGCAGTTATGGCACCTGAAGTCTGGCCTGTATAGCAATAAGTTACTACTTCTTTTGAAGGATCAAGATAATTTACCTGACCTTCGCCAACAAGTAGCGGATTGATGCGATAAGCACCTTTTACATGTCCGAATCCGGCATAATCGGTTTCGTTGAAATAATTGTTGACAAAGAAACTGGCAGGATTGGCAAGAACATCAGCAGGATTAACACTTTTAAATCCTTCGGCAAGAACAGCTGCAACGCGGGCTTTCAGAATGTTGGCAGGAATTGTGTCGGCGCTGCTGAACTTAGGGCTTGCATAAGTAAGGTTAGCAGGAGCTGCATCGGTGGTCCAGTTGGCGTTGCCTTCGGCAATGCTTCCAGTGTTTGGAGTCCAGATATCGAGGGCTGAGTTCCATCCGCTCATTCCCCATTTAAGGGCAACAGCATCGGCAAATCCTGAAAGGCGAAGTAAAGTTACAGCATGGGTTGCAGTCTGACCCGATTTACAAACCACGAGTATAGGTTTGTCGGCTTTGGCTGCTTCGGTAAGTATGTCTTTAAGATCAACGCGGTGTGCATTGGCTATGTGACCACTTGCAAACTCATCAGCTGTGCGGATGTCAATTATGTATTTTGCTGATACATTGCCATCAGCAGGCGCACCCATTACAAAACCACCAATAATGGTGTTTATGTCAAGGTTATTGGCTATCAGATGCTTTGTTAATGCCTTCTGTGCATCAAAGTTGGTGTCGTCGTTGTCCTTTTTACAACTGGTCAATACAAGAGCCGGTACAAAGGCAAGGATCAGGAATAATCTCATTAGTTTGTTCATGTTGTTGTTTGTTTTAGGTGTGGGTTTTTTATTGAATTAAAGTTTAAGTTTAAGAAGCGATTTAGCAACCACCTCCGGATTTTGGTGCTTCATGGCCGCCTCCGCCAAGTTTTTCAAGGCTTTTTTCAAAAATATCAGGGTAAGTCAGTTCCCATTTTTTCCATCCTTCTTTCAGTGCGAATACATTGGTGTATCCCAGTTTCTGAAGGGTTTGTGCTGCGAGGATTCCGCGTTTTCCTTTCTGATCATATACTACAATTTTTTCATCGGGAAGTGGCATGTAAAGTCCGACACCTTCCCAAAAGGTTGAATCAGAAACATTAAACTCAAGGCTGCCACGGGGAATATTTACTGAGCCGGGAATGTAGCCGGGGTAGTGTTCATCGGGCTGTCTGACATCCACAAGGGTGTAAATTTCCTCACCATTCATCAGCCCGTGAAGTTCTTCAGCTGTAATCAGTTTTATCTCTTTAAGTGCCTGATCTACCATTTCGTCAGCCGAAGCAAATTTTTCCTGCTTGCTGCAAGCCACTATGGCAAAAAGGATGGCAATTGCAAAAACTATTTTTTTCATGTTGTTTGGGTTTTATGCGGGTTGATTATCGGTTTTGTGTTCGTCGGCGGGTTCTTCCTCATATCCCGAGATCATGGCTTTGATGTTTGTTGAAAGCCGGTGTCCGGTGGTGGTCATGTAAACGTGCACGATGACAAAGGCTACCATCAGGAATGCCCCGAATGTGTGGGCAATTACTGCAAACCATAATCCGTTGGCATCTATCGGGTTTTGAGGATAGTGGTAGTACATATATAGTAGTCCTGTTATGGTCTGAACCGGAAATATCAAAATCAACAGACCCAGATAAATTACCCTTTGAAGCGGATTCAGTTTGTTGCCAAAAGATTTCTTTGTGGGATGTGATGCACCTTTAAAAATGCCTGAGGTGTAATATTGTATCTGTTCTTTGAACTTCTCGGTGGTAGGAATAAAGTTTTTGTACTGACCGGTAACAATGAGCCAGAATATTGTAATTATTCCAAGAATGATAAATGTGATTGCTGCTGCATTGTGCAGTCTTACCGATGCTTCAAAGCCAAATAATGTATAATTTCCATGGATTTCAAAGCCGGTGATTGTGAGCAGAATAACCGTTGCCATCTGAGTCCAGTGCCAGAAGCGTTCAAATCGGGAGAAGATTTTTATTTTTTCCATTTCCTTTGTTTTTTCGGTTAGTTTTTGCGGGCAACAATCCTCATTACTGAATGAAGAACAACTCCCAGAAGTGAAATTATTATGATGGCAAATCCTGTATAATCAACGCCTTTGGCATAATCGCGGCCGGGAAGATAGAATCCGGCAAGATTGGCCAGTCGCCCATCTTCACTTCTGGTATGACAATCTGTACATTTTAGGGTGTGCTCTTTTGGTGAAACCTGATGGTTCAGCGGCCAGAACATTTCAGTGGAAACAAAGTCATGCTGTCCGCTGTAATATCTGCCAACATATGCCATTCCTATCTGAATGGCGGTGTCCCATCTCAGGTCTTCCCAGAAAGCCCCCTGACCGGGTTTTTCGGCAAATACATTTACATTTACAATTTCTTTGGTTTCAACGTCAAAGGGTTGCTTTCCGCGATGAATTTTTACCGGCCATATTTTTGAGTCCTGATCTTCGTAGCTGCCCATCAGGGTGTTGATTTTTACAGGTATTTCACTGATGGTATCTCCATAAAGAAAGTGGTCAGCAGTGCCGTTGAACCACATATAATCAGGCTTGACATTGTCATCCCACACAAATTTTCCCTTTATTGATAAGTAGCTGTATTTGTGGTTGACATCGTACTCGGTAATTTTATTCCCGTTTTCATCAGTCCGTCCGGCTACTGACCAGTCCCAATACATTACAGTAGGGTTGGCTTTCGCATAAATGGGAATATGGCAGGTCTGGCAGGCTACTTTGTGGTTGTGCATATCGATTACCTTATCGTTATGCGGCGTATTTGTATGGCATGATTCGCAGTATGCCCGGTTGTTGTTTTCAGATGAAACACTGTAAGCCCTTCCTGTAATATTGTGCCTTTCGGTAAGATGGCAGTCGTTGCACGACATATCCTGACCGGCTTTTGCCATATGAACATCAACATATCGGGAGCAATTGAGCATTGCTTCTTCAAGGTCGCCATGTTTTACATTGTTACCCCCACCGCCGTGAAAGTGACAAAATCCGCAATTTTCCTTAAGTGGTTTTCCTACATTCTGAGCAACATAATTATAGTCGGGAACAGGAAATTCGGCTGTTGCATTCTCAGCAGTTGAAGGCATCCCGGCACCACCTTTGCGTTTTTTGTAGGTGTCTGTATTGTCGTGACAAACCAGGCAGTCGAGATTGGTCGGGTCTTCAAAATCGAACGTCTTATCTTTCCAATCGTATCCTATATGGCAGCGCATACACGATCCGTTGTTGCTTTCGGCCGAAGCGCAGAAGTTGTTGATCAGATTTTTCTTTCCGATTGTAACAGTTCCGCGGCCATTTGGAAGTGTGGTTTCGCGCTCCCATCTCCAATGGGCTGAAGCCATCAATTCGTCATCTCTTTTATTATGACACGACAAACAGGCTGCAGTGAGATCCTGAGGCCTTTTGAATTCCTGCTGAAGGATTTCAAATTCGGCGTGATCAACTTTTTTCTCGATATCAGCTCTGTTCTGATATTCAAATTTCTCAGGAATTCCACGTTTGTTTCCGAAGTGCACTGTTGTGAAGATCACCAGTGCAGGCAGCACCAGCACGACCAGAAATGAAGTGATTTTTTGCAGAATATTGTTCATGGTCCGATTGTGAATAAATTAACAATGCGAAAGTAGTAGTAAGCTTATTGTTAAATGAATATTAAGCCACCAACCTGAACATGCTTTTCTCCTTTGTTCAACAGAATAATCTTTGATGTAAATCAAGAAATTTTTTGTTTCTTTGCATGAAAGCTTGCTATTTAACTAATTAATTATATCTAAATGACAGAAGGACAGCTGAGTATGCAGCATAGTTGTGCAATCGGTGGAAACACCGGATCGTGCATCGAGCTCTTGTCATCACAGGAGCTTGAACTGATAAACTCAAAAATGGCGGTCGTAAATTACCGTAAGGGTGAAATTATCTGCAAACAGGGAACCCCGGCAGGACAAATTATGCTTGTTCAGGAAGGACTTGTAAAAATTTATATGGAAAGTAACTCCAATGATAATCTGGTGCTCCATATTATGCCTCCAAATAATATTATAGGGCTTTCTACACTTTCAGAAGGAAATACGGTTTACCAGTTTTCTGCTCAGGCATATATTGATACACGCATTCAGTTGATTGATTCCATTACCTTTAAGCAAATTTTAAAATCCAATCCTGAGTTTGCAATGAAAGTCGTTGGATTTCTTGCAGATTACAATTCCATTATCAGCGGCAGGTTTTTCTGCCTGACTCAAAAACAGACTTATGGCCGCTTTGCTGATGTATTGCTATGCCTTGCCAACCGAATTTACAAAAACCATAAATTTCCTCTCCAATTGTCAAGAAAAGAACTTGCTGAAATTGCCGGCATGTCTGTTGAAAGCGTCGCACGCATTCTCTCCCGTTTTAAAGAAGAAAAACTGATTGAAGAAGAATGCAAGCATCTTCACATCCTTGATTATGACAGAATGTTTGAGATTAGTCAGAAGGGATAAACTTTTTTAAAGAGAAGTTTAACTCATGGCGCAGGTTTCTGATCAATAGATGTAAGAAAATCTTTGCTAAATAAATTTTGAATAATCTATTTCTTCAGTTAAAAATTGTCTTTCGGTTTCGTTTAGAGTTTTTGCTAGTTTATTTCTTGTTTCCACCCCAATTTGTAAAACTTCTAACCATTTAGGGTCATTTAAAGTTGCTTCATTGTCATAATCGTCATTTTTTGGTGAATTGTATTTGTCAAGTTTTATATGCCATTTTTCCAATATTTCAAATTCTTCTTTTGATATCCAACCTTTGTCCAACTGATATTTGTATTTGTCGTCAATTGCTAAGTCGTCAAAATAACTACACATAAATTCGATAAAAGACCAATGAGGATTTTTATGAGTAAGGTCAGTCCAGGATTTTTTTTGAAGGTCAAGCGAATTCAATTGGTTAATGCAACCAAGCCACCTCTCTCTCCATAAATTCTTGTCATTACTGTCCATATATTAATTATCTGTTGCGAATATCAATAAATGGTTCGTTGTTTTTGAGGTGTTAGTGAATTCTATTTTTTGTCTTTGAGTTTACTTTTTTTAAGTTTTGGTTCAGGCAATTCATTAACTGTAATTTTTACTAAATTTCTCAGCCATTCTCTGTCGTCCAATTTTTCTTCAATTAAAAAACTTGGTTTTGCTCCTGGATATGGTGATGCTTCAACAACTTCACTAATATATTCTCTACCCGATTGAGTCGGTTTAATAAATAATTTATTGTCGCAAACAAGACCAAATAATTTGTTGTCAAAATACAGTCCGTACTCACCAAACATTTTCTTGTTTGTAACTTGCTCTGAAAAACCAATTTGGTCAATGATGAAATCTACAAATTTCTGTTCTGATGCCATCTTACTTTAGTTTGAACTCTGGATTATAAATAAACCCGATTATATTACCCCAAGGGTCTTTAACAGTAGCTGTCATTAAGTCGCCACCAACATTATATGGCTTTTCATATTCTGTTGCTCCTGCTTTTATGAAGTTGTTGTAAACACATTGAATGTCATCTACGCCCCAATAAGTTACAACGCTTTCTGTTTTGTCAGTCGATGGCGTCTCTTCGGGTTGAAGCCCGAGTTCATAACCACCAATATTAAAACCTACATAAAAAGGTTGGTCAAAGTAGGGTTCTATTTTGAAAACATTTGCATACCAATTTTTAGCTTTTTCAATGTCGCCAACTTTGTAAATAGTAGTTCTTAATCCAAGTACTTTTGATTTGTCCATTTCTCTTAATTTAGTTCAATTTTTGTTTTCAAGTTGTCTATTTTCAAGTTTGTTAGGAGTGGCTCTACAATGACCGCTAACGAATAGATTCACGAAACTTTGCATATAAATCCGCCAGATCTCTGCCCCTCATAAGCAAAACTCCACCCCAGATCTACGCCCCAAATATCACAACATTTTAAATATCCAGGCCTTACCTCATTACAGGAATACAGGCACATCAAAAAAATCAGGAAAGAGGCTCCATAGTAAAGTCCACATCCGTCATAACGCCGGAATCCACTTCAATTTCGTCCTCTTCGTCCTCAACCTCGGTTGCTGAGCGTAGTCGAAGCACACCCTTAGCCTTAGCCTTAACCTTAACCTCAACCTACTGACTCGGCAAAGAAACCTTCCTCAATTGATTAATAACTGCAGTTTCGTAAATTCTCCCAACCGGATACTTCAGGAAATTCTTATCCCAATAAGGTGTCTGGCTATAAAACCAGTTAAGAATATCCCACTGGCTTTTCACAGAATCAGGATTCTTTAATTTATACGCTTCAAAAGCTTTTCTTACTTCCGGATCCTTGTCGAGCATCTCGCGGGCCATGGTTTCCATAACATAGGTTTCGCTGTATTCCTTCTGTTCAAAAACGGCATTAAAGAAACCCCATTCCACAAAAGAGCCTGCTGCCATCGGTTCAAGAATACCGGCGATAACCTTAGCTGTCCGCTGGTTGGTGTGAATAATGGCTGAGCCTGCAGGAAAAACCCTGGTTTCCTCAATTACATCCACTTCGGTAGTAACCATATGCCGCCCCTCGTTGGGCGTTTTCCTGAAATCAAAATCTCTGAACTTATATGACTTCACTTTTACTTCGGTCGGTTGAGTAAGTAAGTCCATCTTTATGCCGTGAAGTTTCAGTCTGCTGATTACCTCTGTCCATTCAGCAGGAACAATATACGCTTCGGGCAGCATTGTTCCGGAAGCGGGAATCGTTTTATTGAAGAAGGGCAGCTTCATGGTAACAGGTTTGGTGTTGTCATAAATAAACCAGTCGCCACCCGTCAGATCGCTTTTAATGTTTTTATAATCAAAGCCTTCGAAATCAACCATAGTACTGTCGGTTTGGCTGGTCACCCATTTAAGGATATATTCCTGTTTTCTGAAAGCCGGCGAAGCGGTTGATTTGTCGGCCATATCAATCAGGGTTTTCAGTGATTCGGCCTGATGGTTGACAATAAACAAGGTATGAACCAGCATTTGGATGGTAGCATCCACCCTGGTTTTGTAATCCTTAAGCATATGTGTTTCAATAAGCAGGGCCGGGCGGTTCTGCAAAGCAGCATAACCCTGCGAAATCATTGGAGGAGCAGCGCCGGTGCGAAGTCCGCTGCGTGGATCGTGCCAGTTGCGGAACTGCACATAAGGAAATATCGGGAAACCGCTTTCCTTCATCTTCGAAGTGATTCTAGGCTCATAAATGTTCTTCAGCCATCGGGTAATCCCCGACTCAAGGGTTCCGTAAACCTCGGTATCATAAGTGAGTGCATATTGAAAATCGGCGCCGTCGGTGGTATGGATATCCACAAAGAATTCGGGCAACCATTTGCTGAACATCCCTAACCAATGCTTCATTTCCGGGGCATCAGCCTTAAGAAAATCGCGGTTCAGGTTGAGATTGGTGGCATTGGTACGCCAGCCCATTTCATCCGGACCATTCTGGTTGATGCGGTTATAGGGCCCGAACCTTTCGTGTCCGTCAACATTTAAGATGGGAATAAACAGAATGCTAACATTCTCAAGTAAATCCTTATGTTTTCGGTGAATCAGCATATCGCGGAGCAAAACCAGCATAGCATCTTTTCCATCGGGTTCCCCCGGATGGATACATGCCTGAATCAGCATAATCACCCTTCCTTTTGCCCTGATGGCTTCAGGGCTTGTCAATCCGTCGCGATCAATAATCATCATCGGAATCGCTCTTCCTTGCGGACTCTGGCCTAAGTTTGTCATTGAAGCGATGGGCGAAGCAGCGCACAGCCGGTTGCAAAAGTCAATGGTTTCGTCGTAACCGGGAGTTTTCTTAAACTCCGATTTTTCATAATCGGTAGTCCAGTCCTGAGCGCTAAGCCCGGCTGAGAAAATCATCAGAAGAAATATAAACAGCTTGTTCATTTGGTTTGCTTTAAAGTAAGGGTGCAAATTTAGGCAGATTTGCCATGCTAAGTTCGGAACATAAGAATCAGTATTTTTAAGAAATAAATGCAGCGGTTTTTACCCCCTCTGACTCCCCCTTCGGCCATCGACCAGGCTCAGGCACCAAGGGGGAGAACCGTTCTACCAGCATTAGTGTGATAAAAGGGAAATAGAAAGTAAACCCCTCCAAAACTCCGCCGGAGAGGACTGCTGGCAAAGCATTAATTCATAAATTCATGTGACTAATAAAGACGAAAGTAATCGTCCCCCTTTTTCGAAAGGGGGATAAGAGGGGGATAAGAGTAGCCGTTAATATGATTTAGATAGTCTCGAATGCCATCGGAATCGGAATTAGGCCAATTGTTAATTTTTAGTTAAAAGTTGCAGGTTTGCCGATGAACCTGTGTCAAAATGCAATCAGGCATGTTTTTAATAGTAATCATGCCATCTGAAACCTTTACTTTTGCACCCCTTAAAGCCCAAACCTTATAAAATGAAGATCTACCCTTTTGCACTCACTTTTACTCTTTTACTACTAACCGTCATTACTCCTCAAAACTCATACAGTCAGGGGCGTCCTCAAGGCTCAGGGTCAGGTGATGCCCGCCCTGCTATCGGCACATTAAAAGGACGAATTGTTGATGCAGCTTCCAATCAGCCCATAGAATATGGTACCATTGCGCTTTTGCAGATGCGCGACAGTGCGGTTGCAGGAGGAACAATTTCTGATCCCAAAGGTAACTTCAAGGTTGAGCAGATTCAGGCCGGGCGGTATCTTGTCAGGGTGCAGTTTATGGGTTATGAGACTATGATAATTAAGGATGTAGCATTCAGGCCTGCTGAACCCGAAGTCAATCTGGGAACCATAAAACTTAAGCCATCAGCTTCAAGTCTTTCCGGGGTAGAAGTAACAGCCGAGCGTGAAATGATGGTGAGTAATCTCGACAAAAAGATAATCAATGTTGATAAAAGCATCGCATCGATAGGTGGCTCTGCGGTGGATGTAATGCAGAATATCCCCTCGGTATCGGTTGATGCCGATGGAAATGTAAGTCTTCGCGGAAGCGATAACATTACCATTCTTGTGGATGGTAAGCCTACTGGCCTGGCCGAGATCAGCAGCGGAGACCTTCTTCAGCAGATTCCTGCTTCTTCTATTGAAAGTGTTGAAATTATTACCAATCCTTCCGTGCGCTATGATCCGGAAGGAACATCGGGAATCATAAATATTGTCCTGAAAAAGCGTAGTCTTCAGGGTATGAATGGAATGGTTTCGTTTACCGCAGGAACCGGAGACAGGTACAATACTTCGGTTAACCTGAATTACCGGAAAGATAAATTCAATGTATTTGCCGGTTATGACAACCGTCTGGGAAGATTTAATTCAACCGGAGTAACAGAGAGAAATACCTTTAACAGTGAAGTAAGTACCTTGTTGCTCCAGAATCAAACCATGGTAAACAAGCGCAATATGCACAACCTGAATTCCGGTATTGATTATATGCTGAACGATTTCAATACGTTGTCGTTTAATTTTCAGATGAGACGCATGTCTTTTGGAAATGAGGGAGACAACAGGTCATACACTTTTGATCAGGATTTTGATACCCTGCGTAATTTTAACCGTTTCAGCGAAAGCGAAAGAAACATCAGATCCAACAACTATACTATCTCCTATAAACGTACTTTCCCGGTAAAAGGAAAAGAGCTGACTGCTGACTTCATTGTGAATGATAACAAAATGAGTGGCTTGCAGGACATTGTTCAAGCTGAGTTTAATTCCGGATTTAACCCTTCGCAACCTTCGCTTCAACAATCATCATCAAACAACACAAACATGATGTATGTAGCTCAGGCCAATTTTGCAACACCTTTTGGAAATGGGAGCAGGATTGAAACCGGGTTTAAAAGCACCATCAAAAACCTGACGATGCGCAATGATTTGTCAGATTACAACTATGATTCCATTAGATGGATACTGAATTCATCCGGCATAAACAACTTCGACTATTTTGAACAGATTCATGCGGTATATGGAATTTATTCGTCCACTTACAAAAAGTTGAAATATCAGGCAGGATTAAGGGCGGAGCAGCTTATCTCTGAATCAGAAATCATTCAGGCTAATGATAAGTTTGATCTTTCATATTTAAGTTTATTTCCATCGGTTCATGTGGTTTATGAGTTGACAAAAACCCAGCAGATGTCTGTCAGTTATAGCCGCCGGATACGTCGTCCTGACAACCGTCAGTTGAATCCCTATGTTGATTATTCAGATTCTTTGAACATCAGGTATGGAAATCCGAAACTCCAACCTGAATTTGTAAATTCATATGAACTTGGCTGGTCGAATTTCTGGGGGAAGAATTCTGTAAATGCAACTTTATTTTACAGGCAAACCATAGGAGTTATCAACCACATAACCCGTCTCGAAGCCGAAGGAGTAACCTCAACCACTTATGAGAATCTCAACAATGGTAAATCGTACGGAGTTGAATTGATTGGAAACAGAGAATTTGCAAAGTGGATGAAAAGCAATCTTAATGTATCCTTTTTCCGTAGTGAAATTGATGGCAGCGAATCTTTAGGAATTGAAGGTTCTGAAAGCTACGAATGGATGGCGAAATTAAATCTGAATTTCCCTATAAGAAAGGATCTGAATCTTAGCATTGCCGGGAATTACAATTCACCAAGAGTCATGGCACAGGGTAAGATGGAGGAAGTTTATTTTGCAGATGTGGCAGTCAGGTATGATTTTATGAAAAACAAAGCATCGCTGAGTTTCAGGGTGAGTGATGTTTTTGATTCACGCAGATTTGTAGGAGAAACCTGGGGCGAAGGCTTTAATATCAAAACAGACCGTAAGCGGGACTCAAGGGTAGCATATCTGGGCTTTTCTTACAGAATCAACAATTACAACCGTCAGCGGGAGCGCGATCGTAACAATCAGAATGGTGATATGGAGATGGAAGAATTCTGATCTGGTATAATCATGCATTGATAAAAAAACATGCAACACCGGAAGTAGATCACTTTAATGAAGTTATATGAGGGGAGCAATCAGTAATGGTTATCCCCTTTTTTTTAATTTAAAATCTCTAGCCGCATAGAAATGATTTTTTTCTGGATTTCTTATAAAAATTGGCTTTATTTGTTTTTAATTTTGAACAACGTACCCTTGTGTCTGATAACATGATAAAAAGAGCACTTCTGATATTGATTATTTTCATTTCGGGTAATGTTTTATCTGCTCAGAAGCCGGTATTCAGGCACTATTCAGTAAATGAGGGCTTGCCAAGTTCAGAGGTTTACCACATCACTCAGGATTCAAAGGGCTATATATGGATAGCCACCAATATGGGAGTGAGCAGATATAACGGAAAGGAATTCAGGAATTACGACATACAGGATGGCCTGCCTGAAAATACTGTTTTTGAAGTATATGAAGATGAAACAGGGCGGGTATGGTTTATTGGGTTTCCTTTTCAATTGGCATACTTCAAAAACGATTCAATAATTCCATATAAATTCAACAGTGTCCTTCGCATGATTGCAGGCAAAGGGGCTGTGCCGGTAAAAAAGTCATTCAGGGTAGATAAAGAGGATAATGTTGTTTTTAGTTTTTTGAGTAAAGGGGAAATATATTCTATTGATGACAAAGGTGTGGTAAAGGATTTAATTGGGAAAGACGAAATAGTAAATTCAATAAGAATTATTGAAAACAAGAACCAATTGTTTACTTCTCAGGCAGGAGGAATTGATAATCTGGCAAATATTGTCTTGAAGCTTACTGAATATGAAAGTTCTTTTTCAGTTGTCAAATCATCAAATTATTCTTTTTCATACATCGTTACGCACAAAGGCTCATTCAACGAAATTTACATTGTACAGAATGACTACTTAATTATGATTACACCCGATGGAGAGTTTCAACAAAAGCTGTTTCCTCATCGATTGATATGGATAAGTAGTGACCAAAAGGGGGATATATGGGTCGGCACTGATAAAAACGGGGTTTATTGTATGAATCAGATGGACATAATGACACCGCCATTTCTTCAATATCTTGATGGATTCTCTGTTTCCTCGTTTCTGGAAGATAATGAAGGTGGAAAGTGGTTCACTACCCTTGAGAACGGCATTTTTTACCTTTCCTCGGAAGCGTTTAAATCATATGATCTGGGGGACGGTTTTTCTGATATAAAAATAAACTGTTTAGAGATATTTCGGGGGAAATTATACATTGGCACCAATGACGATTTTTTAAACATTGTTGATGGGAACCAAATCACATCTATGAGTGTTTCCGGAAAGCTGGGGGGAGTAACCTATGTTTTAGAATCATGGAGAGATTCTCTTTTGTGGGTCGGGACAAATGAATATTTGTATAGTTATAACGGGAAAAGAATGACACGCTATAACAATAATCATAAAATGCTCGCAGAGACTGCTATTTCCAGCAGAAAGGTATTTAATTTAAAAGATATTGGTTTTATGGGATCAGATAAGATCCTTCTGGGCGAAGCCAGAGGTTTATCAATCTTAAAAGACGGGGATGTAATTTATAACTCCTTTTATAATGATAACGTTGATTTACGGATAGAATCCATTGAACGCGAAACTGACAGCTCCTTTTTATTGGGGTCTTTGAACGGATTGTGGAGGTTTACCGGAAGCAGATATGAATTTCTGGGTGTTGGCAGTCCTCTCCTTAAGCAGCGGATTACCGACATTGTTGCGTTTGGCGAAAAGGATAAATATATACTCGGAACTAAAGGCTCGGGGCTGGTTGTAAGTATGAACGATACCATAAAGCAAATTTCAAGATTGAAAGGATTGTCATCTAATTCAATAACATCCCTCTTGATCACAGGCAATGACCTGTGGGTTGGCACTAATAGCGGACTAAATCTGATTGATATCAGGGACATTGGAAAGGCGAATCCAAATATTGTTGTATTTAAAAAGGAGCAAGGGCTTATTTCAAATGAGATAAATCAGCTGGCGGGGAATAAAGACTACATATATATTGCAACCAACGCAGGTTTAACGGTGTTTGACAGAAAGAAACACAATCCGGTTAAGTATGTACCCCCGGTTTATATCAATTCAGTCAGTATCATGAAAAGAGACACACTGGTTGCTGACAATTACCGGTTATTGTACAATCAGAACTTTATTACAATTTCTTATTATGGAATATCATTCCGCGATGGTGGCAACCTGCTCTATAAGTACCGCCTGAAAGGTTTGAGTGATGATTGGGTGACAACCAATAATCTTGAAGTTGAATATGCATTCCTTCCTCCCGGAGATTACAGATTTGAAGTGATCGCCATAAATTCCGATGGTATTGAAAGCTCTGCACCGGCAGTATTGAATTTCGTTATTTTATCTCCATTCTGGAAAACATGGTGGTTTATCTTATTGTTTGTTCTTGCAATTATTGCGGGCTCCTTTATGTTTTACTCTTATCGGCTTCGGCAGATAAAAAAGGAACATGCTCTGCAAAACGACACCAATTGGTACCGGCAACAATCCCTTACCCGTCAGATGGATCCGCATTTTGTTTTCAACACACTGAACAGCATTCAGTCATACATCATTAAAAATGACAGGATGGCTTCATCGCAATACCTCTCAAAGTTTGCCAAATTAATGAGACTGATTCTCAATAATTCACAAAAACAAGCTGTGCCTTTGAGCAATGAAATTGCAGCCTTGAATCTATATATGGAACTGGAATCCCTGCGATTTCAGCAAAAATTCGAATTCAGTATTAAGTGCGATTCTTCCGTAGATACTGAAGCCAGCTTTATCCCGGCATTTCTGATTCAGCCATTTATCGAAAATGCAATCTGGCATGGAATAATGGGGCTGAAAACCATTGGGATCATTAGCGTTAATTTCACAAAAGTTGCCGGACAACTTATCTGTACAATTGAAGACAATGGCATTGGCCGTGAAAAATCAAAAGCGATGAAGTCGGAAACAGAAAAAGCCAGAAAGTCGCTTGGCATTTCCCTTGTTGAGTCACGTTTGAACCTGCTGAATAACTTCTATGGAGTAGATATGAAAGTTATTTTTACCGATCTGTATTCTGATGATAAAATTCCGGCAGGAACAAGGGTTGTTATTAATCTTCCAATCATCAACTAGCCTCAGACATTCAGCTTTTCTCCTTCTGATCTGGCAATAACTACTGCGGCGCAGGTATCTCCATAAACATTTACTGCAGTGCGAAACATGTCCAGGATGCGGTCAACGGCAAGTATCAAACCTATGCCTTCAAGTGGAAGCCCAACTGCATTCAGAACAATCGTCATCATAACCAATCCTGCCATAGGAATGCCTGCTGCTCCGATGGCTGCAAGCAATGCAGTTACCACAACAATCATCTGCTGTCCTATGCTTAAGTCAATTCCATATGCCTGAGCTATAAAAATTACCGCAATGCATTCATAAAGCGCAGTGCCATCCATATTGATGGTGGCTCCCAATGGCAATGTAAAGCTTGTAATTTTTGTGGAAACACCATCCTTTGTTTCAATGGCATCCATTGTCAGAGGCAGGGTAGCGCTTGAAGATGATGTGGAAAATGCTGTCAATAATGGGGTTGACATATTTTTGAGATGCCTTATCGGATTGATTCGTGCAAGCATCAGAATTAAATTCATGGTTATCTGGCTGTGAATAAATAGCGCCAGCACAACTGTAAGCATATACAGGCCCATGCGCGAAAAAACCTGAGTAAGCGCTGCCGTATCGCTCGCATAGCGCGAAATTACGGTTGCAATAATTGCAAAAACACCCAATGGAGTTAGTTTAATAACTGCCATGGTTATCTTCATCATCACATCAAATAACGATTCGAAGAGGTTGTGTATTACCTTTTGATGTTGCGGAGTCGACAGGTTGGTAAAGAAACCGAAAATGATCGTAAAAAATATGATGGGCAGCATATCTCCTTTTGCCATGGATCCAAATACATTTTCAGGAATTGCACCCAGCAAAAGTTGCCCCAGCGATTGTTCTGCAGCCGGTACATTTTCAACCGACTCGGCCAATGAAAGGTCTGCTCCCACGCCGGGACTGATGATATTTACCAACGCCAACCCCAGCAATATAGCCAAAAGGCTGGTGGTCATGTAGAATCCTATAGTTTTAAATCCTAGTCTTCCCAGACTCTCAGGGCTTCCGATGCCGGCAATGCCTGTAATGATTGAGCTTACAATTAATGGGATAATTACCATTTTCAGAAGTTTCAGAAAAAGGTCGCCCATCCAGCTTATCCAGACAACGTAGGGTGTTAAATAAATGCCAAACAGAGTACCGGCAATAAGTGCAATCAGTATTTGCCAGTGCAGATCAGTTCTCTTTATAATTTTCCACATGTCTTCAGAATGGGATTTGTGATGATTCATTTGCAAACATAAACATGTCTGCTGGTTTGCTGTCTATCTGATGCTAATTTTCTTAATTTTGGTGAAGCCAAATTACAAATTCTTTCCCGATGAAAATACCCGTCATTATTTTGCTGATTCTCAATATGCTCTCTGTCTCTGCCCAACACCTTAATGTTTTGGTGGGGAATCAGCGAAACCCAAACGAACCATCAATTACAATTAACCCGCGAAACACGCAACAGATGCTGGCTGGTGCAAATATCGACAATTACTATTACTCTTCTGCTGGCGGATACACATGGCAGAATAACCGCCTATTTTCTCCGCAACTAGGCGTTTGGGGTGACCCGTGTGTTATTGTTGACACAGCCGGTAGCTTTTACTTTTTTCATTTGTCAAATCCTGTTGGAGGTGCATGGATCGACAGAATAGTTTGTCAGCGCACCGATGATTTTACAGTCACCTGGACAGATGGAACCGGCATCGGACTGGATGGAACCAAAGCACAGGACAAGGAATGGGCTGTGGTTGACCCGGCAAATAATAATATTTATGTCACCTGGACTCAATTTGACACTTACGGAAGTTCCAATCCAAATGATAGTTCAATCATCAGGTTCTCAAAATCAACCGATCAGGGCGAAACCTGGAGTGAGCCAAAACGATTAAGCCAAGTTGCCGGCGATTGCATCGACAGCGACAATACCGTTGAAGGAGCCGTTCCGGCGGTTGGCCCCGAGGGGCAGATTTATGTTGCATGGGCGGGCCCTGAAGGAATTGTTTTTGACAGATCATTGGATGGTGGTGAGACCTGGCTTGAGAATGATATTTTTGTGAGTGATTTTCCAGGAGGGTGGGATATCAATATTCCCGGTATTTTACGTTCAAATGGTTTTCCGGTTACTGTTTGTGACTTAAGTGCCGGCCCTAACCGCGGTACAATTTACATCAACTGGTCCGATCAGCGCAACGGAACCACTGATACCGATGTTTGGCTGGTGAAATCAACCGATGGGGGAAATACCTGGAGTGAGCGCGTACGTGTAAACGATGATGAACCCGGGCGACATCAGTTCTTTAACTGGATGGCCGTTGATCAGGTTACCGGTAAACTTTGGTTTGTATTTTATGACAGGCGTAATTATACTGACACTCAAACAGATGTGTATATGGCTTTGTCGGAAGACGGAGGCGAGACATTCATCAATTTTAAGGTGAGCGAGAGTCCGTTTGTCCCTAATCCATCTATATTTTTTGGCGATTACAACAATATTTCAGCGCATAACGATGTGGTGAGACCAATCTGGACAAGGCTTCACGAAAATCAACTTAGCATACATACTGCAATTGTAGATATTGAAGCTGTAGGAGTGTCTGAATTGCCCGATTCAAAGCCAATCGCCAATGTTTCTGCCTGGCCGAATCCTTTCAGGCAAACGACAGCTTTTTCATTCAGAATTAAGGATAATGCCCGGGTAAGCCTTTCGCTCTACGATCTAACCGGACGAAAGCTGATGGTTTTAATTGATGATCAACTTCTTTCTGCCGGAAGATATACCGAGCATCTTAATCCTGAAGCGCATAATCTGGCTGCTGGAGTCTATAATTTTGAACTAATTACCCCTGCGGGCAGATATTGCCATAAAGTGGTTTATGCTCCATAATTAATGTTCAGTTTGCCATTTTGAGTGCACCTCATCCAAATGAGTTTTTTTCGTAAATTCGCACCCACAAATTATACAGAATCGAAAACATAATACTTTTGGATGGAAGATAAACTCCGAAAAATCCTTTCCGGCGCCAGAGAATATATCCTGAAATCAGGGATCAAACAGCTCAACCTTGTCAATCTGGGTACTCATTTGGAAATGGCTGAAAAAGACCTTCTGGAACTATTTACCGATGAGGCTGATCTGGTTAAAAAAGTGCTTGAGTATGAGCGGGATTCTTTCAAGTCAATTTTTGATGAGAATAATTTTGAAGATACCAATGCCATAGAGATATTGATGATTGTGAGCCAGACAATGAGCAATCGGTTTCTCGAATTGACTCCATCTGTTACCTTTGATCTTAAATCGCTCTACCCCGATATTTACCATCACCATGTTGACCAGCGGGTTGATTTTATCTACATGAAGATGAAAATCAATATCGAAAAAGGCATCCGGCAGGGTATTTATCGCGAAGACCTGAGTGTTGAACTTTTGGCTCGTCTCTATATCAGCCGCCTGATCGATCTGCATAATTCAGCTTTCTTTCCTCCTGAAAAGTTTTCGTTTAAGCTTCTGTACGACGTAATGATCGACAATTTTATTCGCGGTATTGCCAATGATGAAGGTTTGAAACACTATAAAAGGTTGCGCAAATCATATAAGATATGTTAACGCATTTATAGCCGTTTGCCCGCTTGAACATTCTCCATTTTCATTTTGTTAACAGTTCATGAATTTTGTGAATCTGAACAGCTTCTGGAATGAACTTCCCGCCTCTTTTTTTGTACTTGCTCCCATGGAGGATGTCACTGATACTGTTTTCAGAGAGCTGGTTCTGTCGGTTTCCGACCCCGGAAAACTGCATGTTTTATTTACCGAATTTACTTCGGTTGACGGACTATGTCATCCCATAGGCCGCGAAGCTGTAATTCATCGCTTAAAAGTGAATAATTCTGAGTTGCGTCTGGCTACCCAAATGAATGTGAAGCTGCTTGCTCAGATATGGGGAAACAACCCTGAAAAATTCTATCAGGCATCACGTTATATTTCAGAAAATTACAGATTTGATGGCATCGATATCAACATGGGTTGTCCGGTTGCCAAGATTGTAAAACAAGGTTCCTGCTCCGCACTTATCGGGCAAAATAGCCTTGTTTCTGAAATTATTCATGCAACCCGCGAAGGCTCCGGATTGCCGGTAAGTGTAAAAACGCGCACAGGAATAAAAGAACATAATACCCAAGCCTGGATTTCGCATCTTTTGCAGTGTGAAGTTTCAGCCATAACGCTTCACGCCAGAACACAGCGAATGATGTCAGAAAAACCCGCCGAATGGGATCAGGTGAGAATTGCTGCAGAACTTCGGAACCAGATCAATCCACAGGTTAAAATAATCGGAAACGGAGACATCGACAGCTATGCCAAAGGAATCGATTTTATTGCGGAGTATCAGGCCGATGGTGCTATGGTTGGAAGAGGAATATTCTCCGATCCTTATTTCTTTTCAGAAGAAAAAGAGCGCGACATATCTCAAAAGCTGAGACTGCTTGAGTTTCACATTACACGCTTTGCCGATACCTGGGGGAATGCCAGAAACTTCAGTATTCTCAAACGTTTCTTCAAGATTTATGTCAATGGCTTTGAAGGTGCAGCCGCATTGCGTGCCCAATTAATGGAAACCCGCGATGCTTCAGCTGCAATTGCCGCAATTTCAGATTTCCGGAAGCTATCCCATTAATGTTGCTGATAAATCTTACTCACAATTCTCCAGCCTTCATTGAATTTATAGAGCGACAGATAATCGGTAAATTGCAGTTTATCTTCGCGGTAAAGCTCAATCTTTGCAATGGCGGCAGTTTCAACAATGTCAATCATAAGATACCTGACAGTGGTTTTGTTTTCAGGTCCGTTTGGATTCTCAGCTTTTCGGCGCTCGGTAGTTTCCAGCCATGTGTAAATCGGTAGTTTCGACAAGAGGTTGTTTCGCATAATCAGCAGGTCAAATCCCGGGTGGAAACCTTTTCTTGTTTCCTCAAGATCTCCCAGATTATGTATTCCTTCGATGTAAGCTTTGTCAATCACCAACCTGATCTGATCTTCTTCGGTGTTGTTTTGTGCAGAAAGGAGCATTGGCAATGCAAAACCCAATGCGAATGCAAGTGTCAGAATGATTCGTTTCATAGTGTTTTTTTTTTATTTGAAAGAATGTGTTTTTATTCGTTGAAGCTCTGTTTATTCGTATTTGATCGCATTAACCGGATTTGCCGTTGCCGCTTTTACGGAGTGGAAACTTACCGAGAGTATGGTAACAATTAAGGCGATTAATCCTGAAATTGCAAAGGTTGCCCAGCCCAAATTAATGTGATATGCGAAATTATCGAGCCATTTGCCCAGAAAATACCACGAAAGCGGGACTGCAATCACGAAAGCGACAAAAACCAGAATTACTGACTCTTTGTAGAACATTTTTACCACACTTTGAACCGAAGCCCCAAGCACTTTGCGAATGCCAATTTCCTTGGTTCTTTGCATTGCGGTGAAAGATGAAAGCCCGATCAAACCAAGCAAAGCAATAAAGATAGAGAGCACGGCAAAAATGGTAAATACTCTTCCCAGGTTAGATTCTGCAGCATATTTCTCCTCATAATTCTTATCCAGAAAATAATAGTCAAACGGACGGTTTGCGCCATGCTGAATCCACTTTTCTCTGATAAATTCCACCGTTTGCGCGCCTGCTTCAGGTTTCAGCCTGATGCTGAGCAGATTCATAGGGAATTGAGGGATAAAAAGCACGATAGGTTCAATCTTGTTGTGAAGCGATGTAAAATTGAAATCTTTTACCACGCCGATTACTTTCATCAATCGGCCCCCGCTTCCATCAAGTTCAAAGTTGTGATGGATTTTTTTGCCAATGGCATCATCTCCCCAGCCGAGTGCTTTGGCTGCAGTTTCGTTGATGATAACTGCTTCAAGTTTGTCAGAACCCATATCACGGCTGAAATTCCGGCCTTTTACCAATTTAAGATCAAGTAAATCGATAAAATCATAATCGCAAGGCATGAGATTCATGGCATATTCCTGCATCTTGTCTTCCTTTTCTACGCGCATCACCTGTATGCCATGGTTGCCGCCGGGTATGCCAAACGACATACTGGTTTTGAGGATATTGGGGTTTTGAAGCAGTTCATTGCGGAATGATTCGGTCTTTCGTCTGAAGGCAGTGTCTTGAATCTCAAGAACCATAACATTCGCTTTGTCGAAGCCAATATCCGATTTTCGCATAAAACTGAGTTGATCGAAAATTACCAGAGTGCCGGTAATCATCACCACAGATATAAGCAACTGAAATGTTACCAGACCTTTACGAAGCCATGATCCTTTGCTTCCTGATTGAATTTTTCCTTTAAGTACCACGGCTGGCTGAAACGATGAAAGAAAAACAGCCGGATAAGCTCCTGACAGCAAGCCTGTAAGAATGGCGATGCCCAAAATTCCCAGAAAAATATCAGGGTTACTGATAAAGCTGAAAGTTAGTTGTTTGCCTGAAATATCATTGAACAAAGGGAGCATCAGTTGCATGATTCCAAGCGAAATAATAAACGAAGCTGCTGAAAGTAAAAGACTTTCGCTCAGAAATTGCCAGGCTAGCTGTACGCGGTTCGCGCCAACCACTTTTCGTAAACCTACTTCGCGGGCACGCCCGGCAGCCCTTGCCGTTGCCAGATTCATATAATTTATCGCGGCAAGCAGCAAAATAAATACTGCCACAACTCCGAAAACATAAATGTAAGCCATGTTACCTACCGGCAGATCAGCGGATAGCTTTGAAGTGAGATGAATTTTGTCAATTCTGGTAGTCATCAGATCAAACGATGCGTTGATCTGATCCCCGATTTCCTTCATGTACTTATCGTAAAAAGCAGGAAATTTTTCCATTACCTGTTCAATTCCCGCATTTTCGTTAAGAAGAATAAATGTATAGCTGTTGACATTCCAGAATGCCATGGGCTCCAGACTTCTGAATCTTTCTGCACCAACAATGGTGGCAAGAGTTTCCATCGACATCAACAGGTCGAATTTCATGTGGGTGTTATCCGGTAGGTCTTTAAAAACACCGGTTACCTTGTAACTTCTTCCGTTTGCGGTTATAACTGTCTTGCCAAATGCCTGTTCAGTGCCAAAATACTTCATGGCTTGTGATTTGCTCAGAATGAGGGTGAAAGGCTCCGCAAGCGCTGTTTCGGGAGTGCCTTCCACGAATTGCAATGAAAACATTACCGGTGCGGCAGAGTCGGCAAAATAAGCCAGTTTCTCAATAAATTCCTTGTCTTCAAAACGAAGAATCAGGTTGTCGTTGTGGTTGAACCTGCAATACATTTCCACTTCCGGCATTTCGAGTTTGAGTGCAGGCCCCATTGCCATTGAATTTATAGCAAAGCGGTCGTGCTTGTTGTTGATGGTGAAGTCACCTTCGGCGCGGTAAATTCTCTTGTAGTTCGGGAAATGTTTATCATAACCCAACTCATCGTTGATATAAAGCAGAATAAATATGGTTGCAGTTATTCCCAGCGATAATCCAAGAATGTTTATGAGCGAATAACCTTTGTTCCGGCTGAAATTTCGCAGGGCACTTCTGAAATAATTGAGGAGCATATGTGCAGAGTTATAAGGTTAGTATTGAAGCATTTAACAGTAAAGTTCCATGAAATAATGAATGATTATTCATATTTCAGGGTTTCTGATGGATTTAATCGTGATGCATTAAAAGCTTTGACTCCCGTTATTGCTATGGTCAGCAGCAGCGAAAGCACTCCGGCCAGAAGAAAAAATTGCCATTTCATTTCTGTGCGATAGGCAAAATTGTCGAACCATCGATCGATGATAAAGTATGAAAGTGGCCAGGCCAGCAAAATGCTGAGACCTACCAGCTTTATAAATCCTGAGGTAAGGAGCCTGACAAGATTGAATGACGAGGCTCCCAGCACCTTCCTGATTCCGATTTCGTGCGTGCGTTGCATGGCCATAAACGATACCAGCCCGAACAATCCAATGCCGGCAATCAATATGGTTAGCAATGCAAGTATGGCTGATGCCTGCCCCAGATATTCTTCTTCGCGGTAGAGTTTATCAAGCTCACTGCTGAGGATGGTATAACTGAAAGGACGACCGGGTGAAAATTCTTTCCAGGTTTCTTCGATACTTTTCAATGCTTCGGCGCTTTTTCCATTTGCTGTTTTAACAACAACATAATTGGTGAAGATGGCAATTTCGCGGGCTTCTTCTTTCACATTCAACACCAGCGGCCCGGCTTTGGAGTGAAGCGAACTGGCATTAAAATTCCTGAAAACACCCACGACTTTCTCATTGCCAATGCGGCTGTGAAAACGCTTGCCCAACGCATCTTCGTTCGATTTCCATCCCAGATGCTTCACCATCGCTTCATTAATAAGAATGGCTTCCATGGGATCGGTCTTGCTGTTTTTGATATAGTCTCTGCCAGCAACCATTTTAATGTCAAATACTTTCAAAAAATCGTCGCGTACTACCAGTGTCGGATAAAACTGCCATTGATCATCGGGATAACCATCGGGTTTGAATTCGTGATTGTTATGATCGGACCCAATGATATAATCCACTGCAGTAACTCCTTCAATATAAGGGCTGTTGAGCAATTCATCGCGAAAAGCTTCATATTTGGCTGTCACCGGTGATCGCATTACCGGCACCATAATGATGTTGTCCTTCCGGAATCCCAAATCTGCTTTCCGGAGGTATGAGAGCTGATCGAAAGCCATCATACTTGAAGTGATGAGGGTTATGGAAAGTGTAAATTGAACCACAACCAATGCCTTACGGGCAAATGCATTTCCACTTTGATTTGACCGGCCCTTCAGTACGCCAATGGTTTTTGATCCTGATTGGGAAAAAGCCGGATATAAGCCCGAAAGTAGTCCTGCGCCCAGCCATAGCAAAACTATCCGCGGGAAAAACGCTGAGCTGTATAAAATTCCTGAGTTGATGCTCTTGTTTGCGAAACTGTTGAAAAGGGGTAGTATCAATTCAATGGCTGCCAGTGATATCAGTATGGAAAAAAATGCCATGAGCAACGATTCGCCGAGAAATTGAACAATCAGCTGAGGAGCTGTTGCGCCCGAAACTTTGCGGATTGCCGTTTCACGCGTTCGCCTGATGGCAAATGCTGTGGTGAGGTTTATATAATTGATGATTGCAATCAGCAGTATAAATGCCGCAACAATGGTAAGTATTCTCACATAGCTGATCTTGCCGTTAGGTTCAATCTCGTAATCCAGAGCAGACCGCAGGTGGATATCAGTCAGCTTTTGCAGCGAAAGCGTGATATGATCCTTCTCGGCATCGTAAAAGTATTTTTGTGTAAAAGCGGCAAGCTGTGGTTCCAGATCAGCAGCCATTTCACTTTTATGCAGTTTCAGGTAAGTCCAGAAAGGATTGTAAACCCAGGTTTTTGGCATCGAGCCACCCCACAACATACGCAGGGTTGACATAGAAACCAGAATATCGTAACTGAAGTGCGATTGCTGGGGAGTGTCAGCCACAACACCTGTTATGGTAATGTTTACCCTGCCTTCCATTTTGATGATCTTTCCAATCGGGTCTTCATCCCCAAAGTACCTGACAGCAGTGGTTTCAGTGATTATCGCGGTAAAGGGTTTGCTCAGGGCATCAGAAGATGAACCGGAAAGAAATTCTACATCAAAAACATCGGTGAAGGTTGAATCAACAAAAAAGAAGCGCTTTTCTCTGAAGCCCTTGTCTTCATATTCAACAAAATATTCCGATGACCAATCGTTGTAAATCCGGGTCATTCGGGAAATCAGATGCGGAAACTCCTGCTGAATGGTTGGGCCAAGAGGGGCGGGGCAACTTACCGATCGTTCGGCTACGCCATCAAAATCAGAAGTGCTCACAACCCTTACAATCTCATCGGCATTGGAATGGTAACGATCGTAAGATTTTTCATCATTTACATACAGCATTATGATGATAAATCCCGTAAAACCAATGCTCAGTCCGGTAATGTTGATGATGGAATGCAGCTTCAACCGGGAAATGTTCCTCAGCGCAGATTTCAGGTAGTTGAGTAGAAGAGACATATAGCCAGTTACAGATTGGTTCAGATGAATCACAGTTAGATTTCATGAATCATGCCAGAATAGGTAAATATCTGATAGATAGAGTTGTAGAATTGCATTAATTCTTTTTCCGGTTTTGATTGTTCATTTGTGAATACAATTGTGTTCGCTGGCGGACACCGAAATGCTGCAATTGTGTCAGTGTTTTTGCTTACTGCACGATTTTTGAAAGCATGAATTCAATTACTGGAATCCACTTGCAAAGATGGTGATAGAATTTAACCTGATCATTATCGGTTTTCTTTGTAACTTTATACTTCCAGCTTTTCTTTTTACTTTTTACAGGAAATTATGAATTATCGCGAAATAGAAGATTGGTACGCAAGAATCTGCGATTTACTGAGACAGCAACGAATCATTGATGCCCTCGACAAGATTGCTTCATTGCCCTTGCTTAAAGACAATGCCGGTTATTTGCCGCGTATTGAAGAGTTGCGGTTCACATACGGAAGCATGCTCAGTTATACCATCAAGGGCATTCCTGATCCATCGCGCGATAAAATTTATAATCGTTTGCTGGCTTCAGTTTATGAACTTGCCGACAACCTGCGTATGGAGCTGATCTCGAAAACCGGAACTCAGCTGGTTGCCATGAAACGCAATCTCGAACGCGACATGCGGCACGAAAACGAGGATATGGCAGAAAGCCTGATGGGCCTTTCGTTCGATCATGAACTGGATGAAATGCTGCGCGATACTGCACTTTTTGACGATGAAACCGAAAGTGAAACTGCCATTCAGCATCGCAAAGCCATCATCAGAGCTTTTGGACTTCTTTGGCTTACCGATAAACTTTCAGAAGACGATGCAAGTCAGGTTTCCCGTATTTTCGACAGCCCGTCAATCCCATGGTACGAAAAATCAATGATGGTGAGTGCGCTCACTTTGGGAATGTTGCGGTGTTTCGATTCCCGGAAATTAATCCTGCTTACTGAACTTTACAATGCTGAAGATCCCCGGATTGCTCAACGCGCACTTGTCGGGATGATTATCTCTTTCAGCATTTATGACCGACGGATACTGCTGAATACATCAATCATGGACAGGTTGATGGTTCTCAAGGACAATGAGCGATTTGCAACGGAAGCCGAAACGATTATCATTCAATTGATCCGTGCAAAAGATACGGAAAAGATTACCCGTAAATTCCGTGATGAAATTATACCGGATGTGATAAAGTTTAATGAGGACCTCAGCGAAAAGCTCAACCTTGAAAAGCTGATGACTCCTGAAGAATTTCAGGATAAAAACCCCGATTGGGAAAAGTATTTCGACAATCAGCCCGGATTGGTCAGAAAGCTGGAAGAGCTTACCAACATGCAAATGGATGGCGCTGATGTTTTTCTCGGCGCATTTTCGATGCTCAAATCGTTCAGTTTTTTCAATGAACTTCCGAACTGGTTTATGCCATTTTACAAAGAGCATTTTGCGGTGGTTAAGGCTTTGCGCGATGAGTCGGATGAATTTCGCAAAGTTCTTTCCGAAGGCATCGAGAAATCAGTTTACATGTGTAATTCTGATAAATTCTCGTTTATACTCAACATCTCCAACATGCCTGAAGCGCAGAAAAATATGATGGGTCAGATGTTTGGAGCAGAAGCCGAACAGTTTGAAGAACTTGCCGGCGAGGAACTCAGCGATCCGTATCTGCGCAACAAACGTATTGTTATTCAGTACATTCAGGATTTATACCGGTTCTTCAGGTTGCATCCCATGCGGGGAGAAATCGGTGATATTTTTTCACTTCCGCTCGATGTTCACAATACTGAACTTTTTGGGTTACTCGCAGGTGACAATCAGCGGTTGAGATCCATCGCTTCATTTTATTTTGATCATGATCATTTTGATGAAGCCCTCCGCATTTACCAAAGTCTTGAGCAATCCGGCGAAAGTTATGCTGAATTGTACGAAAAGTCAGGGTATTGTCTTCAGCAAACGGGTAAATACGAAGAAGCCATTGCAAGTTATCGCAAAGCTGATCTTTTCGATACCAATCGCATATGGTTGCTCGGCAAAATTGCCCAATGCCATCTGAAACTGAATAATACGCGTGCGGCCCTCGAAACTTACCTTGAGCAGGATATTTTTGAACCCGACAACCTGAAGACTGCAGCGGCCATCGGAACCTGCTATCTTAATCTTAATGAACCTGAGAAGGCACTTGATTATTTCTATCGTATTGAATTTGCCGATCAGGGTTCGCCCAAAGCCATGCGGCCGGTTGCCTGGTGTTTGCTGATTTTGGGCAAAACCGAAGAGGCAAGCCCGTATTATGATCAACTTTTGGGCATGGAACCCAATGCTTACGATTATATGAACGCCGGGCATCTTGCTTTTTCACTCGGAGAAAAGCAGATAGCCGCCGAGCATTACATCAACAGCATCCGACAGAGAGGCGGAGATATTACATCATTTCTGAAGGGCTTTGTATCAGATCGTAAATATCTGATATCTAATGGAGTGGAGGCCAGCGAGCTTCCGCTGATGATGGATTACGTAAGGTTCAGGGTAGGAGAGGGCAGTTAGAAAATAATTTTCGCTGGTTTGTTAATTGAGCGAAATCTATCATTCAAATTTCATTTTAACCGCTTTCCCCGCCAATCTTCCCGGAAACTCAATCTTTCACTCCCCTTTTTTTCTGAAGACCAGTGGAATATTTTCCTTATCCGGTGCTCCGATTTCAACGAGTTCCCAGTTTTTGTCGTAGGCGTCAATGCGGTGTTTGAGTACCGTAAAACGCTCGTTGGGAGTGGGTGCTGTGCCTTCCCAGTTTACAAGTTCCACGCGGTATTGCAAGGTTTTTTTTCGGCCATTGATCCGAACTTCAATCTCAACATTTTGTTCGGCTTCTGTGTCGGGAATCAGGATTACAACTTCTCTCATGGCAGTGTTTTTTAGTTGATAAGATTGTGTTGTTTATGTGAAGAAGCAGCTTTACGGATAATGCTTACTCCTTGATTTCAAACAGGTAGATAATGGTCTTGTTGTGATCGTAAATCTCCATTGCTGGAACAGCGGGATAGTTTTTTTCCTTCATGTACTTTTCTATTGACGGATACACCTTGACAATTCCGGCAAAAATTGAAAGTTGCCCGCGGTAACGGATTTCGGCGGTAACATATCGCCTTTCGGGGATTTCCATGATTTTGTATTTATTCCCGAGTGCGCTTACTTTTGCAGTATCGGCGGGTTCAACAATACATCCTGCCAGACTGCGGAGTTCTGCCTCAGGTGTTTCTTTTGGATTGTCGAAATAGATGCCGAATCCTTTAAAAGTCTCGATGTTATCTTCTTCAAGCAGCTGATCATAAATACGATCCATGATTTTAGCAGTGCCTTTGTAAGGGCCTGTGTGATTTTCATACACCATAAAATAAGGGCCCATTGTTCTCTCTTCCAGTTCAGTATTGCTAAAAAAACCAGTCCACGCCAAAGCCAGAACAAGTATTGAAGGAATGGCCATGAATATAACAATGAGTGTAACAAAGAATTTTTTCTTCATGTTATCAGTTGTTTTAAGGCATCAATCAAAATGGTATTTCTTCCATCCCATTTTTGTGCCATAGTTTGTAATTAATTGGATTACAGCAATTAACAATTATTTAACAAGATGTTGCCTGCAATATTGTTCCATCGATGTTCGTAACCGTACATTGAAATTTGACGGCTAACACAGAACAGCAGAAATGCCTAAAAGTTTATTGAAAGAGTCCTTCCCCCGAATTTGATTTCTCCAGCTTCAGCAGCCATTCTTTTCGCCACAGTCCTCCGCCATATCCGGTAAGTTTGCCGTTTGCTCCGATTACCCGGTGACAAGGTATAATAATGGAAACCGGGTTTGAACCATTGGCCAGCCCAACTGCCCTGGCTCCGTTCTTGATGCCCATTCTATTGGCAATATCGCCGTAGGAAATGGTTTTCCCGTAAGGAATCTCCAAAAGGATTTGCCAGACCTTCAGTTGAAAGGGAGTTCCGGAAGGTTTTACCGGAATATTGAACTTGTGGAAATCACCACTGAAGTATGATTTCAACTGTGAGACTGCTTCAGCAAGGGACTCCGGGATATTTTCCAGATGGTCAACATCACGAAAGTACAAGCCGGTGACAACACCATCCACACCGGTCAGTTCAATGCATCCGACAGGCGAATTGAAAAAAGCAGTTTCTGATGTCATATCCTCAGAATCCATTTAGCTCCATAGTTACGGTTGGAATCAGCAATAAAAATCCCAGAATTACCAGAATAATCATCAGCGGAGTGACCCATTTTACCCATTTATTGAAAGGAATTTTCGCAACGCCCAGCGCACCAATCAGCACACCCGAAGTTGGCGTAATCATATTGGTAAAACCATCGCCAAACTGAAATGCCATAACGGTTGCCTGTCTCGAAAGTCCGATAAGATCAGAAAACTGCGACATAATGGGCATGGTAAGTGCCGCTTTGGCCGATCCGGAAGGGATAAAGACATTGATGGCGGTCTGCATAAGGTACATGGTTCCTACAGTCGCAATTTTCCCCATATCAGCCATTGCGCCTGATATGTTGTGAAGCAGTGTATCAATGATCTGTCCGTTGTTAAGTATGATGATGATACCTCCCGCAAGGCCAACCACAAGGGCAGCTCCCATAATATCTTTAACACCCTCCAGAAAGAGTTTTGTGATGGTATTGGGCGAATAATTCATAGAAATGCCTGAAAATATTCCCAACGCAAGGAAAAGGGTGGCAATTTCCATCACGTACCAGCCATAGCCCATCACACCAACAATCAACATTAAAATGGTAAAAGTGAGCAGGTTAAGTATAAAAAAGTGCACTGATTTGCGCAGCATAAAATATCCGCTGATAATAAATGCAACGGCAATAACCGGAAAAACAGGCCAGATTACCGATGAATTGCCGACGGTAAGTTTTGTTGTGGTTAGTGCAAAAGCACAATAGGTAAAAACGCCCGACAGAAAAATCCAGCTGATCCATGCCGATTTCGGGGTGTTGAATTCAACTTTTTCAACGGAATCCTGCTGCCTGGAACGCCAGTAAGCATCATCTTCATAAACAGGTGATTTTGTTGGATCTTTCTTTATTTTGTGCATGTATCTAAGGATATATGCAATACCCACAATGTTGATGACCACCCAGCAGAAAAACCGGTACTCAATTCCTGAGAAAAGCGGCAGATTAGAAAGTCCCTGTGCGATGCCGATGGTGAATGGATTAAGCAAGGCTCCGGCAAAACCGAGGGAAGCCGCTACATAGCAAACGTAAAGCCCGGTTATGGAATCATATCCCATGCTGATGGCCAATGGCACAAAGATGATCACAAAGGCAATGGTTTCTTCGCTCATGCCAAAAGTAGCGCCAAACACACTGAAAAGCAATACGATAAGGGTAATGATAATGTTGTCAACGCCCAGTTTTCGGATGGTGCGGTTATTTTCGAGGCGGCGTGCCCTTCCCAGAAATGAGAGAATTCCCACATCAATGGCTTTGCTGTGGTTCATAATCCAGAATGCGCCACCGATCATCAAAATAAAAACGATTATGTCGGCTTTGTCAACAAAACCATCAAAAAATGCCGAAAATACCTGCCAGGTTTGAGGTTGGCTTTCGGTGTAGGTGAATGAGTCGTCGGCAATGACTTCGCGCTCAGTGCCTCCTACTTCCACAATGGTGCGTTCGAAGCGCCCGCCGGGAATTATCCAGGTGAGCACTGCCGCAAAAAGAATGAGATAAAAAATGATAACGTAAGTATGCGGAAACTTTCTTGCCTTTGCCATATAATTTTACATTAGTAGGCAAAAATAAAAATTCCTATTGATATCCGGCAGATTATCTGAACCGGAGCGTGATATTAACAATTTCGGGACGATGACCAACCCTTACCGGGGGTCCCCAGCCTCCAAATCCTGTGGATACATAAAAATGTGAATCGCCCTTTTGCTTATAACCAGTGCTAACTTCGTAAATTGCCTGGGTAATGTAGTTCAATGGCCAGAGTTGTCCATGGTGGGTGTGCCCCGATAGCTGAAGGTCAATGCCGGCTTCGGTTGCTTTGTTCAGTTCATACGGCTGATGATCGAGCAGAATAACCGGAAAACTCATGTCTGTATTCCGGAGCAGTTCTTTTACTTCCAGTCTGTTTCTTCCGCTGAAACGGCTTTTTTCGCGGTCTTCGCGACCGGCAACATAAAATGCATCGTCAATTTTCACTACGCTGTCGCGAAGCATTGTAATTCCGTGAGCTTCAAGGTATTTGACGGCCTGTTCTGCGCCGCCAATATATTCATGGTTACCGGTTACGCCATAAACACCGAGCGGAGCAGAAAGCATTTTAAGCGATTTGCCAAGGTTTTGCCTGATTACGGGCGCAAGATCTTCATCAACTATGTCACCGGCAAAAAGGATGATATCGGGTTTCAGGCTGTTGATGGTGTTCACCAGTTTTTCCGTTCGTCTGGGTCCGATCAATGTACCCATGTGGATATCAGAAGCCATAACAATATTCAGCTCTTTAAGTCCGTTGGCTCCTTTGGGAATATCGATGGTAAGGTTGTTTATGCGTGGATTTATGGCGTTGATGTGGCCGGCAATCAGAATAACAGCCACTGCCGACATCCACAGATACAGCATGTTAAGTTTTGCCTGCGGGGAGTGCAGCAATTGAGGAAGAAAGCCGGTAAAATGATCGGCCACACGGATAATATCCACAAGCAGAACAAAAAGGAAGCTGTAGAACATTGCGGCCAGCCAGAATGAGCCGACCCAGTTCAATGCATCGCTGAATACGGAAAGGTAGGCTCTTTCAAGAAACCGACCTGCAACATAAGCGACAACCAATAAAATAAATCCCCATTTAAACCATATCCGTATGCCGCTGTCGGCTGGTATGGCCTGCATTGCCTTGGAGTAAATGTAGTAGTTGACGGAGGAGTAAATCAGCATCACTATGCTGAAGAAGATGAGGAATTGATAGGATTTCATTATTCGGTAAGTTGTTTCAGGGTCGTATTAACAGATTTCAGGAAAATTAGTTTTGATTCGGGATGATTGCTTTAATTCCCCTGGCAATGTTAAAAACGATTTGCTTACTTTTACAGTGAAAAAAAAAGCAAAATGAGAATTGAATATGAGATTAAACTGGGCTTTAAAGATGTGATGTTCAGGCCCAAACGATCTACCCTTAAAAGCAGATCACTGGTTAAACTAGAGCGTACTTTCCGCTTGCTGCACAATCAAACCGAATGGACCGGCATACCCATAATGGCTGCCAACATGGATACTGTGGGTACTTTCGAAATGGCACTTGCACTGTTTAAAATGAAGATGTTTACTGCCATTCACAAACATTACACACCTGAAGAATGGAATCAATTTCTGCACACAGCACCTGACGGAATTGAGAATTACATAGCCATCAGCACTGGAACAGGGCCAAAGGATCTGGAAAAACTGACCCTTGTTTTTAATGCCAACCCCAAACTTAAGTTCCTTTGCATTGATGTTGCCAATGGCTATTCCGAGCATTTCGTGGCTTTTGTAAGTCAGGCGAGGAAGAAATTTCACGACAAGATTATCATTGCCGGCAATGTGGTAACCGGTGAAATGGTTGAAGAATTGTTGCTCTCCGGTGCCGATATCATTAAAGTTGGAATCGGGCCGGGTTCAGTTTGTACCACAAGGGTGAAAACCGGTGTTGGTTATCCTCAGCTTTCAGCCATAATTGAATGTGCAGATGCAGCTCACGGTTTGGGCGGTCATATCATCAGTGATGGCGGATGTGTTACACCCGGCGATGTAGCCAAAGCATTTGGCGCCGGAGCTGATTTTGTGATGCTTGGCGGAATGCTGGCCGGCCACGATGAAAGCGGAGGTGAACTTGTTGAAAAAGACGGCAAAAAGCTGAAACTGTTTTATGGCATGAGTTCAATGACAGCCATGGAAAAGCACAATGGAGGTGTGGCTGATTATCGCGCCAGCGAAGGAAAAACTGTTGAAGTGCCCTACCGCGGAAATGTAGAGAACACAGTGCTCGATATTCTTGGCGGTTTGCGAAGCACCTGCACCTATGTTGGCGCATCACAACTAAAAGAGCTGAGCAAACGAACCACCTTTATCAGGGTTGCCGAGCAGGAGAATCAGCGTTATAACGAGTAAGGAGATAGTCAGTTACGCGCTGTCCTGAATACATTCAGCTAATTTATAATTTGCTGAAAACTCAATTCCAATAAAATGGTGGCGGGCGTTTCTTTTTATTTTCAATAAAACTCACTCAGCGATTCCTGCACTCCTTTATGTATTTCGTACCAGAAGTCAAGGGAAGCTTCTTTTTCGTTTGTTTCGAAAGCATTAAGCCATTTTATGAACTCCGGGCTATCAAGACCTTCTTCTTTTTTCCTTTTCAGAAAGCTAAGGATAAAATTGAAGTTTCGTTCTGATTCCCAGAAAACCGAACTGTTTCTTCCATTGATACGGCTGGCGGTAAATTTAATGGATTCCAGATACTTATCTCCAAGTCCGTAAAGCGATTCTATTATTTCGGGCACCATCTCTTCGGCCCACATCCTGTGGAAGCGGCAGATTCCCATATTGTCAATAACCAGTTCGGCCATCATTCGCGAAGCATTGATACGACCTAATTCGCGGGGAGCCACAAACTCATCACCATAATACATATAATATTTCCCCATAACGGACATTGGCGAAAGAGCACCCGGAGTCCAATACTGGTTGGGAACCATCCAGCCTTTGCGGGCATAGGCGGTATAAACAAAACGGTTGAGCAGATTTACTCCTTTGACTCTTGAAAGACGTCGTGCATATTTTCGGGCACCTTCGCTCAGATCAATTTTTTTAAGAACGATGCTGTCGAGAATTTCACAACCCAGCATGGCGTTATGCATCGAATCTTTCACCACATCAAAGCCTTCCTGACTGAAAACCGGTTTCAGGGTAACGCCCAGATCCGCAGGTTCAAGCAGCCCTTCGTCGAGGCATTCCATCAGCCATGAAATAACTCCACCCACTGAAATCGCATCAAAACCATACATATCGGCATGGTGATTGAGCTTTTCGGCAGCGCGCTGATCGAAAATCCCGCTCAGTGGTCCCATGGTCTGATAAGGCTCGTAGTCTTTTTTATACTCGTCTTTCATTTTTTTGCAAACCGCCGAGCAGGGTTCGCCGCAGGTAAACTGCTGTTTGGTTTTTATGGTTTCCTCGTTGAATTGTTTCAGATAGTGACCTTGAATAAATTCCTTGTGGACTTTGAGCCTTTCCTCTTTGCTCCAATTCATTGATTTGTAGTTGAAAGCCAGCAGTTTGTCGCCCATGGTGGCATAATTTACGCCAAATGTTCCGCCGGTATCAAAGTTTGGATCGAAACGGTATTTGGTGGTGATCTCCAGATCTTTGGCTGCCAGTTTTTTGGCATATTTATTTTCGAACCACTCATCGGCTACTTTGCGGTCGCGGAAATCTTCATCAATGTGGGTTCCTCCATAAATAACGGCGGCAATGCCATGTTCCTGAAGCAGCGATGATCCAAAACCACCTCTTCCTGCCCAGGTGTCAACGTATGATAAACTGCCGCGCTTTATTGGAACTGAGGCAATTCCTCCGAAGTCTGTTGAAAGTGATGCAGGTCCTGTTGCCAGAATGCGCGGATCATTTTCATAACGCGGACGGTAATTCGAAAATACATAATCCATCAGCGAATAGATGCCGCCGCGGCCTTGCTCCCAGATGTTTTTCAATTCTATAGGCGCTATTTCCACCTGAATTTCTTCCCCGTGAATTCGGTTCAGGTAAAGAACCGAAGGAACCGGCGCTTTCCCGACAATGGAGAGCATGTTGATGCCAAGGTCATCAAAAATAAGCCCGGCACCACCCATAGAGGAAACGTAAAAGCCTCCCCAGCATGGCGAAAAGCCAGTGAAAACCAAACGGTTTGAGCCCGGAAAGATGGAACCTGCCAGCAATCCTGTGCCAATGTTCAGGCTTTTATATTTTCCCGAAAGGTGAAGACCGAGATCAACCGGCCCGAAAAAATCACCAACCTTGTATTTTTTTGTCCGGTAAAACGAGTCACTGGCATTAACAAACAGTACTTTAAGATTTGAGTCCATAGGAGGGAAGGGTAAGAGAAATAAAATCCAAAGTTAAGCAATGCCTGATTTTTCGGGGAAAGTTTATTGATAAAGTTCATTATCCATGTCACGGAATTTTAGAATGACAAAAAACCGGAGAAAAGCATTCTGGCTTTTCCCCGGTTTTTACATGATTATATTCTTGTCGGATCTTACTTCCCTTCCAGAAATTTCATCAGACTCTCTTTGCTGCTGCTGAAAGTGAAAACATCGGCTACCTGATAGTAATTGTCGCGGTCGATGGTGTAATCCCATGCATATTTGGCAATTTCGAGGCGGGAATCGTCGAAGCTGAAGAGTTTAACCATCTCCTTTACCTGTCTTGTGGTAAAGCATTGTTTGCTGCGGAGAATCTGTTTGGTTAAGGTGACTTTGGTGCTGTTGAAACTCTCTTTTTTGATGGAGTTGGTAATTTGCGAAAACTCTTCATCCGAAACAAAACACTGAACCGGGCCAATCGGGTGAGGTGCGGGAGTTGGTCTGCTGATCATTTCGTTGTAAGCCGCTTTGTTGGGAATATGCGCAAACATCTGTGCACCAAACGGCAGGTTGCCCAGATCGTAAATGGTTGAAAGGGCAGTGCGGAAGAAAGTCAGGCGGTTTGGCTCCGATTTAAGCATGGAAGAAAGTTTCATAGCCTGTGCCACACTCAGACAGTTATTCTGAGCCATTTGCGAAAGCAGCAGAAGTCGGTTCTGCTCAGCGTTATTGGCTGATATCTGCGCAGCCAGTCTTAAAAAATCGTCTTCACGGATGGGATAGTTGCAGTTTGACGGGCCGCGGTAATTTTCGAAAGCCGGGTAATCGAGCGCCGGAAAATTGAGGCTGAGCGGTGGTTCGTATGGTGGCAGATAGTCAACCGGACGGCTGTCCATGGTTTGCACGTAATCGTGAAGCATAAACACGGTTGAAAAATAGGCAAAAGCATCATACACGAAATAATAATTTTCCTGATCCACTGTGTTGTGCCATGCAGCTTTGGCAAATTCCAACCGGCTGTAATCATCAATAAACTGATCGGCCAGCGATTTTACCTGCATCACCGAAAGGCAATTTTTGGAAGCAATGGCGATGGCAACCTGAAGCCTCAGTTCTTCAGTGGGTTGCAAAGTAACAGAGCGTTGCTTCTGTTTGAAAATATGGTCGGGAAGTGGCACATCGCAGCGTTGGGGTCTCTGACCTGATGCAAACAACACCGGCAACAAAAGGAGAAGGGTAAATAGTCTGGCTTTCATATTTCTGATTGATTAAAAGTGTTAATATTAAGTTTCAAAGTTCAAAGTTTCTTTTTTTTGCCACATAGGCACATAGGGCACATAGGAATTAGATATTGTGTGTTCTATGTTTCTATGTGGTTCATAGTTTTTCAGATCCTCAGCTACCCTTTCATCCATTCAAATGTCTGGTAATGCCCGCCATTCATGCCTGCCCGCTTGTAAACCTCCTGAGCTGCAAGGTTGCTGATGTCAACATAAAGTCTGATTCCTGAGACATCGCTCCGCTGCATCACCATGTTTTTCACGTAATCATACATCGTGCCGAAAACACCGGCTTTGCGCGATTGCGGCTGCACATAAACCGATTGTATCCACCACACCCAGGCATTTCTCCAATCGCTCCATTCGGGGGTAATCATCAGGCATCCGACAGCTTCACCGTTTGCTTCGGCAACAAGGTAAAATCCCCGGGACTGATCGGCAAATACAGCCTTAACTCCGGCACTTACAACATCATTCATCAGCAGCAATTGTTCAGTTTCGTCAGCCATTTTTATCTGGCTGCCAATAATAAACGGTGCATCAGATATTACGGCCGGCCTTACGGTGATTGCAGTTGATTTTGTCATGTGGTTGCAGGTTCGTATTGGTTATTGCATTCATTATTAATAAGATAAGCCAAATGTATTCAAAAACCAGGAATAAGGGCTTTTAATTAAAAGCAGCGGCTTATTTGTGTATTTTTGCACTTTCTTTCGCGGAAAGGGAACATCCATTACATCCGCAAATATAAAAGATTAACACAAACCCCCGCCTGAATGAGTGAGCAAATCAAACACGAATGTGGAATTGCTATGGTGAGGCTGCTGAAGCCTCTGGAATACTACCTGAACAAATACGGAACTTCCACCTGGGGACTGAATAAGCTTCACCTGCTTATGGAGAAGCAGCACAACCGTGGTCAGGACGGAGCGGGCATTGCCTGCATCAAATTCGATCCCAGACCCGGAAGCAAATACATCAACCGTCACCGGTCAAATTCAAATACTCCGATTGCCGATGTCTTTCGCTGGGCTTATGACGAAATCAACCAATCGGTAAACGATCATGCTGAGCGCCGTTTGGATGTGCAGTGGCTGAAATACAATACTGGTTTCGCAGGGGAACTCTTTATGGGACATCTTCGTTACGGAACTTTTGGCAAGAACAACATTCAGAATCTGCATCCCGTTATACGGGCAAACAACTGGATGACGCGTAACCTTGTACTTGCAGGCAACTTTAACATGACCAATGTGGATGAGCTCTTCAACCGCCTGCTCGAACTCGGGCAATATCCGGTTGAGACATCTGACACCATTACCATCCTCGAAAAAATCGGACATTTTCTGGATGAGGAAAATGAACGGCTTTATGCAAAATTCAAGGCTGAAGGCTACAGCAAAAAAGACATTACCTCAAAAATTGCCGAAGCACTCAATGTAAGTGATATTCTTAAACAATCGGCTTACAACTGGGATGGCGGTTATGCCATCGCCGGGATGTTTGGCCATGGAGATTCATTTGTTTTCAGAGATCCTTCGGGCATCAGACCTGCATTTTATTATCAGGATGAAGATGTGGTGGTTGCTGCTTCCGAAAGGCCGGTAATTCAAACTGCGCTGAATGTGCATCACACACAGGTAAAGGAACTTATGCCCGGCCAGGCACTCATTGTTGAGCGCAATGGAACCGTTACTTTAAGCCCGATTCTGGAACCAAAGAAAAAGGCTGCTTGTTCTTTCGAACGCATTTATTTCAGTCGTGGTACCGATGTTGATATTTATCAGGAACGTAAACGTCTGGGTAAGGTTCTTACAAAAACCATATTGAAGGCTGTAAATCACGACCTGAAAAACACTGTTTTTTCATACATCCCCAATACCGCTGCTGTAGCTTTTTACGGATTGGTGGAGGAGCTGGCAAATTTTTGCGATAAAATCAAAAAAGATCTGATCCTTGCAGAAGGTGCAAACCTTACGCCCGCAAGAATGGATGAGATTTTCAAATTGAAGGCCAGGGTTGAAAAACTCGCGGTAAAGGATATAAAACTTCGAACTTTTATTACGCAGGACAATGCACGCGATGATCTTGTCGCTCACGTGTATGATGTTACCTATGGTCTTGTTAACCCGGGGGTTGATAATCTGGTTGTGCTGGATGATTCAATTGTCAGGGGTACAACCCTCAAAAAGAGCATTATACGCATTCTAGACAGGCTTGGCCCTAAAAAAATTGTGGTGGCTTCTTCGGCGCCGCAGATTCGTTATCCCGATTGCTATGGCATCGACATGACCAAGCTGGGCGATTTTGTGGCTTTTAACGCCGCCATTGAGTTGCTGAAAGAGCATAAACTGACACATGTAATCAATGAAGTTTACCTCAGTTGTAAGGCTCAGGAAAACCTGCCAAAGGAAGAAGTGGTCAATTTTGTGAAGAACATTTACCGCCCGTTTACAGCAGAGCAGATTTCAGCTAAAATTTCGAAATTGGTTACTCCTGTAGATTGCAAAGCCGAAGTTCAGGTAGTTTATCAAACCATTGAAGATCTGCACGATGCCATTCCTAACCACACCGGCGACTGGTACTTTACCGGAAATTATCCCACGCCGGGAGGAAATAAGGTGGTTAATCGTTCATTTATCAATTATATTGAGGGAAGAAACGAAAGAGCTTATTGATTTCGGATTTTGGATTGCGGATTTCGGATTTTCCGACCTCCGACCTCCGACCTCCGACCTCTGACCTCTGACCTCCAGCTCTGACTTCTGACTTCCGACCTCCGACTTCCGACTTCGGTCTGATCTCTGATCTCCGGCCTCTGACCTCCGGCCTCCGACCTCCGGCTTCCAATTTCTATCAAAAATCCCCGCTCCCAAGCAAATCCGCAGCCAGGCAGGAATGAACCGGAATTATAGCCACCAGATTCCCGGGTTTCAGGTTTTTTGACCATTGGCTGTCAAGGCTGATAATTCCATGCTCCTGAGATAACGAAACCACAAAATCATCTCCTTCAGGTGGGAGCCATGCATCAGCATCAGCCAATTTCCCATCAATAAACGGCACTGCCAGTCCGAAAATTCTGCTTCCATCGGGTCTGTGGAGCGATTCTTTTGACAAATGCACTGCTCCCCCGTATATCAGTGCTTCGTTCCGTGAAGGATAAACCGACACCACCGGGCAAATCACCACAGCAGCAATCTGATTAAAGCTGCAACTGCCCAGCTGAAGCTGCATAAGATCGTAATACACAAAATTTCCGGGGCGTATTTCGTCGATGCCAGTAAAGTCAGTGGCCAGACTGCACGAAGGAGTATCGCCTGAAGAAGTGATAATTCCGGGAAATTCATTAATGTATTTCTGCTTTAATTCATTAAGAATTTCAGCAGATTTTCGATGGATGCCCAGGATTTCATCCTTATTCTTCGCGCTGTACGTTTGTCCGGCATGGGTAAGAAATCCTTTGAAATTCAGTAATTCTGAACCAACCGCAGAAATAATTCTATCGATGGAATCTGTGTCATCAGGCAAAATTCCAGCTCTGTGGTGACCAACGTCTATTTTAATAAAGTAACCGGCTTCCTGCTTAAGCAGTGAAGCAAGCGCAGAGACTTGTTCATGGGTATCAAACAACACATTCAACTTTACTTGTTCAGCCAATTGCGACACTTGCTCCACTTCGCGGATGTTCATCGGAAAAGCTATGGTAATATCGGTCCAGCCGGCAGCAGCAAATTTCCGCGCCATATTTACCGATGAAACGGTAATGGCTGTAACACCTGCCTCACGAAACCA